>Ga0307982_1004299_pt1 | contig 11268 bp, 10 predicted proteins | sample OrgLakmetagen989_FD_201847 | JGI IMG/M metagenome (GOLD analysis project Ga0307982, IMG submission 201847) | Saline water microbial communities from Organic Lake, Antarctica - #989 | ecosystem: Environmental > Aquatic > Non-marine Saline and Alkaline > Saline | place: Antarctica: Organic Lake... | reverse complement strand
TCCAAAGTATTATTTTTTAAGCTTTGCCCTATCTCACTGCCTCTCGTTGTGCTGTTGTTGTGCGGCCCCCGTATTCTGCCTTCTCTCCTCCGCCCTTCCCCCCCCTGCGTCCGCAACGCCGCTTGCCATCCTGCACAGCTATCTTGCCGTTTGACACCACGCCCCCTGAGCAGCCTCTTGGACTTCTTCCGCGGAACACCCCCCCAACCACCGACGACAACATGAGCAGCGGCAGCAGCGGCAACAGCAATGGTGTCATGTCCCAGGTAGCCCAACAGCCGCCGGGTACCACTAGCAGCAGTAGCCGCAAGCGGAAAGGGTCGACGAGAAGCAGCGGCCGCAGCAGCGCCAACAGCAGCCAAAACAGCGACCTTTCCGACGGTTCCACTGCGCGCAAACTCCGTGGCTCGGCCTCCACATCAGCTCCTTCGCCACCTTTCGGTGGACCAGCACTACAGGGGGCTGCAGCCTTCACAGCCCGTGCGAGCCTTAGCCCTAGCACCATGGCCGGTAATTCGTCGACCTCTGACTCGAACTCGCCCTCGAACGCGGCTGCTGCCGCAGCTTCACATGCCGCCGGGAACAATGCCGCTACCACAGCAGCTGCCCCGACCAGTAGCAGCAGCGGCAGCATCAGCGGGAGCAGCTGCGGGAGCAGCCGGCCGCCTCCCACTGCTACTGCTTCCGCGGCGGCGGGCTCCATCCGCAACTACTTGGGCCCTGCCGCCAATTCCCACAACGGCGGCGCGCAGCGCGCACCTAGCACTACTCCTTTCGGAGGGGCTAGCTCTTTGGCCGCCTCCGCTGCAGGTGCAGGCGGTGCTGCTGTGAAAAGAGGCGCATCGAAACGCCCTGCGTCTCCAGGTCGAGCCTTGAAAGCTACGCCGTCGTCATCATCGGGCTGGGCCGCGGCCGGCGAAGCTGCCGCCGCGCCAAATAGTGACCAATTCACCCTTGCCCCCGGAAGTGTAGCCATTAGCAGCCACAACGGAAACGGCGGCCATTTCAGTAGCAGTAGCATGGGGTCCAGCCTGAGTAGCGACGTTGGAGGAGCGGGGCACAACAGAAGTGACCTCGACCAGATTTGTGCGCGCGTGGCGGAGCTCGAGAACGCGTTGTGGCAAGAAACGGATCGCTGCCGGGCGATGGAGACGGAGCGCAGGCGCACCCAAGACTTACTCGCATCGGAGCGCCGGGAAGCCGCGGCGTGGCGGGAGCGGTCGCAAGCGGTGCTCGGGCAACTGGTGCGGGAAGGGGCCGAGCGCAAAGCGGAGCAAACGCGGCAGAATTTAGCGCTGGACACCCACCGCTTAGGCCGGGCTGTGATCCGAGGCGGGGGTATGAACAGCGCGATGCGGGACGAGTGGGAAGACGGGGCCGCCCTGCGGGACATCAAACAAGCCCAGGCGGCGATGCTGCTGCGGGAAGAAAAGATTCGCAGCGACAACAAGGTGCGCATCAAGGCGGCCAAAGAGCGGGCCAAGGCCAAAGCAAAAGCCGCGGCGGCTGCGGGGCGTCCCCTGGCTGGGCATGACCAACAGCGCGGCTTTTCGTCGTCGTCGTCGTCCTTGTCCTCGGACTTCATGTCAGGCGCGGCTTTCGCTTTGGCCTCTGGTGCTGACGCTAGAGAGAGCGCCTCTTCCTCTTCTTCCTCGAGCAGCAGCAGCAGCAGCGGTGGCCACACGGATCGCATGTCTAGTTCTTCGTCGTTCGAAGCGAGTCTGCATTTCGAAGAAGATTTGGCGATGCACGAAGCGGAAGAAACCGCGCGGATGCGGCTCGCTGCGCTGAAGCGAGAGCAGGGGAAGCTCCAGGACGCACGGATGAGTTTAGAAGTGGAGGTCACCAAGCACCGGCGGGAACTGAAGCGCTGCGCTCTGGAAGACCGGTCGCGCTTCAAGCGGGGCCAGCAGACCGGCAAAGCGGGGGAGTACGTGCTGACGGCCCTGTTGGGCAAAGGCGGCTTTTCCGAAGTGTGGCAGGCCTACGACTGCGTGCGACTGATGGACGTGGCCGTGAAGGTGCGTGTGCGGTTAAGAGAAGCCTTGAGTTGTAAATCTGTTTCTTGTGTTTCTTGGTGCGTTCTTTCTGTCTTTCTATCTTCCTTCGTGTTTTGTGCTCCACGCGTTTCTGAGAATGCTGCTTTTTAGCCGACTATCGTGGAACTGAAATTAAAGAATTCCTTGGTCGTGCTGGTTCCTCATGCGTTGCTTCTGATGTTATGACGTCTATTTTGTCGACATTCCCTGTTTACCTACAGGTGCATCAATTGTCGGATCAGTGGTCAGACGAAAAGAAGGCCAATTACACGCGGCACGCCACCCGCGAGTACCGCATTCACAAGGACCTCAACTTCGAGTACGTGGTGCAGCTCTACGACGTGTTTGAGATCCAGCACGACGCGTTCGCGACCGTGCTGGAAGTGTGCGGCGGCGGCGACTTGGACCAGCGGCTCAAGACCGACAAGATCTTGGCCGAAGCCGACGCGAAGCCCATCCTGCTGCAGGTGCTCGCCGGTTTACGGTACTTGAACACCCCAAGGCCGGTGCCCGGGAGCCCTACCCAGGCGACCACCCGCGCCATCATCCACTACGACCTCAAGCCGGGCAACATTCTCTTCGACGACCGGGGAGACGCGAAAATCACGGACTTCGGCCTGTCGAAGATCGTGGACGGAGCCATGTCGGGCGACGGGGACATCGAACTGACGTCGCAGGGCACGGGGACTTACTGGTACTTGCCGCCGGAGTGCTTTCGCATTCATCACCCGGGCAGCAGCCCCCGCATTTCGTCCAAGGTGGACGTCTGGAGCTTGGGGGTGATTTACTACCAAATGCTGTACGGCCGCCGGCCGTACGGCGAAGGGATGTCGCAGGAGCAATTGTTGCGGGAAAACACCATGCTGCGCGCCGCCAAGCCCACCTTTCCCGAGAAGCCCAAAGTGTCGGCGGTGGCCAAGAGCTTTTTGGAGCACTGTTTGGAGCCCGACCAAGCGAAACGGCCGGACGTGCATGAGCTGTGCCGGCACCAGTACCTGCGCGCGGCCCCAAAAAAGGACAAATGACCGCGCTGGAGTCAATCCTTTCCCTGGTCTCATGTTTTCTTTTTCTACCATCACTTTGTGTCTATTTCCCCCACCACAAAAAGTCGCCACCTTCCTTGGTAAAGGAAGGGATATGGCGCTTTCGGCTGCGTATGTCATAGTGGCGTAGCGCCCTTCATCTAATTGCGTACCTTCCTGTCCTCGAGGGATCCTGAATTACGAATTAAGTTATGGCACTTCCATGCCAGCAATAGGCAAACCAATAAGGATTATAAAAACAAACCGGGTGCCTTGTTCAAAATTGCCAGCGCGAAAGCAGCACATGTACTTTTTTTTGTGCCTCTGTGACTACTGTGTGTTTGTTTTTCTTTGTTATTGGGAGAGTATTAACTAGACTAGACTAGACTTGTTTTTGTGCGGACTGTACGAACGAACCATGGCAAACGGTACCTCGCTCAAATCCAAGAGCCCAATGCCCAATGGCCGATGCCGATAGCATATATTATGGGATATTTCTGGTACTGCCACAGCACTACTAGCTACTAGCCAGAAGAATACAGAATAATTAATACAAGCCAAGAAGTCAAGTCAAATTTGTCGAAGTCAAGTATACAAGATACAAGGGGCACTACGTAAAAGTAAAAGGGGGCTCAAAGCTTAAAGAAGGCAAAAGGCAGAAGGCAGGAGGCTGGAGGTATATGAATGAGGACTAAATGTCCAGCAACTTTTACCCTTTCAGTTATGGGGCATATAAATTAAGGCTGAGTTGAAATCCTAATACTAGACCACATCTCAGTTTTTTGGAAGGCATTAGGGTAGGCAACTAAACCACAAGCCACAAGGCCAAAGAGGCCAGTTGTATCCGAATAGGACTTGAAATGGTGTACTAGAACCCAACTGCCATGGAAGAATTTGACAGCTACTCAAACAGCGAAGGGACGTCACTTTTTCCTTGGGACGCCGTCGTTTTTCTTTTCGGCTTTGCCGTTATCCAGACGTCAAGCCCAAGATCTTTTGCGTTGTTTACGCCTTCAGGTAATGGTCTTCCGAGAGGATAACGGACAACAAAATCGCTGGCGACAGCGTCTTGCCTTACGATTCCTTCGTACTCACAACTGTTGAGTAGTTCTGCTGTGTTGTAAGGCACTTCTCGAGGGCGAAGGCTTTCCGCCTCCTTCCGGAAGGCAGCTAAACGATTGACTTCACGAGTGGTGCGGTTAGCTGCGGCTTCTGGAGACTCAAAAAGGCCGTTTTCCGAAGCCAGCATCCTCCATCCGGCTTGCTCTTTGAATTGCGCTCTAATAGCGGATTCTTCTTTCAGACAATCTTCGAGGTCCTCTTCGTTCCTCACTTTGGCTGTCTCTAGCCACGAGTCGCGGTCTCCAATGCCGTAATTGTCGCCCAGTTTCCTTCTATTGTTTTCACGGATCCGAGATTCTATGTCCTCTTGCACGTTTTCGAGAAAGCCTGTCAAGACTGGGTTAGGCGAACTCTCAATACCAAGGGCTCTCTGATGGTTGAGGACATTGTAGTTGCGTCGTCTAACGGCTGCACGCCACTGCAGCCTCCTGCGGCTGATTTTATCCTTTTGCGCTTTTGACCCTTCGAGCATTGCAAAAGTAGTCCCCGTCGTGTCAAACATGAGCTGCTCTGGCCCTAGCCCTGTATCCCACGAGAAGTCGATACCTGTCGTTCGGGAAAAGAGTCGTGCAATTCCAGTCACAAGCTTTTGGATGCTCCAGACAAGTACCAGCGGAAAAGAAATAGCGGTTCCGGCGACCATAACAGCCCGAGCCCAGAGAGGAGCCGTTGTAGCAGCGCTCGCGATAGCACTAGATAGGCCAGGCAAAATCAACGTTGTCGCTGCTGCGGCGGGTGGTGCGTCCAGAAACTTGAACCAGTCCCATCTAGCAGCCCAATTTTGGAGCCCCAACAATGTCAAAGTAGTCCGAGCAAGTCCAGTTGCCCAAGTTTGGAGCTCTGGAAGTGCAAGCTTCATATGAGGTACGGATTGCGCCCCAAAGAATGCTAGGAAGACTGCTGCATAAGTAGACCAGCCCTTAGAAGCATTCTTTAGAACTAAGATGGTTCGCGTCGGAAAGGTAAGCAAGTTGAAGTTTTCAAACCTTGCAGAGGACGAACGCAGCCTGTTTGCACACATAACAACGAGCGAAGCACTTACAGCTCGAGATAACAACAACGCTGCTCCGAGCGAAATCGATGAGGAAGACGTCATTGCATCGGCGGCTAGCCAAAATACGACAAGAAGAGATAGCAGCATTGGGCGAACAGGAGCAACTGCACTCAAGTGATGTTCGCGGATGCGGCGAGACGGATGCAGTGCTGCGAGTAATAAAATCGCCACGGGAGCCATAATCAAAGAAGGTACTGCATTTTTGGCCACCACTGGAAGCAGCGCTTCTCCTGGGCTAGCAAGAACCATGGAATGGGCAGAAAGCCTTTGATCAAGCCTTCGCTCTGTGAATCGAATGCCAACCTGTGGCCGTGGAGCTGCAAGACAAGGGCGAGCTAGAAAGGCCATGTTTATCGTGCGAAGGTAGCGACGTTTTACGCACGCAGACAGGAGTAGCGTGCTACGAAGCAGGTGCGTTCACTAGCATTGACAAAGCCACTATAGCTGATGCACTGATGCCTCTGTTTTATGCCCTGAGCCGAGCCCTGAGCCCAGCGTGAAGTGTGTGGTTTCGTTACAGGGACGTCCAGCATCCAGCATCTCAGAACTCAGAACGTTTCTTTTCTTTCTTTCGAGCCAGCAACACAAAAAAATATTACGCGCTAGCTAGAACCTGGCTAGGCGCTAGCTACACGCTACTAATAATATCGTGAACCATAAACAGGTCATTGAGAGTAATCAGATCAGCTTTAGAGGTCAGACGCCTCCACTACAAGTAGCATTTCGCTTTCGCGTTAGAATCATTTCTTATCATTTGTGGTTCAAGATTTCCATTGTTCCCGTTCCAACATGCCTCCGCCTTCAGTCCTCGACACGAAAGCAACGCAGGTAAGCTTACTGACGGCTTGTTAGCTTAAGGTGTCAGCTTAAGAGCGGCTTACTTTGTGCATGGATAATTATATAGTATGGTGTACGGCTCAGACGCTATATTCTTTGTCTGTCTTCATAGGCCTATCGGGGTTTCATAGAAAGAGAAAAAAACATCGCCATGAATCACTCATATGACACCTCAACTTTCGTGGGTTCAAATCCGAATACTATGGCGATGAAGAAGTGAGTACCCTGTGTAGCGTAGCCATCGAAGGAATATTTTACTGGTTTGACGAAATCCTTGAACACATGTATAATCTGTTGTGTTTCAGGTCAGTCGATGGGAAAACAGCACCATCGGGTGTCGTTACAAATTCTTCACAGGAAGTAGTGACAGGCCGCAGCTCCGTCAACGCCTTGCACCAAGGAAACACTGCTCGAAGCACGGGGCGCAGAAGTAATCGTGAAGGAGAAGGTCAGCAAATGCCACCTTTTTCCGCGCGAGAGTCGTCGCGCACGCTGGCACGCGAGTCAGCGCGAGACACGGTGCCCGACCTCCACAGCTCTCTGGGCCTTTCCGTGTCGGCGCGCTTAGCGACTTCCTGTTCGGGAGCTGAAAACAAGATGGCAACGGGCCGATCTTCAGCGCGATCAGGGCTAGGCGCACTAGACTCGGTGCGAACGGACATGAGCACAGGGCGTTTGGAATCTACGATGCTAAGCTTGCACAAAGAGAAGCAGGCGCTGATGCGAAAGTTGCTGGCCGTGGAGGAAGAGCTTGAGAAAGAGACCAACTCAACAGCCCTTGTTCGACGAAAATAATCACTGTTGCATAGACGACGACGATATTGATTGCCTTTCACTTGATTTATGTTTTAGAACTTGCCATTCAAGACCGCCTTAAGCTTTTGCGAAAGTAGGCCGCGATGAAGCATAGCATGTGTACGCAACAACAAGTGTGAATGCTCGGGAGAGAATCAGAGGCACAGGGGGAAATATAGACTGGATTAATCCAGGGAGAAATGAACTGACTTCTTACACCATTGATTAGACAAACTTACTGCCCCAGAGTAGTAGCGGGATTAGCTAGGGTTTAGCTCGAAAGACAGGGAGTCTTTTTCGCTTGGGAAAGGCAGTATCAACAGGTATTGGGCTCAGATGAACATTTCCTCAAGCGGTATCGAGTTATGAATATCACGATATCTGCGGTGTTGGTAACTTTCCTTTAGGAGTATAAATTTAACTGTTTTTTTCTTTTGAAGAGCATCTCAGTCTCAGCTGCTTCCTGATCGGAGTGAGGGTGAGGAAACTCGGAGCTCGAAGCTCATTATCCGAATGCGATTCCCAATTGCGGCTGATGTCGTCTACACACTTATGAGCACCACGTTCGCAGGGCGTGCTGGATGCTTACAGATCGAGCAACGACTCATTAGGGAGCATGATTAGATGAAAGTGAGCGACCACACTTTCTCGCACAGGCCCCGATGTCGATTGCCCGGTAAGAAAGGGCGCGGGTAGAAGGCCGATAAACAGACAGTGAATTCGAAAGGATTTATACTGGAAGAGAAGCCTTGTCAGGCGCACAGGTCAGAGTGGCCAAGTGGCCATGGAAGTGGTGGTGACGGTCCAAAGTAACCCGCTCGTCTGCGCCCCGAAAATTTTGGATAGAAGCGGAGTTCCCACCCACAGAGGATGAGGATGAGAAGTTTCAATTTAAGATATTCCAATTCGCCTCTACTATCAGCAATTTCGAAGACAAGTTTCAATCTTCGCTTGAATTTTCGCGGCCTTGCTCCAGTGATTGCAAATCAGAGCTATCCGCAGCTTTCACATCCGCCCAGTCATCGCCAGCGGCGAGGAGCAACGGCCGGACCTGAGTTGCGAACTGCTTCGCTAATGAATTGGCCGTCGGCCGCTCTGACGGATGTTGTGCCCATGCATTGCTCACTAATTGTGCTAGCGGCGGTGGCCATTCTGGCAACCCATTTTCAACTGAGCCCCGTGGCAACGGCGACGATGTCAAAGATGGTTGCATACCCTCAGCGGAGTCTTCATGAGATGTATGATCTCCAATGGAGAGGGCAGAAGAAATCGGGCGACGGCCGTCGAGAATGCGTCGCATAATCTGTTGAAATGCATACAAGATGAAAGATGAGAAGGTGCTCGCATAAGCTAGCTCGAATTCAAGAGAGTGGAGGAAGTCACATATGATATCATGAAAATCACTTCTCAGGCCTGAGAAATCAACAAGACCTTGAGGTGTGTAAGACCGTAAAAAGGCACTTCACGATGCCACAGTTGCCACAGCATTATTCCCAGCGCGTACACATCGCTTGCACGTGGGTCGTTCCGTTTATTATTCCCTTCAGCCATTTTTGCTCCTTTACTCTCTAGATCGTTAGCACCATCGGCATTTGGATCGTCCTCCTGGGCTGGCAAGGGAACCCATTCATCGTTGTCTTCGCCTTCCTCTACATCAACATCGGCTTCGCCACCAAATACCTCAGGGGCCATGTATACTACCGTACCAACTGCGCCCGTCGTGGTAGAGTTTTTGGATCCTTTGGCCAATCCCATGTCGCATATTTTGATATGGCCGTCCGATGTCAACAACACTGCGAAATGTTTTACGAATGAGACAGATGCATCACAAGTATATTTTAAAAATATTAGACAAGGATTGTATGGCGGAGGAAAACTCTAGGGAAAACAGCAATCATTCGCTGAGTTGACTCCAATATATACTGCACCGTTTTCAGGCTTCAAGTCTCGATGCGCAAACCCGTTCTTGTGCATATAATTGACGCCTGCTAACAATCCTTCTGCAAATCCAGCTAGCGTCTCAGGAGTGTACACTTCTTGATCATGACTATCACTATGATCGTTTGAGTGTACTTTGGCGCCATTGCGCGTGCTCCGTGCTGCCTGTTGGGCCGCTGCCGCCCTTTGTGCCGCTGCTGACCCCGGTGGATACGGAGGCGGGTGTCGCGCCAAGAACTGCCCCAAGTCGCCACCCGTGCACAGTTCTTGAACGTTGTATAGCGCGCCTCGTTCACGGTCCCTTACCATACCAAAGAAGGTCACTATGTTTGGGTGGTGGAGGCTGGCCAGGACACGAAATTCACGGTCAAATCTTCTTCGGTCATCTCCATAGGTTCGATAGAAAGTGGCCTTCGCGGCAACGGCAGTGCCGCTGTACACACCTCGGTACACCTATATATTTGATTCAGACAAGCTTTAGTCGAGATATATTACCTCATCAGGATGAAATAAGCGCAAGACATAATGTTGTGTTGTGTTTGGAACAAAGTAATTTTTGTTTGTATTTACCTGCCCGTTGCCACCCTTCGCGAATGGTTTCTGCTCCAAATTGAGGTCTTCGAGCTGGATGAGATACGATTTGAGATCAAGCCCAAACGCTCCTGGTAGAATTACCGAATCCCGGTCGTTGCCTTCATGGGAGCTCAATTCAGCTCCTTTCAGAGAGTTAGTGTCCCAGTCAAGCTCCTTACGAAAACCAAGGCCATTGCGACTGCCTGGAACGTCGTCAAAAGGAAAATAACCATCGTGATCTCTGCCCAAACTTCCAGATGATTTCGCTTCTCTCATTGCCCTCAGAATGCACAGGGTAATTGTACCAGCCACAATAAGCCCAACCCCCATGAAAGCAGCCACGAGCACGCTGTCGTTTGGCTCGGGTGATGCTACACTTGATGCATTTGATATATTTGACTGCGTTGGGCTAATCGTAGGGAGCTGCATAAAGGTAGTCGGCGCTGAAATGGGTATCCTCTCTCCGTCCAAAGAACAAGAACCACTACTTCTACAGTTTAATTTCGCGCAGAGCTCTAGCACTTGGCTGGGAATCGTCCCACTAAACGAGTTCTCCGACAGGTCGAGTTCAACGAGATCTGTGAGCAGACCAATTTGGCTCGGTATTTGCGATGTGAGTGAATTGGAACGAAGGTCGAATCTTCCCTTTAAATTCGCAAGTAAGCCTACTGCGGTTGGTAAAGAGTGCAAAAGCCCATTTTCACTTAGATCTAAAGTGTGCACAGTCTCATTTTCATCGCACAGCACTCCATACCAATTTTCAGACACATTATGACTGCACAGGTTCGTGCCAAACCAATTCGTGCGACTATTCCACTGCCCGCTAGCGCTCCATTTCCCCCCGCTGATTTCGTATAACTGTGACAGTGGTACGCAATCTCCTTCTTTTGCTGGTGAAGATGGCGTCTCGCAATTAGTCGATGCAATGGATTGGTGGACACTGAGCCAAAGGAAAAATAATCGTGAATGCATTTCGATAGGCTCAGTACTATGGGTTAATCCGGTTGGTAAATTTTAAGTAGTATACTGTTTCAGCCACACCCGCATAAGTAATTTAGCGTTTAAGACATGAACCAAGCGTACTGCACATGGGCGACGTGGACGACCAAGCAAGAAAAAAGAGTCTATCTATCCATTGTACGCCCTTTGGCCAGACTCGGAGCATGTAAGGTCCTAACAACCTAAGCTTATGAGCGTATGACCGCGAGCTCACTTGTTATGCTGTCTGAGGGCTGTGGAGGGCTGAGGAGGGCTGAGGGGACTGAGAGCTGAGGGCTGAGGAGAATTTTGTACAGATTCTGTAGCTACAGATAGAAATACATAATTACTTAAGGCACGACCAACGAAATCGGGGAAATCGAAGGGCCCAACGGAAAATAGATCAACGAAGTTTGATGTTTTACCGGTGGGGTCAAAAAGTGCCTACCAAAGATTTTTGTGTGTAAGTAAGTGTGTGTGTAAGTCACATCACAGTGTTTTTGGCAACTACTTCTGACACAATGTCACTCAGGTTTCTTCTTTGATGAACGGATGTTCTGTTCTGAGTCGCTGAGCTAGCTAGCTAGAAGTCTCGTGTCGTGTATCTGTAGTAGCGCCTCGAACTCTTCGCTATGGTTTGCGCGTACTCGGCGAAGCTATACATCCTTAACTCAGTCAGCGCTTCTGAGTACACATGTTCTGTTCTGAGACGCTGAGCTAGCTCGTTAGTCTTGTCTGTAGCGCCTCGAAGGCTTCGCTATGGTTTGCGCGTACTCTGCGAAGCTTTACAACAATCAACACAGCGTTTCGTCGTAGCGCCTGCAGCGCGTCGTCATGCTCTATGCGTACTCTGCGAAGCTCTACGTCCTCAACACAGCGTGTGAAGTCCATGCACGGCCTTGCGCACCGA
>Ga0307982_1004296_pt1 | contig 11274 bp, 6 predicted proteins | sample OrgLakmetagen989_FD_201847 | JGI IMG/M metagenome (GOLD analysis project Ga0307982, IMG submission 201847) | Saline water microbial communities from Organic Lake, Antarctica - #989 | ecosystem: Environmental > Aquatic > Non-marine Saline and Alkaline > Saline | place: Antarctica: Organic Lake... | reverse complement strand
CTTGCGTCTACGTTCTTGTGCATAAGTTTGTTTGGTGGCTTGCTGCCCCCTTCTTGTTTGACTTGCGCCCCGCCGCCTTGCCCCCCCTGCCTCCACGCACATCTCTCACAGCTTCGCAGCCGACGAAGGGCTGGGTTCAATTCATGTATAGTAAACAGTCACATTTTCAATTTGTGTCGCCGTCTGGTCTCTCTGTTGAGTTGATTTAGGTCGAAACCATTTCGCGATGGCTGCCGTCAAAGGTATCACCGTGCTGCAAGCTGCAGCCGGCGTAGCGAAGCCCAGCCCCAAATTGGGTCAAGCCCTGGGTCCATTGGGTGTCAATATGATGGTAAGCGTGCAGTAGCATGGCTTTGCTTGCTTGTGATTCTCTTCAAATTCCGCATCTACAGGAGTTTTGCAAGCAGTTTAACGACCAAACAGAGAAGTTCTCTGGCGCTGCGACCATGCGAGTCCGTTTAACTGCGTTTGAAGATCGGACGTTTGCGTTTGATGTCCTGCCTCCTGGCACCTCGTGGTTTTTGAAGCGAGTGAGCGGCGTCAGCAAGGGCGCAGCAGCCGCAGGCCAAACTGTTGGCACCGTGTCCCTGAAGGCCATCTACGAGATCGCAAAAGCCAAAAAGCAGTATGACCCGAATCTTGCAAATCTATCCGACGAAAGTGTTGCCAAGAGTGTGCTTGGCAGTGCGCGCACCATGGGCTTCGAGGTCACTCGTTGACGACGCATTCGCGAGAGCTGAGGATTGGCTTTGCCAGCGTCCTGGCCAAACAATCTGCGCACCCCAGCCCGTAATTGGTGTTTTCTTACATTTTGCAACTCTTGTAGTTGTGTGGCACCGCCTGCAGCTGGGCACAGAGGACGCGTGCACTGCACCTCATCGCAACGCACGTGTAGCACATACCTACACACACACACACACACGCACACGCTTCTCATGGGGCGGAGGCGGCGTCAGTGTCATTCCCGAGCCAAATGTTTTGGTATGGCCAGCACTGCAGTACTCAGCTGTCTCGGCGCACACCTTGTCAGGGGGTGGGCGGCCGTCCTCTCAGTGACTCTTGCCTGGCAGGCGCTAGCAGGAAGTTGCTGCCAGGGCAGGGGGGAATGCATACATATTGATTGAAATGCCAAGCAGACACACACTACCACGAGCCGTCTGTGTCGGCCCCCGCCTTGGGCTTCACAAACGCCTCAAAGTCCCACTTCGTGCCCAGGGTGTAGGGCTCCGACACAACTGCGCTGTCTGCTGTGATCTTGGCCAGCTGCACCTTGTTGATGGTGCGGCAGTCACGGTAGTACAGCACCCGCAGGCACTGCTCCACCAGGGCAACGGCGTCCTCCTCGCTCATGTCGGGCTTCCATGACTCCCGGATGATGGGGATGGCCATGTGCCCACCGAAGCCAGTGACGATGAAGTCCTCTTCGTAGGATGTGCCCAGACGGTCCACTGTGCCTAGAGTGCTGCAAAAAGAAGCGCGTGCAGGACAGGGTCAAACCAGCAGGGAGACGCACGCAGCGCAGTCCTTACAAGCCAGCCTCCTCATCCACACCAGCCACGATCAAACTGTTCCATAGGGGGTTGAACTTGTTTCGTCGGTTGTACATGACGCGTGTGAGGTACTGGTGGATTTCCTGTGCGCTAACGTGTCGCCCGTCTTCCTCAATCAGGTCCTCCTCTCTGTACAGGCGAAGCTGGTGTGATAGGTGCCAACAAAAATGTGAGAAGTCCGCCACACTCAGGAAATCAATATGAAGATGACTACATACTACTGCCAAGTGAGCATGCCCAGCAGCTTCAAAGCAAATTGCACCAGTTGCGCCGAATTTTGAAGTTTGGCGTTTCACTGGGCATTGTCAGCAAGCAGCGAAACGCCACTGTTGCCCATGCCAAAGGAGAGCACACAGTTTCCGCACAAATGGACATTGTGGTGATAGCTGCTGGCAAAGTGCAGCTCGTCTGAGCTTATCCGTGACACTTGGCAGACACCAAGCCACGACGGGCACTTACTGCAGCTCATTGAGCATTTCGATGATGTGCTGGAAGTCGCTGTATTCTCCCGAGCTTCCAATAATGCACTTTTTGCCAAAAGTTCGGATTCTACGGAGGTCCGTGAATCGTGCAAGGCCGCCATAAGAGCCTGCGAGATGCGGTGCCAGCTTTTATGTGGGGAGTTTCGCATACACCACGCCAAGTCGTACCCAGAGTATCTGCCGCCATGAGAATACCATCTTTGTATTTGATGGCAACAACAGACGTTCCTGTCACAATGGGTGAACTGCGAAGTGCAACAGCTGTGCAAACGTCATGCAGGAGTGCCTAGACATCGTACGTTGTGTGTTGCTTGCCAGAGGCGGACGACAGCGTAACGCCAGTGCTGGCACCAGCAGATGCGGTGGCACTTGCCATGCTGACAATAACGGACAGGCTCTAACCAAGAAGACACATAGACTCGCAGTTCTGGATGTATTTGATTTCAGCTGGCTCAATAATGCTGATGCTCATGATCGCAGGCATATCGCATGTTTCAGGCCCACGGCCAAGTTCGCAACAGGGGGGGCTCAAAAAGCGCGCTGCTCCTACCCCACTCCCAAAATCCCCGAAATTGAGCAGCCAGTGCATGTATTGATCATGTTGCGCTCCAGCTGCCGCGAGTCCCGGTGAGCTCCGATGCAGCTGGTTGTCGCCACTTGAACGGTGGTGGGACATAGGGGCTACCCCAACGCAGACACTGGGCGGCGATGGGTGTTTCGCCGCGCTCGCTTGGAGGCAGACCCTGCAGTTGGCGACTTCGACTTTGTGTCCACTGCGCCGTGCTCAGAGCTGGTGGTGGAATCTGGAGATTGCCCCCCTGACATCCGTTCGCTGCTTCGCCGAGGCCGCTTTCGGCGAGAGACACTGCCGGTGACGTTCGATTTTGGCGTATCAGCATCCGAAGAATGGCCTGCGGGTAAGCCATCTACGCTGTTCTGGCTTACAGAGGCCTCATCGGCGCCTGCGCGGCCAGGAACACCTGGCATTTCAACCAACTCCTGCACAGGCAGTGCTGGCAGCCCGCAGCTGGCCTCATTTTGATGATCAGCTGCAGCTGCTGCAGCTGCTGCGTGCTGACTCATTCGCCCAAGACAGGAGTGCACAGCTCGAAGGAAGCCAGCCTCCTGGGGCGCCCACTGAGCGCCGAAGAACACGCTCGGAACAGACCCTTCCACCAGCCGAGCAGCACCCAAATTTGTGCTGCTGACAGGTCCCTCAGCTTTCAGTCGCGCATTATCGTATGCAGCAGCGGCCTCAGCAGGGCAAGCGTACACCCCCAGGTCATAACGCGCACCATTCAAAGAAATTTCTGCACCCCACCTTGCATGGTTTGCTGTCAGGTCACGGTATACGCCCATCAGGGGCCACTTGTCGCTGCCCCCTGGCACGTCCAGCTGGTAGGGGGGAGGGGGGGGTACATTGGGGGGGGGTACGTTCAGGGGCACCCCTTGCTCCGCTCGCAGCATCTTGTCCGTTCCCTGGGTCACCAGCTCCGCTGTGCGTTTCGCGGAGGCACGCTGCACGGCAGACCACGCCGCACCCCCAGGCAGGTACGCTGCGCCATCGCCGTTGACGGGGCAGACCCCCCTTGCACCCCCTTGCGCAATTGATGACCTGACCAGCCCAGGGGAGCCATGCATGCTGTCGTCAGCCGTTGTGCCCACCCCCCAGTCATCGTCATCGCTGGAGCTGTCGCCAGCTGCCAGCAGCCCCTGTTGCCCCCCTGCACCCCCCAAGGCGGGCAGGCAGCCAGCACCAGCGCTTGTGACAACCCGGAACGCGGCAGTGTATGGCGTGGCGGAACACTGCAGGTGCCGTGAGAGCATGTAGCTTCCTGCTGCTTCAAAGGGAGCGTAGCCAACGAGACAGTTGTGATATGCTTCGGGGTGGCATGCCGTCTCTTTCAACTGCAACATGAGGCGGCGAATGGCGGCGGAGGAGCCCCCGACAGCCCCCCCATCAAATGTGTTTGTGACCCCCCCTAAAATGGACACACTTGTCATGTTGCCCCCAGCGCCTTTTCGTTGCCGCTGTCGGTGTGCTGTACTCCAGGAAACGCTGCCACCGCCGCCAGCAACGGCAAACTCAGACACCCCTGCATCTCGCAAAACCCCCCCCACAACTGCAGCTGTGGAAGCATCGCCATGTATACTGCTTCCGTTGGACGTCAATGGGTGGTCTGTGGCGCTGCCTGTGTCGGGCCAGCGCAGAGTGCGTTTCATCAGTCGGGTTGAAACGCATTCCCCACCAACACCATCACTGTCAGAATCGGTCTCAACAAAAGCGCTAGCCCCCCCTGCGCCCCCCCTATCGCTGCGGCTGGAGTTGGCAGTTACCATGACTGTTTGTCTGGAGGTCAACCGATTGCTGCCGCTGCCAGAGCTGGAGGCACTTTTCTGCTGGCCGGTACGGTTGTCGTTGCTTTTTTGCTGCTTTCGTTTGGGCTTGGGTCTGGCTTCTGCAGCTGCTTCTGCTGCATGCAGCTTATCCTGCGACACAACGCCAGTCAGAAACAGAGACAGGTCTACTGAGCATTTGTAAAAACGGTCCCCAATGTGTTCTACACTTTGGGGGGGAAGCACAGACATGCAGTCCCGCGGCTCCAGCCACTCGGGAGTCCACACACGCTCATGCTGTCCCATACGTGCGCCCGCACGCACGCGGGGGAAGTATGCCAGTGATATGAGGTTGTCTGGGTGGTTTGTGCTGACCACGCGAGCCAGCCAGGCTTGCAAGCCTCCGTCGGCATCCTGGCCAACCAACGCGACCCAATCTCCACGGGAAATTGTGTCCTCCGATGAACTACTCTCGCTGGTGTCTTCGCGTGTGGTTGCATTCACGAGGCCCTCGTTGCTCCGTCTGAGGCCCTCCGACACTGCGGATTTTGACGACATCAGTCCAGGAGCGACGACAGTGGCAGCTCCCATTACTGCCTGCTCTGCCAAAGACCCACTGGACAACGTGGAATTACTTGATTCTTCTGAATCCGACATTTGCGCTCGGTTTTGGCCTGTTGCTGTGCTGGACTGGCTTCCAGATGCTGAGGCGCCTGGATTTGAACTCTCACTTTGCGCCGACTTGCGAGGCATCCTGATGGGTCTTCGACTGAAAAACGCAAAGCAACAGGGCAGCAGCACCAGGTTGAAAAAGCAATTCCTGCAAGTTAATGTGTCCGGCTTCAAAGACACAAGTGTGGAAGGCAACTGCACTGGATGGAGTACTATCTGCTGCAGATGGCAAGAAAGAAACCTCACTCTGTGGCGGTCAAGACGAGATAGCCACAGCCGTGCCCACCTCAGTGCGGAGCCCAGCCAGCAAGATGTGCAAGATAAATGCGATTCAACGCGTGCTTTTTTGCCGGCAGTGTTTCAGCCACACCTGCATTACAGAAAAATGCACCGAGGACACATGCGGTGCACAACAATACCGAGGGGGCGCTTCATACCCGCTTGCAATCATGCAAGTCCACAGTTGAGACCAGGTTTAGGCTCTATCAAGCCTGCAATTTATTCGTACCTGGTAACTCTCATTCAGTCGTTGTTGCGGCTGCAGACGTTTGCGTTGGATTGCCTGTAACGCTGCCAGGCAAAATGGACATCTCTCGGTCACAGCGATTTGGCGGAAGCCGGCAGGCAAGTTTCAACCTGAGCTCGCTGAAAGTAGATAACAAGAAATTTCATTCATGTCCACAGGGAACTGGGCGTTCAGCAACTCAGCGCTCTTTCGACTTGGTCGGCAAGTATGTGACAGACAGTGCCGCCGTTAGGAAATTGCGCAGCCGTTCATTTGTCATTTTGTTGCTTTGCAGGCGGTCTGGCGTGACAATCGACAGAGCCAGTGTCAAGGCTGGCAACGATGGATTTGATGATGTTGGCGCATGGTTTGGTACCAGTAAGTTCCTCAATGTAAACAAATGTCGATGCATGGTTTGAAACTCAGCACTCGTTGACAGCTTCGCTTTGCATCAAACTTTGACGCAGATGAAGCAAGCCATCCGCCTGCATCAGCTAAATTTGTACCATCTTCGGCTTCCAGGGCAAGTTTGGTCGTACCCAGCAGCTCTTCACGCCGGGCAGGTAGCCTGAAAGCATCGTCCCGAGCTGGCAAGCCTGGCAGCGCCTCACGGGACCCTCCAGCATTTGCTGATGACGAAGATGGAGATGATTACGGCCTCAATTCAGCAGAAGAAGACGCTACTGCTTCGTCTGAAGGTGAAACAGCTGTCACTGGCAGTGCAGGTGAAGAATCTGATAGCGATGGAAACGCGGATGAAACCCTTGGCGACGCGTCAACGGTCGGAGGCAACACCACCGTCAGCGATCTGAGTGCGATATTACCGGATGACGATGATGACGATGAAAGTGTAACGCATTCCAAGGGAGGCAGCAAGTCAAAGTCTGCAAACAGCGGTGCTTCGAGCGCAGCTGTTGGCGCCTCAGTTCGAGCAGCTGCAGACGAAGCCCTGGCCAAGGCACGCGCCCTGGCCCAGCGCGCGACCGCCAAATCAGCATCCACAAAAAGTGCAGCCGAGCCAAGTCCGGCCGCTGCAGCCGCCGCAGCAGCTGCTCGCCGCGGTAGCTTGGGCACCTCTCGCCGGGCCCGCCGAGCCACAATCTCCCAGGGCACCTCTCCAGGCTTTTCAGTGGTGCGAGCTGTTTCATCCAAGCCAGCAATGGTGTCCACTGGAGCAGGCAACTCAGTTACACCCCCCAAGCGCAGTGCTGCCTCTGTGTCCACCGCAAGTGAGCCCAGTGCTGCGAAACGCTCCGCCGCCAAGCGGGCAGCTGCCGCCATTGCCACCGCTGCTGCTGCGCCCAGCCCAGCCCCTACAACTGCTGCTGCATCTGGCAGTGATGCAGGGGTGGGCGGTGTGGCGTTTGACCACGACGATGGCTTCGATGGAGACTTTGGGGACTTTGACGGTGGGGATGACACCCCCCTCAGCCCAGAACCTAGCCCCCCCCGCGCCAGTGCAAGTAAGAAAGGATCTTCCAGCCGTGGAAGTGCAGCTGCAAGTGCACAGGCTGGTAGCTCAGATGAAGATGTGGTACCGACTTTATCGGCTAAGAAGGCCAAGGGGGTCTCCAAGGCCTCCAAGGGGGCCTCAAGCAAAACCAAGGGCAAAAGCGGGGGGAAGAAGACCGGGCGCGCCGCTGTATCGGCCCGCACAATTGGGGGGCCCTCCCAGCGCCGCAGCTTGAGCTTTGCTCCCGACACCAAGGGGGAGGGGGGGAGTCCGGGGCATCGAGCCCCCCTGTACGACTCCAGCTCAGAAGACGAAGGGAAGTGGCTGTCCCCTGGGGGGCGCGACTCACGGCGGGTGCGCAAGTCCCTGGGTCGTGTGCGGCGGGAGACCACCACAGCAGAGGAGGCAGCAGAGACTGGCATGATTCGCCGCAGTGGGCGCCGGCGGTGGGCCCCCCTTGAGTACTGGTCGGGGGAGCACCTCACGTACACAAGGGCTGACGAGGAAGACCCCGTGGCGGAGGTCATGCCTGTGGTGGTGGACGCATACAAAGAGGGCGCCCTGGAGACGGAGGAAGAACGCAGGCAGCGCCGGGAAGCGGCGCGTGACGAGCGGGAGGGCCGGGAGGGCGGCGTGAAACGCACCCGCACCACGAAACGCAGCGGCCGAACCTCGAAGAAGGCCCGGAAGGGCGGTGATAGCGCTGGAGAAGTGGAGGTGCGCACTGTGACAAAGACCAAAACTGTCATCAAAAAGGTGCCCACTGACCCGAAGGACCTGCCCCCACTCCCCGGCAGCGCCCTGCCTGATGACGTGGAGGTGGCCACTGACTCCCGCTTCACAGTGGCGGGGGTGGATGGGCAGCCCTCTCAGGTATTCCCCGTGTACAGACGGGCTGCCGAGCTGCGGCTGCAGGCGCTGCCTGTGATGACTCGCCCAGACGGGAAATCCGCATCTGCTCGAGCCGGAGCCATGTTTGACACGCCGCTCTTTGTCAACGGGCTGATCACTCTGGAGCCCCTGGCGTATAAAGAGCCTGAGAACACGGGGCATTGCACGCAGGTGTTCTTTGTGGTCACCTGTCAGCCGCAAGCCGTGGAAATCAACATTGCAGGCAAGACTTTCCTGGGCAGTCCCGGTGACCATTTCTGGGTGCCTACCAACACACTGATGACTGTGAAAAACCACAGCCCCGAATTGAAGGCGGAGTTGTCCTTTGTGCTCCTGAAACCGCAGTGAGCTGCGGCGGGTGTTTCTGCGTTGGGACGTTGGTGCTTCGGCTCAGTGCGGGTCCAGATTGGCAGCTGGCCCCTCGGCTTGCCCGTATGGAAAGCACTGTAAGTGTGCACTCATGTCATATGTGCGTGTCAAGCAGCGCACCGCTGCAGCGCGGCGCATGCTGAGCACTGTGCCAGGTCCGCGCTTCTGATGTGTGCGAACTGCTTGGCTGCTGAGTGTGCAAAAGCTTGTGTTCAATGAAGCAGCTCATAGAATTGCGCAGCATGCATACTAGATTGCCGTTCGCGGGTACTAGCAGTTGAATTGGTGCGCCCGTTGCAAAATTTTGTGCTTCACCGCCTGCTGGTGTGGTGGGCATTTGAAACATTGATGGGCCATGGGTCCGGCGAACTTTTGGCAGATGCGGCAGTCACTCAATTTTGTAACAGGAAACTTGCAGCAGGCAAGTGCTGTTTGTTTGTCTTTGTTTTCACCAAGGATAAGCAGCAGTTCTGCGCCGCCGCCTGAAATCGTTAGTCGATCAGTGAGGCTTTCTTTGGCTGGCGTTGATACAAGTTCCGCAAGGGCCAACGCAGCAGTGACCGATGAACTCCGGTCCCAGTGGTCTTCCGCAAGTGCAGCAACAACACCATATATCCATGCAGCAGATGCAGCAAGCTGCTGCCATGTCAGCGCAGGCTGGTGGCCAACAAGCAGCTGGCCGCCCTGGCTCAATTTCCGCGCAGTCCGCAAACCCAGGACCAGGCGCTCCACCTTTGTGCCCAATTGTTCACCGAGTTGAGCTTTTAAAGCACTGCTCTCAGCTTGACACCCCTAATGCTGGCGAATTTGACGTTTACATTCCCTCCGGACGTTTGGCTGGTGGCCTGGGCTTGAAAGTAGCCGCGGGTTGTGCTGCCTCAAACGGCGAACTGCGAGCCACCACCGCAAGAGAAGAACTGCCACCTGGCACAATGCCGTGTGTTTTGTTCACGCAATTCAGTGAGAGTAAGGCCGGTGTCCCTGGCGCTGCACACGGGCTTTTGAAATTGCAGCCTCAAGACGTGCTTGTCGGCGTGCAGGGACGGGATGTTCGAGGGAAGCCCTTCACAGACCTGCGCCGCACGCTGGGCGAGCTCATCAAGGCTGGCCAGGCCGGCGAGTTGAACACCTGCGGGCTGCACCTGCGGTTCTGGCGGGGATGGGGAGGCGATTGGGAGTGGAAGGGTGCGGGGCCTGCATCCGCTGACTGCATCAACACTGCTCGAGCCAGGGGCATTGCGCCTCCCAGCCACGCATGGTCTGCACGTGTGCCCATGGCCGGCACAGTGAGCGAGGTGGGCCCATGGCCGCCACAGGAGCGTCACCACGCTGCGTGGGCTGCCGACGCTGAGCTGCTACGCCGCACGGGATGGAGCATTGAGTCAGGCGCTCACACAAACTTCTTTCGGCACCACGAGAGCACCCCAGAGCAGCTGGTCATGCTGGGCGTGCTGTTGCCTGACGGGAGGCCAAGGGTCCCGCGTGACGCCCCTGTGCTTATTCCTGGGCGAGCCAACGCCACCCTGCCGGCAGTGGCTTCGTCAGTGTTCTTCAAAGAGGAACACTGCACAGCTGCAACTTACTGGGCAGACGCCATGGGCGAGACCGCCGCTGTTCGAACACAGACTGGTGACGCTGGACAGCGCCCGGGGGCCTTTGCGCCCACCAACGGCCACCACGCCGCTCCGCCGGCGCATGCAGCCCTATCGCAGCAGCAGCAAGCGGCAGCTGCGCAGGCTGCGGCTGTAGCACATGCAGCGGCCGTTGCCTCGGGCAGTGGCCTGCAGCCCCCCTTCATCTCCATTCGGGCCCTCATGGGAGGGGCCCACAAAGCCAAGGCACAACTGAAAGCGCAGATTTTCGTGATGCGCTTCTTGATGGCGGGTGATGTGTCTGGTATCCCCGCCGAGCACCTACATGTGGCCATGCACGGCGATGATGGCGCCACCGCTGCCGCTGCCGCCGCTGCTGCTAACAGCCACAAGCGGAAGGGTCCCCGCAACGCTCCCCGCACCACCATTGCGTCTCAGAATCGCGACGGAGCATGGGCCAGCAATGTGGGCAGCGCGGGTGCCACCGCTCTGCCCACTCGCCAGCGAGCCACTCGGGGTAGAGGGGGCAAGGCGGCTTCCGGCCCAGGGCGGAAAAAAGGAAAAAAGAAGCGCCCTGGTGACTCCGGCAGTGACTCGGATGAATCATACGACGAAGCTGGCGGGGAAGGCAGTGGGCACGTGTCGCGTAGGTCTGATCGCTCCCGCGGCTCCAAGTCCAAGTTCGATGACGATGGGGCGGGCGACCTGGATGAAAGGGGTCCTGGTGCCCCAGATAGCCCCCCTGCACTTGCTGACGAGTTCAAAGTGGAGGTCGTGCTGGGCGTGCGGTATGCGGACTTGTCGTGGCACAATGTGGTGCGGGCCAAAGCGGCATTTGACTCTGGGCAAGCGGGAGAAGACATCACCCATGGGCCCATTGACTGGTCGCTATTGCAGCGGGTGGGTGGGCCCGACAGTGACTCCTCGGAAGTGGTGACTCCTGAGGACGAGCTCGAGGGCAAGAAGCGAGACAGGGCGATGATGCAGGCCCGTATGGCCCTTTGGCACTCCATTTACGATCGCCGAGGCTTCGACAACCTGGAGTATCTGGTGAAGTACAAGGGCATTGCGTACACGCACTCAGAGTGGGTGGCACACTCGTTCCTGTTGGACTTGAACCGCTGGGCCAAGAAAAAAGCGGAGGATTTCCGCATGAGCCAGGCTGCAGTGGACCAAATGGACGAAGAGGAAAGCCGCTTACTAGCCCTGAGGGACCTGCCCACGCTGGATGCGTACATCCCAGCGGAGATGCTGGAGGTGGAGCGTGTGTTGAACAAGCGTAAGCAGCGATTGTCCCCTGCGGAGCCCCCCATGGAGGTGTTCCTGGTGAAGTGGGCTGGCCTGCCGTATTCCGAGTGCACCTGGGAAACCCGGAAGGATGTGGCGAGTGAAGCCGCAATCCAGCAATATGAGATCATGAACA
>Ga0307982_1004295_pt1 | contig 11275 bp, 7 predicted proteins | sample OrgLakmetagen989_FD_201847 | JGI IMG/M metagenome (GOLD analysis project Ga0307982, IMG submission 201847) | Saline water microbial communities from Organic Lake, Antarctica - #989 | ecosystem: Environmental > Aquatic > Non-marine Saline and Alkaline > Saline | place: Antarctica: Organic Lake... | reverse complement strand
TTGTTGTCACGGGCGGCGTTGCCCGCAAGCTCAAGGATCTCAGCGCACAGGTACTCGAGCACAGCAGCGAGGTACACTGGGGCACCAGCGCCGACGCGGGTGGCGTACTTGCCCTTCTTCAGGAAGCGGCCCACGCGGGCCACAGGGAATTGCAGGCCAGCCTTGGCCGACTTGCTGGTAGCCTTGGCCGAAGCCTTGCCACGTCCACCTTTTCCTTTGCCAGACATTTCGAAAGTTGAGAGAAGTTTGTTGTTGTGTCTTCGGACGAGAAAGAGAAACGAAGCTCTTCAAAACAGCGCAACTGACGGTCGGGACTCGAATTGAAACCAGACTCACTCCAAGTCGTCGGTGATTGGCTGAAAGGCTATCTTGGAGTCACGACCGTCAATCGGACCTTCCGACTCCCCTAATGTAGCGCGTATTTTGTAACCTCTCCGTGAAGTACAACCCCAAACTTCTTTTCAAAATGGCCAAGACTCCTTCCAAGAAATCCGCCAAGGCGCCCAAGAAGGCGACCGGCAAGAAGAGCACCAAGAAGCGCATTGAGTCGTACTCCTCGTACATCTACAAGGTGCTCAAGCAGGTGCACCCTGACACTGGCATCTCGAAGAAGGGCATGTCGATCATGAACTCGTTCATCAACGACATCTTCGAGCGCCTTGCTGGCGAGGCCGGCAAGCTGGCGACTTACTCGAAGAAGGCGACCCTTTCTTCCCGCGAGATCCAAACCTCGGTGCGCCTCATGCTCCCTGGCGAGCTTGCCAAGCACGCCGTGTCGGAGGGCACCAAGGCTGTGACCAAGTTCACTTCCTCCGCCTAAGCGCGCCGTCGTACTCTCGGGGGGACGCCTTCGCCCTGAGGGAACACCAAAAACAAACCACTGGTGAAAACATTTCACCACAAAGAGTGGAAAGGGATTCAAATTGTTACCCTCCGCACTTATGGTATAATATATTTTAGATGTAGATAAAAAGTCAAACTATACGGTTCCGGTCCGACATTTTTAAAAAGCTAAATTTGATTTCGGAATTTATCTATTCTATATATATATATACATTGAAGATCTATTGTTAATATGATGGACAATATCTTAAGCAGGTTTAGGTAGTTAATCTCTATTCTTGACGTAAGTAGCAAGCATAAATATAAATGAGAAGGCACATGAGAATTCCGAGTCCTTGTCGAGGTCGAATTTCCATGAATCGCGAGCAAGCACAGCAAAAAAAATATTAATGCTATTATACAAAACCGAGAACCGAGAGCTAAAGGACGCTATGAAGCGGGGCGTGCGGGTGGGACTTCCGCATAAGAAGGCGGGTTTCTGCCTTGGGCGGGTATTGCAGTACCCGAAGTGCCGCATCGTTGGCTGTTCACATTGAACCCGCCCGCTAAGATACTATCTTTTGCGCTGCCATCGCTGCTGCTGCCACTTCCCCCTGCTGGGCTCTTTTGGCTACTAAGATGGCTGCTGCTGCTGCTGGTCCTCCACCTGCTTTTCTCCGCTATTTGAAGTTTGAATGTATCTACAGCGTCCGAAAAGCTGTCTGCTTGGTCGCGCATCGCCGAACGCCACCGATCTGCTGCACTGCCGCTGCTGCCTATCATTCCTCGGCTTGACGAGGAAGGATGCGATTGCAAGGAGGCCTTGGGCGCCCCTTTCGCTGCGGCGGCTTGCTGGACCAGGTCGTCCTTCGCCGCAGCTGCTTCGAGCCGCCGAATGAAAAACACCGGCGTAGTGGCGGCAAGCTTGTTGACAATGCCAGCGCCGGCAGCCGAATTGGCGACGCCACCACCGGCGTCAATGGCTGTGACAGTGGTGAGTTCGGTCACGTAGGGGCCCAGGGGGCGAAGCACGTAGCCCGCGAGGAGCACTTCCGACCGGACGTGGTCCGAATTCGGCGCGGCGCTGGGGTGGTCCGCAGGAAGGTTGATCACCACTAACGTTGGCGAGGGAGAAGAGGAAGAAGAAGAAGAAGAAGAGGAGGAGGAGGCGCCGTCGGCTCGGCTGTGGCCGCTGTTTCGTCCGTTTCGGGCGTCGTTGTGGCTGTTCGTTGTGGAGGTCGGAGACTCTTTACTGCGCATTGGCGACTGCGGCGGTGACGACGACGACGATGATGAAGGAACCCGCTCAAAGTGCACGAGAGTGCAAAAGTCGCGCGGCTTGAAAGGGCCAAACCGAGGGCTGTTTGCGTAGGTGATTTTGGTGTCCTTGCTCAAGTGCTGCAAGTCCATCACCTGTTTGTGGAAAAGGAAAGTTGGCAAAAGAAAGGCCGTGAAGACAAAAGTAGATGCAAAAATATGCAAATAAATGAACAAGGATAAAGTGCTCATCACGTCGTGTGTAATAATCTAAAGAGAATGCAGAACACTTATTCTATTCCTATCTATACTTCGATCTTACCAAGCGGCAGTTGTCGTTGTATTCGTGGACGCGAGCGTTGTCCTTGAGGAGCTCAAACAGGGACTCTGCCGAGCACTGCACAACAGCCCGCGCTTTTACCACTGCGACTTCGGTTTCTCGCAGCAGCCGCGCTTCAGCAGCTGCGGCGACCACAGCGGCTGGGCTGTGGTTGCTACTGCTCGTGGAACTGCTACCGCTACTCCCACTGCCGCTGCTATCGTTGCTACCGCTGCTAGCGGTGCTAGTACGAGTGGTGCTCGTGCTCGCGCTGCCACCACTAGCAGCAGCAGTAGCTATGGCAGTGGGCGGGCGCACGATGCCATTGGCAGCGTCGCGCAAGCGCTGCATGTTCGGTGGGAGCTGCGAGTGGCCCAAGTCCGCGAGCGACAAGTGCTTCCGCCGCACCGTCACGCCGTGCGCCTCGTTCACTAACGCCCACCCGTTGGCCTCCTCTTCGTCTGCGGCCGCGGCAGCGGCGGCAGCACTGGCAGCAGCCGCGCGAGCGCTTGCAGCTGCTGAAATAGCCGCTGCCTCTAAGCCATCTGAGTCGCCATCGCTACTGCCACTCTTACTTCTGCCACTGCTTCGGCGGTGGTCGGCTTGCACGAGCGGATCTGATTCGCCACCAGCTTCCAGAGGCCCTGCCTTAGCGTCCGCGTGGACAATCGTCGGAGAGGGCACGCTACCAGGCGCCTGTGAGCAGAGGGCGAGGACGTTTTGCACGGCTTGTGTGGTGCGCTCGCGCACTTCTGCGGCTCCTTCGTCATCGTCGTCGTCATTGTTGCTGCCACTGCCGCGGTGGCGCTTACTGGCACCACTCCGACCTAATCCACTAATCTGTTGAGATAAGAAAGCCCCCACTGGATGCTGCAGGACCCAGTCACTGGCTGCAGCGCAGCCGTCGGACATGGCTTCCGAAACTTCAGCCGTGACTGCCAAGCACCAGGCCGACACCAGCACCAACGTTTCGGGCGCGCGCGCTGTGGTGGCTCGCGCTGCCTCCATTGCTTCCATAGCCAGCGCAGTGGTAGCCACCTGCGTGCGGCGCACCACAACTTCACCCCCGCACTGCGCGCCCACGGCAGCTGCGCGCGCAACGTCCCATGTCTCTGTTACCCACGACACACACGCGCCTGCTACTTCCGAGAGTGGGCGTTGCGCCGCAGGAGCTACTGCTTCGTCAAGCTCTGACTCAGTTGACTCCACCCCACGACGACGTCGACGGCGACGACGGCGATGTTGCTTTCCTTCACAACTAGAGGAAGAGGAGGAATCTACAGTGCTGCTGGTTGCGCTTTCCGCCACCACCGCAGCATCGGCATAGGTTGGCAGCGGCTGCGGAGAGCGCACCGCCCGCGCGCCGGCCTCCGCCGCAGCGCAAGCTTCGGCCACGGTTGCGAGGGACCACTGCGTGGCGCGCTCGCCTTGGGCCACGCACCAGTTCAGGCGGCGTGCGGAGCCTGCCCGGTCGTCGTAGCGCCAAATGGCTGCAAACCACAGGCGCACAGGCCAGGACAAAGTGACGCACGCCGCCCACACCTTGTCGGGCAGCAAGGGCAGCTCCTCCACGCACCACCGCGGCAACTCCACCGTGGCGAGCAACAGGGCGCGGCGCATCAGCGACGGGAAGTCTTCTCGGGCCCAGCGTGGGAAGTCGCTGCACTGCTGCTGCCCCCACACGCAAGCACGCCCGGGCGCCTTCTCCAACCAACCTTGCAAGGCTGCTGCCCGGATGGTCGTTTTGCCCCAGAATATCTTCGCACGAAACGAAAACTTGTCGAGCTGGTCGCTGCGCCGCGCTTCATCTTGCCACCAGGATATAGCGTCATCGTAGCGCTGGTGAACCCTGCGCTCTTGCTCTCCACGCCAGTACCTCCACTGCAGCTGCCAAACGACTCGGCGGCGTGCCACGTCGTGGGTCCACAGAGGCCGGTGCGCCAGCCACGCCTCGAGCCACGCACGAGCAAGCGGTTCGACTGCGCGCTGCGTTGTTGCCCGTAAATCGGCGCAGCTCGGCTGTGAATGCAATAGTTGCTCTAAACGCGAATAGTCTTGATTAGGCTTGTCGTTCACACGTGGTTTGTCGTCTATAGAGATACGATGCTGCGGCAACGAAGGAACCTCGGAAGAACTCAGCAAACCTGGTACTCGATTCGGTAATGCCTGCGATGGACGCACATCTATGGAGTTGACAATTTCGATAGTAGTATCAGTGCGTCGCCGCCGGCGCCGCCGCCGTCGGTCGGAATGCCCAAGCTTGGGCGGTTGATCGAATCGGCCAAAGGTAACTGCACGGGGCGAAGCAGTTGAAGCGAGAGGAAGTCGGTACCGTCGACCACTGCTGCATTCGCCTAGCAATCCCAATAAAAGTACAAGGATAGCCACGGCGGCGAGTTTAAGCCGCACCATAGTCGGGCTAAACTGAAATGTGCGTCATTCAATCACGCATTTTTTGTTTTTTGGTTCACACTTCAGATTATTCAGATTCGCAAAAGAAGAATCGGTTCTTTGGTTCTTATAGACGTTACAGGGATGAATTAGCTCAACACTCTTTGTTTGCCCTCTTTGTTGGAAGTCGTCTGGCGGAGAAGAAAAGAAAGGAATTACACAAGAATGGCCGGTGTCCGAAGCTGGTATAGGCCTGAAGTGGCGTAAAGTTGACAGCTAGGTGATAGATGGCAAGGTGAAAAGGAACTCGAATAGAAGGGTAGAGCGTTTTTCTCTTAAAGTAGTAGCATGTACACTACGGTTGCATGCGAATATTTCTATTGGGAATAGAAGAAGTCTTCAGGCTCGAGAATTCGTCAGTTCATCAGTTTCAAGTTTCAATGGCATGTTGAAGGTGTGACGACTTATCTTTACTCGAGGCTCTAGGGAGCATTGCATAGCACTTTCATGAGCTCAAGCTAATCGTGATCAGCGGCCATCCTACTTACGAATTTATTAGTGGTGGTACTGGCACTCAATTAGTGTCTCTTACGACTGTAGTTGGCTGCGTTACTCGTTTTGATAGGAAGGGTTGACCTGCAACCCACGGTAGAAAGCAATCTGTGCGTGCGTTCTGCCTTCGAAATCGCTAATGAAGGAATTCGTTTTCGCAACAATTATCATATCGAGCTTTTTCTTATACCAAGCTGTAGAAGTCTTTCCAGATGGCACGAATGCGATTGATGGCGCTGAGGAAGAAGACCCTCGGTGCTTGGGATGGGCAGAACTCAACGAGTGCTTGAACAATCCCACGTGGATGCTGGCGAATTGCATCAACGCATGCCAGCGCTTCGGCGTGATGGCGCCTCTTATGCCTGTTGGTTGGCAAGATGACGCCGACGCGACTACGACCATGGCAGCACAAGCTGGCGTGGAATTAGGCCCCGTGCTCGAGAAAAAGCTCGGCACCTTGCTGGAAGGCACGTTCACGAAGAAGTGCCGCGACCAAGTCTACACTGCTTTGATGGATCACACAAAAGCGCTGCTAGAAGAGCAGCGATTCCCGTTTGAGAACAAGTACTTTAGGTCACAGTGCCCTACCAAAGACAAGAACGCCAAGTTACTAGCATCAAAGCCTTACGGCCCACCCAAGCCTGCGAACGAAATTCGCATATGCTACTTGTTGCTGGTCCATGATCAGCCAGATCAAGCAAAGCGCTTGATTGAAGCGCTGCAAGAACCACGGCATTCCTTTGTGGTGCACGTGGATGGGAAGGCCGGCCCCGCCTTGCGAGAAGACCTCGCGCAGTACGCAGGGCGAGAAGGGTTCTATGCCGATGGCGCTGCGAGTGGGTCCTTTTCCAACATTCACGTGCTCGGCGATGACTTGCGCGTGAACGTGACTTGGGGTGGTTTTAACATGGTTCGTGCGACGCTGAACGGTCTCGAGTATGCCTACCGGACGCCCGGGCTTCGCGATTTTGACTGGCTCATAAACTTGAGCGGCGCCACGTATCCGCTGAAGCCGAACGCAATGATCGTGGAAAAATTGGCATCTTTGCCCACGCATGCCACCACGTACATGGAAGTAAACCCGACGCCGACGGAGCCTGCGCCCAACACGTGGCATTACTTCGTGGAATGCGACAACCGGCTTCGGCGCATTTGGCAACTTGCGAGGCCAAACGGAATCTCCATGTACACTGGAAGCCAGTGGTTCATTGCATCAAAACCTTTTGTGGAATGGATCGTTGAGGACAAGAATTTTGTTCCTCAATACGCAGAGTATGGCAGCCATACTGTAGTTGCAGACGAAAACTTCTTTGCCACTCTCATTAAAAATTCACCTTTCTGCGAACTGCACACCAACACAAATTTAGTCCACGTGCAGTTCGATCAATGGGAACACGACAAGTCGGGACATCGAAAGCAAATAAACGCTGAAAAGTGCTTATTTCCCAATAAAAATCACTGCGGGCGTTCACCAACAATTAACACTGTGGAATATCTTCCAGCTCTCCAACTAGGAGATAAGCTGTTTGCAAGGAAATTTGACCGCCAAGTGGACTCCCGTGTGATCGACGCAATTGAGCACATGCGCTCGTCTGGGAGCTATGCGCAAGGTCCTCATTTCAAAGGAGTCAAGATGATGCATCGTCGCGATGGCAGGGACTTATGCATTGATCTTGTTGGTCGAGATGGCACTGCTGCTCGGCTCGTTGATTGCAACGCCACTGACACGCGGCAGGAGTTGGACGTTGGTCCGTGCAGCCCCGAAGGCAACCTCACACTTTCTCTGTCTTCCCTGGAAAGTGGCCCTCACTTCCCCGCAATAGTGCAGCGTGGGACATGGTCGCAACCGTACTGCCAGTTCAGGTTTCCTCACAACAAATGCTTGGACCTTGAGGGCGAAAGTGTAAAGATGGGTACATCCATCATCAGCTGGCCTTGTGGCCCTGCCAAGTGGAACCAGGTACGAGATTATCTTATAAATTTGAACTTCATTAAAAATTGCATATCATTACACCTCTTATATATATGTTTTGCAGTTGTTCTCGTTTGGAGGGTCCGACCATCCTGGGAGCATTTTTATCAACGTGCCGTTCGCGAACTTCTTGGACAAGCGCCTCTGCCTCGAAGCCAAGGGCCAAAAGCTGGTGACAAGTGATTGTAATCCTGAAGAGCCCAATCAGATGTTTTTCTTCAAAGTGAAGGATACATAACCATGAAGATGGTTAGTCAGTAAATCCCAAGAATTTTGACAAGAATAAGAAGTAAAAACACCAAATTAGGTGCCCAACAACGCACAGTCATACTATAATCAATTAGAAATGATTGGAACCGAACTGCTGCTGATTAAATCCAAATGGGAAATGGGCATCTAGGATCAAGGCCAAATAAGCACCATCACCCAACACCGAAGCTGCGCCAGTAAAAAATACGTAATGCATGCTTCTCTGATCTCATCCACGTTTCATGCAGCATGGAGCTGCGCCATTTTAGAAGCGTATATGGGCGATTTCTAAAATTAAGGTGTTTAGAGTGCCGATAAATTCCCAGCAAAAACGTAAGAGGTATCGCCAGAAATACATTTAGTTATACAATGGGTATGTCCACGGAGATACCCTCGGTTACATACGGTCGAACTATTCAACCACATATTCGAATGTCTCAAAGTAATTGTTGCCTTACCATAGTGTGCACAACGCAGTGGTTTTTGGCAATGTCTTCGTATCGTGATACCACGACTAGCAACTACTGCATTTTTTATTATGATGCTTCAATTGCTGTGTTTTGCGTTCGTGAAACACAAAACCATTTATGAAATCAATGACTAAAACAATCAAAGTCACCACTTATTTTACCTTGTGGGATGAGCATTTAATAATTGCTTAAACATTTTCGTCTTCTTAATATTGAGAAGGGAAAATGGCGACTCTTCATTACGAAGTTTTGACAGGTTCTGATTGGGTTCTGACATGAACTTTGAATATTATCACGTTGTTCTTTACGCAGTAATCAATCGATATGCGTATCATATGGGCTCTAACTCACATACTAATGGTCGCAGTGGCCTCTGCACATTTGCATTCATCTCATAAATTCGATAATGCTATCACGAGGCGGCACCAATTACGCCCTCAAATATGCCAAATACGTGGCGGAAGTTTTATTGATCCTGCCCAAGTAGTTCGAATTCATGGATTTGTTGGTCTTGCAGAGGCTGCTATACTATATGGTGAATCGTTCGGGCTCTCACCGCCGTATCTAGGCATGGACGAGTAAGTTTTACACATTTAATTACTATTTATACTCATTTTTACTCATGCTTAAGGTATGCTCTTAAAAAATATTATTTACTGTTTCCTTCGCCAGGACTATTGAAGGATATCAGCTTACTGAAGTTGCAGCGTATCTTTTACGGATGCAAGCGACTCAGATCGTTCCTTGGAGCTTACTTGAGATCCTCAATTCCGATAACCCAACTGTCCAGAGTATGTTTCTAGGGTATCAGCTCACTGCTTTCATTATGACCGCTCAAATAGCTTGGAAGAGTGGACTGAGGCAGGGGAATTGGGTGAGACCCTTGTTATACACGCTATTTGGAAGCGCGTTCTTTGGTGCCGTGGCATCTTCAGGGCCATCTACATCCGCTCAATGATTCATATGGGTAGACCCATACAGAACTATCAAACAAAACTATGGTTGCATTACCATAGGAACAAGAATGAAGTATAGATTAGTTTGATTCGTATTCAAGCAACAAAAATTTCGGCAAGCCGCATGGGTGCTCCTGAGGAACACTCGGAGTTACCATGAAGCATTAGCCGGGGGCGCATGACTTCAAAAAAATATCGAAGTTCAGACTTCGGTTCTGTAGCTAAATTTCTTTCGAGGACACTGCGCCTTGTCGGAATCATTTTAGGGGATTACTCCAACGAAATTTTGTACCCTTTGATGGTGTTTCTTAGAAATATACAATTGAAGAGTTTATAAATCCGATATAATATGGCAATAATCCAACCAGCAATCGATAATCAACTCCTTTCTCCTTTACGACAAGTTCTGGACTAAACCCCGGAAGTGTGCTCCTGGTTTGAGCATTACCTCTCTTAGTCTCCGTGGTTTAGATTCTTACACTTGTCGTTGCCATTAACATTTGCTGATTCTTGATCACTCCTAAGCTCTTGGGAGTATCGGAAACGGTTAACTGGATTAGACTAGAAATTTGAACATGCTGTCGAAGTCATTACTCACCGTAATTAATGAGGAATTTCACCCAGATAAAAATGTGATGTGGTAGACTTACGGACACAAATCCTTGGAAGCGACTTTTTGACCCCTCGTCCAAAGCACGTAGTCTTCGTTAATCTAATCATAAGGATTTGAAAATTCGGGTGTAGCAGCTGCAGGCTAGATGCGCTGCTTCATAAAAGCCTGCAGTCCGCTCGCCTGATTGTCAGAGAATCCTCTCATGCGGAGCGTGTCTGCACCAGCATTGGCCACCTGAAGTAAATAAACACGTCAGAGGAGTTAAAATTCTCGTTACGAAAGCTTAATCGACGCACGAGAGTTGCATATAATTGCATCTTGAAGTGGGATGCTATTACTACGCGTTGGCCCTTAATGCATTTAGGTCTTCTATGATACCAAGTTGAAATTACAAAGATACCTGTTTGACGCTGCCTAGATCATGAAGCACACGCCGTGCCGTAAGTTTTCCAAGGCCCGGTACAGCTTTTTCCAGGCTCCCTACCGCAAGCTCGTCCCATGACTTGCTTTCGCTTGGGCCATGACCGTGGGGAGTGGGAGGTGGTCGCTTGTGGTCAATTCCACTCCGACCACTGCCAGCGCATCCCTCCGCTAGCCTTTTCACCCACTCTAAAACCTCAAACTCGTCGGCTACCGCTACCACTTTAACCGCTGCAACTGATCTACTGTTGCAATTACTGTCACTGCTGGTGCTACTGGTGCTGGTGCTGGTGCTGCTGGTGCCGCAGAGGCCTAATGTGGAGTCTGAAGGGGATAACCCCAATCCAAGCAATCCTTTTGCTATGAACTCACGCTGCCGTTCTGAGTAAGCCTTGAGTGTGCCCTTATTTCTGGTCATGAAGACATACACCGGTGCCGCTGCATGTGCTCGCTGCAATTCTGCTACGCGCAGCGCGATGACGTTCGCTTGCCACATGTCGCTGCCGGCAGCCCACACGACGCGAGCCTTGACTTGTTGGCCGAGTAGTATGACGAAGTCAGGGGATGCGGCTGCAGGGCCAGGTTCAGACGAAAGCTCCACGAGGTTTCCGCAGTCTAAACCTCGAGCCAAATTTTCCATGTGCGCTGCGTATGCAATTTGCACCACAGCATTTGCTGTGTTGTCTCGGGGTCGTTTAGACATACTTCTGGCTATGGACTGAGCGCAAGCAGGCGCTATTCCAATCTCAGTATATTCATCTAGTCCACTGTGAGGGACGTATGATCTCTGTGTTTCATTTGTCGACCTGTCTTCACGCTTCTCGCCTCTTGCCGCCTTCCTCTTCCTTTCTTCTAGCTAGTGCGTAAGAAATTTCTCGTATCAGTAGTAGGGTTCGTAAAAATAAGTAACGTTTTTGACCCAAATAAGTAAATAATTAAGTAAATACGGTATATACGGTTGTAAATACCATATATTAGGGCGATAAAGTACCATTCTTGGAATTCCGGTTTTTCAAGGTCCCATTTTTGAGGAAAAGTGGGAAAATCTGTTACTTGTTTACTTATAAAATTACTTATTTGGCCCCAAAAATTCGCATATATAGGTAATACTTATTTTTACGAACCCTAATCGCGACTTATCAGATCATCATGACGTGGATGCTCGAATCAAGAAAGCCTCCAAGGCCTTCGGTGCGCTACGTGATCATTTCTTCAGTACTCGCGATGTGTCTGAGCGGCTCAAAGGAAAGATTT
>Ga0307982_1004292_pt1 | contig 11278 bp, 7 predicted proteins | sample OrgLakmetagen989_FD_201847 | JGI IMG/M metagenome (GOLD analysis project Ga0307982, IMG submission 201847) | Saline water microbial communities from Organic Lake, Antarctica - #989 | ecosystem: Environmental > Aquatic > Non-marine Saline and Alkaline > Saline | place: Antarctica: Organic Lake... | reverse complement strand
CTGACCTGCGTGCGCAGCTGGCTGATGCTGAGGCTGCGCTGTCGGCTGCCCGTGAGTCCAGCGGGAGTGAGGTGTCTGACCTGCGTGCGCAGCTGGCTGATGCTGAGGCTGCGCTGTCGGCTGCCCGCGAGTCCAGCGGGAGTGAGGTGTCTGACCTACGTGCGCAGCTGTCCGCATCTAAATCTGAGCTGCAATTAACTGCAGCGTCGTTGAATGTGCAACAAGAACAAAGTTCAGCTGATGCTCAGGCCCTGCAAACTCTCACTGACGAGCTGGTGGTCGCACAGCGTCGCAGCGACAAGCTCAAGGAGCGCATGGCAGAAGTCGCTACACAGCTTGTTGCTGCCAAGCAAGCGTCTGCAGCGGAAACGGACAGCGCAGTCACTGCTGAAGTCACACAGCTTCGTGCCGATTTGGCTGCTGCTGTGGACGAGGCGAAGGCGCAGAGCAGTTTGGCAAGGGACGCTGCACTGACGGCCGAAAGATTGCAGCAGCAAAACAAGGCGACTGCGGCAGCGCTTGAATATGCACAGTCTCAAGTGGTGCAGCTAGCACACAAGCTGGAACACACTGGGGTGCAGGCAGAGGTGTTAAAGCAGGAAGCGCAGTTTGCCATGGATGCACTCGCCAGCACGGAACAACTTGTGGAGAAGCTCAAGCAAGAACAAGCGCAGGCTGCAGCACGGGAAGCTGCTTTGAAGCAGGAAGTAGCTGCAGCAAGGCTAGAAGCTGAGGAATCACTGAAGGCACAGCAGCAGGAACTGGCAGAAGTTGAGGGCAAGTTGGGCTCTGTGGAGCAGGATAGTGCTGCAATGGTGCTGCAACTGCAGGATTTGAAGACGGTTGATGAGCGCAAGGCAGTGCGCATTCGCGATCTTGAGGCGCGCCTGCAAACTGCGGCTGAAGCCAGTGCTGCGGAACTGAAAGCGCTGGAGACAGCAGTAGGATCCAGCAGCGCACAACAGGTGTCCGCTGCTCGTGAGGCTGAGCTGCAGGGCGAGGTGTCCGCTGCTCGTGAGGCGGCTGCTGCTCGTGAGGCTGAGCTGCAGGGCGAGGTGTCCGCTGCTCAGAAGGAAGCTGTAGACGGTGCTCAATCTGCTGAAAGCAGCCGGGCGCAACAGGCACAGCTTTTGGCTTTGCAGGCTTCACTGGAGGCGGCCGAAGCCCAGGCTTCAGGTGCCGCAGCGGCAAGAGATGCGGCTGAAAGCAAGGCAAAGGGGGCTAAGAAACGCATGGTGTCGATGAAACGCATGGCGGATGACATGGCGCAGGGGCTCAAAACTGCTCAAAGCGCGATCAAGGCTGCTGAGGCTGCCCGCGACGCTGCCTTGCATCGGGCTGTGGAGGCTGAGGCTTCCGCTGCCCCCGCTCAGGAGAATGCCAGTCTGGTGTCACATCAGCGGGAGGAGCTGGAGGGACTTCGAGACCGCGTGGAAGCTGCACAGGCCGCCACACTGGCCGCACAGCTGGCTCAGACTGCAGCCGAGGCGGGCCTGGTGGCTGCCAAGCAGCGGCTGGCTGAGGCTCAGGCCGCAGCAGACGGACAGCCGGCACTGGAAGCAGCACTGCTGGACTGCCAGCGCCAAGTGGCTGACCTCAGGTCACAGCGCGACGCGGCGCAGGCGGAGAGCACACTGCTGTTGACTCGAAACATGGACTTGATGAGCAAGGTGGCGGAGGCGGATGGGCAAGTGGCCACACGGGAACACGCAGCAGCTGTGTCTGCCGGCAGCAACATCCTGTCCCCAATGGCGCGGCGCCAGTCATTCGCACTGAAGGGGGCTAGTGCTGACGGGGCTGCCTCAACCGCCGTGGGGACTGCTGATGGGCGCAGCCACGAGACAGTGACGCATGTGCAGGGGGTGGCATCACCACCCCCCTCCTCGTATAGCTCCGGCGGCACGGCCACCGCCACGTCAGTTGCCGTGGCCGGGGCCCCAACCGCCGTTTCCGCCGCGTTCAGTGACAGTGAAGATAGCGATGAGGGGGATAGTGACTCCAGTGCACAGTCTGCCCCGTTGGGCGCTGCCTCCGCGGGTGCGTTTGGCTCTGCCACTGCTGACGCGGAGGGGGTTGAGGCTGCTGCCCCTGGCGCTGCGGGGGGGGGTGAAAGGGGGGGTAGTCGTCGCGTGCGGGCTGCCAGTGATGGCAGTGTCGTGTCCGTAGGTGGTGCGTTTGAAGAGGCGTCGAATGACGCCGACACAGCAGCGGCGCGGGAACCGGCCCGCAGCTCAGGGTGGAACAAGCTGCTGCGTGTGTTCTCGCCAAGTGCTCGTGAGTCGGGCTCGGCCAATGCGGACTTTGATACGGGTCCGTCTGGTGACGCTGCTGCTGCAACTGACAGTGGGACGAGCGTGGGCGCGGCGTCGCCTGCTGTGTCAGTGGGGCGCGGGCAGGCCATACCGACGCCAGAGGGGCAGTCAGTTGCTGCACAGCTGGCACAGAATGAGTTGGCAGCTGCTTCATCAAATGAAGAGCCTGACGATGACACTGCAGAAGCTGTGGCTGACGAAGCTATGCACGCGGAAACGCAGACGGTCAAAGAACCATCTGTCGCTGACGCGGCGGCGGCGCCAGCACAAAGCCCAGCAGGTGCGCGGCGAGCCCTGCGCACGGCAGGCCGCGCTGCAGCTAATATCGACTTTGAGGCGCTGCGCGAGGAAAACGAAAAGGCGAAAAAGCAATTGGCCGGTCGATCTTGATGTGCTCGGAAGGCTTTGCCGTGGTGCAGCCATTCTTGGTGCGTTTCAGGCATTAATTCAAACAGCGTTGCCTAGGTGAAGAGCTCGAGGGGGCTTTTGTACTATCCCAAGGAGCCGCCATGGGAATTTTCATCACAGAATTCCAACATATCTCCACCTGAACAAGCATGTGGGCACGCTAACAGCTCTAAAGTGCACATACTGTAGGCAGCCCCCCCCCATGGGGGTGCTTTCAAGCGTTCAGCGTTAACTTGAGACCTTGCCCAGGTGGAAGCGTAGAAAATCGGAAACCTGCCCGTCTGGGCACTTGCCCAGGTGCCAGGTGGGCAGGTGGAGCATTTCGAATTCAAATCTGCCCCCGTCAGAAAAACTGCAGATTTGCACTACAGGCCCTCGTCGCTTTGAATAACGTTGCTGTAAAGTGCCTTGTATGTTCGTGCAGATTGCCCTATTTGGGGGTTTTGGTGGTGAAACTTCAAATTGAAGTCAGCGCCTGAGCTTTTGATGAGGCAACCCCACGGGCGCGTGCCAACCTGCAGAGGGGCTTTAGTATTTGCTGGCAGGGGATCAGTCAACCAGTCTGTGTGATAGTGGACAAATTTCATACAAGTAACAGCTCCATTTAGCACGCGCAGAACAATGTCAACTAAGCGAAAATGGACGCATGAGGTGGGTGCAAAATTTTGCGGGTGTCCCGTTCCTGCACAATTCCTGCGAGCGTATTACCGCAATTTGTGGCTTCACAGGAAGATCATGCTGTGGAGCAGTCCGTTCGAAGGCTGTATTCAGATTCACCGCTAGAGCCTCATCTCATGAACTTTCGCGCAATCAAGGCTGCTGCTTCAATCAACAGATCGACCAAGCAATTGCGGGAGAGGTGAGGCCGTATCAAACGGTTAACGTTCAGTTTTACACGCAGCTCATTTGACACGTATAAACAGGTGGATAAATGTTCTTGCCCCAAATATAAATCGGAGACCATGGATGCCTGATGAGCTTATTCAGCTCCAACAGCTGCAAACCCATCATGGAAACTCTTGGTCAACAATTGCGCGATATTTTCCAACGCGCAGCGAAGGCTCCGTTAAGAATGCGTTCTATAGCATTCTGCGAAAGGTAAAAAGTGTATTTCTCTGACAATTTAACAGCCACTCTCATGTGTGTGCGCAGAGAGCTCGAAAAATGAAAACATTGTCGAAAGGTGGACAAACCCTGTCCTGGCTTAGAGACAAAAGCAACATTTTGATCGAAATGAACTCGGAATTGGACTTTTCCAAACAAGGGACTGTGAAACCATATGTCTGCCACTCAGTTACTCCATCCAAGGGGAAAACTTGCATGCCGCCAGCTATTTCTTGGGCAAACTCTAAGGAGGTGCAAACACTCTCGCCTCGAGCTTGCCCGGAACTGCACAAAGCTGGTACTGAACTGTTGCAGGTTGCTGATAATGCCTTGAGTCTGCTGCAAGGTCATGAGGTCACAGCAACTCCTCTACGTGCTGTCGACCCCAGCTGCGATGTAGTCACTGAAACAGATGGGCTGTTGCAGGTGATGCAAATTCGCCCAGCCTTCCAGCGCTCATCAAGCCCTTCCCAGCAAAAAGTACCATGGCTTCAAGTTCCGTCAGCTCAGTCAGCCTCGCCGCGTGGCAAGCGAGTGGAGTATGAAGCAAAGTCGGTCAAGCCGCGGGCAGTGCAACAGCGCTCAGCCCCAGTGCGCTATAAGCATCACACTGCTGAGCACAAGGAGGCCGAGGTGTCGGCTTTGTCTTCCGAAAGCACGGTATCTTTTGGCGCGGGCACTGCATATCAGATGTCTACAGCACGCTTGCCGATTGCAGCTGGCACAAGTGAGGACCCTGGTGACTTGCAGAACGACTTGGGGTCTGCCCCGTGCAACATTACAAATGAAGCCAATACCAGCTTCGAGAGTTTAATGAAACTTCCAGCAACAACTCGATCATCTGACCGGAAAAGGCGCAGGAGTTCCTCAGCAGCAAGTGACATGTGTGGCTTGATCAGCTCTCCGCTCTGTTTTCAGCATCCTCTCAGCTCCCTGCCAGTGATTGCTCAGGCATGCACTCCTGGCAGCAGCACAACAACTCAGCATTCAGTTATTAATCATTTTGGTGTTGAGATGGCCACAGCTCCCGAGGGTACCATGCAGCTGCAGCAAATGCAAGGCAGCAGATCATGCGGTTCTGGTCAGCGACACAACATATGGTCTACACAAGCAATGTCTTTTCGGCCATCAGCATCACCAGAATCAAACTGCCTCGATGTAAATTTACTGCGAGCTTCCCTGCAGCCGCAACAACGCAATCCATCTCCAGCGTTGATGCCGTCGGCTGCAAGCAGCTCAACACGCAGCTCTTCGTGCAACTTCCAAGGGTCAAGTTATGGCGCGACTGCAAGTTATCTCAGCAGCACAGGCCTTTCCGATTTGTGCAGTGGCACTGGAGCCCTTTTACCCACAGCTTCCTCCGTACCCAGTGATGGCACTGTCGTCTTCCGGACGGCCAGCTGGGACAGTGTGGGGCAGGTAGCCGCTGCAGGCATTTTGCGAGGGGGTGCAATGGGGCAGTGAGCTTGCATACCAAATGAAATGCTGCCTCAATGTAGCCATGTGTATCTACAAGCCGACCTTTGATTCGCTCAGGGACAAGTGCAGGTGACGTAGTGGTGCCCAAGTGCCCAGGTGGCCCCGGGGAAATATGTTCTTGATATGAATGTGCTGAAATCTATTCACTCATGTTTCAAGCAAATCGATAAGTGGCTTTTGCTAAGACGTGGAGAGAAGCTGTCGCAGCCTCTGTTGCCGCTGAGTCTTTGTGTCCAGCTCGCGCCATTCAACAAACGAAATACTCTTCACTGTAGTGGGCGTCGTGGACTTTGAAGCTGCCAGCAGCAGTAGCTGTTCCCGGCGCTGACTTGACAGCGTTGCGTCCAGTGTGCCGACACTGCCATTCCCCGCCTCAGGGTGGAAATGCCCGGGACCCAGCACCTCCAGCGCGACACTTGCCCCTGTCGCCGACGGCACCCACACATCAACACTGAGCCCCAGCCCAATGGGGTGCTCACTTGAGCATGCAACCCCCATCTCACTCAAGCACCGCAGCACGCTTTCGTGAAACCGACTTCGAGTGAGCACTGTGCTACTGGCGTGGACTGACTCCTCCATCGCAAAACGCATTTCTGGGGTAAGCAGAGAAAGCACAGCTGGACTAACCCCCCCCTCATGCAAATGCTCGCCCCAAAGCAATACGCTGTGCAGTTGGTGCCATGCGGCGGGCGCCACTCCCATGAAAGCTGCACTGCTCGGGCCGAGAGTCTGCTTTGCTGCTGCTGCAGTATCAGCTTGGCCAACTGCAGCATTGGTTAGCGGTGATTCTGCCTGAGCTGCCTCCCTTGAGGTAGAGTGACGTCGCCAGCGGGCGCAGTGACGGGAAATCTGCTGCATGGCCGGTGCAAGCCACGATGCATCATACACGTCGTGCAGTGCAGCACACCACGTGAGCATGATTACTGTGTTGGGGTGCAGGTCTTGCAGCTCTGTCAGGGCATGCTGCAGCAGGGGCGGCACTGCTGTCGAGTGCTGGCCCGGTGCAGTGACCAGCACGTACGCCGCCTGCTGCAGCGCCGTCGGGCTCAGCAGCCAAGGCCTATGCAAGCAGCAGTCGACTGCAGCCTGCACAGCTACTGGGGCTAGTTCGTGACTGTTACGTAAGGAGGTGACCGCCCATGCCAGCTGCACCATGGCATCAGGCGCCATCTGCGTTTCGAGCCCCCCCCTCTCCCCCCCTCCAGCCGCGTGCTCAAGCACCCGGGCCAGCAGCAGATCTGCCGGTCGCCGGACACGTGCCACGGAAGCCAGCACTGATGTTGCATCATCTGCAGATAGCTGTTTCACGGCGGGGGTGGCTGCAGCCACCAGGGCATCGAGCCAGGGACCATTGCGCACTCCCAGTTTAGCTGAGGCGTCCAAGCAAGTGACCAGCTGGTGCGGAGCCAACGCTGGGGCGTGCTGTATAATTGAAGACACCAGGGCTGCCTCCAGTGCCGGGCTGCTGCGCTGGCGCGCCGCCACAAGCCCCTGCAACAGCAGCAGGAGGGGCGCCGGCGGCATGTCACTCCGCACGCCCTCCAGCAAATGCAGCACGCGCTGCCAAGCTCGCGGGGGCAGGCCACGCAGCTGCGCCAGCCCCCAAACTGCAGCTGCACAGGATGCAGGGGGCATTTCCGGCAAGTATCGCAGGGTCAGCGCAGCTAGTAAGTCGGCCACGTGAGCCTGGCGAAGGGGGGGTCGTGTCTGATACAGCCGTCCCACAGAGTGCGCTATTGCAGAGACCATGCGGGGATCTGCGGTGCTGCTGGCCTCTGCACCCAGTGCGTAATACGCATGTCCGATCAAATTCCGCACCCCGCTCTCGGCGCGGCGGGAGGCACCCGACGGGTCTTCAAATGCTGACAGGCGGTGAAGAGCGAGAGCCAGCGTATCCAGCGAAGGCGCTGCCCGACGAGACACGGCTGCTGTGGTGGGAGCAGTGCCTGCAGCGGTGGGTACAGCTTGCAGCACATCCACCCAGCTCCCTGCTCCCAGGATCGCCTCAGTGGCATCCTGGGGGACACCAGGGGCAGTGACGCGGCTACCCCCAGACGCGTAGGAGGGGGCCACCAGCCCACCGCCACCCGTGAATGGTAGCTGCGTACCCCCCTCCTGCTTTGAAGCAGGGGGGGCAGCGGCAGCAGGCTTTGCAATTGCCGCCTCGGCAGGGGGCTGCAAAGGGCCCTGCCCGCCGGCCGAAGCCGCAGTCTGCATCTCCACGGCCACGGAGCGCAGCATATTTGCAAATTTACTGTTTGTGCCACTATCCCTGCTGCGTGGTGGGGTGTTCTCACTTGAAGTAGCAGCCGCAGCTCCCGGCTCTGAGCGAAGAAGCTGACGCAGCACATCGACGTCCAATTCGCTGTCGCTACTGCTGCCATCTTCTGACATCGAGACAGCTGAGGTGCCACCGAGGAGTTTAGCCAGCAGCTCCGGCGGTACGTCTCGCAAGCCGGTGTCAAGGAGGCTCTGCTCTTCGTCAGCAGATAAGTCGCCAAACGTCCCTCGGCCATCGTGGGGAACACTTGTAGCGATTTTGCTCACCACTGGCAATGCTGACGCAGAGGCAGGCACACTGGAATGAGCAGCATGCTTGCGCAGCAGGTTTCCTGCAGCGCTATCACCTCGGCCGAGACCCATGGACTGAGCACGAGATTTCGCGGCCTCAAGTTCCGCTGCTGTGACTTGTGCTGCATCGGCTTTTAGTCGCGGTTGGATGCCATGTTGTTGATACTCTTTGAGCAACCCACTTTCAATTTCTTGAATTTTGCGCCAAGCCTCCTCGTCTGTGCTGCCTTGGCCTCGTTTTGCTTGCGTTTCGTTCTTTCGAGGAGGGCGTCGCCCGGTGCTTCTTCCTCGGGTAGCAAGGCATCGAACAACAGGACCAATGGGGCCAACACGTAAATTATCAGGCAGCCTGTTGGAAAGGCTCCGCAGACTTTGGCGTGAGATGCTAGCGGCAGCAAACATGCCGTCGAAGCAACAATTACTTTCACACGGATTTGTCGCCTCCCTCCCCAAAAGATGCAGGCCACAGAAAGCAACCGTGCAGGCCGAACAGCTTTGAGATGCATTGCTTTTAATCAGTCTGCTGCGCGTGTTGACACCGCATGGGGGTTTATGTGCAGCAAGAGAGGGGGCCAGATCGAGGAGGAAACTTTTTCTGTGTGCATACGCTTTCAATCCTGATCATGCACAGGCTTCGAGAAGCCAGCCGGTCTCGTCTGAACCATTTGATTTCACAAATAGCAGTATCCACCAAGAGTTGTGCTTTTCCCGCTACAGCAGTCAGCAGGCTGATTGCCTAAACAACAATTTCCTGCAAGCCATGTCTCGCTTGCAGGCAGCTCCATCAATATCACCAGATGCCGTGGTTCTGGTATTCTTCTGTTTACTTGTTATTTTCCTTGCCGTGGGGACTTTGATTCACAGGCCCCTGCGCAAAACTGTTCTCCGGCTGTGGCGAGGTCGTGGTGAATTGGAGACGGTTCTGGCCACACTTCCACAAACAGAGGCCAGCCTTCCTGCAGATGTCCTGTCCATTGCTGACTTTGAGCAAGTTGTGCACGACATGAAGTCCAGCAAGGTATTGAAGGATGTCCTCAAGGGTGTTTTGCGTGGCAAAGCGCCATTTGACGTGTCTGTCGTCGCGGCTGGCGTTGTGGGTCACAAGCTCTGGGCGCCTCAAATCGCAGGATTCCAGCTGGCCCTCGGGCGCCTGAACGCAGTCCTGTATGCACTTAATGGTGCTGCAGTAGCACGCATGACGTTGCGAGCCATGGGGGGTGTCGTTGTTGGTCCAGCCCATGCTCCTCATGTTGAGCGCTTGAGAAATATCTGGCAAACCCTTCGACCGGAAACCCCTTGCCCTGCACTCAAGACTGCTCCAAGCTCCAGACCCATGCCCACCAAGGCACCACTGCAGCTAAAAGACAGCAGTGATGAGACTGCCAGCGATCCGCAGCTTTGGCTGGACATCGGCTTTCAGGGCCCAGACCCGTGGAAGGATTTCCGCACAGGAGCCTTTGCCCTGCAGCAGCTGCATGCGTACGCGACGAGCCAGACAGCAGAAGCGCGAGACCTTGTGGACCGCACAAGCGTCCCCACTGTGGGTCTCCCCCTGGCTTTGCTCAGCATGGCCGTGTCCCAGTGGCTTCAGCAGCTGATTCAAGATGCGCGCATCACCCCGTGGGTGTTCACTCCTGTGGGGCTGCTGTGGGAGATGAGCATGCAGCCACTCAAGAACAATGCGTCTGTGCTAGGACGCAGGGTGGGTGGGGGGAACACCCTCAAGCGCAGCGCATACCCCCCCCAAGCCCTCCTGTACAAGGCAGAAAGCGGCGTGGGGGGTGCCGTGGGGGCCGCAAGTCGCACAGCGCCCGGGGGGGGGCACGAGACGAGGGAGCTGGTTGAAGCAGGTATTCCATGCACACAAGGCGAAGAGCTGTTCTTGGTCAGCATGAATGCTGTTCATGCTGACGTCATGCGTGAGTTTGTGGCACACTGGTGGCAGCAGGCCCCAGAGAACATGCTGGCGTTTGAGCGCGTGTGGGGCAGCTGGCGCACTGCGCGGGGTGATGCACTTGTGCAGGCAAGTTTGCAGGCATTTGCCACACAAATCATGGGCACCCACGCCACCCGCTCCGGGCGCAGTGCGCCTGAGGAGGGAGCCACAGCCGAGGCTGGAATTGGCAGTGTCTTTGCTCTGCCAAACCAAGCATGAAGGCGCACGGTGCACACCAGGCTGGTCGGACATGTACAGAAATTATTGATGCTTCAGAAACGCTCCAGGGCTGTGTTTTAGTGCGATGAATTTGTCCTGCGCCTTGAGTGCAGCCGGCAACCTGCCATTGTACAGTTTGGCTCTTGCCAATGAGAATGTTCGGTGGTGTTGCACACAAATTGTTTCAACTTTCGGACTACTAGAGATGTGGCCTGTGTGGGTGCACACTGTAATTCAACCCTGGATGCCTAAACCTGCCAGTTTGGGAGAGGACTGAGATGTTTCGCGGGCAGCATGTGAGAGAGAGGGAGGGGCAGTTTGCTCTTCTGCTACGCTGGACAGCTTGTACTTGGCAGCACATCTTGTGCACAATTGCTTGCTGTATGTTTGATTATCACCACCACGTTCGTCTGTGCAAGGCTGGTCTGATTTAGTCGCCGCAAGCCTCCAAAAAGCCAGGAAATCAGTATAATCCCAGCTGCTGCAGCAGTGCTTGTCGGCAATCTGAGCCGCCTGAGCCGAAGCTGTCGCGAGAGTACTTTACGGCGACACACACTAATCAAACCCCAAAACAAGTATCACTGCAGTGACTAATTTATGCCTGTCATGTGCAGCAACCGACTCAGTATGTTGCCTTTAGTGGTTCTGAGCTTGCTGGCAAATACATGGGCGGAAGCTTCGATGCCTGCTTTGCGCCACGGAGTATCTGCGGGCAGTTTCAGAGGCAGTAGAGCGGCCATATATCGTTCACATATACAAGTGAAGCCTCCTGCGGTGCCGTCAAGGCGAACACCCGATGCTTCGTCGCGTGAGCTGACACCAGAGGTCGCTCTGCGACGCACCCCAGGCCGCGAGCTGCAGGCCTCTGCTGCAGCAACCGTGGCTCCCTCAGCCGCCAGCACACCGCAGCCCACTACAACACCTTCTACTCAAGCAGTGATTGTGCCTGGAGATTTTTGCGAGGAGCGTTGGTGGGCATCATGTTTGCCCCTGCCGGGTCGACGGGAATCCGCGCTGGCCACCGTACCGGGGGCGTGGTGCACGGATTGCGAGGGCACGCCCGACCTCTCTGACCGAGGTGGCGACACTGTGCTCCTGTGTCCCCGGTACGGCTCCTGCGACATCGGGGGGGCCTTTGGCACAAGCCTGCGCTGTGCCCCCGGACACACTGGCGCTGCCTGCGCCGCCTGCCAGGAAGGCTTCAAGCCTGAATTCGACAGTCCCTGCGCGCCGTGTGTGGCCTGTGACA
>Ga0307982_1004291_pt1 | contig 11279 bp, 12 predicted proteins | sample OrgLakmetagen989_FD_201847 | JGI IMG/M metagenome (GOLD analysis project Ga0307982, IMG submission 201847) | Saline water microbial communities from Organic Lake, Antarctica - #989 | ecosystem: Environmental > Aquatic > Non-marine Saline and Alkaline > Saline | place: Antarctica: Organic Lake... | reverse complement strand
AGCATGCTTCCAGGCCCCGATGTATGTATTGGAACAGACAGATGGCAGAGAAGGTTTGGCAGGAGAAGGGGTCTGAATTTATGTCCACTCGCGCACCGAGCACTTGAGAGGGGGTAGGGCTCACCAACCTGCATCTGGACACGGGTGGTGCCCTTGGTTGGGGGGGCCAAGAAATTTCGCAGTTAGGGGGGCGTCCCCAGCGCTTTGGACGGCCACGCTACAGCACCAAACGCGGAACGATCGAAGGATAGCAGCTGCACTGTTGGCATGTGCTTCCTTCACACATTGCGCCCAAAACCCTGCACAAGTGCCAATGACAGCATGCTTCAATCACCGCTGGCCAAGCCAAGCTGGCCGTGGCCCGTGGCAGGGAATGCAGCTCAACATGCACATGGGGCCCACTGAAGTCAGCCCGGGTTGTGTGCAGCTCATAGACACAGGATACATTTCAAGTGAGCTTGTACAATGTCACGCGTATCTGGCTGCTTGGCCTTCTGGGGAAGCAACAAGTGCCCCCCCCTTACCTACCAGCAGGACATGTATTCATCCACCTTACATTGATGCAGCGCCTGCAGCTGCAATGGCCTCCTCTGATCCACCCCGGGTTCCGATGCCGTACACCTCAAAGCCAATCTTGCGCAGGGCGGAGTGGTCCACGATGTTCCGGCCGTCAAACAGGAAGGCAGGCTTCACCATGTTGCTATACAGCTCCTCATAGTTGTATGTCTTGAACTCGTCCCACTCAGTCATGATGGCGATGGCGTGAGCGTTCTTGCAGGCCTCCTCATGGCTACCCACCAGCAGCAGGCGCTTCTTCAACTCAGGGAAGGTGGCCTCTGTCATGCCCAGGGTGTACTCAAGCTCCATGAACATGCTTTCAGCGGTGACCTTGGGGTCGTACACCACCACAGTGGCGCCCTCCTCCAGGAGGTTCTTCGCCACGTAGGCGGCGGCAGTCTCCCGCACATCCCCTGTGTCCTTCTTGAAGGCGAAGCCCAGCATGGCGATGCGCTTGCTGGTGACGGAGTTGAACATGCGTCCAACGATGTTCTTGGCGAAGCGGTTCTTCTGGTAGTCGTTCATGGTGACGACCTTCTCCCAGTACTCGGCGACCTCGTGCAGGCCGTAGGTCTGGCACAGGTACACCAAGTTCAAGATGTCCTTCTGGAAACAAGAGCCGCCAAATCCGACGCTGGCACGCAAAAAGTAAGGTCCGATGCGCTTGTCTGCGCCAACAGCACGGCCGACTTCGTTGACATCGGCTCCCGTTGCCTCGCAGAGTGCGGAAATTGCGTTGATGCTGGAGATGCGCTGGGCGAGGAATGCGTTTGCCACCAGCTTACTCAGCTCACTGCTCCACAAGTTTGTGGTCAACAGGCGATCGCGAGAGATCCAGTGCTCGTACACCGAGCACAGGGTGCTGACGGCCATGCGGCCTTCGGGGGTGGGGTCGCCTCCAACGAGAGCACGGCTGGGGTTTCGCAGATCGTCCACAGCAGTTCCCTCTGCCAGGAACTCTGGGTTGCTGACGATCTCGAAGGAGACACCTGGCCGCTGGTTTGCCTTCAGCACACGCTTGAGGGTCTCAGCAGTCTTCACTGGAACGGTGGACTTCTCAACAACAATCTTGTCGCTAGTGCTGACCTTGGCAATGGTGCGCGCACATAGCTCCAGGTTCTTCACGTTTGCTGCCTTGCCAGCACCGATTCCGTAAGTCTTGGTGGGAGTATTCACGGAAACAAAGATGATGTCGGCAGCTGCGATGGCACCCTCGACATCAGTGCTGAAGAAAAGGTTCTGCGATTTTGTACAAAATGAAACTTGGCGTGGTACCAGCCCACGCAAAGAAAATCACACGCACCTTTCCTCGGACAGACTTCACGATTTCATCCAGGCCTGGCTCATAAATGGGCAAATCATCTGAGTTCCACGCATCAATCCGAGGCTGAGAGATGTCCACAACGGTGACCTGCAGAGTGGATGGATGGTGGCCTGAAGACTCGGCGGCAAACACTCCTTGAGAATGACACGCACGGTCACGTCAGGGCACTGCTCAGCAATAACAGCCATAGTTGGGCCACCAACATAGCCAGCTCCAATGCAGCAAATCTTCTTGCCCTTGATGTCAACTGTCTCAAACTCCCATGCTGAGGTCGGTGCGTGAGCTGCCATATTGATGATGAGCTGAAATGAAGGTCAACAATGGTGTCAAAGCAAACAGCACAGCATACACAAATCAAGCAGGCCATGCAGTAAATTCTGGCGTCTCAAAAGAAGTTTCGCGCATTTGGCTTGCAGCAGAGCAGCGTGTGCATCGACATGCCGTACGGGTAATGCGGAAGGCCAATCAGGGGGCGGTGAAAAAATGCTCCCTTGCGCAACGAGTTGGGACAGTGAAGCTGTGTGGATGAAAACTCGACATTGAAAGTCAGATCGAAAACCACCCAAAAGGCACAAACTCAGGCAGGCCAGTCTGGGCACTGTCCCACTCTGCTTTTGTAACATTGAGGGGGGATGTTGTGAAGAAGCAGCCTGCTTTGCTGCTGGGTGCCAGCATGGCACATGGGCAAGGCCAGGCACCGCTTGCTCTCACACCACCTGCTGGGCCCTAGGCTTTGTGCGTCACGCTGTATGATACACTGCTTGGCAACCTTTCCTCCAGATGGGCGTTGCGCTGTGACCGGCACCGCTCGCCCGGAAGGTGCCTGCAACCTGAGTCCCTGCCCAGCGAAAGCTGCCTATCACTCATGCAAGCTGGCATGTGTGCACCACAGGGACTGATGAAAGCGGCCCCCGAGTGTCGAGATAAGTACTCAAGTAGCAAATGCATTGTGCACGGGAAAAGCACTCAGTAGCAACTCAAAACGCCCACGCTGAGTGCGCAACCCACTTGAGAAGCCGCGCAGTTTGGTACTGAGAGCAACATGCTGCTTAAAGTGGTGGGTATTGTTCCACACTCTTGAAATGAAATGCCGCTTGCTGAGCGCATTTGTTGCTACAAGCATCCTCACAGGATTGCCATGGTCGAGCGCTGGACGATGTACGAGACACTGGCATGTCAAACAAACGCAAACACGACCAAACCACCATCTATTTGACACATCACCTGTCAACTTGTTCGGCAGCATCCTGCTTTGTAGCTTCAGAGGCTTCCAGATGCTTCATGCTGAGCGAGAAGGACGTGCCGGCAGCTTCCCAACGCAACTGGTCAATGGACAGAATCTCAGCAACGCTAGACGTATTAGCCAATCTAAATCTGTACTCAGACTCGCCTGTTGCCGATGGAGTTACAGATCGTACCTGCGAATTGACAGTAATCACATGCAAATTACTTCCAACTTCCGCACTTCGTACTTGGGAAGCAGCTTTCAGGGGGGACAGCACTTCGTTTCGGAAAAATGTTTTGGATGGGATCAATGATGCATTGCTAGAAACACACTCATATAGCTGGTGAAGGGTTAATGGCTTCCCTGCTTGCTTCAAGGCCGTACGGACCAAAGTTCGTGCAGTCATCCTGCTCGACATCTTCGCTTTGAAAGCTGCAGCTGCAGCTGTTTGATGCGCCATAGCTGTTCTCAGACCAAAATCCCAAGACCACACACCAGCGAATTATGTGCTTGAAATTTGATGGAACTGTACCAACTCGAGCACGGTTCCTTGAAAATGCCTTGCAAAGGGCCCCAAAAACCTTGCCTCGAAAGTGCGCGGTCTCCGCGGCCGCCAACCAATTGCACTCTCAAAGCTTTCCTTATTGATTCACTGACATTAAGTGAACTCAAGCGGTCGACAGCCTCAGGCTTAAATCGTTGCCCGTTCGGTGCGTTTTTTGACGTGCACAAATCTAGGTGCATGCCACACCATCACTTTCCGCAGTTTCACCGTTTCCATCATGGTTAACATCGCTGCCCTTTCCCCCGCCGAGAAGGAGGACCTCGTCACCTCTTTGGCCACCATCATCCTCCACGATGCCGGCGCAGAGATCTCTGTACGTGCTGCTGTATTTTGCGAGCTCAACGTCGTTTCGTCACAATGCCGCTCTCGCAGGCTGACAACCTGAACGCCATCATCACTGCCAGTGGCAACGAGGTGCAGCCCTACTGGGGCAACCTGATCTCTTCGTTTGTTGCTGGCAAGGATCTGGATGAGTTCCTGCTCAAGCCCGGTAAGTTTTTGACGGGTTTTGTGGGCGGCCTGTTCCGTGGCTGCAAACCCACATTTGCTCTTGTCGAATTTCTCGTCAGTCAGGCTTTTCTGGGCACAATTGGTCACACAATTGTTTGATTGTCTGGTATTTTTTTACGTTTGTGCATGTTTTATTTGATTTGCAGGCATGGGAGGTGGTGCCCCCGCTGCTGCTGCTGGCGGCGAGGCAGCAGCCGCTGTTGTCGAGGAGGAGGAGGAAGAGGAGGAGGAGGAGGAGGATGTTGGCGGAGCTGGCGACCTCTTCGGCGGAGACGATGAGGATGACTGGTAGACAGAAAGTATCTGTAAGCATATGTATGGACTCAGGTCCTGATCAAATGCAGTACCACGCTTAGTCAAATACCGCTCTCAAACCTGCTGTCCTGTGATCGCATCTTCAAGAGACTCTGCTTGCATGCATTCATTGATAAGAGATCGCCAATCATTCCTTATTTCCTCGCATCGTCAACTCCTCCTCGATTCTGAGCAACTTGCGAAAGCCTTGCAGCTGGGCAAGCAGAGCCTTGGTATCAGCAAGCTTGTCAGTCAAAATTGACTCCAGGCGTTGCGTGTAAGCATCAATGTCGTAGTCCACCACATCGGGTCCACTGCACTTAGACAGCAGAGCACCTTCTTCGGTGAGGAACTCTGCGTGGTTCTGGATGCTGGCCATGTGGCTAGCCAGGAGACTTTCCTCTTGCTCCACAACGCGGTCCAAGCACAAGTTGATATCCACAAAGGCGCCGTCATCGAAGTCTGTGCCGTCTTCGTTGGCCTCAGCCCGCATGGTGCGCGCCAATTGCTCCAGGTCGGCCCGATTGGGTGACTCGCTGCCGCTACGACTCCCCTGCCGCTTGCCCTCCTGGGGGGGGCTGTCATCTCGGTCCAAGGCGTCAGCCACGGAGCCCCCACCACGCTCGCCGCTGTGCTTGCTGTCACTTGCTGCCCCGCCTGCCTCGTCTGTGTCCAGCACGTCCCTCCACTCTGGGCGGGGGGGCGCTGCCGCCTTGCAGGCCGCCGGCTTGCGGCCCCCAGCTGACCGCCGAGGAGCCCCCCCGCGGCTTGCAGGGGGGGACGTCTCACTTTCATCATCAGTATCGCCACGATGCAGGCTGCGCTGAGCACCCCTGCCCTGCCTGGACCGCTCCGCGGGGGCGGCAGCTGCACGTGGGGCCGAGTCAGGCCCCTTCAAATACTGAATGTCCACACTGGCAGGCGCCCCCATGCCGTATTTGTCGGCTTTCTTTGCCCCTGGCTTGGTCTCCTTCACCCGGTCTGCGTACCGCAGCGTGTTTGTGGTGTGGTCTGCGCTTGATGCTGCAGGGGACACAGTGGCGATCATTGCCACCCGGGCATTCTTGGCTGTGAAAGAGTCTTTCAGCACCATGGTCAGCTTGGAGGCGCGGAAGGGCACGTGAGAGGCACCCGTGTCCAAAGCACTGTGCAGGGCAATGTGTGTGTGTATGCTGTGCGGGGAGGGGCTGGCGGTGCGTTGTGACTCACCGAATGCACTCTTTGAGAGCCAGCAGTGACTTGTTGATTTCGGCGCTTTCAACACGGCGCTGGCGGTCGTGGTGGCGGGAGTCAGCAGCTCGCTCGGAGCCAGCAAGGTCGATGAGAGACATTTTGCCACTGACTTTTCCCCGTGTGTCCTTGATGATGATTTCGCACACGGCGTGGCTTCGTGAACTCGTGTCATTCATGTGCGTTTGCCGAGTGGTGCGGCTTCTGGAAAAATACAACCCATGCTTGCGGTTGCTGTGGGAGTCGCAAAATATGTGCTTGACTTACGCATTGCCCTCCTCGATCACACGCAGCAACTCAGCTTCGTCAGCACAGTGCACGTGGCGTAGACCCATCGTTTGAACGTTGCCGCGGCCGTCTTCACGAATGGCCACTTTTGCACGGCCATGCAAGACATCAAAGCAGCGTCCACCATAAATCTCAAAGAATGCAGTGTACACAGACAAGCCTCGGGATGCATGCTCAGGGCTGTCGACCAACCTGAAGAGATCACGAGCAGCGAGAAGCTGAACCCCGCTCATTGTGTGAGTTTTGCCGCTGCCAGTCTGCCCATATGCAAAGCAAGTCGAACGGCCCCCAGGGCGAAAGGCATGGGCTACTAGAGGCAACACTGTGTGGTCGTACACAAGGCTGTTGTCAGCAGCTTCGTCAAACGTCTGCAAGCACGGCAAGTGCCGTTACGCAGTCCAGCATGCAGCGTGCAGAGTAAGCGCAGCAGCGCTCGCTCAAGGTCAACTCACATGATCAAACTGGAATGTCTGATTCTCCAGGTATTTAGTGATGCCGTCAACTTTCATCTTTGGATAGTGCACAACGACTTGCGGATTGAGCACTGTCACACTGTCATAATCACATCGCTCAACCTCCTTGGAGCCAATCGGACGTTTGCGTGCTACAATATTGATCTTTACATTTGTACTCGCAGTGTGTGGGAGTTGTTCAGTGCCTCTGCTGTATCGCCAGTCCTCAATCAAGCGCTGGAAGTCCACGTCGCCACCTCGCCCCTCCGCTTGATTCCGCGCAGCTTGCTTCTCGCGGTATACTTTCTGTTGCTCATGTGCCAGTCTGCGCTGTTCTCTGCGCTCAGCAATTTCGTCAATCTTTGCTGCTGTTTTATCGCGGAAGCCGCCTTTTCGTGGGGAGCGAGCGGCCATGATGCTATTTCAGTCAAGTAACGTCAAGCGCTTGACACTGACTAACTCCCAGGCCCTGGGTAAGGCCTCAGCTGATGCACAGAGATGGTTGGGTTTCTGCTTTATTTCTCTCGTGCGACGGAGTTTAAATTGATACGATCATGCATCTCCACATGAAGCTGTGGCGACTGCCAATCTGCCTGCAGCTATTTCTTGTCATTGCCCCCTTTCACAAGCTCCCAGCCCTCTGCAAAGAATCATTCACCACCGATGCCTAGAAATGCCACCCTTTGCTTCACTCTATTGTAGCGATATCTATTCAGCACTGCTGCTCAGATTGACTGGTGCATCTGTTCGGAAACCTTAAATACTGAAGTGCACTTCACTTGCGCTCGACAATTTTGAAGCATGGATCTTGGAATATGCAACGATATCCAGCTGCTGCGGGCTTCCCTGTCTGCTCGTTTACTGTAAGTAGTGGCCTACCTTTCTGTATTGCTTTATGCATGTGCTCCTGCTGCTGCTGTTGGCACACGCTTTCAACGACATGCCGCGCACAGGGTTTCACAGCACGCCAAGACTGGCCGCACTGTAGCTGATATGTGGGAAGATGCTGCAGATGCGTGGGCACATAAAGTTGCTGTCATATTTCATGGACATTCGTTCACATTTGCCGACATGGAGTGTGCTGCAAATCGTATCGCAAACTGGGCAGGCGGCAGCATGCAGCTTTCGCAAGGGGACACCATCGCTGTTCTCGTGAACAACAGGCCAGAGTTCATTGCACTGTGGGCTGGTTGCGCCAAGCTGGGCGTGAAGTGTGCCTTCATCAACACAGCTCTCACAGGGTCCAGGCTGCTGCACTGCATCAGCATCGTCTCCCCCAAGATGCTGGTGTACGAAAGCGCCTTGCACGACGCTGTGGCGGAGGTGGCAGTGGATACAGCTTCAGTGCTGCCCGGCATACGCTTTGCAGTGCTTCCCATTGCTGGCGCAGACACCACAGAGGTGTCACTGGGGGCGGGTGCTGCAGCAGGCAGTGGCAGCTCAGTCCCACTGCACACTCTGCCGCAGCGCCTGCCTGTAGTCGACATGGGGACTGCAGTGGCGGCAGCAAGCGACAAACGCCCATCGTACCTGCTGCGAACAGGTGTGGGGCCAGGCGACACATTTGGATACATTTATTCATCCGGAACAACAGGCATGAACAAGGCATGTGAAGTGCAGCACTCAAAGCTTATGCTGGGTGGCCTGGCGTTTTCACAGATGTTTGGCATCGTGGGCAGCGATGTCCTGTATGAAGTCCTGCCATTGTTTCACTCGGCAGCTGGCATCATCGCCCAAAGCCTCATGATGACAGTTGGTTTGACTCTGGCGCTTCGGGAGAAGTTCTCCATGAGTCGTTTCTGGGATGATGTGGCCACCAGCGGCGCCACAGTCTTTCAGTACATTGGGGAGCTCTGTCGGTACCTGACAAATGCCCCGCCCCATGCCCTGGAGCGGAAACACCGTCTCCGTCTTGCATTTGGGAATGGGCTGCGGCCGGATGTGTGGCCGAAGTTTGTGGGCAGATTTGGCGTTGGGCAGATCGGCGAGTTTTACGCTGCAACAGAGGGCAACGTGCAGTTGTTCAATTTGAACAACACACCAGCGGCAGCGCTTCGGCTGGAAGCTGACGGGGCTTTGCGCTTGAGATCCTGGCCTGGGATGGGTGCGGTGGGGAGGATGGGGCTGTTTGCAAACAGTATCCGCAAGTTCCCCATTGTGCGCTTTGACATGAACTCTGAGGATGTCGTGCGCGACCGTGCTACTGGTTTGTGCATCCCCGCAGATGCTGACGAGGCAGGAGAAATGCTTGGGGTGGTGTCCAGCAGCGACCCCACAACCGAGTTCAAAGGCTACGCTGGTGGCGACGCAAGCGGTGCAAATGACAAGAAGCTGCTGAGGAACGTGTTTGGTCGAGATGATTTGTACTTCCGCACGGGGGACTTGCTGCGGCGAGATGCTGCTGGGTACATTTTTTTTTCAGACCGCATTGGAGATACTTTCAGGTGGCACGGCGAAAACGTCGCAACCACTGAAGTGGCTGAGGTTGTGTCTGCCGTGCGGGGTGTACAAGAGGTCAATGTGTACGGCGTGGAGGTGCCGGGGCATGATGGCCGGGCGGGGTGCGCTGCTATCACCCCAACAGGCGACGTGAAGCTCGACGACACAACCATCGCAAGCAGCCAGCATGCACAAGGGGCTGCCCTTGAGCTCCAAGACGTGGCACGTGCTGCTCTGCAGTCTCTTCCAAAGTATGCACTTCCGCTGTTTGTGCGTCTGTTGCCGGCACAGCCAGTCACCAGTACCTTCAAGCACCAGAAAGTGGCACTGCGCAACGACGGGGTGGACCCCACGCTGGTGTCAGACCCTGTATTTATCCTTGATACACGTGCAAAGGCATACGTGTCGCTCACAGCTCAGATGTGGGGGGATATCATGACTGGTGCAGCGAAGCTTTGAAGTTTCCATGGGCAGGTGTTGAGGGGGGGTCAAGGACTTCCGCTCCCTCGCGGTGTGCGATTGCTGTATTTGACCACGAATTAAATAATTAGCAAGGACCTATCACCCTGTAGCTCGTGCTGCCAGCATAACGCTGAGTTGTCCGATTTGCTGCTTTCCCGCCTCAACCTGTCCTGCCACATCTCGCAGTTGCCGCTTCAAGTCATTCACCATCAGCTGCAGCTTCTCCTTGCTTTGCAGGGCCATCTCAGACGCTGCACGGGCAGCTTCGACTTCGTTCTCCGCTTTGCGCAGCTTCAGCCGAGTGGCTGTAATGCTGGCTTCGGCGTGTCTGCGAATGCTGTTGATAATGGCTTTGTCGGCATTAGTGACGTCCACGGCGGCACTGCCGTCTGCCCCTTGCGCTGCTGTGCTGCGAGAAAGTGCTGACAGCACGCCCCCCACTGCAGTTGCACCATCCTTCTGTCCCTGATCAGGTGTGGGCAGTGCTGGCATCGCACCACTGGTATTCGTGGAGCGCAAAGCTGGGCTGGGGGGGTGCTGTGAGGAGACTTCCTCCAGCGCATACTGCGTCGCGGCAAGCTGGCGCCTCATGTCGTCTCGCTCAGCCAGCACGCTTTGCAACTCTGAGTGTGCTTGCTGCTGGGCAGTCCTGAGCTCCGCTGCAGCAGCCCCTGCGTCATGTTGCGATGCCTGCAGCTGGTCTTGGCAGGTGTGCAGTGCCTTGCGTAAACCCGACCTCTCCTGCGCCGAGGACGCTTGTAGCTCCTCCAGCTGTGATCGCAGAGTGGCCACTTCGCTGCTGGCACTGGCAGACGCCGCTTGGTGGGTCGAGGCTGAGCTCTGCAGGGCATGCAAACGTTTCTGGCTTGAAGACAGCCGGGACTCGAGTGTCCCCACTCGCTCCTGTAGTGACTCGTTCGAAGATTCCAAGGCAGCAAAACGGGTGCGCTCAGCAATGAGCTGCTCCTCATACTGTGTGTTTGCACTCATGACTTCCTGCAGTGTCGTCTCGGTCTCCCCGGCCCCGGACTGCGCAGCATCCAGGGTTGTCGTTAGCTGCCGCACGCGATCATGCAATTCCGCACAGGAGGCCTCAGAGGCATCCAGCGACGCCTTTAGAGAGGATCTTTCGTCCACTGCAGACTCATACTTCCCCTGCAGCGACTGCAGGGCCTCAGAAGTGGCCTCAAGACTGCACTGCAGCTCTTGCTTGGCAGCTTTGGACTCCTCCAGCTGGGGCACCAACAAACCGCCCTGCCCACGAAGCCGCTGCACTTCATCGAGCATGCGCTCCAACTCTGACGTCTTCTCGACCAGTTGCTTTTCGGCGTCCTCCAGCTCTCCTTGTAAACTGCTCACCTGCTCCACCTGGCTTCTGTGCAGTGCCTGCGCGGAGGCGGCCTGCTGCTCAGCCTGCATCGCCTCCGCTTTGGCAGCTGAGGCCGCGGCTTCAGCTGCAGACAGCTTCTGTCCCAAGTCAACTATGGTTTCTTCGTGAGCCAACTTCTCAGCTCGCAACCCCTTGTACTTCACGGTCAGCGCCTTCAGCTTCTCCATGGCCTTCTCGAATTGACCCCGCATGGACGCCTCGGCAGCAGCTGACGCAGCCGCTGCCTCCTCCGCAGCAGATGCAGATGACCGCAGTGCACCCACCTCAGCAGACACAGACTCCTCACCAGACGCAGCTGACGCCTCCAGCTCACCAACACGACCACGCAGTGCACCCACCTCGCCCTCCAGCTCACCCACTCGAGCAGCTGACGCAGCCGCTGCCTCCTCACTGCTCCCTCGCGCCGCGCTCTCCTCCTTGTACTTCACGGTCAGCGCCTTCAGCTTCTCCATGGCCTTCTCGAATTGACCCCGCATGGACGCCTCGGCAGCAGCTGACGCAGCCGCTGCCTCCTCCGCAGCAGATGCAGATGACCGCAGTGC
>Ga0307982_1004288_pt1 | contig 11285 bp, 8 predicted proteins | sample OrgLakmetagen989_FD_201847 | JGI IMG/M metagenome (GOLD analysis project Ga0307982, IMG submission 201847) | Saline water microbial communities from Organic Lake, Antarctica - #989 | ecosystem: Environmental > Aquatic > Non-marine Saline and Alkaline > Saline | place: Antarctica: Organic Lake... | reverse complement strand
TGTACGACATTGTGGCAGACCCCGCGCCCACATACGGCAACAGCAACTTCACATACATGGCTGATTTCCTGTTGTACATGGCTGAAGTGAACAAAGCCAACCAGGCGCCTGGGACGTTTGAGCGGGAGATTGTCTTCCACGGCGAAACGACGTACTGGGTGAATTATGACATCAGTACGTGCCACCCCTTGCGCGCTGCTGCCTGCACCCTTGCACACAAACTGTTCTTTCACAGATGTTCCAGTGTTCCTGCCTCTGTACGGCCAGCGACGGTGGGTGGACTACGCATTCCTGGCGCAGCAGGCACAGGCCCGGCAGGTGAGCATTCACGGCACCAACAACTTCGAGTCGGGATGGGTATATGGGTACTGGCTGGGAAACGTGGCGGCTGCACGGGCAGCTGGAGCCAGTGTGGGGCAGTTAGCGCGCGAGGCTGGGGGCTCCACAGGTGCCCAGCTGGAACACAGCCAGCAGTGGCTGGGCACCCTGCAGAGTGTCGCAGCCGCTCTGTTCGCCACGCCAGCCTCCCGCTCTGCCTTTCTAACGGCTCTGCATGAATACACGATGGACCAGGCGGCATTGCTGATTAGGGGGTCCACGACAGGGCTGTTTAGGGGGGGTGCCGCTGAGCACACTGGCCAGACCCCGCCGTCCAATGTGTGCAATGGGAACATCACATTCTGCAACGGCATGGCGTACATGGCTGGCAAAGACGCCACCATTGACCTGACGTCACTGTTCAACAAGCCCCCCAACTCGGGCACCCAGCCAGACTACGTGACCCTGTGGCAAGTGGCGCAGGGTCAGCTGGGCACCGTGCAGAAGGACTGGGGGCTGCCCACGTGGCAGCAACTGCACGCGCTGCTGGCCACCACCAACGCCTCCATGTCGGAACACTCCCGGAACATGGCCAGCCTGCGGGGGCAGGTCGTGGCATCTGCCTCTGCACTTGCTGCTTTCGACGATTTGGCAGACAGCATTCAGCTCACAGCCCTGCGAGCATTACAAGTCCTGTCCGTGTACTCGGCAGTGCAGCCCGATGCGACCGCAGCGGCGGCGGCGACTGCACTGGCGGAGGGCAAGGCTTCCATCCAGCAGGCAGCGGCCATCGTGGCAAGGCGGGAGACGTCTGGCTTTCACGTCCCCGTGCAGCGCATTGCGGGGTGGTACGAAAACCCCACCGTGTACGGGTTTGGGTTTGTGTGGACTGCCCACAGCCTGTACTACTGGTGGCGTGACTGGGGCATCGCGCAGTACATCGTGGCACCCCCCGCCACCCCAGATGTGAAGCGGGAGTCGCCCTGCTATTTGAACATTGAAAACCCCGCAGATGTGGGCTTTGGTAGTCCCGCGCTAAACGGGCTCAGCGCTTGGCTGCGGGAGGAGCTGGGCAAGCAAGCCGGATGGGATGCCATTGCGGATTGTCTGTGGCAGCCAACGGAGGAGTTGGAATTTCCTGCAGACATTAATGGGTGAATGCATCCCTTGTGTGCGTGTATGTTTTCTTTCTAGAGACTGCTGCTACTTGTATCACAGCTTCGTGGGCAGCTGATGTACGACCACCTTTTCAAAAATGGCATCAGCACACGCATTGTCTGCCATGGGGGGGCACAATGCATCGTCCGCATTGCTGGCTCCGCTGCATAACGACGCTGGTACGCCCAAGCTTACTTCTTCTCTATTGCTTTGTGAGAACTGCGGCGGGTAGTGACGCTTGCGTCTCTCCTGCTGTATACAGCTATCACTCTGTGTCTCAGCCAAGCGCAAGAAATAGTGTGCCGCCCTTCGCTGAGGTGAACCTTCTACCAACTCTGGCAGCTAGCTACAGCAGTTCGCAATGGCAGCAACAAGTGCACACAAGCAGACCGATGCTAGCTGTGCTGATCGCTTTATCTTTGCCCAGCTTGCTTTGATTGTAAGATGCTCCTGCGTCGCTGATTGACGTGCTTTTCCTCAATGCATGCCCACTTCGACGCAGGGACAACACGTCAATGTGCGCACTAAGGATGGCTCAGTGTACTCTGGCGTTTTTCATGCCTCAGAGGCCCGCCCCGGTGGCATGGCAGTGACCTTGCGTTTCGCTGCAGTGGAGGTGCGTGAAACGAAACGCCGCCCCTTTGCCTTCCCTGCACAATAACAATGAACGCAGAAGAAGGGCTCGAAGGCCCTGGACTTGCAACCAGATAACGCTTTGCTTGTACGCGCTGAGGACTTCGTGGAGGTGAGAGCAGTTGACATGGGCGCCTGCGCCTGAGCGTGTGATTCACAGACAAATCTCGCTGCAGATGACGGCAGCCAAGGTGGACCTCGCCTCGTTGGTTGCTCCCAGCTCAGACTCGTTTAAGACCGATTCTGATATCTCTGGACAAGGTGGTGCTGGTGAACGCAACTTGCAGGCAGTTGCACATGAATGGGTGTCGGGCGGCGATATGGGTGCCTTGGAGGACGAGGCTCACCACGAGGGCAGCTTCGACCAATTCAAGACCAACCAGCGCCTCACCGGGAAAACCGCCGAGTTCCGCGAAAGCGACTACACGACGCAGCTGGACCGCCGAGACTTCACCCCCGCCCAGCAAGCGCAGGCAGCCCGTGTCGCCCGCTCAATTCTGGGCACGGCCTCCTCAAACATGCACCTGGCTGAGGAGCGGGGGCACGCCATCCGAGGGGACATGGACGAAGAGGCGCGGTACAGCGGTGTGCTGGTGGGCTCGGGTGACACCCTGGCCGACCGCAATGCCCCCAGCAGTGCCGGCAGCCCCGGGAAGTACGTCGCCCCGGGGCAGCGCAGCGGGCACGCAGCCTCCCCCAAGCAGCAGGCCGCCAAGACACACAAGGCCACCAAGGCAAAGGGCGCCCTGAACTTCAGGGCCGCCCTGGGCCACTCCGCTGCCCCCACCCCTGCTGCTGCTCCTGGCGGCGCCCCGCCCAAGGCGCTCTCCGCGGCCGATATGGAGGCCCACATGCAGGCGGAGGCATCCGCGGCCTCCCCCGTGGCTTCAGCACCAATGCTTGCCCCTTCTGCGACACGGGGGGCCAACATTGAAGAATTCAAGGCATTCTCTGCGGGATTCGACAGCAAAGTGGCCGCGAAAATGGGCAAGAAGACTGCCGTCCCGGCAGCCAAGGCCGCTGCAGCCCCAGCGCCTGCCCCGTCACCGCAGGCCTCTGCCCCCGCTCCTGATGTGGCGGCCACATCAGTTGTTCCTGCCCCCAAGCCCAAGAAGAAGCTGGTTTTCAACGTGAACGCGAAGCCCTTCGACTTTGACATGGCGCCGCCAGCCTCAGCACCCCAGCCACAGGCCCCTGCACAGTATTACGGGGGGGGGGCGGCGGGCGGCATGGTGCCCCCCGGCAGCATGGGGTACTCGGGGGGGTACGCCACCCCCCCGCAGTACATGCAGCACCCGGGGGCCATACATGGCTATGGCATGCCACACGGGGGGGCATACATGCAGCAGCAGCAGCCCATGGGGGGGGGGTACACACCAGGTACCCTCCCACAAGCACACATGCAACAGCCTGGGCGGCCGCCTGCCTTCATTCCCCACACTGTTCCCTTGCCCGGGGCGGGCATGCCATATAACCCCGCCAGCGCCCCCCCCTCCCAGCCAGCGTCACCAGCCCACGGCAACAGTGCCGCACGCCTGGCACAAGCCAGCATCGCCCAGAGCGCCAGCCGATCCGCACCCGCTGGCTCCAAGTGAGCACACGTAGACAACACACCGCAACGCGGACAGAACTGCGCAGCTTGCCAAGGGGCAGCAGCGTGAAGATGAACAATGCATTGATGCAGACACACTCAAACACCCCCCACCCCTGGATCCGGAGGGACACACCGACACCCCCCCTAGTCTGTGCGCTTGCACTCAAGGGCCCACAGTTTCTGCATGGCGCCCACCATATGGAAGGGGTTGCTGGCCTTGGTGCCTGCTGCAAAGGCCTGCCGGCGGGCACTGACGCCCAGCTCATCCGTGTCTGGCGCTACCTTGGGGCTGCTCTTGTCGGTGCCGTCCTCCGCCTCCACGCCCATGGCATCGCTTGTCGCTTGTGCCTCTGCCGCAGCCACCATCTCGGCGGAAGTGGGGGCGGAAACAGCATTTCTGATGTGCACCCGCACCGACCACGTGCCCAGCACGATGAATGCCACGGGGCCAGACAGTGTCAGACCAGTGAACTCCAGCGCAGCTTCAAGCAGGGACAGGGTGAGTAGGGCGCCCACCCATGCGGCGGGGCGAGGCCACCCCTGCATGATGCGCAGCTCAATGGCCATGCGCCCTGCAGCTGCACGCACCAGCCACACCAGGGCATTGTCTCCAGGATGCAGCAGCATGCGGCACAGCAGTGCAATGTACGGCACCAGCAGGGTCAGCGTATACACCAGGTGGTAAACGGTGGCGCCAATTTTCCCCTTGCGCACCAGGGTCATGAGCAGGGGGGCTCCCTGGATGGCGAACAATGGGACAAACGCCATGGTGGCGTCCCCAGCGATGGCCTGTAGGGTGGCGTGGAACTGTGCGGTGGCGTAGAACGCCTTGAATTGCTGCCCCAGTGCGGCCGAGGTGCCGGGGGGGTACGGCATGGAGTTGGTAGTGCGGTCTTCATCTGACCCCAGGCGGTCAGTGATCTCCCGCGCCACGTGGCTTGTTACCAACACCATGCATGTGCGCAGTGCAAAAGTGTACAAGCGCTGCCCAAGCGCCAGCAGCGCTGTGCTGCCCGTGACCTCGCCCAGGTTCACTTGCGCAGCTTGGCTGCCCAGCGTCCACACACCCAGCAAGCATGCTGCTGTGCCCAGCACGTGGCGGGAAGCAAAGGTGATGGAGTGTAGTCTGAACTCTGGCCAGATCATGGGCGCCGTCAGGATGCGTTTCTTGGTGAGGGGCAGCAGCAGGGAAGTGAAAGATAGCAACCCGTGAAGCGCCACCGCAGAAAGTGCCCACAGCAGACCCTCCTGCTGCTCCCAATCCGTAAAAGCATACCCCGTGCTCAAAACATTGAACAGCCGGTACAGGAAGTGCAGCAGGATCAGCACGCCCAGGATTTTATGCACGTGAAAAGGGTCGTGGTGGGTAATGAGGTGAGCCATGTTGGCCTGTGCACAAGAGCCAATGTGCGAAACAACGCACGGCGCATTCAGCCCAGTTCGAGTGAATGATACGCAGTATCCTTGTGCAGCTATACTGATCATGACAGAGTCTTTTGCCATGCATAATCAAGTCCTGTCGCAGCGCAACTCTGCACTGCTTGACTCCAATCACATGGCATGGATACCCCAAAGACAAAAACAAGCTGGATTTCAATAGCAATAATATATAACATGCTCACAGCAAGATGCTCCACCTGCGACTGCGTATCTGCTTGCATTGCGCCTCAGGGTTTGCAGCGGGTCGGAATTTTGCCACTCCGCGACCAGCTGCGGCAAACAAGGACCGCCCGCCACGTTGAGCTTGAGAAACACGGGCAAACTTTACTTCAACACAGTGACGACAGGATGCAGAACGTAATGCACTCACTTGATTGGATGGTGGTCTAGGCGATCGCCTTTATCTATGGTTTTTGCAAATTTGATCAGAGTTGTTGCGGCTATTGGAAAACTCCCGCCGTGAATGCTGGCTTGCAATGTTCACGCCAGTCTCAAAATTCGAAATTGGTGTAGCTGAGAGTGCTTTATAATTTTGGATTCAATCATTGTCCCAGTAGCACCATCTTCGGTCCCGTTCACTTAGCAGTGCCCCCCTTGCCTGGCCTGGCCTTGCCTGGCCTTGACTGGCCTGGCCTGGCCTGGCCTGGCTTCGTTAGCTTATTAGCGTTGTATGCGCTGCGCTTGCACGCCTTGATTGGCACAGGACCCGTCGGGCCTACCAATGCGGTCAAGCACTGCTAATCAAGTTGGGCGTTTTGTTGCCCGCTTTCGAATGTATAGTTACGGTAGATTTCATACCCCTGCCTGCCTGTCCACCCCCAGCGGCTCCCCCCCCAGGGAGGGAAGCCGCCACCTGCCCACGACGTCGACCTTGAGCACACACCTCTGAGAGCTGTAATTCACAGTCTGTGTATGGATGGCAGTCCCGGTTTTAGGAGAGGTGGAGCGCGGGAGCCCCCCTTGACCTGCTACAGCTGTGCTGCACGCTATTCGGCAGGAGTAGAGAAAAGAAAGGGTAATTCTTCGATAATTCCCTAGATTGACAGGAAGCAACTGTGTCGAGACCCATTTCCACCATGTTGACCCGTGTCGCCGCCAGTGCACAGCGTGCTGTAAGTGGCCCAGTGTCGATGCCGCTTGACTCCAACGCCGTCACACTGATGTTTGCTCGCAGTGTGCACAATCGCGCTCGTGGAGGCACTTCAGTGCGCGTCCAATCCGCGCAGTTAATAAAGTTGTTGCCTCTGCTGCGGATGCCATCAAGGACATTCCTGATGGGGCGACACTGTAAGCTAGCTCACCCTGCGCCAAGTTGCTCTGCAAAAGCCGCACACTTCCAGCACCTCTCTGTACATCTTCAATGCAGGCTCGTCGGTGGCTTTGGGTTGTGTGGAATCCCAGAGAACCTCATCAATGCTTTGAATGCTCAGGTATGTCAACAGTGTTTCTGTGCTGTGTGCGTGTAAAGTTGTATCACTCAACACTGCCCGTATCACCACGCCAAGCTTCTGGCGCCTGTGTACTTTTAGCGCAATTGCAGGGCACAAAGGACCTTGTTGCGGTATCAAACAACGCTGGTGTAGATGACTTCGGTCTGGGCCTGCTTTTGAAAAAGCGCCAAGTGAAGCGAATGATCAGCAGCTACGTTGGCGAAAACAAGGAATTTGAGAGGCAGTACCTCACAGGCGAGCTGGAGGTGGAACTGACGCCCCAGGGCACCCTGGCAGAGCGTGTGCGTGCAGGTGGTGCTGGCATCCCTGCATTTTTCACCCCCACTGCTTTCGGCACCATGATTCACGAGGGTGGCGCCACCATCAAGTACGGCCCCGGGGGCGACGGCACCGCCATCCCATCAGCACAGCGGGAGTGCCGGGACTTCGGCGGCCGCCCCTACATCATGGAGGAAGCCATCACGGGGGACTTTGCCCTCATCAAGGCGTGGCGGGCAGACACACGCGGCAATGTGCAGTTCAAGGGCAGCGCCATGAACTTCAACCCCGACATGGCCAAGGCGGGCAAGATCACTGTCGTGGAGGTGGAGGAGGTTGTAGAGCCAGGCGTCATCCCCCCCGAGCAGGTACACCTGCCCGGCATCTACGTGGATCGTGTCGTGCACTCCAGCAGCTTTGAGAAGCGCATTGAGCGTCTCACAGAGGAGGGCGCCGGTAATGTGAAGCTCACCCCAGCCCGGGAGCGTATCGTGAAGCGCGCCAGCAAGGAGTTCAGTAACGGCATGTATGTGAATCTAGGCATCGGCATCCCCACCCTGGCCTCAAACTACGTCCCCGCTGACGTGCGCATTGAGCTGCAGAGCGAAAACGGCCTCCTAGGCATGGGCCCATACCCCGGCAAGGGCCAGGCTGACCCCGACATGATCAATGCAGGGAAGGAGACAGTGACAGCCACCCCTGGCGCCTCGCTGTTTTCCTCCAGCGAGTCCTTTGCCATGATCAGGGGGGGTCACATGGACCTCACCATGCTGGGCGCGCTGCAGGTGGCAGCTAACGGCGACCTGGCCAACTGGATCATCCCCGGGAAGATGGTGAAGGGCATGGGTGGCGCCATGGATCTGGTGGGCAGCGGCTCCCGTGTGGTAGTCACCATGGAGCACTGCGCCAAGGGGGACAAACCAAAGATCCTCAAGGACTGCAACCTGCCCCTTACAGGCAAGGGCGTGGTGAACCGCATCATCACTGAGCTGGCCGTGTTCGACGTGAAGCCGGACGGCGCCGGCCTGCTGCTGATTGAGGCCGCGGACGGCGTGTCTGTGGATGAAATCCGCAGCAAAACCGAGGCAGACTTCGAGGTGTCGGCTGACCTGGGCAGCTTTTAGACCCGAACAACGCAAAGCGTTCGCAGTGGACAATGCATTGCAGTACGAACACATCATGCTCAACAGCCTCACAACTTGGCCCTTGCTCCGGCAGCAGCGGCACCGCCGGCAGCTGCAGCCGCATGCCCACGATCCAGCACAGGCGCCGTCGACAATTCCGCGATTCCGCCCGTGAGCACCACAACATTGTCGCGAGAGGGCACGGTGACGTCAAAGGCCACCACATGTGTGGCACGGGGGTCAAGGGGGGCAACACAGCTGTGCCACACCCGCACAAGCAGTGTCTCCCCAGGGAACACATGCTTGGAAAACCGCGCAGCCATACGCTTCAAACTGCCTGGTGCACTGCCCAGGGCGTGCCTCACAAGCACATACCCCGCCACGCCGTACGTGCACAGGCCGTGCAGGATGGGCGCCTGAAACCCTCCCATTGCCGCCATTTGAGGGTCCGCGTGCAGCGGGTTCCTGTCTCCGTTCAGCCTGTACAGCAGGGCGGAATTGCGTGGAAGTTGCACTGACACCTGCAGTGCAGCAGGCCCCTGTGCCCCGTCCCACGCCGGCGCTGAGGGCCCCCTGTCACCCCCAAACCCCCCAATGCCGCGAATGAAGATCCTAGACCTGTTCAGCGCCAGAACCCCCCCCTTACCCCCCTCCCGCGTGGCAGCGTCCACCACCAGCAGGGCGCCGCTGCCCTTGTCATACACGGCGGCGATACGGGGGGTGGTCACCGTGTTGGCAGCGGGGGGGATGGGCCCATCCCCCCACACCGTCTCCTGCTCCCCGTGCAGTAGCATCATGGGGTTGAAACTCAGCCCCGGCATGGTAACAACCCCCTCGTTGGCAGCGTGGGGCCACAGGACAGCAAAGGTGGGCAGCACCTGCAGCCCCCCCTCACCCAGTTCATATGTGAAGAGCAAGTCTGCTGCCTCCAGGGGGTCGCTGCTTGCACCCACCGACAGCGCGTACAAAATCGCGTCCTTGTCGCTGTGGCTGGTGCGGTGGGTGTCCAGCTTCGCCCCCAGCACCGCCGCCACATCCACTGCGGCGCTGTTGCCAGTGCGGCCGCCTTCCAGCACAGGCAGTGCCACCTGTGCTGCACCCTTCTCGGCATGTTTGGCGGCGCCCGCCGCGGCCGCCACCCCCGCAAAGTGCCCCCCCTCCGGTGTGGATTTGCCCCCATGTGCTTGGATATTGGCCATGATGGGCTCAAATGCCGACTGTGTGCTGCTGGGGTGTGTTGCCCCTGCAGCGTTGAAGTCTGTCACTTGCTCCCACGCAGCCGCCAGTTGCTCAAGGGTGTGTTGGGGGGGCAGGGACACCCCCTTGGCCCGCTGCCAGCGAACAGGGGCCACCCACCCCGCCCCCGCCTCCAGCACTGCTCCCGTGGTGGTGCATGCTTCGCTAGCGAGGTAGGCCACCAGGGGCGCCACCACCTCTGGGGCCAGTGCCGCCAGCAGATCTGGGGGCATCACATCAGCCGTCATGCGGGAAGCGGCGATAGGGGAGATGGTGTTCACAAGAACACCCTTGCGTGCACCTTCCACAGCCAGGGCGCGGGCCAGCCCCAGAATGCCCATCTTCGCTGTGCCGTAGTTGGCCTGCCCGAAGTTCCCATACAGCCCCGTGGAGGAGGTGACCATGATAATGCGCCCGTACCCAGCAGTGCACATGTGAGGCCAAGCGGCGTGAGTCACCGCAAATGTACCCTGCAGGTGCACTGCCATGACTGCATTCCACTGTGCATCTGTCATTCTCTGAAAGGAGCTGTCTCTCAGAATGCCTGCGTTGTTCACAAGGATGTCCACACGACCCCACTTTTTGAGAGCAGTGGCAACGATGACTGCACCGTCTGTGCACGAGTCATAAGAAGGGATAGCTTCTCCGCCCAAGGCTTCAATCTCTGCAACAACTACATCAGCAGCTTTGCTGCTCGCCCCGCTGCCGTCGACAGCGCCGCCCAAATCATTTACAACGACCTGCAATCAAATTTGCTCAAGGAAATGCCGGCAGCAACACGCCAAATCGGAAACTCACCTTGGCACCTCTAGACCCGAGAAGCAAAGCGTAGGCTCGGCCCAAACCATTTCCAGCCCCAGTTACGATTGCTACACGACCCTTGAATGTCACTGCATTTCCTGCATTCATGGCTGCACGAGGCTTCGGGTTGTTTCTCTACAAAGACAAACACGAAGGCAGCCACAAGAAGAATCTGTTGAGCGAAAAAGACTCCCGGGTGCCGATACTACGACACAGGGCAAATTTAGTCTCGCGCGAACACATAATTTGGTAGCAATGCGCATGATCCGTGCCTGGTTGCCGGGAGCAGGGGCACACAGCGAAGGGAATTCATCACCCCCCACGAGATGCACTTTGAGTTGAGGCTGTGCAGCCGCAAGTACCGAATGGCAATAGTCTTCCTATCGTTATGCACTGATGTGTGCTGCTAAGCAGCTGAGTTAGCAAGGTACGTTTCTGCAACGGATTTTGCCCTCAGTAAAGCACAATTTGCTCCTTCTGCGGAACTTGGAAGTAGCATGGCTGACGAGACACCTAGCCAGCAGGCAGTGGAGCTGACAGACGAGCTTCGAGGATGGATCAACGAGCAGTTATCGATCGAAGTGAAACGCATTGAGTCCATGGGCAGCAAGTGCCTGCCTATTCCGGTGTTTGACTTCTGTACTGAGGCGGCTGATGGCCCAGCAGATTCTTCTTTGGTGCATGTGATCACAGCAAAAACCAAGTACGGCGAAACAGAAGTGGTTACCGCACCCACATGATCCAAATACTATTGCAGGTTCGATTTTGCCAAGGCCAAGCAAGTGATGGTCAGCGAGCCGAAAAGCGCTCCAGACGCAGTGCGTGGCGGCCTCACCCTCAAATTGGTGTTTGTGGTGTTGTTGACGGACAAGCCAATCCCACTCATGATGCCATACCTGTATGATGTGGGTGCAGTCCCCAAGGAAGACAGCCTCAGCCAGTGGTGCTTCATCAATTCCGATGGCCAGGCGGTGCGCCATGATGTGACCTTCTGATCTGGTTCCATTCTATACTACACAGCAGGCGCCCACAAGACACAATGCACACATCATAAGCATCGCAGCAGCATGCATTCACATTTGGGCGTTTAACGGCGCCGTTGGCCAGAGCTCTCCAGTCCAGCTCAGCTCCCAACAGCGCAAGGGATCCACAGATTCCTGCGAGAAGCACGTGTGTGAGGGGTGCTCAGGATGTCGATGCAAGTTTCATGGAAGCACACAGGTAGGTGCGGTGGGCCTCCCCACGCCTGCAACTTTGTCTATTCGGCAATCG
>Ga0307982_1004286_pt1 | contig 11287 bp, 14 predicted proteins | sample OrgLakmetagen989_FD_201847 | JGI IMG/M metagenome (GOLD analysis project Ga0307982, IMG submission 201847) | Saline water microbial communities from Organic Lake, Antarctica - #989 | ecosystem: Environmental > Aquatic > Non-marine Saline and Alkaline > Saline | place: Antarctica: Organic Lake... | reverse complement strand
ACTCGGAACTCCAGCCGCTGCGTTTCTTTGACCGAGATTTGTTGCCACACTTAACCCACAGCCTGCGGTCAATCGCGGTAAGTGCCTTTGCTTGGTTTTGATAGGACGCAATCATGTGCTTCACAAATCTAGTTTTCTATCTCTATGGCCCAGCATATGGTGTCGTATCCGTAGCAAGTCTCATATCTGCTTATACTTACAAAGAAAACTGTTGCGTGAATGTAAGCGCCTTCCTGATACGCACTGATGCATTTACGATCTATGCACGAGCGATCTTCTCTCAAAGCATTGCCCTCTCTCTTTTCTCTTCTAAATCCTGACCTTTAATCACATGTGCGCTTATGTGCGTACTACTTTCCCATTCTCAGAGCTTCGTAAAGGCCGATCCAAGAGACGTTGTTTTAGGCCCCAATGCTACCTCCTTGCTTAACGCTGTGGTTTTATCCGCCACTTACAATCACCACCAACACTCGCGCAGCAGCGGTAGCAGCAGCAGCAGTAGGGGAAGCTTAGGTGCAATGGATAAACACGAAGGCAACAGCTCCTCTCCACAGTTGAGCGTTCCTCTTGAGCTCAAGCCAGGGGACCAAATCATGCTCTTTGACACAACTTATGGTGGTGTGAAGAAGCTCTGCGCTGAAGCCTGTCGAAGAACGGGGGCTACCTTAGAGATTGTGCCCATGCCACATCTGCCCTTGGATGAGGTAGATTCAACACCAACTACTGCTGCGCTTGCGCCTGCTGCGGCTACCTCTGAGGTAGCCTCATCTTCTGAAAATAATGCTGCCACTGATACCACTAATACTGCAGCTGCCATTGCGGATACAATGGCATCAAGCAAACAAGTACTACCGTCATCAGCACCCGCCGCTTCAGCTGCTACCGTTGCCGCTACAGCCGCCTGTGTAGACCTCGTGTCGGAACATGTGCGCGCTTCCCAGGGGCGCACTGCGCTCGTGGTCTTCGACCACACCACCTCCAACACCGCCCTCACCTTGCCGGTTGCGGCGATGGCAAGAGCGGCCAAAGAAGCCGGTGCCAAGTGTGTTTTAGTCGACGGCGCGCACGGAGTGTGGGCTCAAGTGAGTGACGTAGTAGATAGAACATACTAGTACGAAGAAGATGAAATAGCAGCAGCAAGAATATGGACGATGCATTCATCTGAACACACCCCTTACAAAGAAAACTATCCTTTAAATCCGTCAGATAACTTTGTACTTCAGTGTACTTTCGTTCTTGAGACTTTCGATGCTTGTAACGAAACCCTTCGACCAGTTCTTCCTTTTCTTCTTTCCGTAGTTTAATGTCTCTGCACTTCCATTGCCAGGACCTCGACCTGCCAGCCCTCGGCAACAGCGGCGTGGATTATTACGTGGGCAATTGCCACAAGTGGCTGTGCGCGCCCCGAGGGGCAGCTTTACTGTGGGCGAAGCAAGGGCTGAGGTGGAGGATTGCTAGTGCTGGTGATGGTAGCGATGATACTGGTGGTAGTGGGGGCAGTACTACAAGCGGCAGCAGTAGCAGCAACAGCAGCAACAGCAGCAGCATTGTAAGCTACCCGAACCTTCGCCCAGCCATCATATCGCACGGCTATGGAGACGGAGCTTGGTCGGCGTTTGCGTGGGACGGGTGCCGGGATTACGCCGCGGTGCTGTCTATACCGCCCCTCTTGCGCTTCTGGGGCTTCGATGCTGACGGCGCAGATGGAAGCAGTACGGATACTAATGATAGCAACTTGAAGAACTACGGGAGTCTCGATGCTGGTAGTGGTGGTGGTGGTGGTGGTGGCGATACTAGTTCTGGCGGTGACAATCTAGAGAGCAGTGGAGGAGTAGGGCGAGCCAGAGCGCTTGCCTACAACCGCACCCTGTTGCGAGACGCTTGCCAGCTCTTGCAGGAGAAATGGGCTGGTGAAGGTGGCGGCTTTGGCTTGAGCCCCCACTCGTTTCAAGGCCCCATGGCGCTGGTGGCTTTGCCGTTGACCACCTGGCGGAGTCCTTCTGGAAGGAGTGTTATAGAGGCAGATGAAGAAGCAGTCGCAACGTCAGCCGATGCGAAACGAGTTCAGGTGGTTTTAGAGGGTAAATTAGGGCCGTGTGACTTTAGAGAAAGTGAACACGTGCGGATAAAGGGATTTTCTTTCTAATCTTTTCACTTGTTCACACCCAGCACAGCTTTTTTATTTACCCCCTCCTCTCCCTCTTTTTTTCTTTTTAATTTCTATTTCTATTCCACTTAATTCTCCTCTCGTATCTATGCCATTTGCTTCTTCAATCGCGCACTTCAAACTTTGTACTGTTGTTTATTTCCCCCCAGGACGCCCTTCACCACGGCTATAAAGTAGAAGCTCCCATCAAATGCGTGCACGGCCGACTCTGGGTGCGCATCTCTGCGCACGTTTACAACGACATCAGCGACTACGAGCGCCTTGCGTTTGCCATCAATGGCATTGCGCACGCAGGCCCATAACTTGCGCCATGATTCGTGTCCGTAAAGAGAAAGTAAATATTCTTGGTCCTTCGTTTTACGAAAGTATTACAAGAAAAGGATACAGCTAAGAGAAAGAGAGGCGTTACAGTCAATTGTTACAAGTAGCGAGTAGCAAGAGCAGACAATAAAGAAGGGAGCTATGCAGCGATAAGCTATGGATCCTACAAGCATAATATTGGAAGTCTCAAGAAGAGGCAAGTGCGGATATTTACGCCAGAGGCCGCGCGATCCCAACGATCATATCAGGCATCACAATACCTGGCTCTGGCTCTGGTACTGCCACTTCCCAACAGCCGACAGCGACAGCGACAGCGACAGCAAAAGCTGAATATTGGTGTCTTAGTTAACGTATTCGGGTCGTATATGTGACTTACGTTTCTGCCTGCCTGCTTCCTGCTTGTTCCTTCGTTCCTCCGCTCCGCACTTTTCACTCCTCTCGACAACTTTCCTATTAAGAGTTCGGAAGATACCCTACAACCCTGCGACCCCTTCTCCTCTAGCTTCATCTACTAGCTTGTTGGTAGTACTTTTGGAGCTACGGAAATGTCAGTCGTGGAGTCAGAGGCCGGAACATGGAATATCAAATCCAAAGTCAATGGAGAGTTTAATGAAGGATGGTATTGGTCTGTAAGCCGGGGCGTCGGGGCGTCGCATTCGACGGCCTCTCGGACGACACGTTTGAATGGCGCCTCCATCGTCGCGGATGCTCTATCACTCCCGAGATGGAGAAACCAAGCGTCGTTGGCACCAGCGTTGCAGATGGGATCCGGAGTCACATGGAGCGATTCAACATCGGAATGTGGGCACTTTACGATAGCCGCGGGCGTGCAATAATGAATGGCTGCGGTGACTCGAGCACACGCCCATCCATTCATTCGGCTTCATTCAAGGCACTTGGCGATGTTCCTGTAGCGGTTGCAGAGGTTTTAGCGGACGCAGTCGTGGCCGAAGAAGTTCCTGAAGCATTCGTAGTAGCTCATGGCGGCGCCTCTGCAGAAGAAGTTTCCGACTTCCCACCCGCATCAGCACAAGTGCTGCACTTTCTGTGTATAAAAAATGGGGCCACCGAGCCTCAAGAATTGGGCGGCCTGGAAGACAAGGACTTTGAAGAGTTGCTGGAGCTGGTGCCTAAACTCAAGCGAAATGGTTTCAAGGAAATCTTCAATGGCGCAGTGCGCAGGTCCAATCCGAATTCATTCTTTTTCCCCCTATACAATACTGGTGACCTCGTAGAAAGGCGCGGCGTCGTCATCAATTGCCTGCCGTTTGAATTTTCTGCAACGGTTACTCCAACTAGAGCCACCTACGGCATGATCATGAGTTGCGACCGCGACTGCGACGGGCAAGAGCAATTTCGACTGGAGTATTACGCGAGTGGGCGTGTAGGGCTCGCCATGAGCGACACGCGCTGCCAAAGCGGGCATGCTGACGGTGACCCCAACGGTTACCGCCCAGACTTGTGCTCGCCGGTGCTTCCGCGGAACGTGGCGTGTAACTTGGTCGTGCGGCGCACCAGCGGCATGGTCTACGAAATGCTGGTGGATGGCTCGGTGTGCAGCAGTCTGAAGTGTGATCGCCTTGCACCAGTGGCTACTGGCAACTGCGACCGGGCTCTTCGTGTCGGAAGCCGCTATAGAAGGTCACCAGGAGATGGCATGACTAACCAATTCGAAGGCACTATTGCCAATGCCATTCTTCACATTGGCTGAGTATTTTCCGGAGTACCCTCCACTCAATTTCTCTCCACGACTTCGATATACGTGCATGGTATTGAGCTTGCCTTTGACTACATTAGACCATGTCTAATTCGTGTTTATATGCTTCGTCACGCAATTTTGAATACGCGCCGCAAACACTTGAGTGACCGGTCACTTCCTTCAATGGCCTACGAATAGAACTAGCAACCAGTATAAGTCAATCACGCGAAAGTCTTCAAAAAGGAAATCCCCTGAGATGGAAATGGAAGGTGGATCTACATAGAGTGGATTTTACTTTCTTCCAACTCCGAACTCCAAACTTCCATTTCCATTTCCTGATCGACGTAAATTACATATAGTAAATATAAATCACGAATTAGCAGTTAGCGGTAAACGCAATGGCATTGCACGTCCCGTGCTGATTTCACTGAGTGGAATTATCGTTGACTAGTCCCGTTTTGCGATTCTCCTTGCTCGCATCGGCGTGCTCGTGCATGTCTTTCCGTCCACAGTCCACAGCACTTGCTTCTACGTCACTGGGTTTCGGACTTCGAACATTGGCCTCTTTACATTGACTGCGAGTTCAAAATACCTCGCTACCAAGAGACTAAACAACGGCGCGCTCTCTTCAACGCAGAAACAAACGCAGAAACGACTTAAGTCCGGTTTGAAAATTATTTCATGAACAGTTTCCACTTTAGAAGGGGGTGAAAGTATTGTGCTTCCTGCCCTCTACACACTATCCTCTTTACGATTTTGACTTGCGCGCAACGCACGCGCGTGCACTTCTGCCCGCAGCATTGGCTTCTGTGTCATCTGCGTTTCTATTAGTTCGAGTTCGAGTTCTATGTCAATACCGTCTGCTCTTTATATTGGCATGGGAAGCCATTGAAGGAAAGATAAACTTTCTTGCGTTTGTTGCTCCCTGTTAATGCCGAGAACCGAAAACTGAGGGCTGAGGGCACAGGATTCAGGATGATCTCGAAAATTAATTCATGTTTTTACGTCATCTCAGTAGTCGTTTTTGCTGACTGTCGCGAAAAAGAAGAATCATCAACGCAACGCAACAAAAATAGAAAAGATGGCGGCGCTCATGCCTGGCGAAATCACGCGCAAGCGTGACAGCGACTATCACTACCACGTGAGAAACAACATATATACATCGATAGAACCACTGTGCATCATACTTGAGCTCAAGCTTGTTATTGAGCGGCGTTTGAGTCGTGTCCTCAGGCAACTTCGAGAGGACACGTCATGGAATGTTCCTATCATCACGAAAATGATATAGAACAGAGAGAACTCATCGATGATGGGTGTAGTGCATGATATAAAGTGGCCACTTCCTAAATCTAGCTTGGTCTTATATACTGCCTATCATTTTTTTGTGCGTGACTCGTCCTTACTTGAGCTCTTGATTTCTCACCCACGCCTACATTTGCAGTGTGTATCTTCTCTTTCCCCTTGAAATCCAAGCATTCCTTTTTCATGCCAGCTTTTCTAGTCAAACCGAAATAATTGTTTTGTATTCATCCATAATACTCTAGATCTTAAAAACGCGTGAAATCGAACGGAGAGCTGCGCTAGAAGTAAAACGCGCGCAGCAGCAGGCTCAGAGGCAAGCTGAGCTGGAGCAGCTGGCGTGGTACGAAAGTTTAGCCATTGGCGAGCGGCGCCGCTACGACCAAGCAAAGGCTGATGCCCTAACCCGGCTCGCGCAGCGCGATCGAGTAGAAACCGCAAAATTGCACAATCGCTTGCAGAAACAGGCCGAAGCCAACGCGCGCGCCGATTACCTGAGCGAGTCGAAGAAAAACTTGGACACGGCCGAAGTGTTGAAGCAAAACTTGCAGCGCAACACGGAAACTGCGCGGCGAATGGCGGCGAAAGGCAGCGTGGCAGCGGCCAAAATCAGCAACTTCTTGAAGTGGGTACTGTACTTCTTGATTGAGGAAAGCCTCATTTTTCTTTGTCCAACCAGCGAGATAGGCATCCAGCCATCTACCAAACCCATACAAAATCACCAGTCAAGTTCTTCGTATTGCACTGAGAAAGACAAGAGAGCCAACCGGGACGCACGTCCATGCTAATTTTTGTAATCTTTTCCAATCGCATTGCTTTCCCAACCGCAAATGCGATGGAATTTCCTACAATACAGTGCATCGAACTCACGCTGTTTGCGCGTGTGTTTGCGCATTAATTCTTCACGCACCAGGTCTCAGTCGGAAAAGGAGGCTCAGCAGAACAAGCTCGAAGAGTCGATGCGCGGCAGCAACTGGGTGCAAGCCAGGAAAGCCGCGGAAGACCTGGAGAGGCGCCGCACCTTGCAAGCGAAGCGCACCGAACGGATGGAATTAGTGCGCGAAAAGAGGCGCCTTGCGGTAAGGGCGTTTGTGCGTGTTTTGAGACTTGGGTTTTACCTACCTCACTCGTTCCTTCTAGTGCGCTGGCGATGACTGCTCTTATTCTACCGTCTATAGGCTTCTACTTTCTCAATATTGTCGTTGTAAACGCATTTATCCAATTTCCTAATGCCTCTTTTTGATTTATTTGTCTTTTTCGTTTTATGTTTTCTTTTTCAAATACCTCGACCTTTTCAGGCGGAAGAAGCAGCAGCTCGCCAGCGCGAATCTACGCTGAGGTCTTATGGCCTCATGGCAATGCCCGGCATTTGATTGGAAACTTAAGCCTTCGTGCTTCAATGAGCCGCTTTAGCTTACAACAGGACACGGCACGAGACAGATAGGCAATCAAAGGGAGTATCACAAGGAAAGCCACCCGCAATATTGGCCTATGTCTAGCGCCTAGCGTTAAATCTACAGCACGCCAGAAAGCAGATAGCGGCGCATAGCAACAACATCGCGCAAAATACTTGTAAATAGCCCGGGTCGCAGTAGAATGGGATGCGGATGAAAAGGGAGCTGCTTACTTAATTCCGAGCTCTATTACTATTAAAATCGGATTCAGCTTATTATCAAACTTAATATCCAACAGAACTGTGAACTGGAATGGACTTGTGCATGCAGCGTGCAGCGCACACACGCGTTGAAAGTATCGGCATCTAAAAACTTACTGTTATAGGCAAAATATGATAGTGGTTTGGGTTTGGGGTGCATGTCTCTGTCGTTGGGCTCTTCAATTAATAATATGCAATATGGCGCAGTATCAGGATTAATGGCCAGTGGTCTCTTGGTCACCTCCAGCCCTGAATGCCTCTTGCTATATCTCAAACCCAAAGAGCAGGCAACATCACCGCATAGTCACTCTTCGGCTATGATCCATTATTTGGGAAGGCTGAAGCCGAAACCCGACGACTTGCCACCCGTGGTGGACGACATAAGCAGGTTCACGAAAGCTTCGTACCTGTAAAAGCAGTGCGCACCCAGCGAAATGATCAACACAAGAAAAGAGTGGAATCAATCCCAGTATATTCCCTCGTTTCCATTTCTCAAACTGAAAAGATGAAGGTTCGCTGGAACGGCGCAAATCTTTCCTTGTCCCTTTGACTGCTTCACTCTATGTATGTACGGTTACTATTCATGCCAAGTAAAAGTAGCAACAAGATCAACAAGATCATCAACAAATACAACAACAGCAACAACAGTACTTTCATTTTACGCACTGGATTTGGCCGTCTCCGTCAACACCAAAGGCCGCCAGCACCGTCTCTAACTTGTCGCCGCCCGCTGCGTCGTCCAGCACCTACGGAGTATTATATTAGGCATTGCATTGGGGGGGATAAGATACGAGGGAAGGGCAAAATATGAAGTCACACACATCCAATTTGGTGGCAAAACAGAATATAAACTGAAGTTGAGCAGCACAGCTTTGAACGGGAGAGAAATAAGGAAATACTCTCAAACAAAAGCTGCGTGCATTCATGAGATTTGTCGGACACATTAGAGCTATGTTGACAGGAATGCAACGCCGCCTTACTTGTAGCTCGCTGAGCACTTCCTTCAGTTCACCCGCTTCGACGAACCCGTAACCCTGCGGCAAGTACAACAATAAATGAGAAAGGGAGACAGAATTGAGGCACACAACACCATGAGAAGTGCTATCGTCGCCGTGAATTCACTGAACGTCGTCGTGGCGCACAAAAGTGACTGAAGTAGCGACAAAACGCACGCATGGCGAAGAAACATGCTCAATCACAATCCTTTAACAACCATCGCCTACCTCCATACTTAAACCTCACCCCCCTCTCTCTCTCTCTCTCCCTACCTTGGTGTCGAGGAGCGCAAAAGCTTCGAGAAAAAAAGCGCTGTACTCAGCTTCGGCCATCATGGACACGAAATCTTCCTCGTAGAGCACCTGTGTTCGATGAGTTCGTTGTGAACGTGACGCACGAATATACGGTTTAGGACATGCATCTACGTGTACGCATACGTCACGAATATACGGTTTAGGACATGCATCTCACGTATGTTCATGTGTGCGTGAGCATGTGCTTGTGCACATGAGTGGCACGTATGGATATAGGATTCAAATACTGCAGTAGGCATGAAGGCAAGAGCAAGGAGAGATACGTCTGGAGCAGAGAGATATCTTGAGCTAATCAAAAACTACCCAGGAAAAGTCACCACACCACTGTTTGTGCTGGACATGCATATAATATAGTACCGTATTGCCGTCGACATTTGGGTTCGCTTTGTCAATCATATCTTTCAACTCCTCCGTAGAAAGGGCACCGGTTTTGCCCGTGACCTAATATACATGGAAACCAGAGAGAATAGCAAGGACCAAAGAAAGAGGAAGAATAAAGTTGAAGCACGAATGAATGAACTGTTTGCCTGACGAAAAAAAAAATGCAGCAACAGGTGACTTTCATAGCTGTGTTCGTACAAGTTGTACGTGTTTGTGACTAGCTAGGATCATCTCCCCATACAAGCCAAACCCCCGCACACTCCAATACAAACTTGCCTTGAAAATGTTCATGGCTTTAGAGACTTCCGTCGCTTCGACGCGGCCGTCGCCGTCGGTGTCGAACAACTGTCGCACATAGAACAGAAGGAGTGTAGAATAGAAGGAGTGCGGGTGTAGCACGCGCACACATGTGTGGCACGTAGGAAAGAAGTGAAGGGCAAACGAAACCGGGAATAAGAACCAATGAGAAAAAGGGAATTGGAATAAGCAACGAGTGGGCAGTGCGCACACAAAGCGAACGCATTGCTTTAGCACGGAGGAAAGCCAGGTAAGAGAAGGAAGACAAGAAAGAAGCCGCGGATCGAGCGAACAGGAAACAAAGGAAGAAATCAGCGAGCATGAAAGCGCAGAGCAAAGGCCTTGCCTTCCGATCCCTTCATACATTCAAAAAAAAAAGAATTGCACTCACCTGAAACGCCAGTTTGTAGTCTTCGAGTTGCCGCGGGCTCAAACCATCTACCAATGCTTTCACAAAGGCCTGTAAAATTTACATGTGAGGTGATTTGGTTTGGATAAGTAGATGAGGGATGGATAAATGGATGGAGTCAGGCATTCGTCCCATTAGTGACGCATCGACGCACAGAACAGTAGCGCCGCGTAGGCACAGGCTCAAACATGCATCTATGAGCATGAGAGTAAAAATTCAGTTGTGTTGCTTTTTTTTTCTTGCCTGCTCTTTGTCGTTGCCCCAGTTTTTGCTTCGCCGGTTCGCGTGTTCAAACGCTCGCACCTATTACAGGTAATAAAAAAATATTATATCAGTGCACCCGTAACGCCAAAAGAGTGCATTCACGAGAAGAGCACACAAAAGATCAGCGGAAAAAAGGCATAGGCTTAGGCGAAGGTTGAAAAAGAGGCAAATAGGGGGGAGTGACGGCTGAATTCTTGACAGTCTTCTTCACTCTTAAAGTCAAGATGACAAAATGACGAAAAATATTGAAAGGAAGCTAAAAAGGGGAAAGAGAACCCACCGCAGATCGCAGGAGCTTGAACCGCACGATGGTGGGCACGGCTTTGTCCACACGAGAAGCTGCTTTGTTGGGCTTGGCGGAAATGGGCGCTGTCAACTGGAATGAAGACAACAAGATTGAAGAACAAATGCGCGAATTCAGAGATTGCATGGACTTAACATCGAGACTTCTCTGTTACATGCACACATGGCTCTTCTGTGCTTTCACTGGAGCAAAAAGCAATGTTTTGAGCTGCCACCGATAGGAGAATGAACACTCTACTTCTCTGCCTCGATTTCGATGCTTCACACACACTCAGCCTTCACACACACACTATTGCCTCCAGCTACTTCTATGTATCTGTATACTCCCTAATATGCATGCACAAAAATACCTTCGCCGGGGCGGACCCCATGTCGATGCCCCACTCCATGGGCCGAAACCCGCTGCCCGGCCGCCAGGTAGAGGGGTCAATCGCCACCAGCGCCGCGAACTCGATGGTCAAGCACTTCACCACGGGGGCGCTAGTGTGGTACAACATAGAATAGAGTGGAAAGGGAAAGGAAGAGGTGGACAGCGGAGACGGAGGGTGAGCGAGAAAGAAAAAGAAGAAGAAGAAGAAGACGATGAAACAAGAAGGAACGCAAGGAGATGCGATGCGCGACATTTGGCCAACAGCATGCGCGACAAGACGGCAAGGTAATGATGGCACTCGTTTCCACGGAAACTAAACACGCCCAACACCCCAACACTTAATTCCAAGTCTTCGCTCCGAAAACAGCCTCCTTCTCTTTCATGTAGATTCTTTTCTTCTCCTTCGACATAGCATGAGAAAAAGATTGGTCTGAACCTACCTGGCCACCACAGAGAAGGACCGAGGTTCGCTCGAGAGCAGCGACCGTTCCCCGAAGTAGCTGCCCACTTTCAAGGTGTTCTTCTTTTGCCCGAGCCCGCCGCCGCTGCTGTCTTCGTCGTCGGGCCGTTTGAACACCTCGGTTTCTCCGCTCAAAATGAGGTAGAGCCGAGAGCCCCAGGTCCCCTGTTCACCAGCACACACCAACATCCACATTGAGAAAGAGAGCGGCAACGGGGGAAAATGAAGGGGACTTCGGCGCTCATTTTACTTCAAAAAAAGAGTAAATACTGAGGGAAGAGGCATCCACGGAAGAACATCTATCCGGTGATGACGTCACCCTCAATCTCTCCTCCCCTCTCGCTCGCTCTCTT
>Ga0307982_1004285_pt1 | contig 11292 bp, 9 predicted proteins | sample OrgLakmetagen989_FD_201847 | JGI IMG/M metagenome (GOLD analysis project Ga0307982, IMG submission 201847) | Saline water microbial communities from Organic Lake, Antarctica - #989 | ecosystem: Environmental > Aquatic > Non-marine Saline and Alkaline > Saline | place: Antarctica: Organic Lake... | reverse complement strand
ATTCTTCCTTCCCATCAGCCAGCAGCCAGGGCTGGCAAAAACAGGAACAGGTGTTTTTTTAAAGTTGAAAAAAACGCCTCGTACAAGCCCCGAACGCTCCACGGGACCAAAGCCAACACCCCCGTGCTCGCAATGACTACGTCGAAGAGACCGCTTAGGAAAGTTATATGAACCCCGAGCCAGTCTTCCAGTTCGGCCCGGGGGACTCAGTAGACGCCGATTAGATGGCACCCTGCCTGTTAGTTACTAAATCCAGTCCCCCCTCGGGGGGACTCAGAAAAAACATGTTCGTAACACCTGTTTTTTACCTGGGTGCTGAAAGAAACAGGTTCAATATAGCACTTCAGTACCGCAGTTGTAAGCACGTTAACCACTTCCCAAGAGGACTACCAGGGAAGCTTGGCCTCATTGGTATCTTGGTGGCGCTGGGGTGTTTAAAACACCTATTTTTATCCGAATCGGCCCAAACAACGTTATAAACACTGTTTTTTTATCTGGGTTGAAATGTTTATGCCAGCCTGCCTGCCAGCAGCCAGCAGCCAGCCCATCATCAATGATTTCACAGAAAATGAGAAAACGAAGAACGGCCCCACTATAAGGAATCATGGCAACGACTCGTAGACTACCCTTAGAAAGTGGTGAACGGTCACTCCTTCAGCGTGGAGATATTCGCTGCAAGTTTTCAGGCTTCGTTAAAAGGGTTCGTTGCTTTGGCTTGCTAATTTTGCAATTGCACTATGCTAGAATTACGCCTTCTCACTTGTTTTAGAAAAAGTAGGCACGTACACACGTAGCCGACGGACCGCGAAACCTATTCACTGAATTCATTATTAATTCATCCGTATATCACTCACTACTTTTCGTTGTTGTATGTCTTGATTATCTCATTTAATCTCGTGAATTGTGCGCTCCCGCCTTCCTAGACGAAGGACAGCGGGACTCTTTTCCTAACAAATTACCGAATCATCTTTGTGCCACTCAACACCAAACGCAACCCTGAGTTTTGGCGCGCAAACTGCGGCTGCATGTCGCTTCGGTTTTCTGGTGAGGAGGGGTGAAGGTATTAATTATGATGGGAGTGATAAGCTGGGATATATAGGTAATGGTAATACTACCTGTAATTTTACATACCTACGAGTAAGCCACACCGATTTTACCTAAGACTTCTTTTTAAATTCAATAACCTTGGGAATGTGCAATGTACTCTTGGTGGTGCAGACATTCGGCGCGAGCGCTTCAACCAGCCTATCTTTGGCGCCAACAATATCGCCGGGCGAATCGTCAGTGAAGCTCTCGGTGGCGCTGAAGTGAAAGTAGGTTTACTATGCCTGGCTACCCAGCGATAGCAACACACTCGTATTTCTTCCATTCGCGGACTTACTTTTGAGTGGTGGTTGAAGTGCTATGACACTATTGGTGTCTTGCTTTTCTGGCTGATTGATTAATGTTGATGTTATCTTACTCTTTTTATGGTTTGGCACTTTTATACTGCAGTGGAAGTTTCATTTTTACTCGGGTGGAGTGGGCACGTTTTTGATGGCTTTCTTGGAGTTGGTGAAAAACACGCGGTCCCAAGCGAGGCAGTTGGCCGCCGAGCAAGCGCCTCTCGCCGACGCCAGACCCATCATGGCCGAGGCCCAAGTGGCGGTAAGCGCTGGTACAGTACTGGTGCCCCAACTCAGTGTTTGCGATGCTATCATGTTTGTTGGCACCTTGGGTGTAGTCGTGGTGTATTTATGAAAAGTAGAAGTGATAGAGATTGCAAGGAAGAGAGAAAGGGGCAACTGCAGTGGGATAAGACTGAAAGGGCTCTTCGATCACAGGGATGACTACTAATGGAAGGAGGGGTGATGTACATGTTTAGATTCATCGGTGTGTGAACATTATGTCTATGCACTGATCTTGCTGCGTGTCCATGCGCGCTCTCACCAGGAGGCGATTTTAGCAGCTCCTTCGCAGCAAAGCGACCCTACTGCTGTATGGATCAGTGACGTGTACTTAGTGCCGGACTATGAATCTCACGGCGGCGATCAAGAAGCCGTCGCTGTTGAAATTGCTGGAAATTGAAACATGCTTACGCCACCATCCATCATTGCATTTGCCCAGCTCTGTGGCTAGTTGAGAAAATCTTCACGCTCATTGGTATTGGAAGCTGCCGTTGTTGACTCGATCTTTCGTAGACAAAACTAGTCCCGGTTGTGATTGTCTTCTGGCGCTCTCTGGTCTCTCGTCCTTCGTGACATGTAGAGCAATGACAGGAATCTCATTCGCCCATTGGCCCATTGCGATCTCCCATCTCCCGAGTGAATTAATTCACTTATCGTCCTTCTTTTCATTTGTATTGCTTAATTTTGCTATTCTTTATCTGTTTCCTATTTATATTTTCCGTTTTCTCGTTTCCTCGAAGCCCCTAGCCCCTACTAATTCGGCCCTTCTTTCCTCACGAAAATATGGATCTCAGAAGCGCCCGGTTACCCGTTACCCGGTTATGCGACTCGGAGCTTGGGCGCTAAGGCTTCCACTTGCGCGCCCTTGTATTCGAATTCGATAATAATGATTTGGGCGCTTTCGCTTTCTAATAGTTCGAATAGATGGGCTTTGGATCTTTGGATTTAAGACTTAAACTTAATTAAGACTAATATAGATCGTTTTTTCGTTCGCTTTCGCCCTAGTGTTCCTGTTCCTATTGCGTTGAATTTAACATGGCATTAAGTTACTAACAGAAGATCATAATTCCGGCGTATAAATTTATTTGTGTTGCAACTCCAATTAAATGCCCCCTGTGCGCATTCGTTTAGAACATGCGGAACACCTTCTTGACGCCCACGGAGATGACCTGCGGGGTGTGGTCCAGCACGTTGAAGCGGATCTAGACGAACCAGAAAAGACGTGGCAAAACACGCAAAGGCAGGAGAACGGACGACATAAGTGAGCAATCGAGTCCGGTGCCTAAATGTAACTATTGAAGTATTGGGTTGAACAGTGCCGTGCCTACAGCACTTTCGTTTCTACACGGACGATAGGCAACTCATGAATGCATACGACGGCAAAGAGTTTCGGCACAAGAAACACTACAGATGAGAATGCGATGAAACTAGAGGCTTGCGTGCTACTCGCTAGTAAACGCACCGTTTTTGACAGAGGCCGGCACTGGCCGACGGTCACAATGTCACCCTCCTTCACGTTTTCAAAGCAAGGCGAGCAGTGAGCCGTCAAGTTCGAGTGGCGCTTCTCGAAACTAAAAAGAAGTCGCAAATTAAAGGAATAAAATTGAAGAAGGCGTGTGAGCTAGGCACGCAACGAAGTTGAAGAAGAGTTCTTGGCAGAAATTATTGCATAGGAGTGCGTGCCAGAGGAGGGTGCAAACACGAACAGCTCAAGAGCCAGCTCAGCTGACTACGCAGCACCGATCAAGCCATTGTCAAAAAGGTACACTTCAGGGCACGAGCACGTTAGAATCACTATGGTACACGTCTCTTGGCATATGTACTTAAGGCTATTCGCACTGACCGGCGGTACTTGGACACGAAGCGCAAGTAATCCCGGCGCACCACGATGGTGTTCCTCATCTTGGTGGAGATCACCAACCCTTTCACGATGCGGCCGCGAATCGACACGTTTCCGGTGAAAGGGCACTTCTTGTCTACGTATGAACCCTCGATGGCGTTCTGCATGCGAAAGATGAAACGAAAGGCAGAAGCGTAAGCAAAACCATCGAGCGCAGACAGACACGAGCGACGGGAGAGCAGTAGGCAACATAAAAGCACAACATGAAGGTGAGATACATCAAATCAACTAGTGGTCGAACCTTGGGGGTCTTGAAGCCCAGACCGACAGACTTGTAGTACCGGAAGCCCTTCGACTTCTGCTTGGAGATAATCTTCTTCTTGCCGATGAAGACCCCATCCTGCTTTTGGTACGCCTTCTCGGGCTGTGAAGAGGCAAGAAAGGAAAGAGGAGAGTGTAAGACAAGAGCTGGGTGCGATAGATAATGGGCAGAGAAGCCAGGGTCTGGCGAGGACATACTGCGACTGTATGCTAGATCAGCTGCGATATGGCATCGCTTCATGCAGTATATCACACGCTCATGGGCGCAACACGGGCACTCTCGGCCACCGCCTTGAGAGTCGCCACGGCTCTCGAGCGAAGCCTGTTCGTTAACTTCGTCGGCTGCATTACTAATACCACATTCATCTACTATGTTTCCTAGGCGGCTAAGCTTGCGTCTGTACCTGTTCAGCCTCCTTGATGCCTTGAGCTGGGGCCATGGTCAAGTCTGTGAGTTAACTAATGCTGTTCACGAGGCACAATTCGGGCGATTTTGACTGAGGGGGGAGTAAGATTTCTCCAGTAGGGTTCACGAGTTTACGATACACAAATGAACCTAATTACGTAATATTTCGACACACATCATCTCCACGTACGATGACCCCACAACCCAAAACCCAAACTACAGAGAAACATACACCGATACGCCCGTGGCAACTCATTGTGAAGTGGCTACTTGCCAAAGAGGACTGACTTCTGGAGCTCATAGACATTTCGACGTGCCCTAGTGCATGTCCTGGTTTGAAGCGATGACCCGCATCTTTCCATCTCTGTCCCCTGGCCGAGCTGTCGCTGCTGCCACGGACCGAAGGGGCGCAGGAGCTCCTGTTCGGTCAAGCCGCGCTCCTGTTGGGGTGGCAGCAGCTCGGGCTGCCCCTAAACGGCGACGGCCAGCGTCAGAATCGGAAGAAGACGAAAGCTGCAGCGACGATGGGGATAGCGACGACAGCGTAGCAGCAGCAGCATGGCGCCGGCGCGAGTCAGCCGCCGAGCGGCAGCGCGCTCACTCCAACCCTTTTGCACACCGGGCAGGTGCCCCTGACGAAAGTATCAGCAGGAAAGCTAGTAGCCGAGCCAAGAGCCGCAGCAGCAGTAGCGGAGCCAATAACACGGCTAGTCCCTCGAAGGCACACGCAAAGAACGGCAAACGCGCTCCAGCAGGAGGCCGGCGTGCCGCGCCTTCTAGCAGCAGCAGCAGCAGCAGCGCCGACAAACCTAGAGGTGGCCCTGGCCGTGCTCCTAGTCTCGTAATCAGCGGAACAGCCAACAGCAGAAGCAGCAGTCGGCCCAGCAGTGTAGCGAGTGCTAGCGCGTCTGGTGCCTCCAGTACCTCCAGTGCTGGCGTCAGCAGCGGACCAGTGGTTTCCATGGTCGCCCAAGACGACCGCGCCACGTGGAGTGCCCTGGTCGGGCAAATGCACGGGGTATGCAACGAGGCGGCGCGGCGGCGGGCGGAAAGGCTTGGAGGCTTGGGGGCGCGTTTTGACGAACCGTTGTCGCGACAATACCTCGTGGACCGGTTCGACCTTTCTTTTTGATTACTATACCTGTGCTGCCCTTCTTGTATGCTTTGTGATTATCATCTTGGAGACTGCATGTAATATGCTGCATTTTTTCGTTCTTTCGTTCTCTCGAGTTGCGTTTAGCTTTACGTCTCTACTGAGCTCACTTTTTTGATTCTCGCCTCTCGTCACCACCTGGAAACCTCGCTGCTCTTTCACTTCCTGTCGCAGGGTTACCCTAGACGAGCCTTTGCGCGGTTTTACCGCGGTAGACCCGGCGCGCTCACCTCTTCTTGAGCACGCACCGCTGCCGTCATCATCTCCTCGCAAAGCCACCACCGGCCAAGCAGCACGCAACGCGAAGCAAGGCCGAGGTTCGAAGAGCCAAAGCAGCAGCAGCAGTGGGGGGCAAAGTGGAGGCCAAAGCGGGCCATCCTTGCCTCTGAAGTCTGCTCAATCCTTTCTAGCAGGCAGTAGCAATGCGAGTGGTTGCCAGCCCTTGGGCGGAGGGCGCCTGCGTGGGTTTGTGACCATGACGACCTTCAGCACCTGGCAGCGGTCGTTTCGGTGGGACAGCCGCTGCCCTCAGGCCGGCATCACTCCACTTGATCGAGCGAAACCTTCTTCTTCCGAGATCAATGCTGCTGCTGCCGCTGCTGCTAGCGCTAGTGTAGGCGTCAGCGCTGCTGGCGGTGGTGCTGCAGCGGTGGACAGTAGTTTAGCACGCTCGGTTTCTGCTGGTAGCAACAGCAGCAGTGGCAGCAGAAGGAGAAGCCGCAGCAGCAGCCATAATTGCAGCAGCGCTAGCATGCCCTTGATGTCACCTACAAAAGCGAGCGTCTTTCAGACACGTGATGACGCAGCAGCCGCACTAGCACCATCACTAATCCCGCCATCGCCGCCGTCGTGGCCGTCGACTGACAGCGGCCCCCTCGCATCTGCGCTCATGCGACTCGCGACCTACGACGACACGTATCGCGAACGGGTTTGTTTCTACAGAACAACGCAAATGATAAACGAAGATGTACAATTATCGTGCGTATGTTTCTCATCGACAGAGTACGGTCATCCGTATGATTCGCCCTGTGTTTTACCGGCTCTGCTTCTTATCTCTTTCTTCGCCTATCTCATGATTTGCGATCCCGCTGTTTGCTACTGCAGGTGGTGTGGCCGGAGGTGGCCGAGATCAGCCTGTGCGGCGCCCTGGGGTGCGGAGGAGCCCTCGTCACCGCTGCGATTGAGCACTTGAAACGCGCGAGTCACCCGCGACCGGTGCACCCCAAAAAGACGAAGGGTGAAGGTGGCAAGAGTGGGGTGGTGCACCCCAAAAAGACGACGAAGGCGAATGCAAGCCAGCCCCACACGAACAACGTCAAGAAGAGCAAGCGCGCCACTGATAGATCCAGTAGAAGTAAGAACGGGCGTAGTAGGAGCAGCAGCAGCAGCAACAGAGGCAGTAGCAGAAAAGAGTTGAAAACGAGAAAAAATTGTCGTAGTTCTAGGAGCCAGAAACACGCAGAAAGCGAAGATGGTGAGGATGAGAGTGAAGAAGACGACGAAGAACAATGCGATGAAGAGGAAGAAGACGAGGAAGAAGACCAACAAGAGGAGCTTGCAGCAGAGGACAATGAAGGCGAAGATGGCTCCAATACTACTAGGATACGCTTGAAGTGGGGCGGCTACAAGGCCATCGTCTTGCAAGCGACGGAAGCAGCGGTGCCCTTCTACGAGCGGCACGGGTTCGTTCGAGTAGGCGCAGTGAGCCGTTGGCACGACCGCCTCGACATGCCCGAGGTGAGAGCTGAATGGGGTTGACAAGGGACACGGGCGACAAGGGTGTGGTTCGTTTGGTGTAGAATGAGCGTGACTTGATGGGTGGCAGCCATCACCGTTCGATAGTACGTCGAATTTCACCAAGGTTTGCCGTGCGAGTACGTTTGAGAGCAGAGCTAGTGCCATTTCTTACGCGATAGCTGCCTTCACTGCTGCCGTCCCACCCTCTCTTGCGATTTTCGAATCATTCGTCGTTCCTTTTCCTCATCTCATCTCGCTTTTCGCTGGTTGCTCTTTGCTTCTCTTCGCTGCACCCCTGTACATGAAAACGAACAGGTGCCCCACCGGCATTGGACCAACCGCGTCGAGCACGACGAGCCGTCTTACATGATGTGCTTGCCTCTGCACCCCGACCTCGTCGCTGCTTTGACCCCCACCCCGACGGCGCTGACAGCCTGGAGCGCCTTGATGCCACCCTACAACGCCCACCATGAACAGGATCAGCAAGAAGAAGGCGGTGGTGCTCGATTGTATTCGCACGGCAACGGTGGTGGTGGTGGTGCTCGATTGTATTCGCACGGCAACGGTGGTGGTGGTGGTGGTGGCAGGATCAACACGAAAGTGACGGCGCAAGGAAGAATGCCAGTTGCGAATCGGAGCCGCCGTGGCAACAGTCGCAGTAATGGCAACTACAAGACCAACCGTCGCGATCAGCCAAGCAGCTGGTCGGAAGCTTTGTGGTCGGCGGCGGCGCAATTTGGAGGAGTCTTGAGCGCGGAAGACGGCGACGACAGTGACGACGAGGACGACGACGACGACGAGGATGAAGAAGAGTGTAGCGAATACGATGACGATGGTGAAGACTACAGCGGAAGCGACGAGGACGATGAAGACGACGATGATGATGATGACCCCCGAGAAGACGAAGAAAGCGTAGAGCCGGGCGTGACGTTGCATGCGCTGCAGGAACGGTTAGCCGTACGACAGGTACTTGTCTTGAACCAGGCAGCATCTTGTATTTCTAATGCTAAAATGTACATACTTGTTTGTCTTCTTATTTTCGTGTACTATATCGGTTGATGCTGTTCCAGCCCCAAGTATTCTGTAGGAAGCAACATGACGTGTTGATTTCCCTCGGAAGTTCACGTGATATGTTTTTTCGCTTGTCTGCTCTAATATCGTGTGCTTGCAGGGCGTGAACGTGCTGGCGTGCGACGCGCTGCACACAGCCACGGCCAACGGCGGCGGGGGGTTCACGTTTGGGGACCTCATGCACGCGAGCGTTAAGCTGGCGGAGGTAAAAAGAAAAACATGAAAGAAGATATTGTTTAGTGCATGTTAGGGGATAGAAAGTCAATGATGGCCATGCGTCTCTGATGTTTTTTTTGTGTGGTTGGAGACAGTCTACGTACGTACACCTATTTTTGAGTGGACCACACCTTTACAAGTCCTTCGTTATAATTAGTGATGGTGCTAACCTTGATTGTTTCTTGCATGATGTACGTATTCAACGCAACACCATGAACAGGAGGGTGGCTTAGACGCGCCCTCGAGTTCACCTTATGCGTCCAACCACCACAACCAGCCACAGCAGTCGCTCCTGCCATTGTCTTCGAGTCATTCCGTCACCAACTTTGCCGCATCGCCACAGCCAAGTTATTCTAGCACTACCACTAGCAGCGGGCGACTTCCTCGCAGTAAATCTTTTTCGTCGGTGTTCGCGGCGGCGGCTGCTGCTGCACCAGCGCCAACGCTGCCGTCTCCGAACAGTTCAAGGTTACAGGGGAAAGCGAGGACGAAAGCTGAAAGAGCCGCTGGCGATGTGCTCGATCGTTGCCTTGGCCTTGCCTCGTCGCAGGTACTTCGAAAAGGAAAAGAAGCCTTCTTTTGTTGAAAGACTCCTCCAAGCTCTTCTTTTTTTGGTCATTTTCTCTTTGATCTCTGATCTCGTATTCTACTTCATTCTCTTTCTTTTAAATGCGCTTCGAAACACAGGTCTTAGTGGTGAAGTTGCGCGCTGCTTTGACTGCGTGGCACACCCATGGGTCCTCGAGCGGTCGCCACTCCGGCCACGGTAGCTCGAATCGCAGCAGTGGACCGGCCAAAGAAGCGCTGCGAGATGCACTAGGTTAGAGATTGCTGCCTTCTTTTCTTCATGAAATACTTGTATTTGAGTGATTCAAGGAGTGATGCAAAGAATGGGTAGGAAAAGGAGACATAGTGCTCTGAGTATTGAAACACAACATTCGCCTCCTTCAATTTATGTGTCCTGATGTATATCTGCACTGTTCTATTTTATTCTGTGCCCTGTCATCAGAGCTCACCTCAGCGGACGGAACACGCCCCACCCGACGCCTCTTGCGCGTGCGGCTCAAACTCCCAAAAGCGCTGACCACAGCAGCAGAAGCAGCAGCAGCCGCAAACGACAGCGAAAACGTTGAAGCGGCAGCGGTGCCACCGAGGAAACGACCACGGAGGAACAGCAGCAGCAGCAGCAGCGATGGCAACGAGGAAGACGCACACTTGTCACTTGAGAATTCGTCGTCGTCGTCGTCTTCGTCGTCTTCGCCGTCTTCTTTGCCGAGTGCGACAATACGCATGGTGGAAGAGCTGGAAGGCCGCGTGAGTGCAGCGATCGTGTCAAGAGCGTTTCACGCGAAGCATTTAGGGATGGCGTGGGCGGTGCGCAGCACCACAGCTGGCGTCGCTGCTGCTGCTGTTGAAGACAAGGGTGCTTCGCCTCTCAAGAGCAAGACTAACCAGAATAGCGATGCGAAGAAGAAGAAAGTTGACCCCCCAGTAGACGAAAGCTCCAGCGCAAGCAGCAAAAGTCAAGTCGGCTTCAAGATTGGCAGTTTGTTCCATGGCCGCGGCGTGGGCAAGTCCAAGCGGTACTACATTAGCAAAGTCAAAAGCGGCGAGTTCAGCGAGGAGTGCAGCGACGACTTCTTCAACGGTGGCCTCGACTCGCCAGCCACCAGCCCGCCCCGCAACGCGCTGTTGGACTCCCCACCAGCGGGTGCCTACAAGGCGGTGCTCAGCAGCAGTGACTTCGAGAGCGCTGCGTCTACCGATACGTTGATTCTTGGCAGCTCTGCCAGTGGCAGTACTAGTGGAAACAGCAACCGCCACCGCAGTGGCAGCAATCAGCCCCAAAAGGGAGTCCAGCGCGGCATAGTGCGTGTGGTGGTCGTCGGTCGCGGTCAAAACGCCTTCGCAGCAGCGCAAGAAGACAGCGCGTGTGCCGAAGCCAAAAAGAAGAAGAAGAAAGCGCCATCGGCCGTTAGCTATCCTCCCTCTTCTACAACAGCCAGCGTACAATGGGGGGCGCCAGTTTTGCGTCGCCTTGGCCTTCGTGCCACGCCCGAGCTGTGATACGAATGACTTGTGGACGCCGAGATAACTGAGAGTGCTCTCCCCATGTGACGTCGAATGCACAGGGCACAATAACCCGCTTCTTTTTGTGCTACTCTTCGTTCTTGGTCTATCTCTTTTATTCCTGGTGACTGGCACTTTAAGCGCATTAATTTATTACATACCACATCCCAGTCGGACTTATTGTTAATTGTTGCTTGCAACTGGATAACAGAGAAGGGTTAGGGCTGGTGTTTTTTTCTGTCTAATTGGGCCTGAAAATATGTCCGGGGTTTTCCGGATATCAATGCGCCTACAAGCACGAGCACCAAGACAACAAAGCACGACCGAAAACTACAGAAACCTAGGCCCCTGTGTTAGTTCTGTGTTGTCCTTAATTCCATCTTTGGCCCTAGGTAGCTGCTGGCTGACTTCTGTCTTGTAACTTTCTAGCACTGATAGGAGGGGCTTTAGACGAAATAATTCAACAAAACGGAATTCCAAATGGGTACTATATCCGTAGTGGCCACTCTGCTCGCAACTCCTTTCGATTATTTCATGTGTTGCTTGATTGTGCACCTGAAAAGTAGCACCACTGCACAAAGCCTATGCCGCATCCCTCAAACTCGTGCTCTTCGAGATGGTGAGCCCTGAATCCGGTTACTAGGGCTAGAAAACATTCCAAGATCGGCGCCTGGAACAGACCACCTGCTTTCTCCAGTTTTTGCATTGTAGAAATATCTATCATAATGCAATTGTACTTGTGTGAGGCATCATGTAACCTCATATCTTTCATAAAATATTTGCACTTACTCTTTTCTAGATTTGGAGTCGA
>Ga0307982_1004283_pt1 | contig 11294 bp, 1 predicted proteins | sample OrgLakmetagen989_FD_201847 | JGI IMG/M metagenome (GOLD analysis project Ga0307982, IMG submission 201847) | Saline water microbial communities from Organic Lake, Antarctica - #989 | ecosystem: Environmental > Aquatic > Non-marine Saline and Alkaline > Saline | place: Antarctica: Organic Lake... | reverse complement strand
TTGCTGCTTTTGGCGCTGCTGCTGTGCCATTAGACAAGCGCACAGAAGTCATCCAGAAGAACTACATCATGCGTTTCTCAGAGGGAGACTGGGTTCGTTTCGTGTTCGATGCCGATAACGGGGCCCTGTTTATGGCAGTCCGCCACGGCGAAGAGAGCCGTGCAGCCATGCAGCTCATGGCACAGCGTATCAAGAGCAACGCGGAGAAGGTCGGCATTGAGCTGGACAGCTCAGCTATAGGACTGCGCATGCTGGAAGCTGAGATCAATGAGGACCCGCCGTTCGGCGCTGCTGACTGTGGGTGGGTGGATATTGGCCAAGTTGCCACAGCGGAGCCTGGCATGCCAGTGCAGCCTGCGCTATTTGCATGGGCTGCTGGCAAGGTGGTGGACGTCACAGGGCTAGCCCAAGTTGTAGCTGCGGAGCTGCCCAGCTTGCCGGACAAAGCGCCTACCTTGCGCCAGGAGAGCTCCATGGACTCGGTGTGTGCAACACTGAGCGTCCCCAAGCTGGCACCACTGCTGGATGGCGGCCTGCTGTACCAGTCCGGCGTTGAGTCGCTGTTGGCGCTACGCACTATGTGTCTGCACTTGCCCTTTGCCCGTCGCTTTTTGGCAGACGACACCGTTGAGGACGCCGGCATCGGAGGTGGGCTGCAGGCCAGGCAGCTGTTGATCCGCTCTGCGCTTCAAATCACCGAAGCCTCCGGCCTGGCTGACCGTGCTGCGATGGAGGAGATGCTGCTTGTGCAAAGCGGAGCCCTGGTTGACCGCAGCAAGCGAGCGGCTCTGGCGGGTGCCGTGGATGACATCCGGGACAGCGACCAGCTGCTCAGAAACAGCGGTAGCGTGTTGCGGGCAGCAGCTGCCGTTTCTGCCGACCCTGGCATCTACGTTGAGCGCCCTGTGTCGGCACTGGCGCCTGCCAGCCCAACCCAAGGAGGTGCAAAACAAGACGACGTTCCCACTGGGACTACGCCTATTCCTGAGGCCATGAGCCCATTCCCGCCCAGTGAAATGAGCAGTGGCATGGACACAGCTCCTCGCCAGCGACTGAGCTCAAGCAGCAGACCCGACGCCCCGTCACCAGCTGGTGCAGGACTATTTGCAACCCCCATGCAATCGGTTCAGGCACCCCCAGCGCCAGGCGCCGGTAGCACACCTGCATCTGCTCTTCCAGCATTGGCTGAAAGCCCTGTCCTAGCCAGCAGTCCTGAGAGTCCGAGGCAGTCAATGCTGACGCCTGCAGGCATGCTCAGCACACCCATCATGCCCCTGGCACAGCTGAACACTCCAGCACAGCCTGCCCCAGCGGCAGCGCAGCCTGATGCAGCTGCTAGCGCTGATGCAGCAGCTGTGTCACCGGCAGACACAACAGAAGACACTGCAGGAAGTTCAGGCAGCAGCCCATGCTCTCAAGGCGCTGAAGGCCAGGCCCAAACCACGACAGCCACCCCCGCAGCTGCAAGCGGTGTGGCTGGCTTTATGAGTGCATTGGAGTCAGCAGCTCCTGAGGAACTCGCTGCAGCGACTGAGCAGGCAGCTGACCAAAGTGCTTCGGACGAGGCAGAGAGTTTGGCTGCAATGGAGGCAGCTCGCATCGCTGAGCAGGCTGCAGCTGAAGAGATGCAAGCCGCAGCTGATTCTGCAGTGGAAGACATCATGGGCTTTGGCTTTGAGCGCGCCGCAGTGGAAGCAGCGCTGGCCGTGTGCGGGGGGGACGCTGCGGCTGCAGCTGACATGCTCTTCTCCAATGGCGGGCAGATTCCTGAGCTCCCAGCTGGGCTGGGCGAGCCTGCCTCGTTTGGCTTTGGTGTCCAAATGGGCGAGGGTGGAGACATGCCAAGCATGCAAGCGCCTTCGCAGCTCAACCAGCTTGGTGTTGGTGAGGATAACACTGGCTCGCTTGGCGAGATGAGGTTTGGCGAAGAGCAGCAAACTTACGAGGAAGACAACGACGAAGATGATGAGGATGATGAGGATGAGGAGGAGGCCAGTGTGTACTCTGAATCGGCGTGCTCCGAGTCGTCTGCGTCCAGCTATGGGCAAGACATGGGCTCCCCTCCGCCTGCCTCCATGCCAATCAAGCCTGGGGCCATGCTTACAGCCGTGGAGAGCGACGATGACGGCAGTGGTGTGGAGGATTTCCTTGAGGAAGAGACTGGTGGAGAGCACTACAACCCTAGCGGGCGCTTCTTCCCAGATACTCGCCCCCCTTTCTCACGCTCAAGCCGTCGCGAGTTTGGCAGCGGAGGGCAGTTCGGCGCGAGCGACCAGGGCAAGGCTGTGCAGTCGGACAAAGACGACCGTGCATTCCTGGGCCTGGACTCAGCTGATGCTGAGACGACAGATGTGCGCGCATCGCAGCGTGCAGCGTGTGGCTCTCGCAACAGTGTCTTCGGCGGAATGTCGTCTCCCTACCAAATGATCCGCACTTTGGCCTCAAAGAAGGACATTCGGGAAGTGCGCGCACGTGTCATGGTCACTGCCACAAACTTGGTAGCGCTTGCAGCCCGGGAGGCACTGGTGTGTCTCATCCTACAGTGGCCCAGGTGCAAGGCTGAAACGGACACGAGCTTGCCGCCGCCAGCCCAAGTGGGCCTCAGCCGCGGCGACAGTCTGGCGGCATCTATCGGTGATATGGTGCCAGTCAGTGGGCCCACTGCATTTAGCGTTCTTGAGTTCTTCGGCTCTGAGGTATTTGTGTCCGGGTGGGATCGCGCTCCACTTTATGCCGGGCCGTATGGCACTGGCATGCCACTTAAGCCAACTGACCCCCAGATGCCAGCACACCCCTTGGCAGATTCCATAAATGATGGCAAGCAGCCTTTGAAGCTCAGCCGCAAGGCACGCAAGGCACAGCAGTACCTCTCCGTCAGCTCTGTGCTGCAAACCCCGGTGACTGCCTTCTTGGCGTTGCTGCGGCTGGAGACTGGCCGGGGCTTCTCCCCTGTATGGTGGCCTCCTGTGAACACTGCAACACCAGCTGGAGGCTCATCCACTACAGACAGCGGCCTGCCACCCATGCCAGCTGGCCTCAAGGGCGTTGCCCTCACGTCTACGTTGTCTGGGCTCTCCACTGGTGAGAACGCAGCCAGTGGCGGCGCTGGCGGCTCCGCTAGCCCCTGGCTGAACGAGGAAGGGCAGCACACCGTGGGCATTGCTGGCAGCTCCTGCCTGGATGGCAGCAAGCCCAGTCTGCAGAGCTTGCTACATTCTGTGCTGCAGCAGGCCATGGCGTCCACAGCTGTGCTACCTTCCGCCGATGCAGACAGTGCGCAGCCTGTTCGCACTGTTGGTGCCACACTGCGCTTGACAGCTGCAGAGGCATTGGAGACGCAGCTGAGACAAGCAGCTCACCGGGAGTTTGCTTCCTTCAACTGGAGCGGCCACGCAAGCATGAGCTTCAAGGATTCCAGCATTGTTATGCAGCCATCCCTGAAGTTCATCCAGTGGCTGACGGACATCCTGCTGTCCACCAATACAGCCGACAAGCTGCAGGCGCCCACCCAGGCGGCTGCACAGGAGGCTGATGCAGCACTGCAGGAGCTGTTCTCTGCATGGGCTGTCACGCTGCGCTCCCCCAGTATGGGCTTGAAGGAAGCCGGCTTCAGACGCCTGAGTGACATTCTCGGCCGCGCGTGGCGCCTGGAGCAAGCGGCACAGGCAAACGACAAGCCGTCCCCTGTCCGCTGGGAGGAGTACTTGATGCGCGTGCATGCTCCTCGAATCGAGGCACTTGCCCAGCGCCGCCTGCACTCCGAAATGGAAGATGCTCCCCGCTGCAGCCGGTACTTGCAGACGCTGCTCGAGTTCGCTGCCATGTTGCGCTTTGCCCAGCAGCGCGCAGACGCCACCACTGCCAGCTCAGAGGGTGCCCGCAAGGTGGAGAAGGCTGCCTCGGGCACAGCTCTACGCTTCCAAGGTGGCATGAGCTACGTCACCTGCCAGGGTGTACGTGGTCCAAGCAACTTCACAGGAGACTGGACGCTGGAACTGTGGGTGCGTCGACGGGGCAAGGCAGGTGCATTGGCTGGACAAACCATCGAGTGCCCGTCAGACGACGAGGAGGCGCCGGTGCAGCTCGCTGCGGAGGGGGGCACTCTCCAGGTGAGTGGAGACAGTCGCCGCGATGCTGAGGATTCTGGCATGGGCTTTGGCCGCAAAGCTACCAAGGCGCCTGCGTTCAAGGGCGGATTTGGAGCCCCGCCTGCTGCATCACAGCCTGCAGACGATACGAAGTCCACCAAGAAGCACGGTGAGGCAAAGGTGTTGGCCATGTCTTCCGATGGCTTCTCCCTTCTGCTGGAATGTGGAGGTGCCTGCAAAGATGACAAGCGCTCAGTGGGCATCCGCTTGCCTCCTGGTGTGTCCTTGCTGGCCCCCCCTACTGGCAGCGGCACCAGGGGCAGAGGAAAAGCCAAGGGCGAACGGCGCAGAGCCGCTCGGCGAAAGCCCACTGGCCAGGAGCACTCCCTCCCAGGCGGTGCCAAAATGGTGCAGAGTGCTCAGGGCGAGATCGTGTCTTTTGGGTATGAGGCACCCCCTTCGCAGTGGGTGCACCTTGCTTTCGTTTTCAACGGCAAGAGCATCAGCCTGGCCGTGAACGGACGACGCAAGGGTGCAGCTCGCACCCACACAGTCAACATCGCCAACCGCATGAAGCTAGCTCTGCCCATGGCTGAGATTGGATCTCGCGTCTCCGCCATGCGTGCAGACCTGATGGAGGTGCGCATGTGGCGAGCCGCACGCACTCCGGGGGAGATCAAACGTGACCTCGGGAGCATGCTGCCCAAAGACAGCCTGCCCGGCGCCTTGGCTGGCTACCTGCGCATGGCTGAGGGCATGGGTACATACATCTCTGATTTCACTGAGCAGAACGACCGCTGCTTCGCCCGCGGGACGAGCTGGGTGAAGGTAGCGTCACCACCTGTGGAACCGCAGGACAACTTGTCGGGTGTTGCTGACGCTGCAGCGCTTGAGACTGTGGAGGGAGTGTCCATGGCCGCGACCGCTGGGCCCGCTACCCCACCCGATGGCGAGGGGCCGACCGTGGTGGACACACCAGCTGAAGTGGCCTCCGCCCTGGACGATGCATACAGCGGCGATGCCTCGGCTTGGCGAGAGTTTGTTGGGCACATGCAGCGCTCAGCGTGCCCTGAGCTTGGTGGAAACTGGAAGCAAGCTGGCCGACAGGCAGTGCACGTCAAGTGGCGACGCATCGATGCGGCCGACAAGCAGGCCGATGCCTTGGCCGTGCTGCAGCAGCTGAACACCCAATTCGCAAAGCACAGCAACGGGCATGCGGTAGACATTGTGCAGGAGGACGCAGCGGAAAGCAAGGAGGAGGAGGCCTCCAGCGCAGCCGAGAGCAAGGACTCTGACCTAGCCCCTGCGTCTGGCAGCGGTGTGAACACTGCTGTGGCAGTGTCTTCCATTCCTGCCAACGCAGTGCTTGTGACGGGTGAAGTGCAGCTGCCTGAGGTGCAGGCTCAAGCGCCCATTGTGGGCTGGTTTGCGCCCGTTGACACCTGGGCCCCCTCGCGCCGTGAACCTCTGGTCGACGTTATGCGGAACGACGGAAAGCTAGTGTTCTTCCTGCGTAAGCTGCTGACTGGGCCTCCAGATGCGCTGTCGTATCTGCCTGGAGCCCGCTTTGAGGGCTCGCGCTTCGGAGAGACACTGTCTGGCAGCTGGAGAAGCTCTGCCATGAAGGCTGCCGCCGAGCCACGCGTCCCAGGAAAGGCCTGGCTGCACGAGTCTTTGCATGCTGATGATATGCAAATCACGGGGACGACTATGCAGGCAGCCGGTTCCAGCTGGGTCACCTCGGTGGCCTGCTTGAACCCCCCTGCGCATGCCGCGGCAGGCCGCACAGCAGCAGGGGGCAGTGCCGCAGGGGAGGAGGAGACTCCTGAGGCATCTGAGGCGTCGGAGGGTGCACTACAGCGCTCCAGGTCCACCAAAGCCCCCTCTAAGGAAGTCCAGCAGAAGAACTGGGACGAGGTGATGGCTGGTGCGCTTACCAGCGGCAGCTGGAGCTTTGACGTGCGCGTCGAAAGCGTCGCTTCAGCAGTCAGTGTGGGCGTGGCCACGCGTGGTGCAGTGGTCCGCAACTACCTTGGCTGTGAGCGTCAGTCGTGGGGCTTCCAGTCCAACGCGCAGCGCTACCACAAGGGCAGCAGCGACTCGTACGGGGCATCGTACAGTGCTGGCAGCATTGTGACCACACATGTGGACATGGACAAGGGGCATCTGGAGTTCTTTGTGGACGGCGCCAGCCAGGGCATCGCTTATACCGACCTGAAGGCCCAAGCCATGGAGCGTGACGAATTGAAGAGCATCCCTCTTGGGCAAGGCGTGGTGCCGGCCGTCAGCCTCTCATCTCGCGGAGACTCGGCGACTATGCTGGGCTTGAAAACTGGCGCAGGTGTGCGCACCTGGGCGAGTGATATGAAGAATGTGGATGGCAAGGTGCGCTTTGACGGCCTGTGGTACATGGGACAGACGCACGGCATGGGCGCTTTGCAAGTGAACAAACCCGACGCAGGCACTTGGCAGGGCACATGGCGGCGCGGAGAGATGCATGGAGTGTACAAGTGGACTCCAAGCGACGACTCAGCGGGCGTCAAGTACATCAAATTTGCCAAGGGAATCAAGGGTGAGGACAGCACCGAAGCGGCTTACGAGGCTGACGTCGCGGAGTTCAACACCAGTCATGCCGCCATGCTGAAGGAGCTTGCCGCCAGCGCAGAAAAGCCCAAACGACAAGCACCCAAGCGTGTGGAGATCAGCGGTAGCTTCTGTGTTGACAAGGACTCGCTGTTTGTGTGGATGCCATCTGCATCTGCTCGCAACGTCACGGTGACTGATGACTTGAAGACAGTGTCTCAGAGCCGTGGCGGCAGCGGTGTTGTGATTGGTAGTCGTGGCTTCTCTGGTGGCGTGCACTACTGGGAGATCCACTTGAAGTCCGAGTTCACAGACGACGGGCGAATGCTGCACGAGAACCTCATGATGAATACTGGCGGCGCCATGCTGTACATAGGCGTGGCTGAGCGCCGACAGGGCGACTACTCCTCGTGGCGTGACTACGGCTACATGAACTATATGGCAGTGAAGTCATCTTTCGCCAGCGAGCGTTTGTATGGGCAGCATATGATGCCGAATGACCGCATCGGCGTGCTGCTGAATATGGACGAGGGCACGCTGACCTTCACCCGCGATGGCTCCATGTTTGGCGAGTATAAGTATGACAACTTCGGGCCTGCCTTCAGGTATGTGCGCTCCGGAGCAAAGGGCGGCCCGCTGTCCCGCGTACTGTATCCCGTGATCGGCCTGTCGTCGCCGTGCGACCCAGTGACCATCAAGGCCACCAAGTGGCTCTCCATCCCCGCCAAGTTGCCCTCTGCACACCTGTCGTCAGTGCTGGAGGCAGCCACGCTGCTGCAACTGTGGGACCGCCCTGCGAATACACGAGCGGAAGTGCCTGAGCACATTGTCCAGGAAGGCTTTGATCGCTGGGTGGCTATGCTGGGGGGGCATCGTGTGGAGGCCACCACGCGTATCGGCGTGGCTGTCAGGTATGACCGTTCCTCGGCAGCCTGCGGCCGCGTGCTGCGCTGCATGAATGTGGAGCGGGAGTCCCTGCAGGCCCTGCGTGGCGGCGACCGGGTGCAATTCGAGGGCAAGGGAACCGCCATCGTGGGGGCATACCGTGATCGCCTGTGGTACCGCAAGGACGGCCAGTCAGAAGTTTGGTACTTCCACCACGGCGACTTTGAAGAAATGCAGCTGGAATCTCGCCCCGAATCGGCGCAGGTGGAAGATGCTGCTGAGCTGGCTGCGGCCGAGGCAGCTGACAAGGCGTGGACTGCAGCAGTTGCCGGCGGAGCATTGGCCACGTCAGCTTCACTGGCCGTGCTGCAGGGCGAAGAGGCGACCCTGGACAAGTTCCAGGCCTTGCTGGCAAACCCGTGCTGGACTGTGGAGGCCGATCTTGCCCTGGTTTGTGTGGTGAACGACCAGTGTGACGAGGGCGGGGTGGAGCCTGAGAATCTCAAGCTGCGCACAGCCGCTGAAGGCGAGGGACACCCTGGGTGGATGACAGATGCTGCCAACTTGCCAACAATGTGTGCCCGCTTTGCCCTGTTGCTGCGTTTGAACGCGCGCCTGGGATCCCTGCTGCCCCTGGTTGACATGACGGTGCGCCGCTCACACCTCATTTCAACTCAGTCAGAGAAGATCACGTTTGCGTCTGCCCTGGGCAAGCGCGTGGCCAACCTGCGAGGACTCGCGTTCACGCGCACCAAGCTTGCGTACTGGCGACGAGTGCTGGCAGCCACAGTGCTGTACACTGAACCTGCCAGTGAGAACTTCTCCCGGGCTCCAGACGTGCCAGAGCTGGCCGTGAACCGCGTGAGGGCTCGCGTGGAGACGCTCGCCAAGATAGACTCCGTGCGGAAACGACTGAAGACCTCTGTGTTCGGTCAGCTGATGGACCAAACCAGCAGCTGGCGGGCGGATCAATTCCGCCGCGACTACTCATACGAGGCAGATTTGGGACAACAGCGCAACTTCTTCGTGAAGTTGCAGAATGAAGGCGCCGATGACAATGGTGGGCCGTACCGTGCTGTGATCGAGGCTGCATCTGCGGCTGAAGCGGCAGGGCCCCTGTCCTTGCTTGTGCCCTGCAACAATGCCCGCACTGGGCGTGGCAAGAACAGAGACAAGTTTGTGTTCAACCTCGGCCCCTTTGGCGTTGATGAGGAGGAGGGTCGTGCCTCTAAGGGCGGTGCCGACGCTGGTGCCGCCGAAGAGGCAGTTCGCCTTGCCGCTGAGGCAAACAAGCGGCAGCTGAGGTTCCTGGGGCTGCTTGCTGGCACAGCCCTGCGCCACGATGCGCTTATGGCAGTGAACCTGCCGCAGGCAGTGTGGCGCCCATTGGTGGGCATGTCTGTGGAGCACTCCCACGTGTTCGAGCTGGACTATGACTTTGCCAACACCATTGCGCTTGTGAATGCGGTGCCTGCGGTGCCAGAGGGAGGTGCAGCTGCAGGCTCTGCGGAGGCTGCCGCCGCCGCGCTGCGCAGCTTGCAGGAGGCAGCACTGTCTGCAGTGGCCAACCTGCAGGGCGTGGAGGCCTCCCGCCTGGCTCGACTGCGGCGGGCTGCCTCCCGTTTGACCTTTGCAAAACGGGAGACATTTGTGGATGCACTGGTTGAAGCCACTGGGCGTGCCAGTGAAGAGCACATGGCGTCCTTCATGCATGGCCTGGGAGCCGTGGTGCCTCACGAGCTGTTGCCTCTGTTCACCCCTGAGGAGCTGGAGACGCTGCTGGCGGGCAAGCCCCACGTGGATGTGAGCATTTTGAAGCGAGCGGTCAAGTACGAGGGAGGTCTGAATGCTGAGCACGAAACGGTGAAGGCCCTGTGGCAGGTGCTGGAGAACATGCCTCAGCCCATGCTGCGCAAGTTCTTGGACTTCGTGTCTGCCCGCAAGCGCCTCCCGCGCTCACCCGACGGCTTCCAGCAGCCCTTCAAGGTGACCTCGCTGGGAGCAGAGGCCGCCGAGAGCGGCAAGCTGCCCAAGGGAATCAGCTGCTTCTTCACGCTGCAGCTGCCAGAGTACACAGATCCCCAGAGGCTCCGCGACAAGCTGGAGACGGGCATCTTGAACAGTTGGACCATGGACGCTGACTGGCAGGTCGGAGCCCAAGGCGGCGGCGTCATGGAGGGGTTTGACTCCCTGGATACAATTGAAGAAGAAGATGCTGCGGGTGCAGCGTCGAGTTAAACGACAGCAAAATGTATGCTTGAAATCATTAATGTGCTGCACAAAATGTTCTCATGTCTCGGTGGGAAGCTGAGCTTTTTTAGGGCAAACTCTAGAGTGCTGTTATTGTGGGGGCCCTTCCCGTGTGCCAAACCAGGTCTCCGACTGTGCACGACTGGTGGCCATGAGGATCAGCAAGGCAAACCAGTTCTCCACGCAAGCATTTCGGTCAGGTGTATCATTGCCTCGGGTATTGTAGTGGGACAAGCTCTCCCATCAAGGCCTCGTGGTAGCCAGCGGTGACAAGCTTGCTGAAACCTGACGGCATGGCTTACAAATATGAAACCAATACCAAACTCCTAGATGAGTTGATGGGAACTGGTCGTAATCAGGATCGCGTTGTTGAGGTCATCGAGGTGGGCTGCCCGCTGCCAGCTGCATTTGCAATTTCCGCACATTTACATGACCGCAGGATTTTGAAGACCCAAGAGTATGCAAGTTCTTTCTGGTCGGACTTTGCCCGTACACACTGTTTAAGAACACAAACGATGATTTCGGGCAGTGCCCTTCTGAAGTCTGTGACGACAAACAGGCACTGAAGCTGCGCAAGAAGTGAGCCTGGCTATGCTGGACTGCTACAAGCCTGTCTCATCCTACAAGTTGCAGGTACAACGCGGCTTTAGCATCTGGACAGCGTTTCACATTTGAAGAGGACTGCTTGCGCGAACTTGAGAACGGAGTTCGTCGTGCTGAGCGCAAGATCGATGTGAGGAGACAACTCGGTGCAGCCATCATGACACGCACACCAGTCCCCGCTGCGCAGATTGCCAAGAACCAACTGCGCCAGCGCGGAGAGGGGCATGGCGACACCGTGGATGTTGAAGCTGACCCAGAAATGCTTGCGCTGACCGCGGAAATTGACGAGAAAGTCAGCAAGTCTGAGAAGGAGGGAGAGGCCGGCAACGTGGACGAAGCCATGGCTCTCATGGAGCAAGCGGAGCGTACGTGCAGGAACTACAGTGTGCTTTTGAAGCTGGTGCTGTGTACTCGACAGTTCTGCCCGCGCTGAATCCACTCTTTCTTGATTTGCAGAGTTGAGGCAGAAAAAGGCCCAAATTCAAACGCAGCGCATTCGCCAGTTGACTGGCGGCATTGGCGACAAGCAGCAGCTTCGTGTGTGTAATGTGTGTGGTGCAAAACTATCCTCAAAAGATAGCGATGAGTAAGTGCCTGTGTGAGCGGTGACAAGCAACGTGCGCTGCTGCTCTGACACCTTCTTTTGCAGCCGCCTAGCAGAGCACTTTGCTGGAAAGGTGCATTTGGGATTCCTCACTATGCGACAAAAGGTGAAGGATCTTCAAGAGCTGATTGCAAAGCTTGGCCCTGCCCCACGACGGGGCCCCAGCCACGGCATGGGGGGGGGTGACTACAACCGTGGTGGGGGAGGTCGATACGGTGGGGGGGGGGGTTATGACCGGGGGGGCAGCCGCGAGGGCTATGGTGGGGGGCGTGGTGGCAGCT
>Ga0307982_1004281_pt1 | contig 11297 bp, 5 predicted proteins | sample OrgLakmetagen989_FD_201847 | JGI IMG/M metagenome (GOLD analysis project Ga0307982, IMG submission 201847) | Saline water microbial communities from Organic Lake, Antarctica - #989 | ecosystem: Environmental > Aquatic > Non-marine Saline and Alkaline > Saline | place: Antarctica: Organic Lake... | reverse complement strand
CCAGATCAACAGGTATGGGCTCGTAGTCACGCACCCTGCGGTGGTGCTCTACAGACGGTAGAATGTAACGTCGCGGTCGATGGTTGAAATGTGGTCAAATTTTCAGTCAATTCGATTCGTAAACGAAGCCAGTAGGACATCTGGCATATCATGATATCATGCCTTGGTTTACGAATGAGTAGAAGTGTCCGACTCACCGACTCACCGCTCTCGAGAGTGTAGAGTGCAGAGTACAGAGTGCAGAGCACACGAGCACACACAGCTCATAGCTACGAAGTACAAAATTGCTATATGTATGGGCATATGTATATGTGTAATATTTTATATAGGCTACTACTGCTACTGTAAGAAAGAAAGCAACTTGGTGCTACAAATCTGTAATATTATAAGCAAGTACTCACTGTTCACAAGTAGGAGGTGTCTTCAACCACCACTACAATAAGTTATTATAAGCAAGTAGGCTACTCACGGTTCATAAGTAGGAGGTGTCTTCAACCACTATTACAACAAGTCCATTTTTTAAGATGTGGGTATGTGGGTGCACCACAAGTAAGTAGTGGGGGGAATTCCCAAGTTCCCGAGGTCGGGAATCGATGGGAATTCCTCGGGAATTCCCTTTTCTAAAATGGCGTTTTCAAAGACTTCCTCGGAATTCCCATACAGGGGAGGTATAATGGCCTTACAGGGGGATTTTTATTTACAGGGTGGTTTTGTTTATTTACAGGGAGGTGCCTCTTCATTACACCATTAAATCCTTAATTGCGGCTTCAAAACTTTAAAACCAGAAGAGAACGGGCGCTAAAAGCGGCCATTCGGGGCCGGTATGAAGATACAGGGGAGTGGGGTTTTCCTTTCTGTATTGCCATACTTCGCACACGCCACTGATGTCTAGGTGAAAAATCTAGTGGTGTACCTCAATTCCCCGCATGGGGGAGTCCTCTCTTGAGCTCCTGCGACGGGCTTGGATTCCCAGAACTACCGGGAATTCCCGGGAATCCATGGGATTTCCCGGGATTCTTGGGAATTCCCAAGGCCACATTACAAAACCGGGAATTCCCCTCCACTAACCACAAGACCACAAGTACTACAGTACGTACTATACCAAGGGTATACCGTAAGACCGTAAGACCGTAAGCACTGTATATGTACTAATATAGTACCTACGTAACCTCCCACTGTACTCATGCAAAAAAATGGTCCGCCGATTGCCGTAGTAATGCCGTACCATGATGCCGTCGTATCGCCGCTCTTTGAAGACTCTAGATAAGTGACAGCATTAACATTTATTGGTGGTCAAAGGTAATCGATAGGACGATATCATGCACCTTAGAGAGGAAGTAGATATGTGCTCTGTCTGCTGGATTCCTTGAAATCATTCGAAAGTCCATCGAATATCTTCTTCACAAAGATATTTTGTGCTCCACGTTAGCATTCCGAGGAGTGCAACAAGTACTTGCGAATTACATCTTTGACCTTCATCAAAGTGCAGATTTCTTATCTGACACCCTTGAAATGACACGGATTGTTTCTTTCGCCGTATTTGGAACCAAGGAGAAGGTGTGGCCCAGTTCTGATGTTCTGATTCGCGAACGCCCCGATTTCACTTACAGTCTTTGCTGGCATTTTCTTGACCCTGCATAGTACATACTCGGTGCTGTCGCAAATGCGCACCTCCTTGAAGAAATCTACCCCGGATGGATTGGACGCTTTTACGTCTCGCAGGTACTGTAGTAAAATACGTTCATGTTATCAATCATCCATCACGCGGGTCATGAACGCACCCACTGTTTTTCCTCTCGAAAAGGACGTCTCAGAATCCGTGATAGCTTCCTTGGAGAGCTTGCCGAATGTCGAAGTATTTTTATACGTACCCGAGGAATGGCCTGGACTCTCAGCGACCAGCCTCCGGTTTTTGCCCGCTGGTGAAAGCGGAATTGATGCTGTGATTATACGGGACGCGGACTCGCGCATAAATCTACGAGAGGCTGCTGCGGTGGCTGAGTGGCTTGCTGCTCCTTCTGCGAAATACCATGTAATGCATGAGTCGATGCACAATGTCGAGTTCGGAGAGATCATGGGAGGCATGTGGGGTTGCAGGCGTTGCGCAGACGAGCCCCTGCATCAAGCGCCCTGCCAAGGCTTAGCGGAGGCGCTAGCGAGCTGGCGAAGCAGCACTGCTGTGAACGAATGCATGTCGTATGGTGCAGATATGCAATTCTTGGCAAACTTTCTAGTCCGGCGCTTTACAAAAGAAAATTGTATTCACCATGTTGCAGGTAGCGCCCGCAGCTTCGGCCGCCTTGACATAATTCCATGGTGCCCATTTCCAAGTACGGTCTATCGAGGTTTTGTGGGCCAACCCATTAATTGTCACTGCACAAGTGACCACTTCTTGTCTGTCGGTTGTAATCATTGCGATCGTGTCCTGCCCGGTGCAGTTGCATCTCGTTTGCTTTGTAAGCCAGATGTGATGGCGAGCGTTATCCGTTTCCTATGAGGTTGCGAAGTCGAAACGAGCAGCGAGCAGCGAGCAGTTGCAGTCGCTGCAACAAAATCAGATTACAATCCCGCATTCATGATCACGCTACGCTTTCCTATTTAATGAATCTGGTCATCGATCTAAAGGCCCATCAGCCAACAGGTACTCATTGGCGGCTGTCAGACGTCATGAGGTTGAACAGAAAGGGCATATCGAATCACCGTCGCTGCTGTTTTTTTCCTACTCCCAAGAGAGCTAAGTACTATTCTACCGTGTGGGCGGGCTCTAGCAAGATAATTATGGCTTTTACCCTTCCTCTAGCATGACCTTGTTGTCGTAGCGATGTGTTCGGCGTGATTGGTCACTGTCACTGCGGTAAACGGTATATGGTATTTTTTAAGCTCTAAGCTACTGTCGACAATGAGCACGATTTCCGCGCATTTCTATTTGGCGTTTAATTCCGAGTACGCGTAATTCATGTGAGATAAATGCATCAGAAAAAAAATGGAATTGCCTGTCCTTAATTACTGCCCAATTGCACTCTATAGCGGTGTAAATAGAGTTATGGACGGCCAGCTTCACTCAGTTCTTCATCTACCTGGGATCACTTCTTCATCGCGACATGTTAGATCATCACGGCGCGGATGCCCGAATCAAGAAGGCCTTTGAGTCCTTCGGTGCGCTGAATTATCGCGTCATCAGTACTCGTGATGTCTCTGAGCGGCTCCAAGCTCCAAGGGAAGATTTTACTCTGGTGGTGTCGTGGTGTTCTCGCGGTGCTGCTGTATGGTTGCGAATCGTGACGCCTCACGGTCGTGTCTATCACTCGCTTCGCAACTGGCTTAACAAGCGCATAGACACCAACCTGAAGCGCACGGGCGTCTTCTCGGTCAGGTGCTACTTGGCAACCTGAATTCTACTCTCTGCTGGTCACGTCGCACGCATGCCCAAGAGCCGGCTACCCAAAAGGCGCACGCTTTCATGGGCACACGAGCCGAAGATAGAGGGTGGTCAAGAGATGACGTACGGCGGATCTCTCGATCGGCATCTGCAGTACGTGGGCCTCGTGGACGATGGCAAAAAAGCGATCACCTCTTCGGAATGGGTATCAATGGCGCAGGACCGCGCTGGCTGGTCATAAAAAGCTCGCCATGAAAGTGCCTTTCGACATTGGTAAACCGCAGCTACGACCGCCCTGGTGCGACACTATGGTCACGCCAGAAAGCAGAGGTTTTTGGCTAGATGCGCCCAAGAGACGGAGCAACGGCGTACACGCGTCAACGCAGGAACAGGCGCAGAAGAGACCTAAGTCAAGTTCCAAAATTCATGCCATAAACAGTTCCCACTTTAGAGAGGGCTGGAAGTACTATATTTCTTTCTCCTTACGCACTTCCTATTTAGGATTCTGACTTGCGCGCATCGCATGCGCGTATACTTCTGCCCACAGAATCGGCTTCTGTGTCATTTAGGTTTGTATTAGCTGAGTTTGATTTAGGTGAGAGATTTGATACCCTAACGGGTTCGTTTGCGAATCGCGTTAATGAAAGTTTGACCACATTTCAGATGATAGCAATCCTGCGTGGCGTTGTATTCTATCGCCTTTAGAGCGCCGCCGCAGGTTGCATTACTACGAGCCCATACCTGTTGATCTGGAGGAACTTGGAAGCCACCAAGTATCATCAACTAGGTATGAGCAAGGCATCGCCAACTAACACCAACAACACGAACCCTCCCAGTGAAGCTCTGCAGCTCAAAAAGGGGCCTACAAACCAACTTACCCTAATATCGACATCTTTAGTCATAAATTGTAATGTAGAAGAAAAACATGCAGCATTGTTGCGTTTGTGCTTGTGGTGCGCACGCTGTTCGCCATTCTCTCTCACTCCCTCTTCGTTCTCCTTTGTTCGCTGCTCGCAGGGACTTCGTTCTGCGTACTGCTTCGGTATCGGTGCTCAAGCCCATGGCTGCGCGTGGTTATTTTCTGAGCCCCCGAGGAGGGACTGAATTTAGTAACACTTCAGCTCTGCAGAAGCCAAACCCATGCTCACGAGTAAGCACACACACACACCAATGAGACCATAAAGTCGATCGAGGGTAGGCGGCTCTTCTTTTAGATCGCTTAAGGGACTTCGTGGATTGTGCCCCCCTCCCCTGTGGGTGAGAACTCCTCGTCTTTGCAGTATACTCCGGACATGGAAGAGTGGGCGAAATCATCAAATTTATAGCAGCACTGGGTTGTGCGCTTGAGAAGGCTCCCATTCTATATGATTAGTCTACATTCCATCTCTGCCTGTTAGCCCTCTAATAATTACGGCCCCTCGGGGCCTATGTAATTCTGCACTCGGCGATTGTAAGATATCGGTGTTCTAGTCGAAGGGATAGCTACTTATACCTTCGACTGCGTTCTTCACCTACTTTACCAGATGTAGGCCTGGTGTTGAGTTGTCACAACCACATTTAAAGTTTTCTCAGATGCCCCCTAGCGGCATAGGTCAGGCGAAATATACTGCAGACTGTCGCAACGAGAGCTAAGGAATTCCGGTAACGGAAGATGTGCAAAAAGTTGTGCGAGGTGATGGACACTGACTCATCCAAGCAGTAATACGTAGGTTTACGCAAAAAGTGGCGCCAACGCACCAGAAATCCTGCAGCGACGAACGAGTGGTGCGAGAGGCGTGTGGTTGTAGAGCAAGAGCGAGAAGGCCAAGAGGTCAGCGAGGAACTCGCACTAGAGAGCAGTTCAAAAACCGAGAAAGAAGTTACTCTCATCGGCTTGAGAGTGACTGACAGTCCCATGCGGGCCACGGCTGCCCTGTGGGCAGTCGTGAATGGTGGCTTCTTTGCCTTGGCAGAGGACTACTCGACTGGGCTCATCAAAGATGATGATCTTTGTGCGGCCATTGCCACACCGTCCGATACATCATACTGGGACGCAATTACAAGTTGTGGCCCGTGTGTTCGTAAAGGCTGTGGGTACTGCCTGAGTACACTTCAGTGTATGGGCGGAGATGAGCATGGCCCGAGAGCTGGCTCAATGCCTTGCCCGGAGTGGGTCTGGAACGAGGAAGCAAGCTGCCCTCCAGTACCGGAGTGCAGCACGCTCATTTCATGTGGCGAATGCGCGACGCACGAAAATTGTGCTTGGTGCGCCAACAGCCAGGAATGTATGACCGTCGAGGACACGTTCGACAAGGACTGCCGCGGCGCAGTCTTCGACGCTCCATGCCCGGCCTCCTTCACCCCCGGTATTGGACCGCTTTTTGAAAATTTTCTCATGCGCACATTTATGCTCGTGCATCCATTCTTTTTCATATTGCCCTTCAAAAGTCGTTTCTTCGCATCGTACTCTTGTTCTGTTCACCTTGGAAACCCACGCACCTCGACCGTGCTATGCTCTGTCTTTCGCTTCTTTCCTTCCTTCTTTCCTTCCTTCTTTCCTTCCTTCCTAACCTGAGGCTGTTTTCAATTTCGCCAGAAAATCCCGTGGTTGGCAACCTGGCCGTTTTGCCTGACCCAGATTTTGGAGGAGGCGAGATTCGGGCCGGGACATCCACGTGGAACTTCACGTTGGCTCTGGAATTGTTTGAGGTGAACTCCGGCGGGGACGTAAGCCTGCATGCTGCTTCCGTTCACGGCGCCAATGAAGCCGGAGGAGACGTTACTCTTACGGCTGGCGACGGGCGTGGCTTGGACCGTGGCAGTGGTGGTGATGTCGCGATTTCAGCCGGCGATGGTTCTGGCACTGAAGCTCTTGGTGGTGTTGGTCACGGCGGAAACTTGGCGCTCGAAGGTGGAGACGCCGTCGACGGCGACGGCGGCACAGTCAGCATTGCAGCAGGAAACTCCAAGAATGGCCGCGGTGGAAATTTGAAGCTCTCATCGGGACAGGGACCAAGTCCTGACGGGATTCCAGGATCAATTGCAATTCTAACCCCTGATTCTGAATTGGGCGAGACTGGAAGCATTGCAATGAACACGGGTTCTTCCTTGGATGCCCCGAGCGGAACGATCGAATTGTCCACTGGGTCTGCTGAACTCACTGAGAGTGGCAATTTGATCCTGTCCACCGGCAAAGCGCGCGAGGCGGGCATGGTTCGCATTGAAGCGGGCGAGAGCTCATCCGCCGCTGGTGGCGACATCATGTTATCGAGTGGCGACGGCGCCACTTTGGGAAGCGGTCGCTTGTCGCTCACTTCTGCCGACTCCTCGACGGCATCAAGCGGCGACCTGCGCCTTGGGTCGGGCGCTGCTCAAATGAACACTGGCGTTGTAAGCCTGCTGACTGGCGATTCGGCGGCTGGTGCTGGAGGTGCTATTAGCCTTAGTGTTGGTCGTAGCGGCAGCGGCGTTGGCGGTGACGTACGGCTTGCAGGCGGTGCCACTGACGATGCCGCGGCAGCTCGTGCAGGCACTATGTTCCTTTCCGGTGGTGCATTCAACGATGGTGAGTCAGGCCCCTCTAGCGGTGGTGACATCGACATTCGAGGCGGAGACAATCTGGCTGCGTCCTCCGAGGCCGTGGGCGGCAATCTCGCGCTTCGGTCGGGGGCGGCAGCATCGGGTGTTGGTGGCGATGTGTCGATTTCGTCGAGCGCTGGTCCTAAGGCCCCGTCGGGAAGAATCACCATCTTGTCGAGCTATTCGAAGTTTGGCAGCACTGGCGCGGTCACGGTTGGCTCAGGCGCGTCGGAGACCATGAATTCGGCTGCTACTAGTGTTGTGTCTGGCGACGCCGCGGACGGCACTGCGGGGAACTTGAACCTAAACGCTGGGTCTGGAGCTACTGGTGGGGACGCGATCCTCTCAGCTGGTGCCTCCACTGGCTTTGGCAGCCCTGGTGCCAAAATCAGCCTCACCAGCGGAAAGACGTCAGACTCTCCTAGCGGCGACGTGAGCTTGCGTTCTGCCGATGCCGTGGCCAGTGGCGAGGTTCGCCTTGCGACGGGCACGGGCATGGCGGGCCCTTCCGGCACTGCACAAGTGCGCACAGGCGACAGCACTGGCGGTAAGCTTGCTTATTCGATGCTGCTGCGCTGTGCATTCAATTATGACCATCTTGCGTTGAAGAAGGCGCCTGAAAGATATCTGTGCACTTTCGTATGTGTGTGTATTAGACGCTTGAGGCACTTTGGATATGTTTTGTGGCTGATATTCGGGTCTTCGGGATCCTTGACTCCAGTGATTTAGTCTCACTCGCCAAGTTATATCAAATTTCTCTGCCTAGGTCGTGCTGGTCAAATCGAGCTCACCGTCGGGTCCAGCGACTCGGGCAACGGCGCTAATGTCCAGCTGATGGCAGGCAACTCGTCCGCCGAAGGTGCCTCAGCTGGCCGCATTGACCTCATTGCAGGCACTGTCGCGGGCACCTCTGGTGCTGGTGGCTCCCTTGCTTTGAGTGCTGGTGGCGCGACAGATGGAAACCAATTTGGTGCCACGGTGGACATTCAAGGCGGCGACCTGAGCTCAGGCGGAGGCGATCTGGTGCTAGCTGCTGGCCGAAGTGTAACTTTGGACGGCGGCGACCTCGCTTTGTCGTCTGGTCAGTCGAAGGACAAGAGCTCTGGTGGTATTCGGCTCATGACTCCCAACGCAGGTTCGGATGGCCGGAGCGGAAAATTCACTATTTTGTCGGGCACCAGCAGCCGCGGTAACTCTGGTGCCCTGAACTTCAAGTCTGGTAGCGCAAACTACGGCCGAGGTGGCGAGCTCAATCTCGCCGTTGGCCGTGGCGATGTGGGCGACGGCGGCGACGTGGTGGTCAACGCTGGCGCTACATCGGATGCGGGCTCGAGTGGCGGTGCTCTGCGCTTCTCCGGCGGGGAAGGCACCAACCCCAATACCGACAACGGCGGTGATGGCGGCGCGGTTTATGTCACTGGTGGAGCAAGCCTGGGCAACTCCCACCGCGATTCCGGCGGAGACGTGGACATTCGCAGTGGTGACGCCGATGGTGGCACCGGTGGGAACGTTGTCGTCAGCTCTGGTCGCAGCGTGGACATGAGCAGCGGCTCCGTAGCCATCAGCAGCCCGGCGTCAGGAGTCGCCGGCGTCAGTGGTTCCGTTGCACTCGCAACAGGTGACTCAGCGGCCGGCACGAGCGGCGACCTCACGATGGGCACTGGCCACGCGACAGTGGGCCGCGGCGGCTCGGCGCTCCTCAAAGTTGGCGACGGGGACCTTGGTGACGGCGGAAACATTGAGTTTCAGGCTGGCACCACCACTGCCAAGGCAAGTGTCGGCGGGCGCCTTGAATTTCGAGGCGGATACGGAGCAAGCTCTCACGCTGCAGACGGTGGCGACGGTGGCGCAGTGGTGTTTCGTGGCGGCGAGTCGGCTGGATCGTCAATGCAAGACCGTGGCGGAAACGTTGAGCTTGCGGGCGGCGCTGCAGCAACCGGTTTCGGTGGGAGCATCGCAGTTCGCTCTGGAGGCTCGACTGAGACTTCGAGTGGCGACCTCGTATTGAAAAGCGCCAACGCTGGAGCTGCTGGCGTGTCTGGGATGATCGCCGTTGGCACTGGCACGAGCAGCACCGGCGGTTCCGGATCTTTGGGCGTCACAACAGGCTCTTCGAGGTTTGGCGCCGGCGGTGACATCAGCGTTCGCGTCGGCAACGGCGAGTCGGGCGAAGGTGGCCGCTTGAGCATGCAGGCCGGGAACTCGGGAGACCTGTCGACGGGTGGGTCCGTCCGCCTCTCCGCGGGCGCCAGCGTCGAGACGTCCAGCGGGGAAATCGAGCTCGTGACTCCAAATGCAGGCGCCGTTGGCATGTCGGGAGAAATTCGTCTTTCGTCCGGCACATCGTCTGGCGGCAACTCCGGTCTGTTATCTCTCTCATCTGGCGAAGCTCCAATGGGAGCTGGCGGCCAAATTTTTTTAGCCGTTGGCTCTGGAGGCGGCGGCGACGGTGGCAGTGTTCGCATCACTTCTGGCGAGACGACAGACGAGTCGTCTACGGGTGGCGATATCCTGTTACTGGCAGGTGAGGGTTCCAACCCCTACAGTGTGGACGGAGGAGACGGCGGCTCGCTCAACTTGTTGGCTGGCGCGTCCCAGGGTGGCAGCACCTTCGACATGGGAGGCGACGTTAACATCGAAGCAGGCTTCGCACGGCGCGGCGTTGGCGGCTCTGTCGACATTTCCTCTGGCTACAGTGAGGGCGGCTCGAGCGGCCCCATCTTCATCCAAACCGCCAACGCAGGTGAGCAAGGCGCGAGTGGCGCAGCAACGCTGAAGACTGGCACATCAAGCTCGGGAAACAGCGGTGCCCTAGACCTCATGACGGGAGACTCCGTTGCGGGGCAGGCTGGCGCCGTCAACTTGGTCCTGGGGAAAGGTGGCTCTGGGAAAGGCACCGACCTCCTGTTGGCCGCCGGCGACACCACGGACTCTGCGCGGGGTGGCTCAGCGACCTTGCGCAGCGGCTCTTCGTCGTTGTCAAGCAGTGGCAACCTCGAATTGAACACTGCGAACGCGGGGCGCTCTGGCAACAGTGGTTTTGTGTTCATGCGCAGTGGACAAGTAGACTCCGGAGCAAGCGGAAGTGTGATTGTTGCAACGGGCGAGTCCTCTGCTGGCCGCGCCGGCAAGATTACCCTCACAGTTGGCGAAAGCAATGCCCTGGCCGGTGGAAACGCGGAGCTTCTCGCTGGCAGCTCGGCAGTGCGCGGCGGTATCGGTGGTGATGCTGTTGTCGCAGCGGGCACTGGGAAGAGCACCGACATGAAGGACGGTGGCGATGGCGGCAATTTGGTGATGACTGGTGGCCTGAGTTACGGACGCAGTAAGGCTGACGCAGGGGGCAGCGCCACCTTAATGGGCGGGCAAGCTCAAGGGGGCGACGGCGGCTCCGTGGCAGTCAAGTCAGGCTACAGCAACAGCGCCAGCAGCGGCGAACTGACCCTGTCATCTACGGATGCTGGCGCCGCTGGCCAAAGTGGAGACGTCAAATTGCTGTCTGGATCAAGCCATCACGGTGCAACTGGCGCGATTTCGGTCGTGACGGGAGCTTCTTGGTGCGGCCTAGCAGGTGACGTTCTCGTCGCGTCCGGTAACGGCTACTCTGGTGCTGGAGGCCGAGTGCAAATCCTCGGGGGAGGAACCAGCGCATCCCAGGGAACTGGCGGAGAAGTAAATATGTTAGGAGGCACTGGCATGAGTAACGATTTCTCTGACGGAGCGACTGGAGGCGACATTTCAATTCGAGGAGGCCACTCCACGACGAGCACAGGAGGAGTAACCACCGTGAGCGGTGGGTCCTCTGGAGATTCTCTTGGCGGCAATGTCTCTGTCTTGACAGGCGAGAGCGAACGATCTGCGAGTGGGAATATGTTTGTTTCTACTGCATCTGGTATATCTGGTTCGAGCGGGAACGTCGTGTTAAGCAGTGGATCAGCGAAGGATCAGTCATCTGGAAGCCTCGACATCATGACCGGATCTTCAAGCGGAGGGAATGCTGGAGCGATCTCCATCACTGGAGGCAGCTCAGCATCTGCAGGCGGCTCAACAGTAGAAATCAATGCAGGTGCAAGCAAATCAAGTGACGAACAAGGTGGAAACATTCGCTTGAAGAGCGGTGCGTCGGAGATTGCTTCCGGAACCCTGATTTTGTCAAGTGAGAACGGCAATGTGGACGGGGCCAGTGGAATGATTTCACTGGCCTCTGGCTCGGCCGTTGGAGGGGTTTCAGGAGATGCAAGCATTGCGACGGGCGATGCTTCATCAGCAGGCAACATTGGCCTGGCGGTGGGCGCGAGCAGCGGCGACGGCGGCGTTGTGCGCATCGCAGGCGGAAGCACGAGCGGCAAATCGACGATTG
>Ga0307982_1004279_pt1 | contig 11299 bp, 1 predicted proteins | sample OrgLakmetagen989_FD_201847 | JGI IMG/M metagenome (GOLD analysis project Ga0307982, IMG submission 201847) | Saline water microbial communities from Organic Lake, Antarctica - #989 | ecosystem: Environmental > Aquatic > Non-marine Saline and Alkaline > Saline | place: Antarctica: Organic Lake... | reverse complement strand
AAATTAGTACAAATTCGAAAAAATTGAAAACTTCCACAGAAATTCCGATGTTCGCCTTAAGCCACATGTAGTTCAATTTAGACAAAAATAAACACCAACCCTAACCCTAACCCCACCCTGTAAACCAAGCGTAAACCAAAATTAGTTCGACTGGGGTGTGGTATGTTCTACTGCAGAGCACAGAACACTGCGATGTCTTTGAGTTCTGTTTGGGTTTGGTGTTTCTATTTCCCATGTGCACGTGCACTTTTGACCAAGAAGGCAAGTCCATTTTTTTCTGCTCCACACCGAAGCACATAGCGATAAGCGACAAAGGTGGTGCCTTTGTTTTCGATCTCTTTTGGTATCTGTGGCCATTCCACCTCTAAATGCTTTATGGCAACTCCGGCGTGGCTTCGCCTGGGCGACCAGCAGGGTAATAGGCACCTCCTCCTGGGCCTTGAAGTTCCTCGTCACTGCTGCTCTGCGAGCTCTCATCGTCATCATCGTCGTCGTCTTCGTCTATGCTGGTGCCCATGCTGTCGTTCAAGCTTCGGTCTGGCCCGAGGGAGTCTTCGAGCACCATTGGCGCGGGCTCGTAGGTCCGAGAGCAGCTGGTCCACCCGTCGCGCGGAGGGCACAGCTCGGGGGCTGGCGCGTGGCCCGGCTGGCCACCACCGCTCACGCCAAAGTTGCGGTAGAAGTCGGTGTCGGCGTCGGTGCCCGGGCGAAGGCCCCGCGGCGCGCTGCTCAGGAACCAGGCGCAGGTGCCGTTGTCGAGCCCGCAGCGGTAGACGTGGGCCGTGGCGTGGCCCATGGCGAGGGACCACACGGGGCAGCCGTCCTGAAGCCCGAGGGCTGGGTTCAAGTCGTAGGCGCCGTTGGCGTGGGCGAACCCCGCACCTCGTACTTCGATGTTGCGCGGCGGGCCCTCCGCGTGCCGGTTGCTGTTGGCCCAAGCATTCACTTGAGCGCTGCTCGAGGGCGACAAGGCGCCTGCGCTGCTACCATTGGGGCTCCCGCTGTTGTTGCTTGCCTGGAGCATTTCAAAGAGCCATTCCCACACCGGCCGAGCTTGGGGCGACAGCAGCATCCGGCTTGCTTCCGTGCCTGCTAAACCTCCCTGTTGGTCCTGCCCTGGTCGTGCTCTCGCCTGCCGCGTGCCATCGTTGAGCAACGCAGTCACAGCGTGCTTGTAGCGGGGCAGCAAATTCCGCGCCACTTGGCGCTGCTGCTGCTGTTGCAGCTCCTGTTGCAGGACAGCGATGTTGTTGCCAGCTGCCGCAGCCGGCGGCGGCGCAGACAGCTCAGCATGCAGCGTGGTTAGCTGCCCGAGCAAAGCACCCGGCAACGCCTGAAGCGCCATAGTAGCTCGCTCACGAGACTCGGCGGCCCTATCCAAACCACCACCTCCACCCTCATCATCATCATCATCACCATCAATGCAATGGCCGTCTCGCAAAGCACCCACCAGCACGGCCGTCGCCAGCTTGGCAAGAGCAGCCCCAGCGGCTTCTTCTTCGCGCGGGTCCACCCTGCTGACGCCATCACTGCTGAGGTCGATGGAGGCAGGGTACGTGCGCAGCATGTCCAAAGCCGTTGCAACGAGCGTTCGAGCCGCGTCCATGTCGTTGGGCTTGTGGGCGATTGCCACGGCGAGCTTCATGGCCTGAGACGTGCCACCGCCGGGTAGCACCTTGCAGAGGTCAAAGAGGGTCCAGCTAGTGAGGGCTTCACGGCTCGCCATTGGCACAGGTCGCTTCCAAGCCGCAGACAGGTCAGCAGCTTCCATTCGAGCCCGAGCAGCCGCTGCAGCCGCCACACTTAGCCCACTGCCATTGCCGCCGCCGCCTTGGCCGTCGTCGTCGTCGTACTCGTCGTCGTACTCGCCGGAGTCCTCGTCTAAGCCACTGTTGGGGTTGGGCCTCGACAGGTCGTTCAAAAAGCCGCACAAGTGCAAGTGAGCCCACGCTTCTTTGGGGTGGTGCGCGCACAAGCTTGCGTAGTAGTCCACGAACCCGCGTCTAGTCAGCCGCCCGTCGGGAGCCGTGTCGTGCTGCGCCAAGATGACCTGGTTCGCGTACTTGGTGTTCGCGCCTGGGTCCCGCCCCAAGTCGTTGAACCACTGCTCCAAGTCTATGTAGTCCATCCCCGGAGCGCCGCTCTGACGTCCCGGGCGCGCGCGCATTGAGAACACCACGGAGAGTGCTGCGGCGGCAGCATCGGTGAGCTGAGGACTCTCTTCGTCGTCGTCTTTCGACTCGTCGACTAATGCCTCCTCTTCATCGCTGTCATTTGCATTGTCAAGACTGGCGTCCGTGTTTACCGCTCCTGCGACCACTCCTGCCCCACCACTAGTTGCTACCGTATCCAGAGGCTCCACCAAGAGACGAGCTCGCGGGTCCTGACGCACACCCGCCAGAGTCATGAGCGCCTCCACGAGGCACATGGGATCTGGTAGACCCTGGGCTAACGCCCCACTGGGCTGGCTAGAAGCCGCACCTGACGGCACGGCGCACATCAGAGCTCGGACGGCCGGTGGAGAGGCGTCATGGCCCACGGCGAGGTAAAGCAAGCGCGCAGGGACGTCAAGTGCTACCAGGCAATCGTGCACCATGGGGTGCGCTGTCGCCAAGCGCTGCACTAATACAAACACTTCGTCCGTTGAGCACAGCGGCACATCATCACCACTACTGTTTGCTCCTCCACTTGCTGCCGTTAGGGGCAGAAGCTCCAGCAAGGCATGCAAGAAGTCCACCACCGCACCGCGCGACCCCGCACGCAAGGCCAGGCCGCGGCTCAGACCCGGTGTCCGACCCGGCGGCTCGGCAGCATGCACACCCGCTGCTTCCTGGGCGGCCACGAGCCCCCGTTCAGCCGTGCTCACTTCCGCGGTGGCCTCTGCAAGCCCTTGGGTGGCTGCAACCGCTAATGCGCGCGCAGCCTCAGCTTGGAGGAACTTTTCCTCGCGAGGTGCTAAGGCGACTACCGCTGCCACTACGAGGGCTACGAAGGCATCACGAGCGTGGTCGTCAGGGCAGCGCAGCAAAACACCGTGCAGCCAATCCCTCCGTGCCCTTGGATCGCAAGCGAGCTGGTCTAAGAACCATGCTGCTAAAGCGGGGTGCGCGGACAAGGCAGCGGTGCCACAAGCCACCCAAGCGCCACGACCACCGACCTTCATGTTCCAGGTTGCGGTAGCGTGCAAAGCAGCGTCCAGGAGGAACCGCAGGCCGAATTGAAGCACTTGAAGCTGCAAAGCGCTCGTTGGGCCTGCTACCACGCCACTTCGATTGCTAAGAGCGCTGTTGAAATTCTCGAAGTTCCCAGGGTTCGAAGCAGTGCTCGTTTCAAGAAGCGCGTGAGGAGGCGCACTGCCTTTCTTCTTCTTCGACGGCGATGACGACGATGCATCTTCAAGGGCTGTCTGGCTAGTAGCATCCGTAGAACCCACACTCGCAAAGGGGGGGGCAGCACCAGCACCGTCTACGCGCACGCCGGCCGCGCCAGCCAGAAGCTTGCGCACGAAACGGTGCAACCCAAGGTCGAGCAGGTACACGAACCGGCGGAAACGCAGGTTGGCTGCCTGCACGGCACCGGCGTACGCGTCTTGGCCTCGCAGAGACACCAATTCGCCGCCCGAGCTTTCGAACGCGGCGCGGGCTTCTGCTGCGGCCTTGATGGCTGCCTTCACTGACCCGCTTGGGCCTCCGTTGCCTTCCGCACTGCTGCTGTCTCCGCTGCTACTTCCCTCGCCACTACTGCTACTGCTACTGCTGTTGCTGGGGTCTGGTTTGGAAACGGGCCGCACTTTGTCGTAAAACACCATGAGGGCGTTGGCGATAAGTTCCCGTTCCACCGAGCCGACGGTCCCGTCCCGCCGGGTGACGTTGCGCGTCGCGGTGCCCCCGAAGCACTCGCGCTCCATGGCCTCGGGGTTCGCGCCGCCGTCCCACGGAGTGACGTCGTCGTCGTCGAACTTGTACCACAGCTGCGTGGCGCGGTCTTTGATGAACGAGTAGTAGTGCCCCGACTGCGCCATTCCCAGGTGGATCAAGACTCCTACGAGCTCATACGTAAAGTCCTCAGGGTCCAACAGGCCAGCACCTGGTGACGCAGTTGAAGCACTGCCACTCGAGGTGGCAGCCGCCGCATCATCAGCGGCTTCCCGGCCAGCTTTGGTGTACGGCATCATGTTGAGCTTCAGGGGGAAGCTGCAGCGTCCATTGAGCTTCACGGTTTCAAAAGTGTTGTAGTCCAGGTCAAACCGCTTCAAGTGCAAAACCAACACGTTGGGCAGAGTGCTGATGGTGGTCCGCCGCACGCCTTTCAGCTTTGCTTCCTCTTTGCCGTTGTCGAAGGCGATTTTGTTGTCCCCGTCCATCACTTCATCTTTTACCAAGTCCTGCAGCGACTCTTCCACCGAATCCATCCCCTGCACTTTCAGCTCCACCTGCATCAGGCTGTCCTTCTTTTCCCGCGCCGAAAACTCGCTGGTGCGCTCCTTGGGAATCGACTGGTTCACCACTTGCATCCCAAAGCTCGCCTGGTACGCTGGCCAGGCCTCGGTGCCACAGAGGGCGTCTTCGAGCTTGGACATGAGCTTGTCGTAAAACTCCGACGCGTCGTTCTGCTGGAACACGTTATACTCTAGCCCCAGCGCTTTGGAAGCCGCCACCAAGGGGCGTGGGTCAAAGGCGCGCTTTTCGCTGGCTTGCAAGTGCATGAAGGTGCGCTGGAGCTCTTCCAGCACATGGGTAGCTTCGGCGGGTTTACCCAACGGGTCGTTCGCGAAAGCCAAACTTGGAGCACAGGCATGAGGTGAGCGCACCACAAACGCTTTACCGGTTTCTGGCCCAGAGACGCTGCTAGCTTCGCGCTCAACCCCCAACAAAAAGCGCGCCATACGCTTGTTGCCGCTGCCATTGTCGTCGTCGTTGTCGTGGTATTGGATGACGTGGGTCATGTCTTGATCGTCGAAAGCCACCACCGTCGCTGCACGCCACTCCGTCTTTGACGTCCGAGTGCGGCACTCCACTGAGACGTCAAGCCCCACTAGTTCGTCGGGTGCAAAGGACTCGTCGGCCACGGGAATCTTCACGGGGTACGCCACTTCCGCGCTCAGGATGGCGCGCCGCAGGGGGGCAATCATGAACAGTTGCTGCACGGCCGAGTTGAGGTAGCAGGTGCAGCCCTGGTTCTTGAGCCCCTCATAAGGCACTTGAGGAGGGCGTTGGTCGGCGGCCACGTCCAAGTGCCAAGTGCTTGCGAGGTCGTCCTGTGCAGCTGCTGCAAGTGTCCCGAGCTCTTCAACTACGGACTCCAAATGGTGCGGTGACGCGGCTGCAGCTGCCTCGAGGAGATCAAGTGCGGCTTCGGTCTGAGCGTTACCCTGGCACACAGGTACGCCGTGTCGAGTGGTAGTGCTGCCTATGGTGCCTGCGTCAGCAGCAGTTGCAGCAGGCAGAGCAAAGAGGAAGTCGTGCACCAGAGTGGGCACCAGCTGAGTCTGCAAGGGCGTGCCATCTAGAGCCGAAGGATCGCATGAGACGAGCGCACGCAAGAGCCCTAAACAGCCGCGCAACATGGCAGTAGAAACGCGACCAGAGCTGCCAATGCCAACCCCATTGCCACTATCGGAGGAAGTTGAAGAGGAGGAGGCAGCAACGGTGGCACTAGAGTCACCAACTAAAGCACTGCGGAGGTCGTCACGGGACGCACTAAACTCCGCCAGCTTGCGCACCAGTGCAACCGCCAAGGTGCGGCGATCTTCGGCCTTGATGTGAGTGCTACTACTGTTCGCGCTACCGGTGCCCGTGCTTTTGCTGCTGCTGACGTCCTCGTTTTGCGAACCTGCGCCGCGCGCGACGAGGGTGGTGAGCACGTCGAAGTAAGGCTGGCAGGTGGTGCTGTGGAGGGGAATCTGAGGCAGCCGACCGGCCAACCATCCGAACGTGCGTCCCGCTAGACTCGCTGGCATGGCCTTCAAGCACAAGGCTTTGCCCGCGCGCCGCGCTCGTGACGACGCGCCTTGCAAGAGCAGCTCGACCATCAAATCCCGCAAATGCGAGCTGCCTCTGGCGAGGGTCTCGGCAAGAGCTGGCTGCACTTTGAGCGCGTCACCTAGCGTGCTTACTGCATCGAGCAAGAGCCCCAAGGCACCGTCACTGCCGTCCAACGAGGAGCCGCCAAGAGCTAATGTCTGCTGCTGCTGGCTAGCGCGCTGTGCCTCGAGCGCGACAGCGACAACACGCTCCGAAAATGGCGCCAGAGAAGTTGCACCACCAGCCTGACCACTGCCGTCACTGCTGCTGCTGCTCACGAGCGCTTCAGCTGCTGCGGTCGCGGCGGCGCGTGGGGACGTGTTCTGCGGCGAAGGCGGCTGAGCTTGTGCAGCTGACGGTGCAGGACTGCTGAAAGGGCGTGCCAAAACAGCGGCATTGAGGTCACTTGATGGAAGGTCGTTGAACTGTTGCCCTGGCGAAGTTGCCTCGGGTATCGCAGAGTCTGAGCCGCTCAACGCATCGCCAAACAAACAGAACCGCAAAATGCGGAGCGCCACAGCGCTGCCCATGCTGCTGATCGCGCTACTCGAGGGAGCATGACTGTGGCTGTTGTGGTTGCTGCTTGCGCCTCGACCGCCGGTCATGAAGAAGTCCAAGGTAGCTGCAAGCCCGCCAGATGCTACAAAGCTGCGCTTGAAGGCCTGGTGGGCTTTCAGGCGCGACGATGTTGATGAGGATGCACCTTCGTCGCCGCCAGCGAGCCCATCAACCGACGCACGAGGAGACTGCGGGCTCGACGCAAAGTCAAACGACGCACGCAAGCCGCGGTCTAGCACCGGCAAATCAACCACGTCCATGGGCTTTCCTGTGTCACTGTCGCCGCTGTTGTTCAGGCCATGTGAACTACTGCCATTCGCCAACCACTCCCTTGGGGCTGGCTGTAAGAGCGCGTCGACTACTTGAAGCACGTATACCGCGCGGTGCCATTGCCCACCTCTCAGAACGGCTTCCCACCCAGTATGAGGCGACGGCGCAGCCCCACCACCACCACCAGCACTCGTGAGAGTAGGAATGCCACCGGGCAGCACCCGCGCAGCGTAAGCGTCGCCGCCGTTAGCGAGGGCGCTCATTGCCGTCTCTACGTGGGCTTGGGTGGGCAAGAAAAGGAGCAGCTCCCAGACCGCACGCGCCGTCGCGGCGCCACAGTGCGGGCTCTGCAGGATCGAAAAGAGCGTAGCGAAGAGCTGCGCGTTGCTGGCCATGATGTCGCCCAGGGGGCGCATGCCCGCTACAGGGGGCAAAAGCGCTTCTTCGGTGGTGACGCACGCGGCTGGCGGCGGCCCACCGTTGGTGAGCTGCGCGAAGCAGTGTACCCCGTGCTTGAGCTTGCCGTTCGCTAGCACCGTCGTGGCGTCGTCGACGAGAACTCGAGTCAAGGGGCGGCCTGGAGTAGCTGCTGTAGTTGAAGCTGCAGTGACTGGAGTGGGTGCATGAAAGAGCCGCACGCACTGCACGGGAAATTGGGGCGCTAGCACGTCACGCACCCGCAACCGCAGCGACTGCAACGTTTCGAGAGGGTGCACCTGCAGGACAAACGGGGCCACTTCTTCCACTCGGTTGCCGCCTGGCATTACTTGCACGTGCGTCGCAGCGCCAGGCCCCGAGGCCGCTCCAGCGGCAGGTCCAGCTCCTGTGTTCGCGTTAGCACCCACAAAGGCTGGTAAGAGGCGTTTCGCCGAGAGCACTTTCACGGGATAGCGGCCCGCCGTGCTGCGAAGGGCATGCGGCACGGTGATTGGCCCCCGAGACACCGCCACGGCACCGCGCAACAGCTCCAGAGTGCGCACCACCGGCCGCTCGGCCAAGGTAGCTTCGCCGTGACGGTTCCTGCCAGCGGACGCTTCTACAACGAGGTTATCAATTGAGTTTGTAGCAGAAGGAGCGACGTTAACAACAGCAGCTGGGACATCATGGTTGGCGTGATCGCCGCTGTGCGCTACTTGCAGCGCTGCATGCGCACGGACTAAATGGTCAAGAGCACGTTCCAAGAAGCGCGTTTGCGACACGGGCAGCGACGCGGGCACGCTGAAGTTGTTGTAGACTGCTAACAAGTCGTGCTCGGCGGCGCTGGCCACCTCATAATCACTGCTCTGCAGCACAATGCGCCACAGCGCCTCAAGGCCGCGGTCTTCGGTTACGCCAGCGGAAGCCACCTCATGACTCCCGCTGCCGATGCCACTGCCGCTGTTACTGCCATCTTGGCCACTGAAAGTGGCACGGTAGGCACGAAAGCAAGCGTACGCGTCAGAGCCTAGCTCGGACCAGCCTGCGTCTTGGCCGCACAACAGGTCCTGGTACACGAACACCATCTCTGCCTGCCCTAGGAGTGGGCTCGGCCCTAATGCTGCAAAAGACGAAGAAGGCCCATTGGCTGCCGCTGCGGCCGCTGCAGAAGCTGCGGCAATAGCACCGCGAAGGGCCGAGTGCAGGAAGCGAAGGCACGCTTCGCGGTACGGCGGGTGGCGAAGAAGCTCCCACAAGCTGCGCAGCTGTTGCTCGCTGAGCCGCACCTTGGAAGAGGCCGCGTACACGCTCGCCCACAGGTGCAGTCGGGCCTCGAGCTGCGAGCTGCGGCTCACCCCGCTCGATTCGCCGCTCGTTGAAGATGAAAGTCCATTGATAGGCTGCTTGCTAGACGCATCGTACGCTACATCTAAGGACATCGGTGAGCCGGGTGGAGTCCCAGCGGTCTCTGAGGATGGCGGCGGTGGTGGCAGCACTGCACTCGTGGCAGCACCAGCGCCGTCTACAGGTGTGGCGGACCCAGCGGCAGCTGTGGCAGTAGCGGCAGGCGAAGCTATCGTAGTGTTGCGAGCTACCCATGCCGCTAACTCATCAGTAAGGAGTGCATCGAATCCTTGCTCGCGCTGCAAATGCTCTACTGTTTGAGCACGCAAGCCAGAACTGGGGAAAGCCCCCAGCACCAATTCCATGCGACTGAACGCTTCGAGGCACTTTCCCTCGTCCACTGCTGCCCCCGTTGCACTGCTGCCGTTGCCGTTGCTGCTGTCTGCGCTATCGCTGCCGCGGCGGCGGCGCCTGGGAGGACTCGCCGAGCTCAACGCGCTCGCTGAGGAGCGCAAGTGTTGAAGGCAGTCTTCCAGGAGGCGCACGTGAGGCGCGGTGCTGGCGCAGCAGCGGCGGAGCAACCGTTGCAGCAAGTCCACTACGGGCTGTTTTGGCTGTTTGCGCGCGGTCCACGCCGACGGCGTCAGGCACAGCAGCGGCCAAAGGAAGGCAAGCAGGGCGTCCACCACCCGTTTGGAGGCCAGCGGCCCCGCGCCGCCGCCACCGCTACCCTCGGCGTCGTTCGGAGACGGCAAAAACGGTGGGGTCTCGTGGGCAAAGGGCTGAGCGGCGAGTTTGACAGCGAGGGCCATGGCCACTGCCTGAGCGGCTTCCAGTGCAGCACGCGAGAGGGGCGTAGCAGGTGGCGGTGGAGGCGCATCAGCTGTTGAGGCCCCGCTAGCTGCGGCGGAAGCGTGTTGGATGCTCTCTGCGGTCACGCCTCCTCCATCGTCGTTGTCATCGTCCACATCGAGGTCGAGCTCTTGAGTGTCCGCTGCTGCTGAACCACCGTCATTAGATGCTGCTCGCGCTTGCTCTCCTTCCGATGATAGTGACGCTCGCAAAGGCGCCGTCGCGCGCTGCAGCAAGTGCACCAGTAACGCATGGTTGGGTGCCGCCGTGGTGACACTGGCCAGCACGTTGAGGGCTTCGTCCACGAGCTCTACTTCTTGCGCAGGCGCAGTCGCCATCCGCCACACGTCGTCCACGTGAACCTTTTCCAGGGCACCGGACTCGGCCAAGAACTGAAGCAGCGGACCCGACCGAGCTACCACTTCACGATGCGCGGAATCGCCGAATGCGTGCGCTACGCATCCCGACGACCGCACTTCTTCGACCAACAGCTTTGCCAAGTCCGGCGGTGACTGCTGCTGCGCACCTCCGCTAGGATTAGCCGTTGGAGGCAACGATTCGAGCCGTTGCAGCCTCGGAGGTGGGGCGCGGCCTCGCTCTCCCCGCGCGGCGCAGACCAGCCAGCCCACGTGTGGGGGGTGCACCGAGTGCCGCTGCTCCGGGTCGCTGTGCTTGTAGTAGTCGATGTCGTCGGCAGTGCCCGGCTGCCGCGGGTCGCACGCGCTCAGGAACCACCACGGGTGGCTGCTGGTTTGCATGCTGCACTGGAACAGCGTCAACGTGTCACTCGCAACCCCGCTCTCTTGGCTGCCTCCGCGGTTGCTGGCAGCCCCAGCTGGCAGGCTCATCGACCATTTGAGGTCACCTCGAGCGAGGTTGCCGCTAAACTCGTAGATACCATTCACTTCGGGGATGCCTGCGCCCTGCACCCTGTACCTGGTCGCTACTGGGCGGGCCTGGGCTGCTTCTCGCAGGACGTCTTCCAGGACCTCCCACCCGCAGAGCCGCAGCGGCAAACTCTCCGAGGTCTTCGCGTAGGTAAAGCTGAGCTTGGCCCAGGCCGCAAAGCCGGCGCCAGAGTCGTTGCGAGTGACCTCCACGAGCCGCCGCAGCGCTGGGAGCAGGTCGGTGAGTTCGTCGGCGCCTTCGGTCTTGACCCAGGCTTCGCCGTGCGCTTGAGCCTAGCCAGGGAGCGCACCGAATCCCACGAAAGCGCATACAGAGGTGCACATAGACGTTCAAATGAATACATTGAACACACGCAAAACCATTTCACCGTCCACGATACGAAAAGGAACTCTTGAAAGAAGTAAGCATAATCTTCACACGAGCGATAAACCCGACCAAACACAAAGAAATCAAACAGTGCGAACCTGTTCCACGAACACGTTGGCGATGCGAATGGCGAGGTCACCCGGGGCTTCTTTCGCAAGCATTAATCCCGACCTGGAGTCCCGGCGATATATGTCCGTTACGGCTTCAGCCAAGCTCGCTACGCTTTCGCAACCAAGCCCACCGCCCTCGCCGCCTCGTCCAGTGACCCAAGCCGCGCTGCCCCGGCTCCGAAGCCCCACACAAGCTTTGGCCAGAGCGCTCACACCACCACGCTCGTAAAAGACCCGCAGCAGCGCGCAGCGCACCTCCGGATCACCAGTGGGGCGGTAGCCGGGCGGACTGCTGACGTAGTAAGGCTTCTGAGCGTCGAGCAAGTTAGCCAGCACCTTAAGGTACGTGTCGTCCCGATCAACGAGTTGCGAGGTCGCTACCACGGTGCCGAAGTGCAGAGCTCGCTCCACGAAGCGCCGGTGCACCTCCGGCAACAAACCTGGCTTCTG
>Ga0307982_1004278_pt1 | contig 11299 bp, 6 predicted proteins | sample OrgLakmetagen989_FD_201847 | JGI IMG/M metagenome (GOLD analysis project Ga0307982, IMG submission 201847) | Saline water microbial communities from Organic Lake, Antarctica - #989 | ecosystem: Environmental > Aquatic > Non-marine Saline and Alkaline > Saline | place: Antarctica: Organic Lake... | reverse complement strand
TCAAAGCCGATGGGGTGTCGTACCATGACGGTGGACGCTTTTGTGGCCCTGGTGACGCAGCCCACACCACGACCATCACCTTCCACGCACTGGAGCCTCAGTTTGCGCACCGTTTAGCTCGTTTGCCGGGGGGCTCTAGCGGTGGCGACGGCGGCGACGTTCCTCCGCTGACCTTTTCTAGTGGTGCCTTAACCCATGACGCGAGCGTGGAGCTGCCTGATGCATCCACGGAAGTCGTCAAAGGCCTCGCGTGCGAGCCTCTCGGGGCCACTTACGTCATCGGTTTACGGGACGACGACCGGGTCGCCGGAAGCCTGGCCCTCAACGACCAGCCGCCTCAGATGGCCAGCGGAGTGGTGTCGCCCAACCAAGACGGCGGCTACTTTGCGCTGGGCTTTCTGGACGAAGCCACCGTGCCCATTCCCGCGAGCGCTTCTGCGAGTGAGGTGGAAGCCGCGCTGAATGCGTTGCCCACCCTGCGCGGTGCCGTGCAAGTGGGGTTCAGCCGCATGCACGCGTGCGAAGCCCCGGCCAACGTGATGGCCGTTACTTTCTTGGGCGACTTTGGCGTGTCCCAAGCGGCGTACCGCACCGGTGCATACGGCCGATTGAACCGCGCGAGCTTGCCGCCACTCGTGGTGGATCGTCACGCGATGCCTAAGACTTCCGGCGTGGGTCCCAACGGCACTTGGGCCACGCCCAAAATTGCCGTACATGTGAACGGCGCGAGTGACTCGTCGGGGGTGTACGCGTCGCAAAACGCCACCAAGGAGAACGACGTGTGCTCGTACCACGGCCGCTGCGAGGCTTCTACGGGAGTGTGCGACTGCTTCACGCAGCAAGACTTCGGGTACGACCATGCGTTTGCGAGCTCCGACGGGCGCGGAGGAGCGGGCAGCCGTGGCGACTGCGGGTTCATGGTGGCGCCCAAGGGGGACCCACGGAGCGAGTGGCAAATTGGAGGGCGTGGCGGGGGCGCTACGGTGAGGTCCGCCTACAGCCAATCGCAACAAATGGTCCACGAACAGAGCTGGGGTTTGAACTTTGCGGCCTCGGATTGCCCCGGCTTGAGCCACTGCAGCGGCCACGGCCATTGTTCGGGCCCACCGGCGTTCCGCTGCACGTGTGCCGAAGGTTGGCAGCACGCCCCGGATTGTTCGGAGCGCGAGTGCCCTAGGGCGCCGGCGTGGTTCGACTACCCGACTTCCAACAACAACGCGCACGACGTTCGCGGCGGTGGCGTGGAATGCAGTGGGCGGGGCGCCTGCGACCGGGACTCGGGCGAGTGCGCGTGCCAGGCGGGTTTCACCGGTGGGGCTTGCCAATACACCCAATGCCCTGGCAAGGTAGTCATGCTAGGGGCGGGCCACCGGGGCACGGGTGGCGGCAGCAGTGGGCGCAATGGCGTTGGCCTAGGGGGCAACGGCGGCGCACTCGAATGCAGTGGCCACGGGCAGTGCCTGTCCATGAAGCAGCTCGCGTACCGGAGCGCAACCCCCCGAGGAGACGCCGCTGGGTTCACTTACGGCGAAGAGCCCAACAACCCGTTCACCTGGGACGCCGACCGGGTCCGGGGCTGCAGCTGCGACCCGTTCTGGACCGGCGCGGACTGCTCGGAGCGCACGTGCCCTCTGGGGGACGACCCCAACACCCACGACGACGTGGCTGAAGTGCAGCTCCTCAACTGCACGGCCACGGGCGGCACCTTCACCCTGAGTTTCCGGTCGGAAGTCGACATGGGCAGCGGGCGGCGGGTGCCCGCCACCACGACGCCTTTGCCGCACAACGCGACGGCGAGCATGGTGACGAAAGCCCTGGAGGCACTGAGCACGATCGAAGAAGTAGTGGTGACGTACTCGGCGCAGACCGAAGACGGCAATGGGAGTTTCTGCGTAGGGGGCGTGGAGTGGGAACAGGGGACCAGCGAAGCAAACGTGGTGTCGGTGCGCTTCGTGCGGGAAGGCGGCGATTTGCCCCCGCTAGTCGCCGATGGCTCCCACTTGGTGAACGCTCCTTACGGCGACGACGGCGCTTTGGACGGGGGGAGCGGCTTGTTACATGTAGCCAGCGGAGGTGCTTCCATGCATGGAGTGGTGTCGGTGGCAGGGAGCCGGGAAGCCAAGGAGTGCAGCGGCAGAGGAGTCTGCAACCGCAACACGGGGGTGTGCGACTGCTTTCCCGGCTACGCCAGCAGCGACGGGGGCAACACCAACAGCAGGGGCAACCGCGGCGACTGCGGGTACCTGGTTGGCGACCGTTTGCTGCGCAGTTTGCGGGGCAGCATAGCGCCCGACGGCCCCGCCGGCACGGGCATAGCCGCCGGTTTGGAAGGCCGCGGGGCCAGTGACCCTGCTCGCGCTTACGGGCTCGAAGACAAGGGCCGGGAAGGAGGCAGCTCCGGCAACGGAGGCCACCAGCTGGGGGGGTCCTATCCCGAGTCCATGCCGAACTTTGAAGTTGAAGCCGCTCTCGCCAAAGCGCGCGCGAACTCCAGGCCAGGCCAAAACTCAGGTGCTGCTGCTTCTGCTGCTTCTTCGACGTATCCCGCAGGGCAGAGCACGTCTTCTTTGGGCAGCAGAAGCGATGCAGATGAGCTGCTTGGAGATGCTGCGCTCGACGTGCTTTCACACGTGTCCAAAGTGGTGTCATCTTCCTCTTCTGCCACAGGACCAAGAGCTGGCAGCAGCAGCAGTAGTGGTCACCCGAGTAGTAGTAGAAGTACACGCAACAAAAATCGGCTAGAAATGCCAGGTCTGGCATCGACAGTTCGCGATGCAGGCCGAAAGCTCCTGAATGCGCTTGTAAGGCTTTCTGGTGATGCTCTTGATGAAGCAGCAGTGTGATAATAGCCACAGGGACGCTTGCTTTTGGTGGTTTCTGGGGAATCTTTTTATCGTCACGTGCGTGGCATTTCTTGGTCAGTGAAATAATACAAGTTTATTCTAGCGGGCTGGTTGAGCTCAAATGTTGTCAGAGACATATTCCTCTGTGGATATGCAAATTGGTATCTATTCTCAATAAAAATTCTAGTGCACAGAAGTTAGGAGTACTCTTGGGACTTTTAATGACTAATATTTCTAACCTGGTGATTTTTATGCCACCAAACCCCAACACCGGGTACTCCGAGTTCGAAGTCAGAGAGAGAACCAAGACGAAGTTACGTACACTACAGCGATGAGCCTATTCTGCTACTCGAACGGCGAATTAATTTCTACTCAATTTTGAATTGTTTAAGGTGGTTAAAGGAGCAGCTTTTGAGGCATTTATTCTTGAATTTTGCATTGCGACGAGTAAGCCACACAAAGAAAAGCTCAACGAAGGCAATTCTTCCGCCAAGCAAGCGAAACGGTCAAGTCAGCACTACCCGTTGTCAAGTTGGTAGATGAACGATTTCGCACTGTGCAGTCCAAGAAGAATGATGAGCAAGGACTGCGGCGTCATCTGCTGCACTTAAATTTCTGCTATCGAGTGGGCACATAACGACCCCACCATCGATAGGGAGACCAGCTGGTGGTGGTACCGTCGGAGAGGATGGAGCACAGGTAACCACGCTAATATTATGCTCGGCAATAAGGCTCGAAAATCGGCTGGTGTCAAGTGATCCGATTGGTCCATTGAAGTCGCCAAGCGCTATTACAGCTCGACAGCCTTCAGCATCAGGATTTGATAGAACCCCAGCCACTTCCTCCAATGCTGTTTGAATATTGTCTAAATTTAGGTCTTCAGTGGTTGTAGGAATAGAACCATTCTTCTTTTTTTCAACAGGATGCCTAACGTGCAATGATACTAATGCAACACCCTGCTGAGGAAAGAAAACAGAAGCATACCGGCGGGTTACACTTTTCGTTGCTTGTTGAGTAGTCACTTCAATATCTTGTAGAGCTCTGAACGGATTCCTTGAAACAATGCACGTCATAGCATAGCAAGAATCTGCGGACTCGAGGCCTGCAGGAATGGTCGAAGCGTGAAAGTAAAGAAGTTCTTTCCCTTGGAAGTCGCTATTGCCAAATTCAATCCGCAAAGCCTCAATCACATCCGGCGAAAGCTCCTGCAATACTACTGCATCGGAAACTGCACCGGCTACAAGAAGCTCCTGACGAACGAAATCTTTGATTTGCCGAATGTGCTCAATTCGAACACAATCCTGGAGAAAACTGTCAACGAGTTTGTTAACATAACCTTTCTTCCCAGAGACACAACGGAGTGCAGAGATATAAGTCATAACACCGTGCTTGCACCTTTCTTGAACATTGTGCGAAGATACAATGAAGTTTGTAAAATCATCTGAATTTGATTCATCGATATTTCTTTTGGTGAAACTCGCATGAATTGGTTGATGGTCGGATTGAGCTAGTACGGAACGGTATCGGTAACATAAATCAGCTTTTTGATCCTGAAATGTCGACTCAATTGCTATTCCCTGCGCAGACACGTGAACTTCTCTTTCAACTGCTTTTCTCACTGCAATCAGAGCTACCTCTTGACATCGACTGCGACTCAATTGTTTACATTTTGCTTGTACAAAGCCCCGCAAAGATGTCAAACCACCCGAAACTACCTTGCCTGGAATTTGTGCGCCATTTAACACTTCATCCGAAAAGTTCGATACCACTTCTGAGTCAAGCAATGCAGTGATATCTGCATCATCGGTCAATACTTGCAACAATTTCTCGCAAGTTAGGTACCTAATTACGTCGAACAACTCTTCAGCTCGACCTTCTATAAGGGCAACTTTTTCAGGTGTAGCAAGTGCGCTAATGATAACGCTTTTGATTTGCTCTGCTTTGGCTTCTTCAGCCTCAATGAGTTGACTCAGAAACGTGCTTATCGACTCAGAAGTTTCCTATGTATGTGCAACAATAAAGTGAGAAATTAGACCCTACAAAGAATAAATTTTGGTTGATTACCTGGTAGTTTCGAGAGGTACTAGTACATTGAAGTCCAGAAACTGACGATGGTAAAGCATTATCTGCTTCACGCGATCAAGGCCAGAATATTACCAATTGGCTTACATCGATAAATCACTGCACGAATGTAGTTTGGTGCCATACGTAAGAAAGTCTGGCAACTAGCCAAACACCTATTAGCATCCCAAAACACTCAAGACTTGCCTGAAATCGAAGCCATCTGAACTTTGTTGCCTTGTCGTTCAAATAAACCAAGGTATCTTCCAATAAATAATATGCGTATCTCTCAATATTGAAGTGTTGCACACTTAAAAAACATATAACCTTCTTTTTTTCGAGCCACTCTTAGAACACGAAGTTCAGCATACACGGAGTCAAACTGATCAGCGACTTCACAGTACGGATAGGAGCTACAAACTTGTATGAAGTAGGCAGAAGTAGTCAAGCGCATAGAATACTACGAAGGAACCAGCAATAAGATTAGAGTTGTTGATAAAATAGGTGGTTCTAGCCTTATTATAGCAGCAAGTAGTACATATTTTGTAAAAGCAAGCTATAGAAAGCTAAAAGCTAAATGCTAAGCAGTTACAGTATAGCTAGTACGAAAAATTATACGCGCATGATGACTCATCGATATCGTCGGTCAGTCAACCCAATCAATCAAATCCACAGAGATCTTCTAAAATAAGGCACTGTCGGCACTGTAGATTATCTCTCTAGTAGGCTCCTGTATGCGCCTCGCATACCCTCGGCTCTTTCCATTCCGATTCCCTATTCAGCGCTTTCGCATGTCCGCCATTGCTTCGAGCTCTCCTTCTGGAGTCATCCTATATACCCATGCCGCATGTGAAGGACACGCAATCCAAGGCCACCCCGAACAACCGCGGCGAATTCCGGTAACTTTGCCACACCAAGAGACGCTGCTTTCGGTCAATGAAATGTAAAGTTTCCGCTAGCCAAAGAACTGTCATTGTCTGTGACACTGTAGATATATATGGGTCACATATACTCCTTTTGGAAGTTGCTCTAGATGTGTTTGAACGATTTGATTTCCTTTCTCTTCTCATCCCTACGGTAATACAACAAGTCTATCGTCGGCGCACTAGAACGCGCGTTTCCGCCAAGCAGCGGCTTGCGAGTCGTGCGCGACGCTCCAGGGGCTACAGACGACCAGTTGAAACTATTCCACACTTCACAGCACGTAGCCAAAGTGTTCGCGGCCTGCGCCAAGGCCGAAGGCAAGAAGCGCACCGTCAACCTGGACGGCGACACGAGCGTGATGAAGGGCAGCGCGGAAGCGGCGCGGCGAGCGTGCGGCGCGGCTTGCAGTGCCGTTGAAGCAGTGTGCGAGGGCCGGGCGTCGTCGGCGTTTTGTGCCGTGCGCCCACCGGGCCACCACGCAGAGCCCAACGAGCCCATGGGCTTTTGCTTGTTTGGCAACGCGGGTATCGCTGCGCTCCACGCGAAAGCCAAGTACGGCTTGGAGCGAGTCGCGGTTGTGGACTGGTAAGAAAGCGAGAGTTGTTGGTGCGGGTTAGGATGTGAGCTGCACAAGCTAATCGCAGGCATACTAGGCAGTACATCAAACGTTGTTGCGTATTCGAATCATAACTCTCCCTTCGTTAGCTAAGTAGGTGTGAGCCAACATCTAATTCCTGTGTTTTTTCCTTCGCACCATAACCTCCGCTCCCTACACACGCACACATTTATCCCTTTATCGTACCCAGGGACGTGCACCACGGCAACGGCACGCAAGCGTTCTTCGAGAAAGACCCCACCCTGTTCTTCGGGTCGTCCCACCAGATGCCTTGCTACCCTGGCACTGGCCATCCCTCGGAAACGGGCTGCAGCCACAACGTCGTCAACGTGGGGTTGCCGCCAGGCAGCGGCAGCCAAACCTTTCGAAATGCATGGGCTGAGACGATCTTGCCAGCGCTCGAAGCTTTCCAACCACAGTTGATTGTCGTGTCCGCAGGCTTCGACGCGCACGAAAGTGACCCGTTGGCCGATGTGAAGCTCCAAGACGCGGATTTCTATTGGGTGCAAGGGCAGATCATGGACGTGGCGAAGCGAGTGTGTGACGGGAAAGTGGTATCCGTGCTGGAAGGTGGCTACGACCTGTCAGCCATTGCGCGCTCAGCAGTGAAGTGCGTGCGCGCGCAGGTGGAAGCTTCACCCACAGCGATTGGGCCGAGGGAGGGGGCAACAGTTGAGGCAGCAGCAGCACCAGCAGCAGCGGGGGAGGGAGCAGTGTCGACGGTGGACTCGGAGTTGAGCAGCGCCATCGCGGGCTTGGCTCTAGACAAAGACAAGGAAGAAGGCAGTCAAGAAAGCAGGCCTGTTTCAGAAGAAGGTGTAGACGGGCGCAGTCTCCACCGCGCAGTCTTGCAAGGCTTTGAGCGGTGCCGCGATGAGAAACTCATTCGCAGCGACCCCACGCACGGCATGGAGCGATGGTAAGTCAAGGGGGATAGGGCATTGAAATGAGGTTCAAAAAGATTTAGCATTATTCACCTGGCCTCATGTCGCATCTCTTTGTGGCCTCTTTATCCGGCACAATCTCCTTACGTACTTGTTATTTTTCAATAGTTTCCAACCCTGACTTTTCTTCTCCCTTATTTCTTTCCTTACATCGACAGTGTTCTAGAGGGTAACCTAGGGCTAGCCCTTCAGTTTGACGCTGCGCACTTTACTGCGAAGCGGCCATCGGGCGTGCCTCCTCGAGCGGTTAGCATGGATACGCCGTTTAACCCCGCAGCCTTCAATTTTGCCAAGGTGGGTATTATGGACTATGGATACAACCATGGTGTTTATTTTAAAATTGATGGCTCATAGTCTTGTTGCTGCTGTTGTGTCTAATAACCTCTAGGCGGATCCCCGGGAAACCATTGGAAGCGTTGCCACTTCTTCGGCCTTTGCCGCCTGTGTGGAAGCGGCGGCCATCGCGGACGCTGCGGCTGCAACGAGCGCTGGAAGAAGTGATGCGGCTAGATGGGCGACAGCGGCAGCGGCTGCGGCAGCTGGGTCATCCTCAGTCCCATCTAGTGGATGTGACGGTGGCAACGAGGGAGCTCCGCCTTCCGTATCCTCCTCTAGTGATGAAGACAGCAGGCTCGTTACGACGTCCACGAAGATATCTCATCCGGTGCTCGTGAACGCTAGCCCATTGATGAAAGGCCACAGCGTTGTGCCGTTGTGGTGCCACGGAGGTGGTGTTATTAGTGGTGATAGTTCCCGAAGCAAAGACAAACAGCAGTTTGCGCAAGCCCTCGCAGGTGCAAATGCTGCGCCGGCTGCTTGGGCCGCAGCTTGCGAAGTGGCCGTTCAACTTGGGTTACCAGACCCGACTCCAGAGGTAAGCACCGGCAGTGGCGCCAAGAACACACAAGCTGCACCTGAGCTTTCGGCGCGTTTGGGGTTCAACAGCCATGGTGCGTTTGCGTCGGTCAATCACTTGCACCTGCACATCATGTACGCCGAACACCTCGGCGGTGATAGCGGCATACGTAACGGTGGTGGCGGCGGCGATTCCCTCAGCAATGAACAGCAGCAACAAGAGCAGCGGAAACAAATCGGTTTCCCCGTTGAACATGCGGCTGTTGCCAGGCGATTGCGCCACGCAAGAGGAGTAGCCGTTGACCTCCTAGCGTGGCCTGTGCCGTGCTTCTCTTTTAGTGCAGCCGTTGACGCAAGCAGCAGTGATGGCAGCGGCGGCAATGGTAATGGTGCAGATTCAGCCGTGGCTGCTGCCGCAGGAGCCCTCGTAGAACAACTGGCAACGGAGCAGATACCATATAACGTGCTCTTTGTGCCTGGCACCCACCAACAGGAGGGCAACGATGGTCGCACCCGCAGCATTGGTTTACGGGTGATTGTGTTCCCACGGCAGCCGCAGGAGTGCTTTGACCCACATGTAGAAGGCTTCAACGCGGCCGTCTGCGAAGTGAGCGGCCTCTTAGTGGCCTTCAGCTCGGATGCTTACGAGAAGTTGAACGAATCTTCAGTCACTTCATCGCTCGGTGCGCGCGTGGGCCTGCCAGATACTGAATTGGATCGGATTTGCCTTATATATCAGGAGTAACGGTTTAATCATATGACTCACGAAAGGTTTTACCGCCCCCTCCGAATGTATACCTTCCGTGTGGTATGACCGGCCTACTAACCAATATAGCATTAGTGCATTAGAGATCAAGGCCTCCCGAGATGCCAACAAATCCGTTGCAATTTGTTATTCATGAATTGCACATCGCAAATAACCCCTTTATTTCGTTTCTGCGACATGTGGCAGAAGAGCTGCTTTTTGAATTCCGAATTCGTCGTTCTTATACCCCCCTACCTCTTGAATCTGAATCGGAGAGCTAGGAGCTAAGTAAAAGTTAAGAGAAGCCTTCTCTAAGGCCGAAGTCGACGAGCGCTTCTCACCTCGCAAAAGCAGGAAATGGGTGAGAGGCTTAGTGAAGTACTTCTCATAGAAATAAACACACAGCGATTTAGCGAGCTCTTCGTGTCTAATTTCAGTGCGGATGAGGCATGGATGCTGCTCATATCATATCTCACCTCACTTCAGAGCCCTGGCTTCGCTGATTTCGCAATGACGTCATCATCCGCTTCATCAACCGGACGCCGTTTCTGTTTTAAATTAGTTAAGGTCGACTTGCCATTGTCCTGGCACACTTCGCACATCAAGCCTGGAGACGGCAATTTCTTATCCAAACCTTTGCTTTGGCAAAGATTGCACACTAGCACTAGCGTCCTGCAGGCAGCACACCGCCGCTTTCCTTTGTAAGAAGCCCATGGAACTGCACAAGTAAAGCAAGATGAAATTGGTTTCTTCGCATTGTCATCTCCATGCGATGCTCCATGGACTTCACGACGGTCAAACACGTAATTTAAGCCTCGCCAAAACCCCCCATCGGAATATTCCTCCAGGTAGCGGTGAATGCCGCCGCTCAACTGAACTACATCGCCAACATCCGGGTGCTTAGCTCGCAAGTACTGCGAAGCGCGCTCACAGCGCACGCCACCTGTGCAATACATTAGAACTGTCTTTCCGTGCAGATCATTGCTGCTACCACTGCTCACTGCAGCAGGCAGGTCATCGATGTAAGCCGGAAGCTCAGTAAACGTATTCGTCGGAGGGGCATATGTCTGGACAGCATTCTCTGTGCATTGACTTTTGCCATCGTTTGCAACGGTAGAAGTCGGGACTTCGAAACGCCCTAGGCGTGTCTCGTATAAGTTGCGAGCATCAAATAAGACTACGCTGCCAGAGGGGCGTTCTCCGCTTTGGGCTTCCTGAAGAATGTTATGAAATTCGTTTGGAGTAACGTGGCGCCCACCGGGCTGCGACGGTTTTACATCCGCTCCGAACGAAACTACGTCCTTTGCGAGCCATACTTTGAGCCCACGAAATTCCAGCTCGGCTGTGGTTGGAGCTACTTTAAAGTCTATGGCGCCGACTGCTCCATCGCGCCATGCTGAGAGCCCTGCGCAGTATGCATCTATGGCCGCTCGAGGTCCTGATAGGTTCGCGTTGAGACCCTCCAGGGCAACACGTATTCGCCCATTCAAGCCCAGCGATGACGCTTGTTTTTGCTGCCATATCATCAATTCGTCGGCATCTGCAGAGCTCAATGGCTCAGGAAAGTAGCAATAGTATAAGAGTACCGTTGGTTCCATCTCAAGCTCGGGGTTCAAGCTACAATGAAAAGTATAGACTAAATTGCTAATAGGCGTCCCTAGGTTTGTTGATTGTTAACACCAAAGTCTTTGACGTGAAGAATATAAGGTAAATTCTCGCTTATCTCTGTCAACGCGCGGTCTAATGTCTACTGTGAGGCTTTCGTTGTTTCTGTTCATCTGTCCATGATCGAGTCATTGTGTCATTGTGTCATGATGGTCATTGCGGATTGCGGATAGTGCACTTCTTGTTCACAGCGAGAGCAAGGGTGATCAGGTACTGTAGTACAGATCTGTAGAGCTTATCCTCTTAACAAAATCTTCACGTCGACAAAATGCATAATCTCACTCAGTGATCGTGTGAATCTTTCTCCAGCCAATCAGGATGTGATCTCTAAGAAATATTTAACTCCCCCGCCAGCCATGCGGCGCACCACATCTAGCGACGCTAGCATGTAAGCCCCTCAAACATCTGTATCTTCAATATGCATCATACAAAAGCCCTCGGCACATTTGGTTGACTCTCGCACCGCATTCATGCCACTTCATGGTGCTTTGGGTCGGTATTTCGGCTCAATTCAGCTGGTTTGGTGCGCTCGACCGCCGGTTCTGAATTACCAGATTGAGCCACCTGGCCGGGCAAACGAGCATGATTCCAGCGCAGACAAGCACTGCGTGTTCGATATGCATCATACAAAAGCCCTCGGCACAGT
>Ga0307982_1004277_pt1 | contig 11300 bp, 10 predicted proteins | sample OrgLakmetagen989_FD_201847 | JGI IMG/M metagenome (GOLD analysis project Ga0307982, IMG submission 201847) | Saline water microbial communities from Organic Lake, Antarctica - #989 | ecosystem: Environmental > Aquatic > Non-marine Saline and Alkaline > Saline | place: Antarctica: Organic Lake... | reverse complement strand
ATTTGGGGGTGTCGGCCTTGCAGCAGCGGGAGCGAGTCGGGTGGAGGGCTGGGTCGCTGCGACCACGCCACGGCAGCATAGAAGGTCCTGCCGATGCACTGATTCCATTGCGGGCGCGCATTGCATGACGCACCTGAGGAGAATCCGATGTTGATCTGTGCTCCCTGCAAACAGTTCGTGTGAGTCTGCTCAGAAGCTTCATGTAGTCGCCAGGTAGCCCGCCGCCCTGCTATTTGAAACGGCGGCTGGCAGCAGCAGGCCCTGGGTGCCGCAGCCTGGTCGTGGCAGCAAGAGACGTACTGGAGCATGGCACTAATCAAATCCTTCTGGCGTTGCATTTCACGCTCAACCTCTTGCTGGAAGTCTGTGCAAAAAACTTGCTGAAGCCTTGCAACACGCTGCACAGCAACAGCCGTGGCAAAGCATGTGCGGAAGACTTACCATCACCAGTGAAAGTGGACGGTGCAGCACCCGGCGGAGGAGACTGCTCTGAATTGCCTCTGCGTTTGAGACTTGCATACCTCCTGGCGAGGCGCTCCTCAGCTGTAGCCATTGCTGCGAACTGCTTGCGGATTTTGAATGCTTCCCTACCTTCAGCGAAGCTGTACCAGCAACTCCCCAGATATTGTGCTCTTCAGCTGCAGCATGTGCTCGGTTGTGCATCAATTGATTCCGAGGCCGTCTTGGTGTTTTGCAAGAAATACATTCGGAAGCTAGTTTGATCACCAGTTCTCACCAAAGCTGTGTTGTGGGGGCATGCTCTAGCAGAGCTCACCCCAGAGCGCACAATTCGCATCGTGGCCAAGAGGAGCCAAGCCAATAAAATTCATTTTTTCCGTGGGTGTGACCGAGCGCTTACTGCGGGTCAGGCTTTGTAGTCCACCAGTACTCGGCATCCTCGCCGCCCTTGGGGGTTGCGTACAGCGCCGAAAGAAACACCTTGGACAGCAGCTCCAGGGGGCCATCCACAGGGATGCTCTCCGCCATGCCGTATATCTTCCCCATGCCGTCCTTGTATGCATCAGCGTTGGCATCCACCTCCGCTACGGCTGCCCGCAGGTCTCGCTCGAAACGCGCCGCTGCCTCCTCGGCGTTCTTATGCGTTACACACAGGTGCACCGAGGCGGGGAACTGCAGGGAGTTCAGCTGCCACCCCCGCGCCGACATGGCGTCAAACACGGCGAAGATCTTGGCTGGACGGGCAGCCTTGGGGTCAGGGCCAAACGCCACCACGCACAGGTCAGGCTGCCCATACAGCTTGATGCCCAGCCCCTCGTCGTGCATGCGCTGCACACCTGCAGCGACCTCCTTCACGGAGCTGAGGATGGTACGGGCAGCCTTGCGGTAGCCGTCTGCGCCCACGAAACGCATGGTGGCCCACGTGGCAGCCACCAGCGCGCCAGCACGGGAGCCGGAGATGGTGGGGGTGGCGTACACGCCGCCAGTCCAGCGGGGGGACACGTAGAACTGCGCCAAGCGGAACTTCTCCTCGGAGTACATGATGACGCTGCTGCCCTTGGGGGCGTACCCGAACTTGTGTGTGTCGCAGGAGATGGAGGTGACTCCTGGCACCGAGAAGTCAAAGGGGGTGATGGGGGGCTGCCCCATCTCCGCAAACACCTCTGAGGCGAACGGCACCAGGAAGCTGCCCAGGCAGCAGTCCACGTGCAGTGGGACGCCGCCCTTGCTTTTGGCCAGGGCGGCCAGCTCAGGAATGGGGTCCACCACGCCTTGCGCAAATTGGATGGCACTGCCCATGATCATGATGGTGTTGCTATCCATGGCTGCAGCCATGGCAGAAACATCTGCCTTGAAGGTTTCTTGGTCCACGGGGACGATGCGCAGGGCGATGCCGAAGTAATCGCCAGCCTTGTGAAACGCGGCGTGGGCCGTGGCTGGAATGACCATATTGGGCCGGGTGATTCCTCGCGTGGTCTTGCCATACTCGCGGTACGCACGGCAAGCAAGTAGAATACTTTCTGTGCCTCCTGAAGACATAGTTCCGCATGCTTTGTCGCTGCCGTTGAACAAGCGACAGGACCAGGACACAACTTCGGCCTCCATATTCCGCACCGATGGAAACAACTCGGGATGCAAAGGGTTACTCAGCGCAAACAAGGTGAATGCGTGCCCCATAACTTCAGTGAGTTCATCACCCCCATGGTAGATTGCGCCCGATACTTTGCCTGATTCCCAAGTGGCACGATCCTGCACACAAATTCTCTCCGTAAAAGCAGCGTTGCAAGCCCAGGTCATGTCATGTTCGAGTCATGGTCACACCGTAACTTCGTTGTAATCGACACACACTGAAACAAAAGCTCAATCCCGGGATGACAGCTAGAGTTGCGCAATTTCACGGGTTCATGCCGCGAAATTGTCTGACCTGTACACAACTGAAAGCCCGCACTTACTCTTGCAGCCATCATCTGCAAATCGATCAGCAGCTGCTCTTTAGATAGACCTTTATCTGGAAGAGTGACCAAAGAGCGCTTGCTGCGATCATCTCCGAGAACCTTTTCCTCAATTTTCGCTGCAGTGCTGCGGATCTCAGCCTCAACGCTGCCTCCCGCTGCTGCTTGTACTGCTCCCTCCAAAGCCCCTTTGAAGACTGATTTCATGAAAGGCACCACACCACCCTCCTCCTGGGCTTTCAAGTACAGGAAGATGCTGACAGTTGCTGCATTGCTTGCCAGTACTGCTGCTCCAGGGTTGTGCTCAGCCCAACTGCGGAGTTTCCCCAGTGACTGTCCCAGCCACTCGCTGTTTGAGGTTTTCTGCGACGCCATGATAAACAACTGCTAGCCGAGCAAAAGTATTCATTCCATCAGTTTGAGATAAAAGACTGAAGGTTGATTGAAGATGCCAGACACAGCAACAAGTTGTGCAAGTTGTGTGGCAACCGCCAGCTTCATAGTCTGCCCCCCCTGTAGGCCTGCGACGAGATAGATCTACTGCCGCATCATATGACGCAAGCGGACGCAGCCCTGCGACAGCTTTTGAAAAGCTGGGCAACGTCATCCCCCACGGTCTCTTCGCTGACATTGAGCGTATACAGCAGCAAACATCTGATTGGACCGGCGCATCCTCGCCTCAGGGAGCCTCCACCACAGGGAAAACCTTCAGTCGTTGTGCTGTCCGTGTGCGACCATGGGCCGGGTCTGGACGAGCACCAAGCTGGGGAGCTGTTCAAACCGTTCGCAAAGCTGCGCAGTGGCAAGTCTTCCTGGGGGAATGGCCTGGGGCTGTGGCTCATGAGCGAGCTGCTTAGTAGTCAGGGCGCTGCCTTGGGTGTTCACAGCGACGGGCCTGGCAAAGGCTGCACATTTGCGGCTGCGATTCCCGCATTGGCCTCCCAAATATCATCACTTGAAGAAGACATTGATGTGTTTGACCAGGCCGCTGTGATGCTGCCTGCACCAGTGGACATTGCCGGCGCAGAAACCTCCCCGGGGGTACGGCACAGCAGCAACTGACGATACCCCTGTTGTCTAGTTCCGCCACTGCAGAAGGTGTAGTTGACGAGGGCGTGCATTCCAAGGAATTGAAGCAGGCCGCACGAGCCTGTGCCTCTGCCTCTACAGCCGTAGAATAGACGCTACCATGTGAAATGCATCCAAAGTTTGAAGCAGTGCTGCAGCTGTGGGATGGGGCTTCCCATCTGCGTGCTCCATTGGCACATTCAACTGTGGCTTGTTTTGCACACTTGACGGGCGATCAATGCTTGTGTTGGCCAGGCTCCAGGTGAGCATCACGTAAATGAGGAGCATACCCACACATGCCAAAAACCAGTAGAATGATACGATGTTTTTGGAGCCGACTGCATTTGCCAAACGGCTTCAGGCGCGCTTGAGGGTCGTTGCACTGCCAAACGTACCTGCGTTGTTGACCCACGGGCAAAAGTGGTCATACTCCTCCACACATGCACCAACATCTCTGTGAACACAGATCGTACCATGCTGTGGCGTTTCAGCAGCTGCGCGCACTAACGATACATGCACAACGCCGTGTCCTCGCGGCTGGGGCACTCCACATATGGGGCAAATTCGCTGCTCAATGTTGTCAGAATCTCGCATCGTGTAGCTGAATGACGTGTGTGGATTGAACTCCCAGCGACTGCTGGGCACATCTGTTCCGCGGTGCGCCTTTGACGAGCCTAAAGTGTGCCGTCCATCCTCGACGTCACCACCAGCGCCGAGCGCTTCTTCACTTCGAGCTGATGCAGCATTTTTCGCCAATGTAAGTTTGTCCTCGATTTCAGCGAAATGGCCTGGTTGTACAATTCCAGGATCCACCCAAGATGTGTATGCGTAGCTGATCAAGGTAGCTGCAAATAGTGCAGGAGCAATAAGAATTCTCTCCGGCACAGTCCTCGTTGCCCACACAGATGAAAACCAAAAGAAGCCAGGTACCAAAATCAAGCCAAGCGTAACTATATTCATGAACCACATTGGACCAAGAAGCCACTGTCGGCCGAAGCAAGCACAAAGTGGCTTGAGGGAGCCATACTGTGCTCGCAACGGCTTGCCAAGTTCTGCCACAGGGACTTGCCTGTCGGCATTTCGATCAGCCATTTCAACAAAAGCAAGCAGCCACCAAACCCACCAGTGTGGCAAAACTCGAATAATTATTCTTCTGCTCACTACAGGACAAGTAGAGCTTCAAGCAACTGCAGCGTGCAACCCCCCCGCAGAAGCGGAGGGGGGGCTTCGAGCAGGACAACTTAGTCCTGTGCAGAACGTGCTGCAGTTTTCGCTGCAGTGCGCTATCACCTCCCTGCTCTATTTGTCGATCTGCCTGCTGCAGCTCCATGCCGCCATATCCCATGTCCGCTTGGGCGCACCCTGAGAGGACTGGCGACGCCTGCGCCCCGCGGCTGCCCCTGCTGCCGCCCAACCCCTAAAATCCCCCAAATTGGGGTCATCACAGCAGAGCATACCCACGGCTTGCGCATGCCCAGCTTATTGGCATGCCAGCCACCAGATGAGCAACGGCTGCAGGCCCCCAACGGCCAGCACTGCCAGGTGCCTGCTGCGGTTGCTTGCGGGGGAGGGGGGCAGGTTGGCCTGCAAATTCCGCACCAGGAAAAATGCCATGGCAGCGCCCGTGTATAACAAGACGGCGTAGAAGCCCAACTGGCCAAGCAGCAGGAAGGCGGCGTTGCTGAGGAGGGCGCCAAGGTACTTGTTGCTGCACCAGGCAAGGCAGTCCAGCACGGCGGGGCGAGGAACAGACATGAGAACAAACAGGAGCCACACCACGCCGAGCTCCAGCACTTGTGTGACAATACCAGCTGATGCGATGTTCACAAGGACGTCTGGTGTGAAGTTAGTTGTGGCACCATGAGCCAGGCCAGTAATCAGGACATACGTGACCAAGGCCATCACGGGGATGTACAAATCCGGGGCATTCGAATCAGCAATGGGCAGCTTGGGTGCTGGTGGGTGGCCTTCAAAACCATCCGTCATACTGCGCTGCCACTGCTTCTTGGTGAAGGGGAACAGGAGAGTCTGCGCAGAGTTTCGAGGATGAAACGCGGCTGGGCTGCTGTGTGTATGCGGCGCAGCAACGCAGCATCTCGCACCTTGAGCCGATTAAGGACGAAGTTGTTGTCAACTTGGAAGTACATCTGAATTGTCACCCAAAGTGACTGGGCGCCTGCAAAGCCGTCAATAAAGTGCTTCTGCTGCTGCGCCATGTGGCGTATACAAATCCTCTTGCAACGGTTGGGTTAGCAAACCTTACCTGGAACATACTGAGCAAACATGCTTTGCGCCTGTGCTAGACCGGCCTGAGCAACCATCTGGCCAGCTGTTGATGCCATGTTGCCTTCGGCGCCGCCGCCAAAAAAGCCACTGCCAGCAGTAGACTGCGGCGCTCCTGCGCTTGAGTTGGCCTTCTGACCACCCTGCCGCTGGTGCACGCCATTTGCTGCAGTACTGGGACTGTATACTCCATGCTGTTGCTGTGCTGGTGCTGGTGCTGGTGCAAAATTGCCTGGGTTAAAGACGTTGGGCTGCCCTCCAGAGCCGTACGAGCCCTGCTCCCAATTTCCGCCACCCATGCCTGGGTTTAAAGCGTTGGGCGTGGTGCCACCACCAGCCACGTGGGGAGCAGCCATGCCTGCAATAAACAAAGTTTACTTGTTAACTGCTGAACAAAACTGCTTGCTGTGCCGTAATTTGCCCGCCGGGATTTTTGATCGATGAGGAAAGAATCGCGGCAAGTGTTTGGAATTTGAGGGGGGCTCTGTCGCGGGTGGCGAGAAAGAAGCGTGACAAACAATGAATAGCTCCTCCCTGCCAGTATGTACTCATTAAATCTGACAGTTTGCAGCAATGGCCTTCAGTAGAATCCGTGTATACCATTCTTGATTGGTTGCAATTTCTGAAAGCGAAGCTTTCAACACAGCGGTCCGAGAAGTGAGACCAAGTCCGAACGCCCCATAAAGCATGGGCTGCTCATCTTCAACAGCTGTACCTGCTGGACGTCCTGCGACGATGCTGAGCCACATTCCGGACAAGTAAGCCGCAAAAACCTACGGTAGCGTGCTCAGTTTCACATTTGCCATTCGGCATTTCTTGGAACGATGCAGTTTTTCGACATTGAATCAGCTACAAGATGCTTTGAGAAGGTCTGGCCTTGAATCTTCTAACTTGATTGTTGGAGTAGACTTTACCAAAAGCAACGTGCGTGTGAGCCACTTTCAGCGACATTTCTTTGCACACATGTTGTTTTTGTCTTGGACTTCTTTGTGTACACTTCTGTCTTTCGCTGTAATTGTTTGCTCTTCACTTGATGTCCCATATATTTCAACGACATCTTCAAACTGAACACTCCGTAGTGGTTTGCTTCTGCAGGAGTGGACTGGCAAACGCTGCTTTGGAGGGCGCAGCTTACACGACATCAGCACTGCCAGCAATCCATACTCTACCGTCATCAGCATTATGGGGCGCACCCTGGAGAGCTTTGACGATGATCGTATGATCCCAGTGTATGGCTTTGGCGCTGCCAACTTGGGCGATGACAAGCTCTTCAGCTTCAACAACAACGACGCACCGTGCCACGGCTTCCAGCATGTGTTGCAGCGGTACACCTCCATTGCTGGGCAGGTGCTCATGGCTGGGCCCACCACCTTTGGCCACATTATCCGCAAGGCAGTGGAGGTGGTCATTGCCTCCGGGGGGCAGTATCACATTCTGCTCATCGTTGCAGACGGACAGGTGACCCGCCCCTCCTCAACCCCCCCAGGGCAGCTGTCCCAATTCGAGCAGGACACCGCCAACGCCATTGCGTACGCGTCTGACTACCCCCTGTCCATCGTTATGGTGGGGGTGGGCGATGGCCCCTGGGATCTCATGCAGCACTTTGACGACTCCCTGCCAAACCGCAAATTCGACAATTGGCAGACCGTCATCGCAGAGGAGTCACTCGCGAAGAGGGGAGGGTCACTGGAGTACTGCCCCCCTGCCGCTGAGGCGCAGTTTGCCCTGGATGCGCTAATGGAGGTACCAGACCAATACACTATTCTGCAGCGAATGGGCAAAATTCACGTGCGCCCCCCCCCTTGCCGCATGTCCCCAGTGACGATTGTGCCGCCCCCAGACGGAGGGGGTATGCAAGGGGGGTATGCTGGCCAGCAGGGGGGGGGGTTCGTCATGGGGGCTGGTATACAGCCAGCTGGTGGATACCCAGCTCAGCATGGGCAGGGGCCGCACATGGGCTTTCAAGAGCGCGAAGAGTACGGCGGACCCCCCCTTCCGTCTGTGGTGGGCGGTGGAGGCCCCACTCATGCCCACATGCAGGCTGCGTCTGTAGTTCCCCCCCCTGCTCACCCGTACGGGCAGGGGGGGCCTCCTCTCACAACAATTTGATTATGTGCACAATCAGCTGCAGCGTACAGTGCACCCTCGCCGCTCGCATTTCCCCACAGCGATTAATTATGAAATCTTCGATTCGGGTTGGACAATGACCCCCCCCTTAGTTGAATTTGGCACCCCCGTCGTTCCGGGGTACGTCAGCGGCAGGCCTCGCCCGGCCCGCACTGCCAGAAACCCAAATGCCTCAGCCTCCATTGAGTCACCTCGCCAGCCCACCACTTCTGCTGGTACGACTTGTGGTGCCTGCTCTGCGCTTCCATGTGCGTACATGGGCCCATGTCCCGCTGTGGCTGTGAGCTCCACCTGCAACATGCCCATCAGTGCGGCGTTATGGCGCCCCCCCCCGCACACAATCCACACAGGTGGAACACGGGGAAGGTGCTGCACACTGGCTGCAATGCTGCACGCCGTCATGCTTGTAAGGGTCGCCAAGCTTGCGGAGGGGGGGGCATCGCTGGGCAGCAATGCCATGGCTTCCCTTGCTGCCGCTCCAAGGGACTGTCGGTCCAGCGATTTCGGGGGGGGGGCGGTGAAGAATGCATGCTGCATAAAGGCGTCCACTGCTGCGTCATGGAGTGTTCCTTGTTCTGCTAGGCAACCCCCCTCATCACACCTACAGCCAAGGTGACTGGCACAGAAATCGTCCATATAGGCATTACCAGGGCCACAGTCGAATGCTAGCAGATGTTCTGAGGTGGGGTTTTCGCTGTGAATGTGTTCCAAGTCAATGAATGTGATGTTGGACACGCCCCCCACGTTCACCACTGCAACACAGTCTGCATCCTTCAACATGGGTGTTCCGACTGCGAGGTCTGACTGAAGTAGCGATGCTACCAATGCACGGTGGAATACTGGCACAAGTGGTGCTCCTTGCCCCCCACTTAGCACGTCGGCGGTCCGAAAGTCAAACGCCACCGGGATCTGCAGCGTGTTGGCCATGAGCTGCCCGTCTCCAATTTGAAGTGTGTGCCCCCGATCGGGGGCGTGTGAGAGGGTGTGGCCATGAAAGCCGACAATGTGCACATGCTGTGCTGCTTGAGCAGAGCTTGCTTCGGCTGCAGCTGCGGCTGCCCCAGGCGCTGCCGCTGCTGCCGCTGCTGCCTGTCCGGGCTCGCCAGCAGAAGGGTTGGCGCCTGCCCCGCTCGAGGAGCTGGCCAGGAGAGACTGGCCAACTTGAGATTGCAAAAGAGCTTGCACAGCTGAAATGTGCTGCTCCGTGAGTACCAATTCCAGCGCAGACACCTCTTCGGTCCGTGTTTCGCACAGTAGCTGCTGACGAATGGCTGTCCGAGTTTCATCGCTGTACGGAGTTTCCAAGTAAGCAAGAAGCTCAACTGTGTCCTTCCCATTTGTGCGAATGAGAGCAGCATCAATGCCATCCATTGATGTGCCAGACATCAGCCTGCGCGGGAAAGGTTTTGAATAAGTTCGTATTTCACTGAACTGCTTGCGCTAAAGGGGGCCAAGATATTGCTTACCCAACTGCAAGAACTGAACGAGTTTCCATGGTGTGTGACGGTTACGACATCAAGTGAGCATACACCCAACGTGTTTTATCGTTGACATTCGAAGTGCTTCTTGGCCTTCTCTTTTGTATTTGCGTTGAACCCTCAGCAGCCTGCGCATCACGGGGCCTTCAATTTCCGCGTAACTTTCGCCGAATTCAGCATGCAGCAACCCAACGAAGGCCGTGGCGACGACGACCCAGCCGGCGACAAATCAAAATCTTCCTTTCCAAGCACTCTCCCAAAAGGATACATTCGCACTTTACTCAGCCGGGTAGCCGATCCCGCCAATGCCCCGCCTCTTGGTCAAACTGGCACTTCTGAAGACTGCCTTGCCTGCCGAGTCAGCGGCACAGTGGCCATGACTGGTATTTCTGGGTACTTACTTTGGCACAGCACCAAGGTTCCCAAGTCCGCATTCGCTCACCGCGTCGCGCTCACCACCATGGCCACGGGCTTTGGCGTGCTCGCATATATGCGGGCCACGACGTCCGACTGACCCCCCCTTGCAGCAGCCCAGCCCAGCCCCCACAACCAAGCACGTGCACACAACATACAAGAGCATCGCCCGCACTTTGGCCGCGCTGCCGCTGCCAGGCGCCCATGCCCCCAGGCAAAGGCATACCGTGCCGTGCCTTGCCATGGCGACACTTGGGGGAGAGACAAGACAGAACGAACAGGGGACCCACGTGTAGATCATGCATTGAAAAAGTCGTGTCGAAGTACATCATCTGTGCGAGGGGGGGGATAGGGGTGGGGGTCCGCACCCCCTTCCGACCAGGCGTAGTAGGCAAGACCTGTGTCATGAGAGGCGGCGCTGAATGCAATTACACTCACCGCCCCCCGCGCAAAACCACCCCTGCGATATCATGCCCGGCTGAAATGCAGGCTTGTAGACACGCCTGACTGAGGCCATCGGGGCATGGCGCAGCCTGCGCCGGTGTGGCCGTGGAAGGCACCAGCACGTAGTCGTAGGTTCGTGAAGAAGCGCCAAGTTGAAGCTTGAACTTCAACATGAATACTTGCTTCGGTGGTTCGCTTGCTTTGAGAGTAGCAGCTGCTGCAGCTGCAGGCGCCTGCTTTTGCCTGGCAGGCTGGTAAAACTGCATGAGGTTGCTTTGTTTAGGGGGGGGGGCGGACGCCGGAGCCCCCACTTGAGACATGCCATCAGCATTTGTGCCATGGACTCTGCATGCAGCGCTAGCACCATATTTAGCACCCAGAGGTGTCGCATTTCCCGCATTTGCAATTGGCTTTTCCAGGAAAGCTGTCAGCTGCGCTGGGGGGGCAATGGGCGCCTGGGCGAACAGCCGCACGTGGGCCCATGGGTGCGCAGGGGAAGTGTTTGTACCTTGTTCTAGCCCAGCGTTTTCCGCCAACTCGTGCGTTTCACGCGTTGCAGTGAGGTCTTGCAGGGTACAAGTGACTCCATCGCCCACCCACCCCCACGCTGCCTTGGCCACCTCTGAGGCAAAAGGCTCAACGTTCAACTGCATCTGTGGCGAAGCGGCTGCACCCGCTGATACATAGGCGGTGGAAGTGCGCTGCAGCACGTCTGCAGCCATGATGGCAGCCCGAGGTAAGCCCTGCAGCAGCCGTGGACTCATGAGGGTGAGGGGGGGGAGCTCTTCGGCAGACCCCCCCTCCGAAGTCAATACTGCCATTAAGTCTGGCTCCAAGCACCCACTACGTACTAAAGTCGCCACTGTTTCTACTAATGCGTCAGGCAGGTGCTGGTGCACTGCACTTGAGTCAAGGGAGTACGCATGACGTGATGCTGAGACCCTCAGAACGTCAACTGCAACGCCAGAGTGGCCCAACGCGGAACACGCTGCCAGCAGAGCGATTCTGTTCCAGGATACATGCTGGCTCTCCGGAACAAGTGCAAGCACCTTCGGCAAGTGGGGTGGCTTCAGTG
>Ga0307982_1004275_pt1 | contig 11302 bp, 17 predicted proteins | sample OrgLakmetagen989_FD_201847 | JGI IMG/M metagenome (GOLD analysis project Ga0307982, IMG submission 201847) | Saline water microbial communities from Organic Lake, Antarctica - #989 | ecosystem: Environmental > Aquatic > Non-marine Saline and Alkaline > Saline | place: Antarctica: Organic Lake... | reverse complement strand
CCACACCAACCGCCCCCCCCCCCCCCCAAAAAAAAAAGGCGACGTGAAAGGCATTTGGACTTGGGTAGACTTATCATATAGGAGGTAATGTATCCCCACATTAATCGAAGATTTTCAGTTATAGACGCATATTTCTCAGCTTTTCTTGCGCAGGAGCACACCCCTGATTAGCTGCCATTTTCAAGTAATGCATCGCCTTGGTATTGCTCTGCTCCACGCCGCGGCCTTTCTCGAATAGTTGCCCAACTACGAACTGCGCAATATCTAAACCTTGGTCAGCTGCTTTTTTGCACCAGTAAAACGCCTCCGTGTAACTCTTTGCCGCGCCACGGCCTTGCCCAATCATGCCTCCTAGAAGACACTGCGCCCGAGCATGCCCTTGATAGGCAGCCTTTTTGTATAACTTGGCTGCCTCGAAGTTGTTCTGAGCCACGCCGCGGCCGTCTTCGTACATGCTTCCCAGGCTGCACTGTGTTTCCACAACCACTGCTTGAGTATTTGCTTTGTCTTGTGCAACAGCTTTTGAGTACCATTGCGCCGCCTCAACGTCGCTCTGCGCGACACCGCAGCCTTTTTCAAAGAATTTCCCGAGCATGCACTGAGCTTCGATGTTCCCTTGGCCAGCAGCCTTTTTACACCACTGAACTGCTTTCTTGTCACTCTGCGCAACGCCTTGGCCATTGAGAAACAATGTCGCCAACGCACACTGAGCATCTGCACTTCCACTGTCAGCTGCCATCTGGAGCAAACGCGCGGCCTCGACGTAGTTCTGAGCAACACCATGACCTCCTGACATCAGCTTCAACCCTAGCTTACACTGCGCATGTGAACTGCCTTGGGTAGCTGACTTCCTTAACCAACGCACTGCTTCAGTGTCGTTTTGTGCCACACCGCGCCCTGCATCAAGCATGACTCCAAGGTTACACTGAGCTGTTACATCTCCTTGTTCAGCAGCTTTTCTATACCAAGACACTGCCTCCACGTCATTACGCGCGACGCCACAGCCGGTCGTGTATAGGGTTCCAAGGTTGCACTGCGCCTTCGTACTGCCTTGGTCAGCAGCCTTCTTAGACCACTGAAATGCCTTCACTTCATTCCGCACTACACCACGACCGTTCTGAAACATTCTGCTAACGTTAAATTGTGCACTCGCATCTCCTTGATCAGCTGCCTTTTGAAACCACCGAAATGCCTCCGCGTCACTTTGTAGCACACCTCGGCCTTCCCTAAGCATCAAACCTAAATTATATTGCGCCTCCATAAAACCTTTTTCGGCGGCCTTTTCGTACCAAGATGCCGCCTCCGTATCGTTCTGAGCAAGACCAACGTGGCTGTTAAAATGGTGCCCCAGGCTATATAGCGCTCTTAAGTTGCCTTCTTCGGCCGCAGCACGCCAGTCAACAAGCGCCGCGTCGACTTCTTGCTTTGCCCAGTCCGGGAGAGCAGACTTCGAGGCTTTTCCTTGCTTCACCAGTTGTAGAACTGTGAAGTAACGAAGAATGGCCTCCTCGCAAAGCTGGTCAGTTCCAGGAGGTAGCGGGACTCGACACAAAGGGCACACTTGCTCCACACCAAATGCTCGGAGTTCCTTCACGCATGTGTTATGAAACACATGGTTGCACGGCAGAGTAGTGGCTGATGCATCCGTTAGTTGGTCCTGGCAAATAACGCACTTCTCCCCCGTACTTAACGCGCTAGAGTCAGCGTCGGATGGATCCTGAGACTGCAATAGTCTATCGGCTTTAGTGATACAGTGGTGCTTGTGGTTGGCCTTCCAGTGAGCCCGTTGGCAGTCTCTGCTGCAGTACACCACGAGACTACACCGGGAGCATGCCGATAGCTTGGGGGCACTAGCACTGCCTTCGGGAGCGGAACAATTGCTGCAAATCTTGAGATCAGGAGCGGTATTCTTCTTGTCTTTCTTTTCAGTTGACATAGCGAACATTGGTCTCAGTCTTAGGTACTACTGAAGCAGCTTAAAACTCCTCATCGCCCGTCGCTCAACGCCCCATCGCTCTTTCGCCCGTCCCCCCTTCCATGCAACCGCACTATTTGCTGTTCTCTCGTGTTCTTTTTGTGTTCTTTTTGTGTTCTTGTTCTTGTTCTTCTTCTTTTTCTTGTATTTTCCTCGTTCTTGTTCTCGTTCTTGTTCTGGCGAAATCTAAAGAGTAGTTAGGAGGACTGGGCAATCCACATGATCTTAAATTTACGCACAGAACGAAAATAATTGTCTTCGGTTGGTTGTGTCTCCCGCTCTGCCATTTTTTGCCAGGTGCTTCTTCTTGCAAGTGCTTTCGAAGAGAGGAAAAAAAAAAAAGGGGCCTGAGAGAAGGTTCCCTTCGCGCACTGCATTTGAATGGTGATTTCTTGCTTTTGTTTGAATGCCCCGAGACCTCTTCCATGTTTGAACTGTGCATTTTCGCCAAACGTGGCGTCCCCCAAATCGGGGCCCATGCACACATGCGTCGTGAAATCACAGACCCAGAAAAACAGGGTCCTGAAGGCCTTGCGATTCGTGAATAGTTCTCAAATGCGATCTACTAGATGCACTCTTCGCCCATTGGTTGTTGCCTTTAGTGTTGACACTTTGGGCGAGCCTTTTTTTGGCGTTCTATCTCGCCATGCCCACATCATTCTTCACCTTCTTTTCACCTTACCGATTCCCTTTCCATTCACACCTCATCGATTTTTCGCGCGTTTTTTTCGTGCTTGACCTAACTCTGGCCAGGCACATCAAAAGAGCTGGATTCGAGCGGGTGAGCTTCTCCGTCAAACACTTCGTTCCTTTCTCTAGATCGACCTTCAATTCGAAAATGGGGGACTACGACCGCCTTCCTTCAGCTCCGGTGGAAGTGAAAAAACGCCGCGGGCCAAAGCCCAAGTCGGCAATCCTCGGCGGGCGGAAGGTGGATGTGATGCATTCTTCTCAGGGCTATGCTGTGTTTTTTTTGTCCAATGCTTTATTTTTTGCGCCGCCGTTTGAGGCTAGCACGCTTGAGGCCTCTTTTCTTCGTGGGCACAAAGAGGAAAATTGTCGTGTCTTGATATTGGCAAGGCAGGATAAAACCTAGCTTCAGGCGTTCAAATTTGAATGTTCAATAGCAACTTTTCTGCTTTCAAGTCTTAAGGGCGTGAGCACAATGCTCATTACGGATCAATTGACGTTCTCTGCCTGTGCTGCGTATTCTCAGGTGAAATCAAAACGCAAGCGGCGCGACGGTGACGACGACGACGATGATGACGACGACGATGATGCGTGCGTGCTTACTCTTCTCAGTTGATTATTTCCTATGTCTCTCCTTCTTGTTTACCTCTTGATTACAGGCGACATTGTCTCCTTTCTCACTTCTTAAATTTAGCCCACCTTCACATAAACCGCTCACACGCCCTCTTTCTTGCGCGCTCTATCTCCTTACCCTATTTAAAAAAACAGGTACATCACCCACTCGTCGAGGCGCCAACTAGGCATCACCAGCAGCAGTAGTGCAGCAGCCTCAGTGCGGGACTCGGCGCGCACTTCTAGCCTCCGCCAGCGGTCTTCTTCTGCCAGGTGTGGGTGCGAAAATGAACGCACAGAGAAATATACTACAGTAGTACCTAGGGGAGGTACTAACGTGCACCGCACGCATACTAACACAAGCATCACTGTTTGCTCAAAAGTGCTTCCCGTAGACTATGGATGGCGCAGGAAGGAGTTTGTGTGGGGGGGAGTGGGGCTGGTCCTGTGTACTGCCGTCGTACTGCCGTCGTTGTTCTCTTCCAGTGAACTCGGCGCCTACTGGTGCCTCGTTTTTGCGCACATGTGCGCGTCATCTCTACAGGGGAGCAACGACGGAGCAGCAGCGCTTTGGGTCGGACGAAGACGTGTCCGACGACGACGACGATAGCAGCAATGCGCAAGCAGCCCAAGGCCGGCGAGGAGCTAGTCGAGGCGGCGGCGGCAGTGTGAGCGTGACAGCTGCGGCGTTTCCAACTGGGCCGTTCGAGGTAAGCATGGACAGTGGCGTGTATGCTGTAGCAAGTAAGTGGGTGGGTGAAGATGTTAGAGATGGGGCAAGGGAGCTCTTGTTTCGTGCTTCTTGCGTCTTACTTCTACTTCATCTTTTTTTTCTGCGTTTTGGGTTTGAAATATCCTCGTCTCCCTGTATTCAATTCCCAAAGGCTGAGCGCGAAGACGACGGGTCCCTGAAACTCGAGCGCATTTTGGGCTTTCGCGAGCGCTGGGGTCAGAATGAGGCTGCATCTAATAATAACAGCAGTGGCAGCAACAGCCATCGACCGCGCCCTGGGAACAACACTGCGATAGACCAGGTGCAAATCTATTGCCTGCAAGGCGTACGAATGAGCCGAGGCGAGGGACGAGAAACCAGTTGGATAAAAGACTAAGAGTCGTGCTGGCGATAGAAACAAACTTCGGAAGAGTGCCTTTTTTAGCACCTGTAGTTTTCCTGTTCAGACATGTTTGACTGTTACAGTGTTTTGCACTCTTTTTATTTCGACAGTGTTTTCGTCTTCCTAATGTTTCCTCGTTCACAAGCAGGTCCCGACCCTCGCAACCAAAGGCGACTTTGAGTTCTTGGTGAAGCACCGCGGCGTGGCTTACTTGCATGCCGCGTGGTGCTCGGCGCTTGAAATTGAAGCGTTGTCGGTGCGCGCACGCACGGTACGATCTGCACATGTGGAGGACGCGTATGTGTTTATTATTCTTGAAGAGAAAGCTTATCGTTCTTCAGAGGACATCTTGAGGAACAAGGGACTTGATCCCATGAATTACCGGTTTTGTACGAGGATTTTCGATTGTTGCTTTATCTCTTTTTTCACCATGATGCCTTGTCAGACTCAGCGAATTCTTCCAACTTCGCCCCTCGCTCAATATTTTTTTATTTCTTCTCATATACTATGTTAGGCCTTCTCCAAGTACCTCAACGGCCTAGCCAAAGCCGCCACCAAGCCGCACTTCGACGTCGCCTCGGTAGCCAACCCCGACCCACTGCTCCTCAAGTGCGTACTATATTCGTGTTCAACGCGTTATTGGTGGTGGCAGCAGTAGCACCAGTATTACTTTTTGAAGAATAAGTAAGCAATTTTTACATGCAGTGAACTTGCAGCAATTTCTTCCTTTTTCATTGTCATCGTCTCTATCTCTGCATCACCTCTTCTACTACTTTTTTTTGTTCATGTATATTATTATATTAGTGTGGAGGTGGACCGCATCATCGACTGCCGGGACCGCACTACCGAAGTGCCACTCACAGACGCTGAAATGGACGCACTGGAAGAAGAAGAAAAGCAGGTTCAGGAAGAAGAGGAAGAAGAGGAAGAAGAAGAAGGACAGAAAGGAATTGACAACAACAACAGCAGCAGCAGTAGCGCAGCTGCTGCTAGTGCTACTGCTGGCCTTGAGGAAGGAGGAGAAGAAGGGTTGGAGATGGAGGACGACTTAGCGTTCCTTGAAAAGGAAGCCGCCTCAGGAAGTGGCAGTAGTGGCAGCAGTGGTATTGGCAGTGGCGGCAAAGGATTGTCGCTGGGCGGTGGAAAAGGTGCGCGTGCGTGTGAATATAAGGGATTTCACTTTTGTCGACCCTCCCCCCCCCCTCTGGCCCTCCAGTACACTTTTACTCGTCATTTTACCTTTTCTATTTCTGTGCGTGCTTGTGTATATTTGTTTGGCGCGATACCGTACGGTCACACGGTCAGGCAAAACCTTAACAGTAATGAAAGCTGAAGCGGATCCCGTGTGGCAGCCGCTGCGGCGGTGCGGGAAGGTAAAAGAAACCATAGGGGGCAGATGTCTGTCGTTGTTTTTCATAATGAGTGGTGGCAAAATAGTGATGTTCTTCAGAAGGTGAAAAACTCCGGTATCGTCGCGCGTGAACTTTGCCCTTTGTTTTCTCTTGTCCTTGTTTCGATATGTAAAGTTTATTGGTATCGACGCACCTATGGCCCTGTGTGTTTCCTGTTTCTTCTTCTCTTGGAGCCCTACTACCCCAATGCCCTCTTCATGAAGCATGTGCTCTCTACTATTACCACATTAGGTGATTGAGGCGTTGCTCGAGGATCCGATGGCCGAGCCCTTCACGGCCCCGGTGCCCCTCGAGGTCTTTCCCGACTATCTCAAGTACGTGGAGACCCCCTGTGATTTGGGCACCGTGCAGCAGCGGCTGGAGAACGGCAAGTACAAAGAGCCCGAAGCGGTCCAACGCGACGTGCGATTGGTGAGTTTAAGATAGACAGAGTGGCTCGAGGGTGAGTAGGGAAGTAAGTGTGTAGGCGACGAGGAAAAGTAGTTGGCAGCAAACGGTCACAATCGGCATCAAACATACACACGCTGGTATTGCGGCCTCCTGGGGCCTCACCTCGATGGGGTATATATATATGTATCCTCCATTTCATACAGATATTTTCTCGTATTATATTAGGTGTGGGCCAACTGCAAGCGCTACAACCAGGCGGGCTCGCCCATTTGGAAGCTTGCCGTAGCCTTTGCAGAAGGCTTCGAAAAAGTCATGGCGGATTGGGTGATGGCGTTTCGACCCAACAGCAGCAGCAGCACGAATGTAGTACACGGCAATAACAGCAACAGCAAGAGTGGTCTGGCGTGGAGCGACAAGGGGGCGAGGCCCTGGGAACTGCCGGGAGGCGGGCTCAAACCGGTGAGAGGAACGAGGGAAAGGGCTAGGTGTAGACTTTGGTAGTCATGCATGAATGCCAATGGTGATCTCAATGCCAATGAACGTATTTCCTACTCAATACTGTTCGCAAAAGTCTGGTGCACTTACACCAGCCTTTTCTTTGTTTCCTTTTCCTGCAATCTTCTTCCTCTTCCTTTTGCTTTTCTTTGATGTGCCTTCACTGTTTTTATTCCGGGTGTAAACATCCATCTATCCATACCCACATCCACCCATCTTACTTTACATGTGCCCCATCCACCAATCTTACTTTACATGTGCCCCCCAGGTGGTGCGCCACGACGACTACGACCGCCCGACCAAGCCCATCACCGTCCGAGAGTACCTGGTGAAATGGCAGGGGCAGTCCTATGCCGCATCCACTTGGGAGTCGGCGGAGGTGTTGACGGACCCCGAGGGATCCTTCCTGGACGTGGGCAGTAAAATTGCGCATTATCACGCGGTCAATGACACCGCCCCCGCGGAGCCTCTGATGACTCCCAATGAAGTACGGTTGGGGGCGCGTGCGTATGCTTTGCTTCTTCTTTTCTGTGTTCTTCTTTCATTAAATACTTTACCTTCAATGATACTTGACAACATCAAGTGCAAGATTTCGCGCTGCCTTGCTGTACTACTGTATAACTTCCAACTCACCATGTTTAGATGTTGGTTTGCTTTAATTGTTCCTGATCCTCGACTGTCTTATTTTCCTTCTGCACACCGTGACCACTTTCTCTGATCCTCGACTGTCTTCTTTTCCTTCTGCACACCGTGACCACTTTCTCAGATCAAAGCCGAGCTCTCCTTGGCGCGCCATTTAGCGTTTCCTGCTGTCGAAGGAGAGCCTGACCCGCGAGCCGAAGCCTCGGCCCAAGCGCACGCCCAGGTACTTACATGTGTTTGTACATGTATACATGTGCACGTGCGTGCATGTTTTTGAGTACAGTAGGCGCACTGCACATGTAGACGTGTATGTCCGTGTGCTTGCACCCAAAACGACGTGCTGAGCGTGGTCAATTGTGCACACCCGCAGAATACGGAGGCCATCTTAGGAACGGCCATTTTATTCCTTTTTTAAAAAATGCATTTCAAACACTCCTTCATGTGTTCTCATTGCCTCCCGCGCGTATGCCTGTTATGTCACTCTTCGTATGCATATCCGTTAGATTCGCGCCCTGCAGTACTTGCGGTTGAACCTGACACCCCCGCCAGACCTCATGAAGGACCTCGGGCCTGCGACAGCGGTCATGACAACGCTTTTGGACACCTTCACTTCAACGGATCCCGAAAATGCACCAACGACGACTTCAGGCAGTGATTTGAAGGAAGTAGGCGGAGCTGGAAAGGAGTCGGTTAAGAAAGAAGGGCGCGAAGTCAGCATTCGAGTGGAAGTCGCGCAGGTGCGCAGAAGCATTGAATTCGTTTCTTTCGCAATAGCCAGGTCTAGGGTTCGTTTCATCTTCTTTAGAAGGATTGCACGTGCCATGTCAAGAAGAAGCATAAACTTGCTTGGTTTTGTTACCCTTCTTTTTCCACTGCTACCGTAATTCAAAAAAACAATTCAAGGTGTTGACTGACATGGCGCATGCGATCGCGCGCGGAGGCCAAAAGAAGTACCCTAATATGGTGACCTCGCACCTGGTCCGAGAGCACTTCCAGCAGCAGCAACTCCAGAAGAAGAAGAAAAAGAAGGAAAAGAGAAGCCAGAATGGAGTATTCGAACCAGGAGAAGAAGGAGAAGAAGAAACGCTTTCTAGTATTAGTGCCTACCTTCAAGCATCCACTGGCTCTCGTGCTCCACCTTTCTCAACTTTAGGCGCCTGCCGGCCGGGAGAAGTGCGTATATTTCAATGCTTTCATGTCTTATTAACTGCGTATTGGATGTGCCATCTTGTTTTCCTCCTTCATAGAAATTTAAATTTTCTACGATTTATTCTATCTCTTTTCTTTTCTTTTCTTTTTTCTTCTCGATAAAAAACCCTTGTGGAATCATTGAACCGAACCTACATGTGTATTATTATCATCACCATCATCATCATCATCATCATCATCATTTTTTTAAACAATCACTAACAGGTTGACGTGGTGCTAGGCCGAGGGCCTCAAGGTTTGCTCATGAACATTGGCGAAACGGAGTGCGGGCGCGGCGCCATTCGCATCTTGGGCTTCCGCAAGAACCCAATCGATGGCAGCAGCGGCGGCGCGGAACTGTGTGGCTTGATTGACCCACAAGATGTAGTGGTGAGTGTAGGTGTTTGTGGTGTGTCTCTGTGCATGTAGGTTGCGTTTCTTGGCTTTGTTTAGCATAGTTGTTGTTGTTGTACCTTTTGTTTGCTGCACTGTTGTTGCGTTTCTCATGATGCTTTCTCATGATGCCCCCCCCCCATTTTTCTTCCCTGTCATTATGATGATTATCGAACACCATCATGCCTTTGGATTAATTTGGATGACACATGTTGATGTGCGAATGCAAATGTAGCACCTATGAACGCTTTTTGCGAACACTTTTAGGTGGCGGTGAATGGGGTGTCCGCAGTGGGTGTGCCGTTTGCGAAATTAACGAGCATGCTCACTGCGCACAAGGGATATTTGGCCTACACTCACCTGCGCTTGATCAAAGAAACGGTAACGGAAACGTGGAATTGAGATAAATGAGAAAGACGATGTCCTTCTTTTCTCTCTTTCGCGTTATCTCATTTTCGGAGTTGGACTCAATCTCCCTGCTCGTCACCACCGTTTTAAAGAATATGTACTTCTATTCTACACCCGTCTAGGCCCGCCTACACTACGACCCCACCATTGCCCATGACACTGCCCTCCGCAAGCGAGAAGCCGCCGAGAAAGCCGCCACCCAGCAGCGGGACCGGGATCGGGCCGCGGCCGCCGAAAAAGCCCGAGCCGAGTCCCGACGGGTGTTCCAGGCCCGCGACCAAGCCGCGCAGCAAGAGTATGCGCGCTTGAAAGAGGCGCAAGTCAACGCGGCCAAAAACGCGTGCGCTGCCATGACCTACCCCGGCTTTTCCAGCTATCTAGGCGTCGTGCAAGTGGCCATCGGCCCCATGTCAGAGCACAACCAATGGTGCGCCGTCACGCTGCCGCCGCCGCCTCTGCCGCCTCATTCTGCTGCTGCTAGCAGTGGCAACGACAACGGCAGCAATCATAGCGGAGCATCGTCACCTTTGTTGTTTCAGCGCGTCACCGGCAATCTGTTGCGAGATGAAGCAGCCGCCGCGCGCGAATATGATATTTCGGTGAAAGGGCGATACGGACCTTCGGCGATCACTAATTTCGTACAACGGCATCAGCAGCAGCAGCAGCAAGATGCTCAGCCTGGGGAGATGACCAGGAATGCTGCTGCCATTGTGCCTGCGCCATCATGCTTAGAAGAGGTTTGTGTATAATTCCTGTTTCTAGCTAGATTGTAATTGTGATGGCTTTCTGCCTTGGGTAAACCTCTACAGTATCTCCAACACTCAACTGCGCGTGTGTGATATGTTTTGTGCGCCCGTCTCTTACGATTGCACATGTGCACTCGCACGATGCATGCGTACTTTTATTTTACAACCCCTCCCCTCCCCTCTTCTCTCCTCACATTCCAGTGCATCGACGAGCCTTGGTTCGATTTGAGCCACTCGTTGCCCGAAGGCTGGACGGCCCACTGCGACCAAAAGACCCATCGCTGGTTCTATTATAATAAGTTGAAAAATTCCACCACCTGGGAGCGTCCCCCACCGGACGAGAACCCCGAAGTGGTGGCTCTGAAGGCAAAGGAATTGCAGGCACGGCAAGAAGCTCGAAAAGAACAGCAACTGCAACTGCAGCGCGCAAAAGAAGAGGCAGAAAAGACAGCTGCGGCAGTAGCAGTGGCAGAGAAAGCAGTGGCTGAGAATCCAATTGGAGCAGTGAATGAGGAAGGTGCAACGTCCACAGAATCAGCATCAGAAGCTGCGCCAGTGCCGTCGGCTGCATCTGCTGTGCCGTCGGCCGAAGCCACAATGCCGTCGGCTGCAGACATGGATACCGACGTGGCGCTTTCCAGCACCATACCTCCAGCCCCAACCTCATCCTCGTTGTCTGGTGCTGCTGCTGCTGGCGCTCCGGTTTCTAACGACAGTGCCACTACTACTACGAGCCTTGCTGACGCAAGTGCAGTAACCTCGATGCGCACTGACGATGATAACGAGGACAAGAAGACAGAAGACGAAGACCAGAACAACAAGGGCAACGCCATGAGCGACATAGGATCAGACGAGGACTTCGATGAAAACGACGACGACGATGTTGACAGCAGTGACGAATTTGCGACCACTCTCGCCACTTCATTAGAAGCCAAGAGCACCGATGCTGCCGCACTCACCACTTTGTTTCGAACGCTGTTTGGCACTACGGGACCGACCACGCCGCATTCTCGCCTTCTGTATGCCGTCATTGCGGCCTCTGCCTCTTCATCATCAGCTTCCTCGCCATCTTCGTCGTCGTCGTCTCCGGGATCGCCTACTTCCTCAGTTGCCAATGCCGCGGCTGCAGCCTTCAGCAACCCGTCTTATGCGCCCCCTACCAATGCGGCGTGGAAGGTGCTTCCCCACTTGGTAGGGTTATTGGCGCCCAGGCGGGTGTGGGTGACCCGCGAAGTG
>Ga0307982_1004274_pt1 | contig 11303 bp, 8 predicted proteins | sample OrgLakmetagen989_FD_201847 | JGI IMG/M metagenome (GOLD analysis project Ga0307982, IMG submission 201847) | Saline water microbial communities from Organic Lake, Antarctica - #989 | ecosystem: Environmental > Aquatic > Non-marine Saline and Alkaline > Saline | place: Antarctica: Organic Lake... | reverse complement strand
GTCTCGCCCTCTGCATCCAGCGCTTCTTCTTCTTCTTCTTCTTCTTCTTTGCCGAATTTCAAGCGTAAGAAGCGGCGGCGTGCGCAGGCAGTTCCGTTGAGCGAAGCGGCAGTGCGCCGTGCAGCGGTGCTGGCGCGCCCTCCCGTGCTTGACCCGGGCGCAGTCCTTCGCCAACGCACCGGCTTCTCAGAGTCACCGGCTTTCTTGCAGGAAGAAGCTGGAGGGGATTAGGCGGCGTGCACTTCCCATCGCCGTTTTTCTGTTGCCAATTCCAGTTCTAATATTTCTCCTTTTTTTTTCAAGGTCCCTGGCCCTTTGTCTTATGTCTTGCGTGATGTGAGCAACGCAGCCAGCTCGCAGTTCGCCGGCTCCCTAGCAGACCACTAACAACTAACAACTAATGAGTTACTATTTACTAACAACCAGAAAGGAAACTGAGTACAGTACTGACTTCGACCCAGGCTAGAATAGCAGCCCACTTATTTCTAGCGCATAGCGGTGATGTGCTGTGTGTTGTGGTATCTGATAACTGATATAGCGTATAGTGGTATATATTTTGATTATTCAAGAGTCACTGGAATCTCTAAAAACTAAAAACTAATACAAATCCAAATTTTGAGCACGAACTATTTTTGCGCATGTGTACAATAGGAGAGAAAACCAGCACTCCCAATGAAATAGCACATGAATCCGTTGAACTGGCAATCCTAGGCCGCCCACTTCCTATCTCTTCCTATATATTTGGTGCTCGTTGGGGGCATGGGACGAAAGTGGCTCTCAGGTGCCGAAGATTTCCGGAATTCGATTCCAGTTTATTTTTGTTTCGTTTTTTTTTTTGCTGTGCCGCCCACCCGGCGACCACGTTACTCTTGGTTTTGCTGCCTTGGCCACCACGGGAGTTGAGGTCGCGCGGTGTGTGTGTTTTTTTGTATATCGTGGCCGCTGCGTGAACACCAAATCGGCTCCTGTAGAAGGGAGAAGGGGAGGAGGAAACCGGTCCTGCTTGCCCCTGTCGCCGATCAAATGCTCGTTCAGGCTTCAGTGCAAGCCGCCCTGACTTCAAATCGGAGGCCAATCGAGCATGCCAAGCGAAGGGTCCGCTGAAGGGCGCGCACGCTTCGCGTCGTCGTTCTCGGTGCCATCAAAACCGTCCAATGCGTCCGCTTCTAGGTTTCCCAAGTCCATCTCTAAACCATCCGGGAGCGCCGGCGACGGCAACAGCTGATTGCTCCAGACATCTCCTCCTCCGCCACCGCCGCCGCCGCGACTCCCTGCGCCGCCGCCCGGCGCCTTCCTTTTCTTCTGCGCGCACGACTTCACGTAGCGCTGCAAGTGGCGCAGCGTGGAAGCGTCCAGCGCATCCAAGTCCACCTCAATTTCAGCGTCTCGCTCATCCACGTGCGCGCTTCGCTCCTTGATAATTTCCACGACGCGGGGCAGCTTGTCTTCCGGCAACGCATTGATGCCCGCCTTCAGCGTTTCCTTGTCGGCTTCCGACAGCGGCTTGTCCTCGGCTGGCTTCTTGGCAACCGCCACTGGCGCGAGCTGCTGTTGCGCCTGCATGTTCATGTCGGTCTGCGAAGTTTGGCGCTTGAGCTCTGCCAGCTGTTGCTGCATGAGCTCCATCTGCTGCTGCAGCGCCATAAACTGAGCTTTTGGCACCATGCCAGCTGGCACCCCACCTCCACCGCCGCCGCCCTGGCTCTGAACGCGCACACGGGGTGTGGACGATCCTGATCCCGATGCCTCGTCTCGAGGGCCAGGCTTGGCCGTGTTGGCAGCCGGCTTGCCCTTGCGGTTTCCCTTCCCACTGCTGCTGCCCGCCTCCTTCTCCTGCACTGCGGCCACCGCCGCCGCATCCTTGCTAGGCATCGGCCCCAGCGGCTCCACCACCGTGCGGTACTTTTCCTCAAAAAACGCTTTGAGCTCTTGGGCCGCCATGTGCACCACGTTGTCCTTCTTGGTGTTGTACACCATGGCGTTGCGGAAGACCAGCAGCACGCAATCCTTGAAAGCGTCGGGGGTCTCCAGCTGCCCCGTTTCCACCTTGGACTTGACCGTGCCCAAGTCCATGGGCTTCTTCACCACGTTGGGATAGTCCAGCAAGTTGAGCGCCTTCCAGTCCACCGGCGCCGCGAACCAGTGCGCGGCCGGCTGCTTGCTCACGTCCCGCAGCACCGCGAGGCACTTCCGCAGGTGCTGGTTCAGAGACACCAGCGTTCTCTCCTCTGGCGGCTCCTTCAGGTGGGCGGGAATCTTCCGAGTGCGCCCGTGAATTGATGCGCCGCCTGCGGAAGCACCCGGCACAGGCACTCCTGACCCAGCGGGCGCTCCATCCTCGTCCGCTCGGCCATCGCCTGCAGCTGCCGACGCGGCCGCCGAATGCTCCTTGCCTTTGCCCTTGCGCTCGGGGGCCCGGTGCTCCGAAGAGCCCGCTTCACGGTTGGCGGGGATGTCGGCCTTGTCCTTCCAGTCGCCAGCGGTGGCCCGCTTGGACCGGCCGCCCGGCGTCGTGCCGTTGTCCTGGGGGTCGTCCGGAGGCTTGGAGAGCTCGCTCAAGCTTTGAATGCTTTTCCCGCCAAGGCCGCCGCCAGGCGAGCGCGGCGACAGGCTACCTGACAGCGGCGGGTCTGCTGCTGCCGAATCAGCCGCCGAAACTTGAAGGCCCGCCTTCGCGCGCTGCGCAGCCGGGGCTCCAGCCACCGCTGCTGGGCGCTTCTTCGAGTCCTTGGACTCCTTCGGCAGCGGTTTGGGCAAATACCTGCGGAAGAGCTCACTTGCGCCGTCTGCCGCCGCGATCGTGCCCGTGACCACGAAAGCGCCGAAGCGATTTTTGCCAGCGCCCTGCACGTTAAAGCCACCGGCAGCGTTTTGAATTAATGTTAACGCCACGCCCTTCTCGTCGACCTTGAGCGGCGGCTGCCCCCCCGGGCGCATGAGGAAAAAGAAGCCCGTGTAGTTGCCCGACGACGGAAACGCGTGCGGCGGCTTGCCAGCTTTGGGCGCTGCCATTTTGAGCTCAAACGGTGACGTTTGTCCTTCGATGTCGTGCGCCGCCGCAGTCATGCCCCAAGTGCCAGCCAACACGTGCGCACCCGACGCCTCCACCACGAGCTGGCCGCGCATGCACGGCAAGTCAGTCGCCGTCGGGGTCGGAGCAGGCGGCCCAGCTGCCAAAGTGGAATCCGCTGGAAGGCTGGCGGCATCATCAGGGGCTGCGTGGTTGACATTTTGCTCGTTGCTATCCGAGTCCGCGTCACCGCTTGCTCCAGCCTGGTCGACTACTTCGGCCGTGGCTTCGGCAGTTGTGGACGCCGACGATACTAAAGGGATGTCCGCGTGCGCCTCAGCGCCCGCGAGCTCGGGGGCTGGCGCTTGCCCGGCTGTAAGGCTAGATGCCACGGAGGCTGACGCGGGGACAGGCTCAGGACCAGGGGCAACCTCAACAGGCGAAACGGCAGGCGGCTCGGAGGAAGACCTGGTGAGCTCTGATCGCTCCGATGCACTCGGCGCGGTCGAGGTAACAGCAGCAGATGAAGCAGTAGCAGCAGGGTCAGCGGTAGCAGCGGCAGCAGCATCAACAGCCGGAGAACGGCGAGAATCACCGGCCGCAGCAACAGGCTCCGCCATGGGCACTGCAGGAGCGTTTAAAGTCGAGATATGAGCAGAAGGCGGCGAACTTTGTTGAGGCGGGGGCGTTGGGGCGAGACGATCAGACTTTGATTCGGCAGAGGTCTGACCAGAGCGAAAAACAGAGTAACATGAAGAAAGGAAGGCAAGTAAAGAGGAAGAGACGAGGCCAAATGCCGGATAGTGTTATGGCCTCAACACAGGCGAGGGCCAACAATGGACAATCGGGATTGCACAAGATAGATTGCAACGGCAAGGTTGCGAGAGAGAGAAGGCAAAATTACCTTGTCAGCGTATGGGGACGGAGCCTTGGGTGATCCACCGTTCTCTGAAGATCTGCGAAGGTTTGCAATTTGAACAAGAAGGGAAAAACGAGACGGTGCGATGTTTGAGACAATAATTACAAGGAAAATGTCCAGGAAGCGACAGGCTTCACGGAAGTGGCTTTTAAGGCGCCCACATGATGGTGGGAAAGCACTTCACAAGACTCTCATTCGTAACAAAAATGGGCCGACGGAGTGAGAGAAAGATTTTCCCGCCTCATCAGTGGATCGCACACTCAAGAAGGATTTTCTACTCAAAATCAGGGTCTCAGCCCCAGTCAGACATCCACGATGCATAATCAAATGACATGACAAGTTCGAGAGGTTGCAACAGGCGAAAGGGGCAGCCCTGGAGGGCGCCACCTCTTCGGTTCTGTTTGAGAGGAAGGCTACATGGAGTAGATCGCATATATGGTCCGCATGAGGCGAAATTTGAGTCAACGAAAACAAGGCAAGGATCACTGTGACCGCATTGACGCAAGCTTTCAGATGGTACCCTCGAGAGGTGCAGTTGCGAGGGAGAAGCGGGGTGGATACGGGATAATCCCGTGTGATCGTTTTCTCCGGTGCAACGTGCTGACTCGCAAAACTATTCTGAGAAGCTCTGAAAGGTCAACTCACCCGCCCGGAACAGCCTCAGTCATGTGGTGAAATAGTACGGTTTGCCCAAGGGCTGGAGCGAGCTCCTGCTGTCGAGCTGGCCGCACCGGAGGAGTTTCAGCAGTTCAATCCGCGCGCGTGTCCCCCTTGTTTTGCGGTCGCTGATTTGCAGTTGTGGCCAGATGGCCGTAGAACAAGTAAATCTACCGTATTCTTGCCAAATTCTTACATATTTTACCGCGTTCTTATGCATTCTTTGAAGTAGCTCAGAGTTTTCTATTCTGAGTTTGACAACGTACATCATTCAAGCTTCTTCTCCTGCTGTGTTCCGTCGTGGTGTCGTGCGCGTGGTGTTCTCCATTCCTATCCTCCTCCTCGGTTAAAGCAATCTGAAGCACTACTTTTCTGTAGTCTGTGGTCGCAATTCGCGCAACCATTCCACCATTCCACAAAAGAAACACATTCAAAAGCATTCGAGCATATTCCTAAACAATTTGATGATGGAGTAGAGCGGCAATATAGAAAGGCCTAGTCAACGCCTTCGATAGCATTAGTATGCCAACAACGTCAGAACTTGCTCACGATTCGGCCAACAACCCTATAAAACCTCCTCGTGCAATGAACTTGCGAACGAATAAGGTTGGGGCTCGTAATAGTCTAGCTGCTTTAGAGGCAGCACCCATGGAAGGCCCAGAGCGCCCTTCTCAGGACACTGCACGCGCGTTGACGCCCAGACGGCAGTCATTTCAGCCGCAAACGCTGCTCCCAGAAGTGCCGACATTAGAAAATCCCGTTACCGAAGAAGAGCAAGAGCTTCGCCCAGAGACCCCACGTGATGCGCACAAGCGGCTGTTCAGCGACGCCCAGCGCAAGCTTTTGTACACCCTCTCAATACCCGACGAGCGGCTGCACGTAGTGGGAGTCTGCGTTGTGCTCCTCAACTCAGCCGTGGTGTTGCGCTGGCCGCAACATTACTGGATCCTTTATCTCCTTCAGGTTGGAAAGAATATGACGTAGACAAGATTCCAAGCACAATGTCTCCGCAATGTTTATCAAAAAGTATTTCGTTTCGTGTGAATTTTGATGTGCAGGCAAGCGTCCTGTTGCCCTGGCGCTTTGTGCGGTTTCGGCGCACGAACGAAGAGCTGCTGCTCCTTGACTTTTGCTACTGGTGAGAAAATAGAACACGTTCGTTCTTCTACTTTTTATAATCTAGTCACCTAGGCTACTTCCTTCTAATCCTATTCTAACGCAACTCTCTACTTTCGCTCAGGGTGACAGCGCTGGCCGCCGTTTGGACCGCTTTTTCACTAGCCCGCGTTTACGGAAGTGGAGGCAGCGAGGACGACTCGTACGCGTACAGCTGGGTGGATCGAGCCGTAGCTCGCGCGGGCTTCATGTATGCAAGCGGTGTGCTGGCGTGGTCTGTGGCCATTTTCAGTAACCGGTGCATCTTTCACCACGTGGACCACATGACCTCGGCGTTCGTGCACCTGGCGCCGGCGATGTTTTTCCACACTCTGCGGTGGGGCAGCGGCCTGGGCCCTGGAGTGGTGCACCAAGCCTGGCCTGGCCTCTTCCTCGTCTGCGGTGGCGTTGGCGACGACGACGACAAGAGCAGCAGCAGCCAGGACGCTGCCTACGCCGCTGCTGACGCCTGCACGCTGCAGCTGTGGTGCAGCGACGGGTGCGGCGCCTCAGTGGTGGAGCTGCTTGGGTGGCCCATGCTGCTCTACTGCGTCTGGGCAGTGCCGTACTTTTGCGCCCTGTTCGTGTGCGGGGCGTCGTGCATTGCGCGCAACGAGAAGGAAACGCTGTTCAGCTTTCTGGTGGCGGACCGTGGGCTGGGCCCCGTGCTTCGTGCGGTGCCCGACCAACCGACGCTCTTGCGCCCCGCGGTGTACCTGCTCGGGCACGCGCTCATGGTGCTGGGACTCGGGGCGTTGAGCTTGGTGACCTGGTACAGCTTTTGGGCCCACAGCGTGCTGCTCGTGGGGCTCGGGCTCCTGACCTTGCGTCAAGGCGCCACGTGGCAGTTCCACTACTTTGCCCTGCGCTACGCGGAGGGTTTGCTCGAGGACTACAGCGCGGCGCAAGAGGAGAAGACAGCCGCGGCAGCCGCAGCCGTCGGGAGCGAGCTTGAAATGGGCGGCGGCGATGTAACTGGAGGTAAACAATCGGGAGGTGAATCCAAGATTTAAATAATGATACAAGGGGCCGCCAACCCGATCTAAAGCCGCCCTGAAGTTTACATTTTGCATCCGAGCGCGCTAAGTCATTGTGATTCGTCTCCGTTATGCCCTTTGTCCAGTGACAAGTTCATTCTACTTGGTTACCTTCGACCGCATTAGAACAATTGGCCGATCAGGGCTCTGGCCGATGGCCTTCAGCTCGCGATACCGACACTTCACCCTATAACTGCTATAACTATATAATTTAATATATAGTTATCTCTCAGTAGTATTTACACAATTACACTCAGATCCATCAATCAATACGCCACTTTCTGTTGCTTGTTGATGTTTCTTTGCAATTGGGAAGTATAACCTAATCTCGAACTCGAACTAATACAAACCCAAATGGCACAGAAGCCAATGCTGCGGGCAGAAGTGTACGCGCATGCGATGCGCGCAAGTCAAAATTGTAAAAAGGAAGTGCGTAGAGAGAAGAAAGTATAGTACTTTCAACCCTCTCTAATCTAATCTAATCTAAATTACTTATTTATTATTGAGGTCCTTGTTATTTGTATATGAATATGAATAAATTAAATTGAGAAGCGGAAACGTTCAGCGTGTTCTATTATTTTTTGCAACTCAAAACGGCGCTTACCCTAGTATTTACAGCGGGCATTCGCGATCATCAGACGGAGCCGCAACTACCTTGAACGCAGCGAGTATAGTTATTTGGTTGATGATCAAATAGCTGTCCCAAGAGAGCCAGGCTGAATCCGGGACGAAGTCTTCGCTTGTTGATCTCTGATTGATCCCCTTGCTTCCTCTGCCACACCAATACTTAAGGGTAAGTCCGCTTCGGTAGTTTCGTATTCTGAAAACCGCGCCAGAGAAAAGTTGATGCGAGGAACGGACTCTCCGAGACGAGTAAGGCTTTCCAAGCGAGGCATCGACATACCGATGCTCGATATTACGTCGCCCTCCGGAAGACGCGTTATTGACTGGCCAATGCGATGAACGTCTGTCACACCCAACGGAACTCCGAGGACATAAGCATTTCGGTCGTGGCCATCGTGTGGATCCTTCGCAGCTTTTTTCGAGGGGGTGGGGGCAGCTACAGGCTTTGGTTCAGCTACAGGTTGAGAGACTAAGCTCGCGAAAAACTCGTCTTTAGTTTCTACGTCAGCAACTTTTATCTTCTTCTTCTTTTTCTTCGATGGCGCCACACGAAGCGCCTCTGCTCGAGCTTTTTCCTCTTTCAGCCGTTTAAGTTCATCACGCTTTTTGCGCTCGGTAGCGTACGCCTCAGCCCTTTTGATACGAGTTTGTGTCTCGCGCTCCCGTGCTGCAGCCGCTGCAGCTGCTTTCGCATCCGCCTGAGCCTTCTCTCTCTCTAACTTTTTAAGGTCCTCTTTTTGAATCGTTTTCATCATGATTCTATTTGCTTTCGCGAGGTCGGCTTGCTCTTTCTGGGATAACTGAGATTCGTCCACAACTTGAGGCGTTGATCCCAATTTCATCTTGGCTGCGTCAAAACCTGCAGGGTTGTTAAAAAATTCGTCGGCACGCTTTTCCCGTTTTCGTTCCAGTTCTTTGATCTTCTCGAGCTTTAACAATTCTTCGTTTCTTATTTGCTTTCGTACTGCAGCGGACTGCTTGACACTCTGTGCCTCCAGGTCAGCTGGATCCCGCGTGTCGTCCCGTGATAGCCAAAGTGTATTTTTGAATTGTGGCATATTGCTCGGCGAATCCCAATACTTCGACAACTTAGATATGACGCCTTTGACGCACATTTTTATATTAAAACATTCGTCTGGGTCACCTTCATCGCGTTCCACAGAGGACTTCTCATAGACGTAGACGCATAGAAAAATGCCGAAGACTAGGACAAAGGAAATAATCGTCACAGCAATCATAGCTGCTTCGTGGTACGTTAATCGATCCCATTTAACACATTCATACGTGTCAACCATACAAACCATAGAAGCCTCGGCCTCTGTGGTCGAAGTCCACTTGACTCCGCTGCCTGGAGTATCCGGACAATCGCTCCGCCAGCCAGCCTCAGGGTAGGTCTGACAAGTCTCTCCGTGTTCCCAATTACTCGTAACTAAGGTTGGCCATTCAACCTGGCCAGCTGCGCGCCAGTGAAAATTGATGTCTACGTCCTGTTCATCGTCCACCTCTTCGAGCCGCGGCTTCTCCACAACTGCCCAATTACTGGGAAATCGGTTGCTAGAGCTATCTCGATACGTCAAATACAGCTCTGTCGGGTTATACTCACCCGTTCGCTCACGGCATTGCCAGAGCTTGAAGTACGAATTTCCTGCAGCGTCCAGACCTTGATAGTGAAAATTTCCCATGCTATCGCGGGCAGAGCCTGAGCCCTGCGTAGCCATAGTGCCAGTGAATGTTAAGTTCTTGCAGTAATCTTCCGATTTAGGTAAGGCGGCATCACTCAATGTGAATACGCTTGATAGGATCGCGATTATTTGCCACATCGTGCATTCAAAGCCAGTAAAAGTTCCCATTATGTCGGAGATGCGGCTGATGTCACTGCAGTATTGTGCTACAGATGTGAAAGACCTAAGTTACAGGTAGTCGATAACGAAAAGCCATTTTCTTGCGTGCTGGGTGCTGGGTGCTGGCATGGCTGGGCGTGCTGGCGTGCTGGTGCTGGCTGTGATTTTGGTACTTATCTTATTTCGACCAATGAGAGTTGTGCATGTGTGGTAACTGTTGTGTTTCTGTGTTTCGGTCAAGCTTCGCATGATGTAGTACTATCGCCTGCTCTCCTGCTTCCTCCCGGCCTTTGTCTCCGCCGGCCAAAAGCGACTACCATGCCAGCTCTCAGCACATTTGATTTTGAGGCCGTGAAAGACTACACATGTTGCCTGCATTTAGATGGCCAAGGCTACACAGGAACTATTCCGACAGAGATTGGGCTAATGACGAACCTGGAGAATGGATTTTACTTGAGCAGAAACGCGCTCACCGGCACGATACCCACACAAATTGGAATGCTCACTGAACTTCGCTCGGATTTCGTGCTTTCCGACAACTCTCTCACAGGCACCATCCCGTCACAGGTGTTTACAAGAAGACATTTACATGTTGTGCCTAAGGTTTATTATTGGGCATCTCGAAAGCGCTCGACTTGTGCAATGACCTACTGCGGTGAAGCTAGTCAAGCCTAGTGCCATAACTAACGTAAATTATTCTTTGCTGAAACCAGGTTTACCTCATGTCGAAGCTCACGTCGAACTTTGATGTGAGCTACAACAGCCTCACTGGCCACATCCCGAAGATTGCACTGCAGTACCTTACGGACATGAAGGACAACTTGAAACTCAACCACAACCAATTTTCAGGCACCATCCCTTCCGAAATTGGTCTAATGACAAAAATGACGGTAAGCTCAACTTTAGAGATGTTTTGCATGATGAAATTATGTTTTTGAGTGCCGAGGTAAAGTAGTTAAAAGAATTGCCTACTCTGTTCTCGTGTCAGTACATGAACGCACTCTGTGCGTAGACCCAACACACCATTCGTACTAAATGTATGCCCAATCAAAAATCCAGGTTCGCCTTCCTTTCCTTCTAAAACATTAACGCATGCATGCGTGTAACTGTTGTGCGTGCACAGGACAACTTAGAGCTGGACAACAATTACCTGTGCGGCACCATTCCAGAGGAAGTCTCCGAATTGACGGACTTGACGGGCTACTTTTCGCTGTACAGCAACTCGCTCTGTGGCGAAGTGCCGTCAATCTTGAAAAGCGACGCCGCATCAACGCAGCACTGGGTGTACACCGAGGGCACCTACGTGAACCAAACCTGCCAAGAGGTCTGCGAGCAGGGTAGCGACGAAGAGCTTTTGGGCATTGGCATCGGCGGCGTGATCGGCATCGTGCTGGCCGTCTTGCTGTTGCTCGGCGCGTGCTTCGCCTTTGCCTGGTCCCAGGGCAGCCTCGGAAGTGCCGGCAGCGGCGGCGGTGGCAAAAGCAACGGCAGCGAAAGCCGGCGCCAAGGGGCGCAGCAGTTCGACGACACCAAGTCGCCGATGATGGACGAAGGAGCCGCCTACGAGCCTCCAAACGCTGCCCCAAGCGCACCCAACGAGTTCTAGGTGGACTGCCTTCCTGTCTTTGTTGTCCTTCAAATATTGGAGCCCCAGCTGGCACTGTGACTGTGAGAATTATAGTACAGTGAGATCACCAAGCCAGTTACTCCCGTCGTATTGTTTTATGAATAATAATTCGTAATCATAACGCTTACTGCACCCTTCTTATGGGATCTTGGTTAAATAAAGGGCCCAACCAGCTTTAAAAAAACCTGTATTGGCCGTTTATTTTCTAAAAATGGGCGAATGGCGGGAGGTGCTGGGCGGCGGACCAGCACCTCCTTCGAAGCCACAAACGCTTCGAGTGCATCCGGGATCCCACACTTAGTGAGGCAAAGTGTTTAGAGTTTAGAGCATCGCCGGTCGCCTACGACCCGCCGATAAATTTACAACACCTCATCACGTTGCGGGGCGCCACATTGTGGCGCAGCATCCACCGCACGGGCTTGTAGTAGCGTCG
>Ga0307982_1004273_pt1 | contig 11306 bp, 14 predicted proteins | sample OrgLakmetagen989_FD_201847 | JGI IMG/M metagenome (GOLD analysis project Ga0307982, IMG submission 201847) | Saline water microbial communities from Organic Lake, Antarctica - #989 | ecosystem: Environmental > Aquatic > Non-marine Saline and Alkaline > Saline | place: Antarctica: Organic Lake... | reverse complement strand
GGGTCGCATTTGAGTTCCACCTCTGGTCTACGAGTCCGCCACAAAGCTGAAACTTCTGCTAGCACCTCAACCTTGACTTCGCCGTGCGAGTCTTCTGAATATTTATTGCTAGAGTCGCTATCGAAGGCGCTAAAAGTGTCGGCTGATTCCTTCCCTCGGGAATGCCAAATTACAAGAGTTATTCCTAGGATTCCGATGAGCGCCAACTTAATTGTGGGCTCAGCATACCACAAACGGAGCGCTCGCTGACGCATCCCTTTTCGAAGATGAAAAATGATCGCGGCTATTACAACAGTGAACCCAGCTGGTTCGCCAATTACTGAAGCGAATGAGTTCACACACACAACTTACCCTGTCTGTACAAATCACAAATAGAGTTCAGTATTAAACAATTACAGGAGTTGGGATCCAGCCTACTGCTGCATACTCGCTGACACTGCAAAAGCCTGTAGCGCTATTAGACGTTGTAGAATGCTGTATGCTTCACACGAAAGCTAAGAAAAATCAAACATCGAACTATTTATCATCTAGCCAGGCTACCGCGGCTATTGACAGCAGGCTGGCTAAGCTAAAAATGCTACAGACTCCTCAAGCTAAGTTACTAGCTTGTTGATTGCTTGGTCCTCGGTCCTCGGTCCTCGAAAGAACGCCTCGTTGAAAGCTCGAAAGCTTGAAAGCGAAGTCTGAACAACACTGGAAAGTTGGCGAAATTTTCAAATAATATCCACCCTGTAATGTACACATGCTCCGGGCCGTCGGCTCGGCTGGTTCTGTGTGTGCACAACCAACAACAGATGATTTGACAGCACGCTGACAGCTGCCGAGATTCACGAAATCTCTGGGCTTCACAGATGGTCGCCTTCCATAATTTGCAGGGCTAAACGGATGGTGTCGCAGAGCCTTTGCATCTAAGATTCCATTCACGTCGCTACGCGACTTCTGTTATTGGAAGCGAGATTAGTTCGCCGTATTGACTGAATTTGATGCCTTTAATCAGCAGCTCCCGTTCTGGCCATTCAGGCCGGGCTCACGAGAACACGAGCCTATCGAGAACACCTTCGAATTCTCAGGTAACTTGCTCGAAAGCATCACATAAATAGCAGGTCTTACCCAAAACTCTTGTTTTGTAAGTAGTGCACACATGTTGCTTGTACTAATTTGATTTTGTCTTTTGCATCGCAGTCGAGGAGGGGCCTTCTTGTGAATCTTTCGTCGGAACTTATGCACAGAGTAAGTCATTCAACATTAGAATAGGGCACCGCTAGTAAGCAATTACAGTAGAAGAAAATTTCTAGTAGATGCACACTTCCCAAGTTGAGTTTTATACTGCTTTTTATAGTTTTCCTTTGTGGTGCTTTGTTGGCTCATTTTGGCGGTTTACGACGTTTGCGTATCGTAGGTATTGCATTGGTTACTTCCCGAAGAAGCGCATCGCGCGCTGCTCTCCCCACTCGACCGTGAATTTCGGTCGCACGTCTCGGATGACCTCCATCTGTGGCGCGCTCTCTGCGCGTCTGAACCTTGGTGCATGCCCAGAGCCTACCTCGATGGTGTGTGCATGTGCACTGTGTCAAGGACTCTGGCAGCTGAAACACCAACTGACTCGGTCACATCCAGTGGGGGCCAAAGCCACCGTGTAATGCCAACCAAGAAGGCATTGAGATGCCAATCGTCGGCTTGTGCAGCAAGAGCACAGCAGCGCGAGCACGGCCTAGTCGTGAAGCAACTGCGCCGCATACGTAACCAACCTCCATTGCTACCCACCCAGCCTGTAAGCCCGATGAGATCATGTCCCGAGAGCGCCTTCGACTTTGTGCCCAATAGAGCGAGTTCGAATGGTGCTAGAGGAGATAGCAGAGGTGGTAACTCAGTTCTAGACTTTGGCAGTTTAGATCTACTAGGAGATGCAGCGCGCGTGCATGAGGTAGCGGAGGCGATGTGCGCGTTCCCACATGTAAAAGGCTTGCAGGAAGTTTGTTTGGAAGCCTCGCGGAATCTTCTCGCGCATGAGCCGTCTAGGCGGGTGGCTCACCATTCAAACATGGGCTGCGCGTTGGTCGCAGCCCTTCGAAACTTTCCTGAAGAGGTGAGAAAAGGTGCTTTTGAGTGAGTGTTTCTGGGAGTGATACTGGTGTATTCTGAGATTGGCGGTTTTTACACTCACCTCTGGTAATCGAAATAACGAATAGCTCAAACGCAGTACTCGAGCTCCTGAAGTAACTTTCTTTCATTTGAATGCACTCCTGTCCCAGGTGCGCCTTCAAACTTCCGCTTTGCACGCGCTGGTGCTCCTAGCGCGCCCTCTGGGCGGTCGTGAAGGCGCGGTACACACTGGCCGAGCCCCCTCGTTGCCCGCGCTACAGGGACCACTGGGCGGGATTGTAAGCGTGCTCGAGTGCATGGCGCGGCACTTGTCGCAGAGCCCAATCCAAGCCATGGGCTGCTGGGCCATGGTGAACTTCTCGCTGCAGCCCGACTACAAGGCGCAGCTCCTGCAGGAGAAGGCGCTTCCCCTGATTTTGCGGGCTTTGCAGACCCACGCCAGTCACCAAGAGGTGCAGTTTCGGGGTTTGTTTGCTCTCATCAACTTCGTGGTTCCTGACGAGCCTCCTCAAGCCAAAGACGAATTCGTTGAGGTAATGTGGATTGATGATCACTTGAAAATACAGTCATACACGGACCTATTCCCTTCACATATTTCTCGAATGCTTTTGAAGCTCTCTTCATGCATTTCGATACCTACGCGCCTCCTTCTCTTGGTCATACCTATTCCTTCGCACACTTGCCCACCTTTATTTGCGCCTCTTTGCCCTTGCTTACTTCACTTGCTTCTCATGCCTGCTCCTTTTAAAATGCTGTCACTTTTTGTTAGGACGTGGTGAGCCACGTGTTGCGTGCGATGGAGCAGTTTATGTGTGACGCCAAACTCGTAAACCGCGGCTGCTTAGTGCTGCAAAACCTGAGCTTAAACGTGCACAACCACCCAATCTTATGCAGCAGCCACGCTCGTGACACTCTAGAAGCCGTGGTCTCGGCGCACCCTCATCACGATTCCGTGATTGTGCGCAGCGCCCAAGCCACCTTGTGGCGTCTCTTCGGGGAGCTGCTCCCTTTGCCTACGCCATTGATACCAACTGCTCAAGTAGGAGGAGATGCGCCGAGTGCTACTTCACATCCTCTTGCCGTCTCCACCACGAGCACCTCTCCGCATATGCCGCATATCCTAATCCCCCGAATGCCGTAACTGGGAGTTTCTGTCCACGCCCAGTCATTTGTTGCCCCCCGTCAACCTTTTTTTATTTCCCAAGCTTCACTACGCGCACATGAAGACCGCGAGGCGGTTCATTGCCGGTGCTGGCCTCCAAGATGCATTCATGCATTCTTTTCGGAGTGCGCTCGTTCTGTATGTTTCATGTTGAGTTATGTCTTGTTATTTCCACGGCCCCTCAATGAACCCTACGCTAGATTCTAATCGATTAATCTACACGGAGCGAATTGGGCTACTGTTAAGCGGGATGGGAGTAAATGAATTCGAATTCATATACATAATTTATAATACAATGCAAATTACTACGGTTATGGTGCTACAACAAGTATAGATGGCCATAGATATGGGCCATGGGAATTTCATTATACGTTGTTCTATGCTGTAAGTCTGACTGTAAAAGTCCATATCATAAAAATCGCATAAAGGAAAAGGATGAAACATATAACGATTCCGGGCACGCCGCAATTAGATCTCGGCGGCATAATTTTTGGCAGCTTTATGGGTGCTTGTGTGCCTTCACAAGAAGCAAGAAGTCCACACTTCCAGACAAGGAAACTCCAAACGACTCGGCTAATTCGCTTGCAACACCGGAACACCGCCACTTTTATAGCGAACTCAACTCAACGGGTCCTCTGCGTGAACTCGGGAATTGAATGTCGTGTGTGCTTCAGATTTCCTTTTCAGTACCACGGCATCCAGCCGACGTACATTTGAGCCAAATTTTCGTCGTGCGTGGCCTCTAGAATGAGTCGCTGCACCTGCCCTTGCACGCTGAACTCGAGCGCGGAGTCACTAATCCCCGTGGGTGGTTTCGGTCGACTCGAACGCTGTCGCGTGTCCCAAGCGTGCGAGTCGCGCAGGTTGTAGACCCCTTTCAGCCGCCCTTTCACCGTGTTGAGCACCCGTTTAGGGTCCATCTCACCCCCCGAGGAGGAAGCAGCCCCTCGGCCAGCCGCAGCTCGACCGTCTTCGTCTGGGCGCTGGGCGCGGCCCTGGCGGTCCCAGCCTACAGTGGGGTCATGCAAGAATGGCTCCAGCACGGAGACCAAGGTCTCCTGGTGTTCGCGCAGCACCGACAGCGTCACTTCCATGCAGCCTCGGAACAATCCCTCGTAGCCTGCGGGGCCCATGCCCTCCACCATGTGACTGGTCAGGCGAAAGGGCACTACCTCCGGTCGGTTCAAAGTCACACCTTTGTCGAACAAGCAGTCAAAGTCCACGTGTACTGCTTCTCCGCAGGCCATGTCAATCAAGATGTTCTCGCAATGGCGGTCCCCTAGCCCTACGACATGCCCCACAGCCGACCACACCGCCACCGATCGCGTGTACGCGGTGCGCGCCTCAAACCACGCCGTCGGCTCCAGGAAGCGCTGCAAGAACCACCGGTGGAAACAGGGGGTAAACTGCCCGAAGACTTCTTGCCGAAAGCGGGTCGCCATCTCGCTGGCTCGGGACTCGCTTTGGAGGGATGTTAAGGCATCTCGCACTGCAGGGCTGCTGAAGCGAGGGTTCTCAATCGGTGGGTGGCACGCGTAAGCTTCGGCAAAGAGCGTGCGAAAGGGGGCTGTCTGCGGCACCCACTCTAGGAGCCCGCACTCCTCGTTGAGGCACACCACAGCGTAAGTGCGCAGCCGCAGCCGCCGGTGCCGACCCGCTACATCCCTCGCCAACACCCGATTCACCACTGCATTGAACTCCATCAAGCGAGCGTCCTTTCGGAGATCCCCGTTCTTCTCTTGCTTGCACAAGTAGTTCACTGTTTCTCCCTGTGTTGTGTCCAATGTCATTTTCTTCGGCCGTGCTTTACTGCTCATCACCACTGCCTGCTCGTGGAACTTCGAGATACGGATATTGCCCCTTGGGAATGGGTCGTGACGGGCCGGTTGCTTGTCGATCACACCTCGCGAGCCAAGAGTGCCAGAAGTGGAGGAGGAGCCTCCCTCAGCACCTTCTCCTCGAGCTAGCGCGTCACGAGGACGCAGGGCTACCGTGAGCGTATGCTGATTGGGCACGACATAATCGGTCATCTTCACGCTTCTCGTCAGTTTGAACACGCACTTCTTCTCGTTGGTCTGGAATTGGGCGTGTTTGATCAAGTCTGCAAACAAATGCCGAGCATTCCCGAATGCCTTCGACTCTTGCTCCTTGCCCATGGCTGAGAGTTGTTGCGTGGTTTGCGACAGAATCGTAGAGCCAGCTTTACGCCGAGCCTCGTTATTGGACAGGAGAAGCTGCGCCACCGACCATACTGTCTCGCGGCTGTGTGCGACCGCGATTCTCACGAGGGCGTCCACCACGATGTCCACGACATTGCTGTCAAAGTGCCCAACCCGGCTGATCAGTTGCTGCAGCGACGAGTACCACAGGTGAGGTGGAATGGTGGCGAGAGCTTTGCGCACGATTTTGTTGAGTTCCCCCTGTAACAACCGCAGCGGAGTCCGCTCCGACGAAGAATGAATGTTGGCCCGTGCAGCCGCCTTGGCGTTGGAACTGCGCCCCGAAGAAGAAGACGAGCGACTCGACTTATCAACTGGAGACACGTCAGGCACGAGGCTGAAGTCAAACCAAAGCGTCAAGAGCCGGGGCATCGCCTGAAACAGGTACTTGGAGTCCACTCGCAGAGACTCGCAGTAGTGCTCCACGGCATGTTTCGCCAATTCGTGCACGGTGGAGTCAGTGGCATCTTTGTCGCGATGCGCTTCGCGACGCCTCGACAGCAATAAGTCGTAGTACCTGTAGGGTAAAACCCCGAGGGATAAAGGGAGACAAAAAAAATTAGAAGAGCTGCGATAGAAGTAAGACACTAAATAGGCGTCAAAGGAGATGCGTGAGATCTTAAGTTAATCGTTAGAGTTAAATGAAGCGAACAAAGATGTCATAGTGTTCTGATTCATATGTTTACTTGGCAGTGGAGAAAGCCGCTCTCGGCCAATCAGGTCTCGCGGCTCTGGCCAGAGCATAGAGCTCCAGTACAGGATCACCGTGAATGTGCCCTGCTTCCACTTTCCAGTCAGTTGCGTACAAGAGGCGCTTAGTTTGGAGCTTCAGCGCTTCTGATTCGCTGGCGCCGAGCGCCTAAAGTCATTTCGGAGAGCAAATACGATAATTTAATCCTGAATCTGAGGGAACTGACTATTACTTCAAGCAATCACAGATTACCTTAAAAACCCCAGCTCTGAGCATCTCACCTGATGGCGATTTTGGCTGCGTTGTCGCTCGGCTCCGCGCCTTATTAAGGCCATTTCCGCGTCGGAGGGCTCGATCAACTACACATATTGTCAAAGGTGTCAAAAGGAAAGCGCTTATTAAATGCTCTCTATATGGTGCTGCTACAAATAAAAAAGGACCAAGATAACATTTTTTAACGTACCTTGAGAGCGTCAGGAAGTTGCCCTTGGCAGTGCAACAGCTTTGCTTCCGCGATCACCAGTCGACCTCGCGACACGCCTCCCATGAGCCCTGACGCCGTGCGCCACGCATTCTTGGCCAGTGCGAAGTTGCCACCTACTCGAGCGAGCTTGGAGTGGGCGAGCAGGTCTTCGCCAGCTAGCTCCGGCATTTGTGCCATGGTAAAGATAACGCGCCGCACTGCAAGAATAGGGGCCCGGTCGCGCAACGAGGCGCCCATCAGAGAGAGGCGCCCGGTCCAGTCTTGTTCCTGCACGAGTCGCCTCCGGTCAGATGGCTGCGCAACCACTAGGGCGACGCCTTGCTCGGCCTCGGAGAGCACATGTAAGCGCAAGAGCAAAGGGTAGGCGCGCTGGTACGACTCCCGCGAGGCTGCTGCAAGACCGTCCATCACCTGTTCACGCGCTGTTTGCACTGCTTTCTCAAACCCTAATTTGGCATTCTCCAAGTCTGCTTCCTTTCCCATCCCTGCCACATGACTTAGGCCAGCAGTGCAAGCAGCGGTGCGACGGCAGAGCTCAAGAGCCTGCAGGGTCTTCGCAAGGGCAACCTCAAAGCGCCCTTCTTCCGAGCCTTGTGCATCGTCCCAAGCCTCCAAACAGCGGTCCATCACATGCCACCTCTGCAGTCGCCACGCAGCTGAGACCGCCACGGGCGCCACCGTGGGTTTGAGGTGCGGCTGGTGCTGAGCTAGGCCGTCGTATCTGTTTGGGAAACAAGAAATAAAGAGAAGATGGAGGAGATTGTATAGACACAGAGGTAAGGGAGAAGGGTTATGAAGGCAGAAATTAAAATGAAGTACAGGGGAGGTAATTGGCCAGGTAAGGACTTACTGGTTGAGGACGGACTCAAGATGCCCAAGCACCAGCAGACTTCGTAGCATTCCATGCTCTAGAGCACCTTCACCTCCCTCACTTTCCCATGCCTCGAACTCCATGTCTTCGTCGTCGTCGTCTTCTTCCATCGCATTCGACAAGGACGTTCTCGTCGTGGAAGCACCATTGTCAACGGATAGTCCGCTCCCTGTAGTGCCTGTCGCGGGCATTTCTTGCATCACCGTTTCGTATTCTTGTAAAGCAGCCGACCATTGCTCCGCGTGCTCTAGAGCTCGGATGCGCTGCAAAGGCCGCGGTTCTTGGGCCAGCGCATGCCACAGCACCTCCAAGCCGCCCATCCCGTCGGGCTCATCCAAGTGACCGTACACCAGCTGCATCTTGTCGACATCGGCCCACGTTGGTTTCGGTAAACGCTCTGTCACTGTGCACGCGTCCCGCCTTACATGTGCACTACCGGAGAGCATGCTACCAGCACCTCGGCTACCGCTGCTATTTCTAGAACGCGCAATTGTTTCGAGGTAGCGCAAGGAGCGCGTGTAGGCTTTGATGCGAACGGCTGCTCTGGCAAGGCCCACCACAGGAATGCCCTGAGCGAAACGCTCGATGTCCTCCAGCTGCATCGGCCACTCTGCTTCTGGCATTGGCTGTTGTTTTTGTCGGCTCGAAGACCGTTTTGGTGCCGCGCCTTGTGCGAGCCACTGCTCAAGAGTCTCATGAAGGGCAAAAACTGCTTGCACCAATACAGGCTCAATGAAACCTCGCCTACCATCCACTGACTTACTGGATTGCATTTCACTCTCATTGTTACTCGCATTCTGAGCTTTGGGAGCTTCGTCTCGAAGTGCCGTGAGAATTTCCTCAAGAACAGCCTCGTTATCAGAATCATGGCCGAAGCTCAAACCGTCAAGCACGAGGTATGGTAAGAGAAACTGCGCAAGAGCGGAGCATGTCTTGACGGCACCACGGCAAGCCTGGGGGGCGCATTCAAGGTTCGGCATTGGTCAAGACAAAGTTATAAGCTCCTAAATGCCATAAGAAAGCGACTAAGACGCTTTTAAGAAGCTTCGCAGAAAGCACAAACCTGAAAGACAGCTTGAAAGGGCCCCTTGCTCTTTTCAATGAGGTAGCGGCTGAGCTGCGCGAGCCAGCGAGTAAAAGTGCAACCTCGTTTCAGGAAGGGTGGAGGGCGAGGCCCCGTAACTTCTTTCAATTCATACCTGCAAGGGCGTCAAGGCTATAGAATGAGGCATCATGCAATGTAGCGAAAGACAAATCAAGAGAAAGTGATGAAGTTAATGACAGCGACCAAAAAGTATCCTTAATCTTTACCCAGATGCCCACAGTGGCCGAACAACGTCAAGCACGCCAGCCTCAGCAAATTGTATCACGAGGTCTTCAGGCATGGGTGCATCCTTGTCGAGGAGCAAGTCCTCACGCACGATCTTGAGCAATGTTTGAATGGCGTAACCCACGCGATCTTGAATAGTTGCTCCTTGCCCTTCAACTGAGCTAGATCCGCGCAAAGCTGCAGCGAGATATCTGTGTGAAACAGTCATATTAGTAAGCGTATTGGTACAGCCGCCATTGAGCAAAACTATCAACAATATCGATGGTCTCAGCGTTTACCGAGTAATGAGGCACATGATGAATTTGAAGCGAGACACAGTCCAAGGCGGTGGTGGAGTCTCTCGACTGATGCCACTATTTTGTCCTGAATTATCGGCCACGAGGGTGACTTGTGAAGGATCAATGGCACCGATGCAACCTAAACACTTCGCGCAGCCCAAACGAGCTTCGGAATCAGTCGATCGAGCGCACACCTGAACATATCATCCACGATAAAATCAATTGAATATATTCTTCATTGCTTTGACGTCATGGCATATCTCTATTATACCTGAAAGAGTTCTTGGAGTAGCTGAGCAACGATGGGGGCTGTGCCTTGCACGAGTGCTACGAGATCCGAGCGGCGGCCTTGGAGCACTTCTAGGAGACGAGTCAACGTGGTTCGCTTGATCGACACCTGGGTATGAATTTAAATAGTTTCCGTGATGCATACGTAGGTCATTTAAGCATGAAGATGAACATTTAACACGTGAGATACCGAGTCGTGCCGGAGAAGTGTTACTAAATGACCAAGTTCTTCTGCAAGCGATGGATTTCCGTGGGCTGCCACTAGTGCTCGCCGCACTGGCTGAAGTTCCGGAAGTGCGGACCGTATCTCAAAAGGAATTGTAGGAAAGCGTTCGGCAAGAGCTGCTGCTCGTTCAATGATGAGTAGCCGTAAAAGCTGTGATGCCGACTGTTGAGCAGAATAAATCATGCTTGAGGCCTCAGTGCCTTCAGATTCCTCAATAGTACTGCTCTCAATGCTGCTGATATTATGGCCGCATTTCATGGAGCTATGAGTGGAAGTAGCATCTGCGGAGCGTTCCAGAAGTGGGAGCACCGCAACGACCATGGTGCTGAGGTGTTCCTGAGCAGTGTCATCGTCGAGCATGCCAGCAAAGGCCGTGAGTACACTGCTTGCAGTCGCTGTCAGTTCTGGCGGTGCGTCATCAGCGAGGCACGGCAGCAATATCGCCATGATCTACGAGCAATAAAAAATCAAACACATGGAATTTTGAAATGAACACAACCCAGACTTTTGGAGATATGCAAGATACATTCTGCCAGTTTTTGAATTGTACCACTACACGTTAGGTCAAAAGTGAACTTTCAGGAGATCAAGTACCTTGGGAACAAAACGAGCAAGGCGAGGGCCCGGGAGGCAACTGAAAATCGACTTGAGAGTTTGCAAGCGGCGCTTTTGTACAGTCAGCGATTGCTGGGCCCACTCAAAGGTAATCTGGAAGACGAGGCCAAGGAAGTGCTCTTCGGCCCATGTCTCAACTGCAACGCAGTCTTCACCAAACCGCCTCTGCCGTTCGGCCTGCTGCGGAGATGACGCTCCAGCTGACGAAGCTCCGGGTGCGAGACGACTTCCGCGTTGCTTTTTGCGCTCAGGACCTTCTTCGTGTCTTCCACCTTCGCTTACTTTCTCGTCTTCACCTTTACTCATGGAGAGAGCTGCCACTGCTCGCAAGGCACGCCGCGCGTTCGATGCCCGGGTGCCAGATAGCTCCCATACCAAATGCCAATGAAAACGATACGTGTTGAAACCACGAAGCAAACCTTCGAAACTCTCCTGATCAAGCAAAGCAAGACAACAAAATGACAAAAATGATGACCAATATTGGAGATTAGTGCAATAAAATTGCCAGTCATAATACGGTAATTATGGGAGCTGCAGAACAAACCTGCTCGGGCAAAAGATCGACTAAGAATTCGCCACGCTGCTGCAGTTCTTGGTGACTCATACTCTTGTCGAGACTCGTTGTACGGGCCGTGTTTACATGTGGTACCATCAGAAGGTGAACAAGAACGCGCTCCATTAGCCCTGCCTCGTGAAATAGCATCCGCTGCACCATCTGAAATCACGCAGATTGGATAAGCTCAGAAACAAGGATTCTAGGGTTTGATTATAGCATCCTACACAATCGCACCTCTCGTCCGTTTCCACTCGCTGATATGCTCGACCGTCTCCCGCTGCTGCTAACTGACCGCTGCCCTCTGCCACTGATACGCTTTCCGCCCGCCGATGCAGTACTGAGCCTAGAATTAAAGGTTGAGGATAAGCGTGGTCTGACGCGGCGATCATCACCGAATAGTTCTGAGGCAAGATCTTCGAGAAGAACGCTGCGACGAGTTGCGACTAACTCGGGAACCAGCCAAAGAAGAACCTGAGGAGAACG
>Ga0307982_1004272_pt1 | contig 11307 bp, 5 predicted proteins | sample OrgLakmetagen989_FD_201847 | JGI IMG/M metagenome (GOLD analysis project Ga0307982, IMG submission 201847) | Saline water microbial communities from Organic Lake, Antarctica - #989 | ecosystem: Environmental > Aquatic > Non-marine Saline and Alkaline > Saline | place: Antarctica: Organic Lake... | reverse complement strand
GTTGAAACCAGCTGCTGCCTGTGCAGGGGCTGGTGCACTGGTGGCACCGGAGCCAAAGTCAAACTCGGCGCTGGCTGGTTCACCCTTGGCGGCCGGTGTAGGCGCGGCAGTGGCGGGCGCAGTTGTGTCATACAGCCCAGCCAGGTCAATGCTGGCGCTGGAAGGCGCAGGGGCAGGTGCAGGGGCTGCAGCAGTGAAGCTGAACCCTGGCGCGCCCCCCCCTTCTGCAGGAGCAGGGGCCCCGAAGGACATCCCCCCGAAGATGTCGCCCTCCCCCCCAGCGGCGGGGGCTGGGGCCGCAGCTGCAGCCGGCTCCATGCCCAGCAGGTCACCCCCCTCATCCCCCCCAGCTGCAGCAGTGCCGCCCCCCGCGGAGTAGTCCACTCCCAGCACCTCTAGCGTGCCCTTGGCCAATTTCCGCAGGGAGTCACGCGACGCGTCGTCATGCAGCGCCAACACCTCGTCGCAGTGGTCAGCGAGGAACGCCCTGTGTTGCTCGCAGCCGTCAGCAGAGCACAGCGCCTGCACAACCAACAGTGCCTTGGTGGCCACTTGCCAGCTGTCCCCCGCCAGCCGCTCGTCCAGCAGGGACGCTAGTCGAGGGGGGTCCAAGGTGCGCGCTGCTGCCAGGAATGCCTGGAGCTTGCCGGCGTCAGGCACTGGACGCACTCCGCCTGGGGCAGTGACGTCAGCCACCAGGCCCCGCTCGTACTCACCGTCAGTGGCCCCGCCCCCTGCCGCCACTGCGGTGGTGTTGCCCCGTCCGGCAGCGGGGCGCCCCCAGCCGCCGCCCACCGTGCCCGCCTGGCGCTGGGGAGCACTGCCCCCACCCCACCGCCCGGATGCGTTGGCAGGGCTGCTGCCGCCGCCCCTTGCGGGGGAGGTGCCTCCCAGGCTGGGACCGGAGTACGCCGCGGAGCTGCCGTACGCCCCGGTGCCGCGGTTGGAGGCGTAGTTGAAGCCAGGCACACCCGATGGGCCATCCACGGGCTTGTCTGAGGCACTGGTGGCCTTTTTGAACATGGTGGTGAGTTTGTTCATGACCCCCCCCCCCGTCTCCCCCTTGGGGGTGTAGTTGCCGATGCCCGCCATGGTGCCTGTGCTCACGGGGCGCTGGTGCAGCAGGGTGTGGTCGCCGGGGGCGGGCGAGCGAGCGCCGTAGGGGGGGCCGGGGGCGGGCGAGCGCGGGCCAGAGTGCCCAGCGGCTGCGCTGGTGCTGCCGCCGGCACTGCCGATGCCAGTCATGCGCGACGCCATGGCACTGCTTGTGGCAGCAGCAGACTCCGTGTCGAAAATAGCTTTGATGGCTTCCTCAGCAGTGTCCCGAACACGTTTGTTGGGGGCATCTCCCTTGAGAGGGTGAGCTGGCCCTCGGAATTCTGCACAGGGTTCGATTGTGACAGCGGATTTTGGCGGGGTGTGAAATGAGTCTTGTCGCTGGCCATTGCCAAAACTCACGCAGACAGGTCTTGAGAGTTCCCACGTGGCCTTGCATAATTCGCTTGAATTCAGACCTTCCTAAGCGGGCAACATGCTGAAAAAGGAGGAGCAGTGCTTGATAGTGCACACCAAGCAGGCATCCAGTTGGAGTGCTCTCACTTTGATCACCATGAGCACTTTGTACTTGACATTGCAGTCATTCTTTGTCAATTTAGCAAGCAGTAGGGTCACAAGCTTCTCTGTGTCTTCAATGCTGGTGTGTGTCATCTCTGCACAAAGTTGGTGTGATGAATCGGCTGCAGAGCACGCAAAGGCAGTGCACCTGCTTCCTACGCACTGGCAATCTCATTGTACAGGTAGCCTGGGGTTGGCGACTCATCTGCGGTGAGAGCTTTGTTCACTTTGCTTTTGTCCATGCTGGGTAGGACCTTCAGAAATAGGAACTCCTAGGACACTTCGCGGAATTCTCAGGCGCTCTCCTGAAGTGACACTGCGCAGCGAAGCTATCTACACAAGTAGCAAGTACAGCGTGTAACGTGACTAGTTGTGACCCAAGGAAGTAATTATGCAGATGCCGTGTCCAGCCAGCTGAATTCAGGGTTGGCACACGGCCATGAATGGGGGGCGCTTTCTGCCCCCACGCAACTGTTCGACACGCCTGCATCAAACCACCTCAATGCACCGTTGCTTGAATGCAATTCCACCGTTCATGCCGTGCCTGTGCTTGCAAAAGCTGCCGCCCATTCTCCCTCTGTCACCTGCTGCCCCCCGCTGCCGCCCACTCCTCCTCCCACCTGCAGCAGTGCAGAGGGGCCACAGTGCACCCAGGGGAGGGACCTGGGCCCCCGCAGCAACTCCAGGTGTACACCACGGGGTACCCAGAGCTCAACAGACACACACCAGGGTGGTGGGAGCATTTATCCCCCCCCAAACCCCCCTCTGCATCATCGTTTGAAGCATCATGACTGGCATCTTCTTGACCGGCAGGCAGCTTGAAGCAGAACAAATCCCCACACCTGGTGCACAGAACAGGACCGAATATGAGCTCCAACAGCTGCTGCCGTGCAGTCACATGCTGCAGCCCCCCCATGCGTTTCAGCAGGGCCCCTCCCTGCTGCGCACTGCATCCCAATGCAGCGCTGGCGGCGGGCAACAGAGCCAGGGGGCTCCAGGCAGCCATGCCACGACAGCTGCTGGCCAGGGCACAGTGCTCTGTAATGGGCAGGTATGCCGCCACCTGCAGCCACACATCTGCCGGCAGGGCCAGCGTGGCATTTCGGGTTGAGCCCCCCCTTGCACCCCTCTCCGCCCCCCCCTCACTTTCAGCCCAGCTTAGCAGACCATACCCAGCTGCCGGCGCATCACCATCCCGCTCTGCCCGTCCCTCGTCAGCATGCCGTCCCCTGCAAGCCCGGCAGGCGCAGGCCGCCAGGGCCAGCCCCCCCACGCCCAGCAGTGTAAGCCCCCCCGCCGCTGCTGCTTGGGACCAGGGAGAGGAGCGAACAGGGGGGGCGAGGGCATGCGTCAGCTGACGCCCCACGCGGTGCAGCTGCCGCGAGTGCCGTGCGGCAGCAGCGTGCCCCTGTACGCTGTCCTGCGCCGACTGCCAATGCCAAGAGGTGGCCAGCAGGGCAGGCAGGATGAGCCACACAGCCCATCGCAGGATTGTGTAGAGCCTGCTGCTACATGACATGGTGGGATATGCGTACCGCAAGCAGCGCAACTTGTCGCAATTGCTTTGGTGTAGCTGAGGTCACAGCAGCTGTTAGAAGCGCACGAATGCACCAGCCTTGTTGGTGTTGAGCTACAACTCACCAGTGCGCAGCAAAGCGATACAAGACAATCATGTGCGAACTAATCCATTCAGGAAATGCTCCTGGTAGTGCCAGCTGCAGTTTGTATCGCCCCTGCTGTTGAGCTTGGGTGCCCCCATGTACTGGCAAACAGCAACATTTCTTGGATGGTCGGGCACCTGAGAAGAGAGTTGCGTGCAGTGAGCACTTTTAACGCATTTACTGCTACACAAACCACAAAATATACTTCACTGCTTGGCTTATCAGCACCATGGACATTGGGACGCCCCGATTTCAAAGCTTGCTGCAGGAGGCAGCAGCAAGCCACTCACTGCACTTGCCGTTTCTGGGACTGGACAGAGTCCCAACCGAAGTACTCAACATGACCTCATTGGTACGGCTGGACCTTGGCCACAACAATATTTCAGAGCTTCCAGTAGCTATTGGGCAACTCACAGCGTGCGATTGACTCCGTTGCGCGATGCTGGCGTTACTCAAGTGTTTCACATTTGCAGTCTGGAGGAGCTCTGGCTCAACCACAACCCGCTTCAGAGTATACCCAAGACAATTGCCACATGCAAGCGATTGAAGCATTTGGATTTGCGTGGCACACTTGTGTCCACTCTGCCTGATGAAGTCTCCGGGCTGCCGCAGCTGGTGCAGCTGGATTTACCTCTAGAGCAGGTGCACTCCTCCCTCCGTGCCGCTGCCGCCACAGGCGGGCCTCAAGCAGTGGTGTCTCTGCTGCATGACCATAAAGAACATAAAGAGCTCACTGAGGCACTGCACACTCGCCTGTGCTCCCACACCTACCCAGCCAACGCAGACACGGCAGATGGAGCCAAAACAATTCGTCAGCTCACCGCTGACGTTGCTGCCACCTTACACGAGCCAGCACGCCTGCGGACTGTGATCCGGAACACAGAACGCTTGTTTCCTGAGCATCTGTCTGCAGCCAGTGCCCCCTCTGTGCTGGCAGCCCTGACAACTCTTGAGCGCGACAACGCCCGGAAGCAGCTCAGTGCAGCTCTGGAAAGCAAGCTGCGCCTGGTGTACTTCGACCAAGTGCAACCAGAACAGGTGCAGGTCATCATCCAGATTGTTCTGGCGTCTGTGAAGCGTCTGGAGGACATGCAGTTCCTGGTTGCACATGCCAAGGCGGTGTTCCCAGTTGACCCCTCCCACGTGGATGGCGCCGCTGTGCAGCTGGGCATCGAGCGGGAGCGCCAGAGCCTGCGGGGGCAGCGGGCCCAGGGCATGCAAGCCCTGCACAACGCCGTGGCGGGGCACTGCGGTGATGCCAGCCCCGCGGAGGTGACGGCGCTGGTGGCAGCACTGGGCAAGCACGTGAAGTCAGCAGCGGCCCTGCGGGAGCTGGCATCGGACATCCCCCAGCTGTGCCCTGCGGACATCGCCGCCGCCCAGGCCCCCCGCATCCTGCGCAGGTTCCAGCGGGGCGCCGCCGCCCGCAGTGGCAGTGCTGCAGGGCGCACCGCTTCCCGTTGATGCCCGCTCCCCCCCCCCTGCTGCTGCACCAGCCCACTTTTGCACAGCCCCAGGCAAGCAGCACGCACGGCATCACACGAGCATGCGCACAGCAGTGCGTTTGTTGTTGCTTGTGTGTTTGTGAAGACCCCCCCCCCCAGGGTGCCGCACCCCATCCCAGGGGAAATCAATTACTACTGGCCACCTGTTCATATGGGTGGTGAGTTCCGATGTGTCCCCTGTGGACGCTCATGGGACTTGCCCCCCGCGGCGGCCAAGCGACGGTGGGGGGTCTCATCCGACGCGCTTGCGCAAGCCCCACGTCACTCAACTGCCAGAGCCCAGTCGGCGAAGCTTGCCAATAAAAAGCACTGCATACATTTAGCTGCATGTGTGGCACACTAGCTGCACGCTCTGTTGTTCATTTTCGTGAACAGTGAGCAAAGCAAATTCAGGGCGTACACACCAGCAGCCTCCACTGCGCAAACTTGCATGGCTCAACCAGCTCGTGCCAAGGTCGACTCCCTCACTGCCACTCCGCACGCTGCAGGCTTGGACAAATACTCTTCGCGCAGTATGAGTTCTGCCAATGTTCCGCTGCGAGTCTTATTCGCGTACAAAGCCAGCCGTCCAGGTAAGCAATACAACCAGTCGCGGCGACCACAGCGCAATTGGGCTTCTCAATGAGGTTACGAGAATCGTTTTCCCTGTCTGAGCCAGGTAGATCGTTGTATTGTTTGAAACGCCATTTTCTATTCAATCTTTGCGTGTTTCTCCTGAATGCTGCCTGGACTCTCACCACGCCATCAGTCAGCTTCGTGCTTGCCGGAGCAACGCAAGCTGCCAATACCGCGCTCAACGAATACGCAATTTGTACAAACACCAACAATTTTTTTGCAGATGAATTGGATGCACGAGCAGGCGACATCATCAACGGCTTGGAGTTGCAGGGTCAGTGGTGGAAAGCCACCTCGCCCACTGGGGCCGCGGGTATGATTCCCGCCAACTACACCGAGCGCGCGGTGGGCGGTGCCGCCAGTGTTGTCCCCCGCAGCCGTCCAGCTGTGCCCCCCACGGCGCCTGGTCGCAGCGACACGCCGTCTGCGACCTCCATCGCCGTGCGCCCCCCCGTGGCCACCAAGACCTCCTTTGCCACCGATGACGGGTTTGCGGGCATGTTCGCCCGTAAGCCCGGCCGCAAGCCCCAGTACGGCTACCTGGCCCTGAACATGGCCCACATGTCTCTCTGGTGGTGCCTCCTCTTCGGTTTCTCTGCTTGGGTGTGGGCGGACCACGGGGACCCGCTTGCCTCCACCCAAGCCTCCCACGGCATCGCATACTACTGCATGGCGCTGGGCGTGGCCATCTACCTCTTCGAGTACTGCTTCGCCCTGCGGTATCCCCTGACCAACGGCTTGTGTGGCTGCGACCCCAAGGTGGGCGGTGCCTTGGCCCAGATCCCCATCCGAGGGCCCCTGAACCTGATCGTGGCCATCCCCCTCTTCACCTCCTATGCCACCGCCCTGGCTGGCTTTGCGGTGTTTGTTACCGGCCTCGTATCCACCCTGGCTGTGTGGCGGGGCGAGCAGTGCAAGGGGCAGAGCTCCCTGCGACGCAAGGGGGGGTTCAAGCCCCCTGTCTCTGACAACGCCAAGGCCATGGCCGAACGCTCCTTCTACGAGCGCGGACGCCTGTGGTGTGTTTCGCAGATCGAGGCCGGCGAGCTGGGCAAGTGGTTCGTGCTGCTGGGGTGGGTGGGCGCGAACATCGGCTTGGGTGTGTTCTTGACTCTGGTGTGGACGGCGGCTGTGGCAGCTATGCCGGAAGAGTTCACCAAGTGCCGCCTGGAGACGCCACTGCTGGTTGCAGAGTGCATCCCTCCCTTGTCCAGGTACGCTGCCTACGCCAAGGTGTGCGGTGGCTTGTTGAACTTCAACTGCGCACTCCTGCTGTTGCCTGTGCTGCGTGGCCTGATCAAGTTCCTCAACACTGTGCGTTTCGGGAACAGCGAACAAGGCGCCCTGGCCACGTACGTTCCGCTGCGCAAGAACATCATTTTCCACAAGGCCATTGCGCGGTGGGTGTTTGTGCTTGCGGCACTGCACACCCTGGCGCACTTTGTGAACTACGGCCTGGCGGCAGATCCCACGCTGCGGACCTTCCCAAGTCGAACAAGCCCCCCCTGGTTCGGGGCTGTGGACACGGCCCCCTGGGTCACCGGCGCCCTCATCTGCGTCGCTATTTTCTTCATTTACACGGGGGCGGGGGACGCCGTGAAACACGCAGAGTTTGAGATCTTCTGGTTTTCGCACCACTTCCTGTTCCTGTTCTACGTTGCACAAATGTTCCACGGCCCCGTGTTCGTGTACTGGACCATCGTGCCCTTCGCTGCTTACGTACTTGAGCGGGTGTGGCGAGTTCAGCGCGGCTCTAGAAAGATCTACCTGCGCACCGTGAAGTGGATCGACCCGGTGTTGTGTCTGGAGTGGGTCCCGCATGAGCGCGACTGGCTGCAGTTCAGCGAAGGCATGTATGTGTACCTGAACTGCCCTGCGCTGTCCGCCAATGAGTGGCATCCCTTCACCATTTCAAGCGCCCGGGGAGACCTGGATATGATGGACTTCGTGTCGCTGCACATCCGCATCCACAAGGGGGGGTGGACCGAGCGCTTGAAGGAATACCTCACAACCATGAACCCCACGGAGGAGTACCCCTTTGTGCTGTACCGCCGGAACAACCGGGGAGAGCGCGTGGTGGGGAAGCTCACAGGCCCCGACGGGCAGCAGCTGATCCGGGTGGACGGCCCCCACACCGCCCCCACTGTGCACTACTCCTCCTACCACGCCACCATGGTCATCGGCGCAGGCATCGGTCTCACCCCCGTGGCGGCCGTGGCGCGTGCCACCCTGCGGTACAAGTGGAAGCGTGGGCACTTCCCTGACTGCCTGTTCCTGGTGTGGGTCATTCGTCAGTCCGAGATCGCCGCTTTCCAGTGGTTTGTGCAACTGCTGGCTGAGCTGGAGGCGGAACGCGCCCGTGATCTTGCCGCCCGCAACGTCAACAAGAACAACCACGTGGAGTTCCACGTGTTCGTGACTCGTGTGGACAACAACGCCGTTGTGCCGCCTCTGCAAGAGCAAGCCGGCCTTCCCGCCGACATGCTCCGCATCGCGCCATTCACCCCGGAACAGCTCATGCGCACCATGTACCACCCACCTGCTTCAAGCAAGAACATGGAACGCGTCATGGCTGACCCGGAGTCCGCCCCCAACCACATGCAAGACCTGTGGGTGTGGAACGGCCGCCCCAACTGGGACACCATGTTCCAGCATGTCAAGAACAAACGCGACAAGCGCTTCCGGGACATTGGCGTGTGCTACTGCGGCGCCCCCATCATCGGGAAGGACTTGAAAGCAAAGTGCGAGACGTACTCCCAGCAGAAGAGCGTGCATCGGCACAGCAGCCTAGCGGACATGGACGCCGGCGGCGGCGGCGCCGAAGGCGATGTTCGCTTCATTCTGCACAAGGAGAACTTCTAAGCTGGCGGCGGCTGGGGCGCTGCTTCGGAGCAGGCTGGCCTGGACATGTGTGTGGATGTGTGTTTGTGTGCGCCGGCGTGTGTGATGTACATGGCCCAAGAAGCTGTGACTAAATGCATTCGGTGCGATAGTGTTGCTGCCTTGTATTGACTCCTTCGCCTGCTTCCTCAGCAGCGGCTGTGAGCCAGGGCCAGGGGGGGACGGGTCATGCCTTAGAGATGGGGACCCTCGGGCAGCAAGGGGAGCCTCAATTTATGACTCCCATCCAAATGTGCCCATAATTTGCTCGCCACGTGCAGAGAGCAGGTGAACAGTGATCCCTGGAATATTCAGGTGCACCTCAAGCGGAGCGCACCATGGCTGACTTTGACCGCGAAGGGCTGCAGACGCTGTTTCGTGCAATCCGGCCCCTGCAAAAGGTCATTGAGAATGGATCCAATTATCTTCTGCGCAAAGTTCACAGCTCCTCCCTCATTGTACCGGTATGCTGCGTTCACCTTGTGCCCCCATATGCAAAATCCGCACTTCACATGTGCTCCAGATTTGGCACAATGAGTTCGACAGAGCACAACCCAGCACGAAAATGGCCCTTTTGTACCTTGCCCATGACGTGGTTCTGCGAGACAAGACCGGGGAGTACGGAAGTGCCTTTGGCAAGGTGCGTGCAGCCCCGCGTGCTACAATGCCCTCCTCACCCACGCTTCTCCCTCTCTGTACTGCAGGTGCTTCTTCCAGCAATCACAAGCCTTGTTGAAGTTGACAAAACTGTCGCTTCTAAAATCTCCCGGGTGGTGGACGTGTGGCTTCAGCGCAGTGCATTTTCATCTCAGTTCATCGCCTCCGTGCGCAAAGCCTTGCAGGCGGCAGGCGCCCCTCGCAGCTCAAACCCAGCCCACAAGGGCCGACAGAGCCTGCTGGCATCCACAGCAGTGGGCCCATCCCTGGGCACTCTGGACGACCTCTCTCTTCCCTGCATCCCTGAAGACGGCAAGAGGGGGGGGGAGCTAGCCACTGTGCTGCCCCCCTCAGTGTGGAGGGACGGCCCCCCTCCACCCCCCCAAGTCGACACAGCACCCCTGTCTGTCCCCCTGGAGGAACTGCATGCCTACGCGGCCCTGCGCGCCCGTGTGGCTGGACGGCTGGCCTCATCCAGCAAGAACAGCTTGCCTGAGTGGGCGTGGGGGACCCCGCCCTGCACCCTCCCAAGGGGCGCTGCTGCACCAGTGGCCGCCAAAGCTGAAACCCTTGCACGGCTAGCCCACGTGCTGGCGGTGCACAATGCCGCCTCCCGTGGCTCAGTCCTGGGGACCCTCAACGAAGCCCTGGAGGGGGTCATGGGCGTACTGGATTCACTGGCAGCCAAGCAAGAACAAATCCGTTCCGCGTTGGACACAGTGCGCCAGCACAAAGCTGCAGCCCCCAGTGACACCTGGGTGGACTTGCACGGGACAGAGGCAGCCGCAGCCGCCCCTCCCAGCTCCGCCGCTGACGCCGTCGCCAGCCGCCTGCAGGCGCAAGACGCCGCGGCGGAGCTGGTGGCGTCGACCAAGCACGTGCTCATCATGCTGGGGGCAGACTCAAATGACCCCGAAGCAGACTCCAATCGAACCCTGCATGTGCGCCCCGTGCAGGGAGCAGCAGGAGGAACACAGAACACGCCCACGCCGCCGAGTGCAAGCAGTGATGTGCAGGCTGCTTCCGGCAGCGGGGGGGGTGGGCAGGAGGCGGCGCATGATGAGGACAGCTGGATGCACTCCCTGGGCATCGATGGAAGCGCCCAGGAGGAGGCCGCCTCCCCCGCCGCCAAGCGCCCCCGGCCTGCTGCCCAGGAGGAGGAAGAGGACATGGCCACCGGCAGCCACTTCACCATCAAAGGCCGCACCGTGGTGTACAACCCCAACCCCAAGGGCATGATCTTCAACCCCATCAGCCGCCGCATGGAGCCGGAGAGCAGCCTCATGCAGGACGAGTCGTGGCGGGACTAGGGGGGGGGGGCCTTACCCCCATTGACCCCCTTTGCGTCCCCTCCTCATCCCAAGCACGCCGCCGCCCCCGCAATGGCTGCCCCGGCTGCAAGTGGAACACGCACATTGTCGTCCCCCAGAAGCGCGGCTACGCCCTCCAACAGCGCACTGGGGCTGCTAGGCACAGCACACGAATCGCCGTCCTCCACAGCAGGCGGCGCGTCCTCCAGCTGGGCGGCGCCACAGCTGGGCTGCACCTCCAAGGCCTCAGCAAGGGCCCCCACGCCTGCCCCGAACACAGCAAGAACACACACCCACACCCACAGCGTGGACGAAGTAGTGCAAGTCCCGCAATGCACTCCTGCTTGAGGCACCATTTGCCAGGGGGTGGACAACAGCCCCCCCCTGCAGGCGTGCATGGCGCGCAACACCCCCTCCCACAGGCCTGGATAGGAAACGGCCTCAGTAGACGCACACGCCACAGGCTCAACGATGCCCAGCATCGTGTGCACATCTTGTAGGGGGGACATGAGCCCCCAGTACGCCGCAATGGCGGCGGCGGATGCGGCAGCCCCCGCCACACACCCCACCAGGCTCTTCCTGTGCCACAGCTTGGCCTGAACACCGGGCAGAACTGGGAACACGGGGGAGGGTGAACACATCATACCCCACTGTTTTGCAGCCGCGCCGTACAGCACCCCCGTGGCGCTCGCGATGGGGTCCCCAATTGATATGGCCAGAATGCCAGCCCCCACGATTGGCCGCGAGGCAAAACACGCCAAGAGCCCGCATCCCACCAGGAAGTACGCAGCCCCAGGCAAGGATGTGCGTTCATGCTCACGCATAATCGATGCAAATGCAAGAAGGAACATCTTTTGCACCGCAGGAAAGCGCATGCGAGCTTGGTGCAAAAGCCAGAATCCCGCTGCAGCTGTGAGCATTAGCAAGCCTCCCAAGCGCGGTGACAGCCCAGTCTCCAGCACTAGCACAAAAACAAGTCCAGTAGCAGCATGCTGGATCTTCCTCAGAATGTGTAAATTGTTTCTTGTATGTACAAGAGAGCTCTCTCCGCTAGAACCTGCGACG
>Ga0307982_1004270_pt1 | contig 11311 bp, 7 predicted proteins | sample OrgLakmetagen989_FD_201847 | JGI IMG/M metagenome (GOLD analysis project Ga0307982, IMG submission 201847) | Saline water microbial communities from Organic Lake, Antarctica - #989 | ecosystem: Environmental > Aquatic > Non-marine Saline and Alkaline > Saline | place: Antarctica: Organic Lake... | reverse complement strand
TAGGCGTCAAAGAACGAAGCCAGCTGCTCGAAGGCTTTCGCTTTGGTGTAGAAGTCCACGATGTTTTTCATGATTTCAGGGTCCGCCTGCCAGTCCAACGCTTGCAAGTAATTGGCGGCGAGGATGTAAATGTTGCGGTTCCGGCTCAGGGCGGCGTAGTAGCACAGGGCCTTGGTGTCGCCGCCTTTCAGCAAACATTTCATGGCTTTTTCGCGCTCGCCCGCTTGCGTGAACTTTTTGCAGGCCAAGGTGTACGAGCCCTGCTTCTTCAGGGCGCGCGCGAGGGCGCGCAAGGTCTCGTTGCGGTCTTCGGCAGCGGCAGCCGCAGCGGCCTTCCTGCGACTGGCAGCGCTACCGCCTCCGTACCCGTCCTTGCTTTCGCCGCCCTTGCCTTCTCCATCCTTGCCTTCACCATAATCGTCGCCTCCGCCAGCGTCCTCGCTCCCAGCGTTGGCCTGAGGCTTGGCGGGGGTCAGCTTCTCGGCCATGTCGTCGGTGATGAACACCTTGTGGGCCGTGCACAAATCAATCGCCGCCAAATGCCTTTCCCCTTTGATGCACAGGGCGACGGCCTGGTCGAACTGCCCGTGCTCGATGAAGAAGGCGGCGCAGCGGGCCACGATGGCCGGGTTGGCGGAGGCGTCGAGGCTCGAGGCGATGGCCTGAAGGGCGTCGAACATTCCCCCACTTGCGGGGGCGGGCCCACGCCCCTGGTTGCCCTTGAGCGCCCGCTCCGCCGCCTGTTTGAGAAGGGAGCGAGTGAAGGGATATAATGAGACGATGAGCATACTTATATGACGTCTAAGGTACGAATAAATAGAAAAGAAGACATGAGTTTTTTGTTTAAAATGATTGACATGCATCTGAAGGAGAAGGCAACAACGCCTATAAAGAGGACACTCCTGCCCCCCCCTCTTCTATGTATACTTGGTACCTGAGCTGCTGCAGCGCGGAAGCACAAGTCTAACGCCCGGCTGATGTCCCCCGCCCTCTGGTAGAGCTGCACGGCCTTCTCCAGTTCGCCTCGTTCTTCGAAGTATGTAGCCACGTCCGCCATCAGAGAAGGAGCCCCTCCCTAGAGACGAGAAGAAAGACAGGGCGACAGCAAGAAGGGCAACAGAGGAGTAAGACTATCGTGGAATAATGAAGGCATGTAGAAAAGACGCGTACCAGCTTCGAAGAATAATCGACTTAAAACAAGTTTGAGGTGAGCAAGGAGCGCGTAGCATACCTGCAAGGCGTAAGCCATGAGATCAGCGTCGAGACCAACTGCTTTCGCCAGACGAACCTAATACAGGGAGGGAAGCATCGTTGTTATCACCCAATTTCCCACACAATATAAATAGTTATCACTACTCAGACTGGATGCGTTTCTTTGACGGGGGACAAAAAGGAGAAGATGCATTGCATTCGTGCCATTCAAACCAAATTCAAGACACAAAGAAATGTCACACCGCATGGTTGAAGCATTTCGCGCTGACGTAATAGTTGATGGCGTCCGCCACTTCCCCAACTCCTTCGAGGTAGCGGGCCAGGTAATAGGCCGCCGCGCCGCCCCCCAGCGGGTCCTCGTCCACCAGCTTCTTGGCCGCGGTCAAGTCCCTATTGAAGCAGGCGATCCGCACCAGCGCGAAAGCGTCGTGGGCGCGCGCGTAGAAGTTGGCCGCTCGGTCGAACTGGCCCGTGGCCTCGAGGTAGCCCGCCCACCAGGTGGCCAACGCGGGGTCCGGCCCCTGCTGTACCAGACTCCCCGTGTCGGACATCATCGCCGACGGCGACTGGGGCGAAAAAGCCGCGTTGGGGTTGTTGGAGTTGCCCTTGAATTTAGAAGTGGGGTTGGGCGACAGCAACGCACTGCTGTTGCTGCTACCCTTGGAGCCTCCTTCTCCTGAGGCGCTGCTGTTGGCGAGGCCGCTGCCTCCGCTCTTTCGGTGGTAAGGCAGCTTGGGCTTGCTTCGCAGCACGTAGTCTTCCAGCTCACTCAATTGCTTGCGCTCGAACAACAGCCGGGGCACCTGAGAGTGCGTTCAATGAGTTGTAAGCGACAGTAAAATGCCCAAAGAAAAAGCGTGAGAAACTAGGTCGTAGTTATTTCCGATGTGATGGCGGAAGGAAACCAATCGACGACCAGCTCAATCAGACACGCAAGCATACACAAACAAATAGCGCCAGCGTTTAAGCACCTCCGCACGGTGGGTGTCGGCCATCTCGAAGTGGTCGATGGCGGCTGCCACGTTCCCCTGGTCTTCCAGATGCTTCGCGAACGCGTGGTGCGTGGTCTTCAAATGAATGCGGTCCGAGGACGAGGCGAGCTCCAGCGCTCGGTCCCAGCACCCTGCGGCTTGGTACAACTTGTTCAACAAATCCGGCCGGCCCGCATAAAGCTTCTCGGCGTCGCTCAACAGGCCCAATTGAATGGCCACCGCTGCTAAGGCCACGTCCGGTTCATCGGGCGCTTCCGCTCTTGCGAGCCGCACTGCGGCCGCCCCTCTGGCAAAGCCCATTTGCCCCAGACACACTTCGGCCACGTCCAAACGGCGGGTCTTGACGCACATGAGGGCCATGTTCTCCCACACTGACGGGTTTTTGATGAGCTTCACGGCGCGGTGGGCCTCGTCCATGTTCTGCGGTTATACATGGGAGCAAATCAAAGCCAAGTAAAGGCATAACACGTGAATCAATAGGTCTTTCAAAGAGGAATACATAATGTGGCATTCAATAATTTTCAATCTATAAAATAAAAAGCAAGTACTTCATCGTGATTATATCTCTAATAAACATCTTTCTAGCTCACCTGCACGGTCAAATAGTACGCGAAGTCCAGGAGGGCTTTCCGCGTCTGCACGTCCACGGTGTCCAACCCGACAAAGTCGTGCAAGACCTTGGTGGCAATGAACGGCCCCGCCGAGAACGGCCCGCCGCCGCCGCTGCCACCTCCCGCTGAGGCCCCCGCCGCGCCCCCCGCCCCGCTCTTGGTGTCGTTGCTGCCGGCCGCGCTCCGGTCCCCGCCCCCCCGCCTGGAGGCGAACAGCAGGTGCGGCACCCGTAAACCCACGAGCCCTTCCAGCGGCAACTCGATGGGAAAAGTCCCCTGCAAGAGGAGGCCTTGGTCGGCCGTGGCAAAGAGAGTAGACACTTCCCCGTCGGCGGTGCGCGCAAACGCTGCACCCAAGCCTCCGCTTCCACCACCACTGCTACCGCCGAGACCACCACCACTAGCGCCATCACCCTGTAGCATGCGCAGCTGGCTCTCGGCTTCGTGCGCATTGTTCAAAGGGCGCACCGGCGACAAACTGCCGCTTCCGTAGCTCTTGCTCTCACCCCCAGAACCGTCGCCGTAGCTGTCTTTGCCTTCCGATTCTTTCCCTTCTGCAATGGCGTCAACAACTTCATTGGTACCACCACCACTACCTTTGCCAGCTGCAGCCGCCTTGGCCGCTTCGGCCTGTTCTTGCCTCACCGACGCGGCGGTCCGCACCCGGCGGGTCTCGATGGCCACCAGCCGCGGCTCGTCGCAGTCCCAGAAATGCGCCACGGGGTACCGCAGCCCACAGCCAGGTGGGCGCTCCGCCTCCAAGCCACCGTCACTGCCACTGCCACCACCACCGCTGCTGAGGAGGGGGTTGCTGTTCTTGCCGCACTCGAAGGACTCGATGACGTCGCGGTCGGTGTCGTACACGTGCAAGCGGCTGTCGGGCTCCAGCACCACGCTCGCACCACTCCCGCTCACCACGCGATCTCCCAGGATGCTGACCCGCGTCCCCGTGCAGTTCACCGCAATCGAGCGGCACGTGCCGAGCAAAGAGCCCGTGGCTACGTCCGCAAAGCGCCCCGTGGACCCCACTTGCCGCCAACCCGCGTGCCCGCCGCTGCCGCTGCTCATGGCGCCTCCCCCACCGGCGGCTGCTGTGGCACTTCCACCGCTGCCCGACGCGGCGGCCGCGGCCGCTGCTGCGGCTTGGGTTTTGTCCTTTCGGCTCAGGTCGAAGACTTTGATCACGCCCAAGGTGGTGGCCACCGCCAGAAAGGAGCCGTTGCGGTCCACCAAACAAGGGCTCCCCTCGGCCTCGCTGAACGGCATTTTGGACACCACGCGCCCCGCCAGGTTGCACTGCTGGACTTCGGCCCCCTGGCACCGCAGCAAGTACTCCCCTTTGAACACCATGGCCCGCGCAGTGGTGGCGTGCACGCTCAGCGGCTCCGCGTTGGTGTCGTCCAATCGGAACACTTGGGCTTGGCTGCCGTTCCACGCACACAAATGGTGGCTCGACACCGCTAGGCCTCGCACGTTCATCGCGGCGCGCAGCACGTAGCACCCACCGCCGCCGCTGTTGTTGGAGAAGGCCAGGCTGTCACCGTCGTCGTCGCCACCGTGAGCAGCCAGGCGCCGGTCCACCCGCAAGAGCTGCGACGTGAGCTGGAGCGCCGCCACGGGCCCCCCACTGCTGCTGCTGCTTCCGCTCGCGCTGGTGACCCGGTGCAGCACGTCTTCGCGCATGACCGAGCAGCCGTTGGCCCCCCCACACGCTAAGGTGCCGCGCCCCACCATCCACGCCAAGCACTCTACCGGGGCCTTCCACCCGACTGCGGTGGGGGTCATGGCCTCCCAGTCCCCTGGTCCGCTCGCGTCCTGCTCCCCTGTAGATGACGACGACGGCGCACTTCCGCCACCGCCGCCTCCATTGGTCTGTGGGTCAAGCCCCACAAATCGAAAGAACGCAACTTTGCCTTCGCGAGTGCCCGCAGCCAAGTAACGCTGCGCAGGGTTGAAGGCCACCGACAGGACCTTGTCGGACCTTGCGATGGGCTTGGCAAGGGGCAGGGTATAGTTTTCGTCGGTGGCCAAATTCCAGAACCGCACCAGGCTTTCCCCCGACGCGCACGCGAGCAGGCCCGGCCCCGCCCACGCCACTTGACGCACGGGCGACGCCCCGCTCGGTGAGTTGCCCCCCGCAATGGAGAGCTTGACTTTTTGCACGGGGGAGACGCGGCCGTCGTCCGAGACCTGATGAGTTTAGGCAAAGATAGGTATGATGGGTGAACACAATCATGGAAGGTTAACCAATATCGAATTACCTGCAGCTGAGTGAGGAGAAGGGCTCGGGTCAAGATGACGAGGCGGCTGCGGTCTTCATAGAAGAGCAACGTGTCGATCACCGAGCCCAAGCTTTGCACTTCCGCGGAGTGGCCCAAATCGTCGGCAAAGAACACGCGGCCGTCCTCCGACCCAAAGAAAAAAGGTGGGGAAAACGACGACGCTAACGCGCTCCCGCTGCTGAGTCCACTGCCACTCAACAAGTTTCCATAGCCACTGAGGCCAAAACGTGCTAAGGAAGCACTCGCCGACGCCAGCTCTTTTTCCTTGCTGCTGCTGGGGCCAGAATCGTGGCCAGAAGGCGCTTTGCGCGCTCCACTGAAGACGGCTGTAGTGCAGCCGCTCATGCCCCCGCGGGAGCCCGTGCTGTACTGCTTGAAGGCCGAAAGCATCCCGCGGCCGTCGGCTTTCCACACCCGCACCATGCCGCTGCCATCGCCGGTCACCAGCCGAGAGCCCGCCGGGTTCCAAAGCAAAAAGCGCACGCCGCCGTTGCTCGTGGAGTGCGCCGTGTCGTTGGAGCACACGCAGTCGAGCTTGCCCCCACTGCTAGAACTGTCGCTATTACTGGTGCTTAAAACGTCGCTAGTGCTAGCACTGCCACCGTTACCATTGCTGCTGCCGCCAGCAGCGTTTGCGGCTGACGAAGGAGTGATGGCATACACTCCTACGTGGCCGTCCGACCAGCCTGCAGCAAGCACGCGCCCTCCACTGCCCGTGCCCCAAGACATGCACGTGACTTGGCATCCTGGTCGCGTCACGTTGCAGTTCTGCAGCTGCGCGCCTTCGTCTTCGTAGAAGTTGAGCTGGTTGTTGTCCGTGGCGATGGCCACAAGCACATCCACGGAGCACCATTCCACGAGCAATACGCGCTCCTAGTAATTTTTGAAACAGTAGGATAAGAGATAAGTAAAGTGAGGCCACCACTTCTGTAGCGGCAATACGCCAAAAAACTCTTCGAGCCAAACAAAAGCACCAGGTGTGACAGACCCATTGCGAAAGTCCTTCCACTAAATAAGGTGACAAAAATCGGTTAATTGAGTCGAAGGTACACGTGATGTATACAGAGATCATACCTCTCTGGGTGCTCGGCGTTGCTGCTTACGCTATTTATGGAAGAGTTCGTTGATATTGTCAGAAACAGCAGGGGCGCAAATTTTATGTTGAGAAGTTGGATATTTTAACTGCCATGCATTCAACGAGGACAATAGCGCGGTGCGGACTCATACGAGCAATCATGTTGACTTACTTCTTGCGCCGTCAAGCATGGGAAATCAAGAAATAGCGACGCCATGATAAATGGAGCTCACGCTGCGTGGGCCCACCCCCTAGCAGGCTGCTTCGGAGCTACAGTCCTTAAGTACTATATCTCGAGCTAACCGCTTTACAAAGTGAAATTACGCGTTGAGAAAACCACGAATTATCCTAACCAGAACAAGCCAGCATAAGCTCGCACGCAAATGAGGCCATGCAGTCGCTTGGGGATGGGCGACTCAACTGTTAGATCCCGAAGGGACTTCGCCGTGGCCTATTCCTCTGTGGGTGGGAAGCCCTCTTCATTCAAAGATTTGAAGGGTTAGAGGGCCACTTCGGACCGTTTGCACCGCTCCCATGGTCTCTGGCTTGTGCGCCTGATTAGGCCTTCCTTTTAGTGTAAGTAACTTTGAATTCCCTATCTGCAGGTTAGCCTTCTAATTTTGCCCCCTAGGGACGTTCATTCTACTCGTATTTTCATAGTCAGAACGTCAGAAGTCAGAAATAAGCAAGCGAGTCGCAAGCAACAATATAATAAAAGAAATTCGGAGTCATAAATTATTTTATTCTGAATCATGAATTAATCCCAGCATGGCCAATAACTTTTCAAGGTATACACATATGCTATGCAAGTTAAGGGTGGCGAACATTTAGAGCCATGGCTTCAGCTTGGCCTGCATCTGAGAATTGCTAACCAATTTTGCGTTGTAGAACACGGGCCAAAGCCAGTTCATCGCCCATGCCATGAAAATCGACAGCACGTCTTACTATAACATTTAACATTGGGCACTGTGATATCGACTGGACAATAGCTCATGGGACGAAATCATTGAAGTGGATCAGCCATCGCACATATGAATATAATTCCACACAAAGAAGACATTAAGCACTTGAACACGTGTCTTCGATTTGGAGAAAGCTCGTGCTTTAGCTCTATCAAGATCGCCGCTTCCAGGTCAGGAGGTAACTTGAGCCCTGTGTGGGTGCATGTCCATGGAAATGTGCATTAAGGAGCTCGAAGTGGGTTTTCAGCCACCTCTCATACAAGGCACCTTCATCCTCGGCTAACGTATGCGCTCGGCTCAACCTCGCATTGAAATCGAATTCATGATGATTGTTACCAAGGTGTGCTTCTGCTTTTGTTTCGTCCGCTACTGAGCCGTTGCCGCGGAAGCTGGGGCCAGCCCAGGTTATAACCCACATGGGAAGCTTTGCTACCGGGGGTAATTGTGGCACTTGATGTGTTGCCTCAGACGATGTGGTGTAACCAGAGGTGATGATACCCTCAGAAGAGAAAGGACTATCAGCGTACAGTGCAAGCGCCACAGTGAAAGGCTTTTCTTCAAAGAGAGCAGACGCCGACGGCAAAGAAGAAGAACTGAGAAAATTATTAGCTTGTTCATCTCTCTGCCAGGCATGTCGAAGTGCTAGAGCATCAGACCATCTTGAATTTACTACCTCGTCAGATGAAGTGCTGACGTCGGAATTAGCAGTGCAGTCCTCTTTAGCAGCTGTACCTGGTGCCAACGTTGGCGCTGCTGTCGTAGCTGGCGATTCCTTCGCATGTGCTTGTGGATCTGGTCCCGTGTGAAATCGCGGCGCGCACTCAAGGCCCATGGCACGCACTTCTACAGAGAAGTGGCCACGGAATCGGCGAGGGCCGTGGTCTCTGCTAGTAGTAGTACTACCGGGGCCAGAATGAGCAGCATCATCAGGCGTGGCAGCTGGTGCGTCAGCATGGTCAAGTTCCCAGCCCGGGTGCAGGAAGGCCAAGCCAGGCGTCGCATAGCATGGCGCGAGCACGTGCACTTCATGGAGTGAGCTAACATGCGAGGAGAGTGACGTCTGAGGCAGCGTTTCTCTGTCGTTGCCATTCCTCGCGTGATTCGGATACGCGTCGATTGATGTAGTAGTAGCATTAGCAGCAGCTGCAGCAACTTCGTGCCTGATGGCCACGCGAAGCGCATGCATGGCTGCTTCGGGCCCGGCCTGCGGAGCGGTAGTTATAAGGAGAGAATAAGGGCCAGTAGGTGCACACTAGGGAACAGAAACAAGTCGTCAAAGAACAAAGAGTGAGATGTCTTATTCCTATAAAACTGTATCTCATCAATCCTTCACTCTCGACCAGCAAGCTATAGTGAAAGTCCTACTGAATGATTGCCTTACCTGGTGCACTCGCAGCAAATATGCTCCAGCACCTAGAGACACCCCTGCTCCAGCAATGCCTGCAATGCCTGCCTGTCGAATGGCACTCGGCATGAAAGGCAAAGGTTTTGTGCTAGGTGAGATTGTCGTTGCAGTTGCTGCACGGGATTGATCTACTGCCATGCAATACTTCACGAGGGCATAGGAAGCCCTAGCAGCGTAGGCGTTGGCCAGTGGCAGCAACATGTGCAAGAAGCGCTCTTCCTTGTGCGGCACCAAAGAGTGCGCGGCGAGGTGCGCTGCTGCCGCCCACCAACCCCACGATGCTGTTCCACACTCAAAGGCTGCTGTTCTCGGTGGAGGAAGTCGTGCTGCAAGATTCGTGTCAGGGTTAACATTACTTACGATGCTTTTGATATCAGTAGCAGGAACAGCACAGGCACTATCGTCATGTTTGCTTTGTCGTGAGCTCATTCGTCTTGGTTCAGGTCGCGGCAGCACTTCAGCTTTTGACGTAGGTGTTTTCATCGCTCCTGAAATCGCTGCCCCGATCACTGCTACCACGAGCGGCGGCCCAGCGACAGCCCAAATACCTGCGGTAGCGTACCAGTGCCAAGGGTGTTCACCAAAGAGCGAAGCTGCGTGCGTCCGCTCGTGCCAATTGAACTTCAACCATGCCAGCGGCGCCCACACCCGAGGCCGCCAAACCCAGCACTTAGGTGCAGGGCTAGCTTCAGTTCTTGAAGCAGTAGTCCACGTGCAGGTCCAGCCGTACCAGTGGCCATCTGCCCAGCCCCACAGTAGCACCACCACTAACGCAGGAGGAAGCACTTCAACGAGTACCCACATGAGAATACGACGAATACTGCAGCGCCATATTAAGGAGCTTGGTGTCTTCTCTGAAGGGCTGCTCCTTGTGTCGACACCTACTTGATATGCTCTTGCTACGAACATTACCGCCCAAAAAGGCAGTCCCGACGGGCGCAAAAGGGCCGCTGACGCCGCGCATCCCCACCCAAGCGAGGCCTGGAAGATGGCCACCACATTGTCGCTGTTGAGAGTGCTGCTACTGCCCCTACTACTACTAGTACTGTTCTTGCTACTAAGATTGCTACTGCTGCTCGAACTCGTGCTGCTGCGACCAGCATTTTCTTTCAAGCCATTCTTAGGCGAGGGGAAAACAAGCACCAGCGCAACGGCAGCAAGAGCAGCCTCCCAAGCATTGGACAGCGCGCGAGTCCCCGAAAAGACAGCCCAATGCCCAAGCAACGACCACGCCAGTGCATGGAACGTGAAGCTCGACGCCCAAGTGCACTGCTGCTGGTTCGGCTGGCTGCCATTTTCATCAAACGAGTGCACAATCGGCGAATGCTCAGAGCGCGCCACGCATCGCGCGAGGGCTGGCGCGCATAGGTCAGTTAAGGTAGCTGCGAACGCACCGGCGAGTCGTGCCACTCGCGGGTGAAGCGCGCCAGCTGCTGCTGCACTCACAAGTCCACGCGCTTCTAGGGCCAAGAGGAGCTTGTGCAACTGCGCCAAGAGAAGCACGGGAAGTGCAGGCCGTAAGCCATGCTGAGGCCACCATTCCCACGGCAGCGCACTCAGCGACCGGAGCGGACCACCTCCACTTCCACCGTCGCCGCAGGTGCTACTAGCCCAGGATTGTCCTGAGTTGGATACTTCCTGCTCTAGTGTGTTTCCACGGCACAAGAGCTGGTCAGTAGCGTACAGATAAGCTGGCTCAATTGCTTGGTAGTATTCATCTGGCGCAAATGATGATGTCATCCACCACGCATTTGCCAGTCGCCATGCCAACACGCTAGCGGCAATGACGGTCCAACAGCCAGATGAGCAGTGGCAAGAAGAGCTACACCACTTTAAAGAGATCTTGAACGGTCTGATTGAAGAAATCATGTGAATGCGGGCTCATATAAGCCACCCTGAAACTGCAGCTCAAAATATTGGTTTTCTCTTTAGGGAGGCTCGTGAGGTTGCCGATGCTAGCCTTTCAAGGGAGCGCGCCAGGGAAACATAACTCCAGCGCAGCTTTGGGCAAACAGGTAGTGACCGCACGAATGGGTATTGTAGTTGATGACGCTAGCTTGTGGCATGGAAGGTTAACGTTTCAATCAGCTCAGAGTATCTGTATAGGAGCTGTAAAATAATACTTAGTAGAGAACGTTTGTGCTTTGTTGGCGTCATTGTGTGCCACACACGAGAAAGTACGTATGGGTTGACAGGGATAACATGGCAATGAATGCCACCAAGAAGCTGAGAGCGTGCCTCAGAGCCTTCTAGCTAGCTAATAAGCTATACTACAGAGCTAGCTACTACAATCTGAAGCTAGCTAGCTCGAGCTAATTTAGCCAGGGGACATCATATTGGAATAAAGGGGTCGGAACTCGCTTCGCTCGTTAAGGTTCGAGTGTACCCCTCCGAGTTCCGAGTGAGTCCCGAGTTTTTGCCTCGCTCGCTCGGAACTCGGGAGCCTGCCGCTTGAGGCCACTCGGGGCTCACTCGGGACTCGCGACGGGCGGGATTTTACCTCGCTCACTCGTCTTCGAACTCGTCTGCATGTCTACAAGTTGGTTCGCAAACATTCCTTGTTTACACAGCTTCGACACTGACAATAAGTTCATCGGCGAGCTATTATTTCGGCTCGCAGTGATGGCGATAGGGTCGATGGCCTTGCCGCTCTCGTCTACGACTCCAATCGCTAGCTCGCCATCGCTATCCAAATGAGTCATTCGACCAGTAGCATCCATCATAAGCGTGTTGCTTTTACGCTCATCTTTCAGTCTTACGATTTGATTTACG
>Ga0307982_1004269_pt1 | contig 11311 bp, 11 predicted proteins | sample OrgLakmetagen989_FD_201847 | JGI IMG/M metagenome (GOLD analysis project Ga0307982, IMG submission 201847) | Saline water microbial communities from Organic Lake, Antarctica - #989 | ecosystem: Environmental > Aquatic > Non-marine Saline and Alkaline > Saline | place: Antarctica: Organic Lake... | reverse complement strand
CCTCATCGCGATCATCATCTTGCGCCTCCGCCGTGCTACATGTAGGCGCCAGGTGCGCTGGATCACGAGGGCCGCTTTTTCGGCGCGCTCATAGAGCATTTCAGCGTACATTTCCCTCGCCATGCCACCTCGCCACACGCGCTGAATGTTGGTGGCGGCACGGTGCTCCCACCGGGACTTCATCATCGCCCGGTAGCCCTGCTGGATGAGGGTCGCCATTTCCCCCTTGAACTTGCGGTGATACACGTAATACGAGAAGAAGCCCCAGTGGCTCACTAGTCGCGCCTTCCTGAGGGCCTTGTTGTAGCGCACCCGGTGACCCCGGTAGCACGCTTGAATCTTCACCGCCATGTCCCTCTCCATCTTGAGCTCGGCCTTGACGATCAAAAAGTGCATGCGCGCCCGTCTCGACACCCACCATCTCTGGATCGAGATGCGGCTTCGGAGCTCAAGTTCGGCCTGTGCTTTTGTCTCCGCCGCCCTCGAAGCAATGTCTCTCTGAAGCCACCGCTTCCTCGCATTCCGCTGCGTGAATATAGTCGCTGCAGTCAGCAAGCGCCACCGAGCTTCATGCACTATGCCTGCGCGCCGCTGCCCCTCACACCCGCGCCAGATGCGCTGTATCAACAAACTGGCTTCATCCAAGCGACGGCTGTACGAGGCCTCACGCGCTCTACGGTAAATAACTTGCATCTTCACCGCCATGGCCACGACCTAGAGTAGGATGCGAAATTGAAAGAAGAGTCAGCATACTGAGCATTCAAAGCCATATGTGTACAATATGTTTTTTGCTCGTCCACCTTGAAAATTTTGTCCCTTTCTTGACACATGCATTACTCCCATCCTCCTTTAATTCTATAAACCTTGCTTTAAGCCACTCTATCTCACCTTCATGAAGGCTCGTGCCGCGTGCAGTCGAGTATTAAAACGCTCCCATCTTGACACCACCCTTTCTTCTCTTCGCCTCGCGATTTCCACCCTTTTCCTCGCTAGATGCCCTCGGAACACTCGCTGTACTCTCAGCACGCAGCCCCACAATCTCCTTGCTTCCGCCCTCGCCGCCGCCATCGCTCTCATTTGCGCTCGCTCTGCTTGTCTCACTGCACAGTCTCGCCACCAGGCTCTCATTTCATCCCCCGCCCAGGCTCGCACTGCTGCGTGCACTCGAGCCAAGAAACCCCGACCGTAGCGCTGGAAATGCACTGACGCCCACACTTGGGCCTCGTACTCGGCGGCGACCTATTTGCGTGCACGTGCATTTATGCATGGATATGGAATGAATGAGTACACAGCCATATTTTATTTTCCAAGAAAAGCATGCGATTTTACGCCTATCGTCGCTTCAACGACGAAAAGACAAAAACTAATGGCCACTTTCAGTTTCAAATCAGAAGTTGGCGGGTATATACTTCAAGACTTCTCCGGAGAAGTACTCACGTGTCGTTCGGCGAGCGATCGTCGCCAGTCCATTTGTATGCGCACCGCAGCTGCCTCTAAAGTGCGTTGCGCGTATACATGTGCATTGAAGAGGCGCACAGCTAAAGGTCGAGGCAAGAGGCGGCGGTCGAGGTGATTCTTCATGGCAAAGGGTAAGCGCTTAGCGAGTGTGCGTGCGTGATCTTCCCCAAGGCCCGAGTCGCGCATATCCACCTACATGTAGTGGAGAGAGAGGGTTGATAGTGCAGGTTAGGATGACCTTTGAAAACTAATAGTACGAATGCAACAAGCAACCTATTTCTACCTTTTCGGCGAATTATAGTTAGGGATGCTCGACAAAAAATTCTTTCCATATTTCTTTTCACCCCTCTTTCCTTCACCACAACCCTGTACCTCCTGAAGTCGTTTGCACTGCGCTAGCCATCCAAGTGTGGCACTGGCGGGACTCAAGTCGTCTAAGTTCCGAATGTCCAGCCGTGTGAGTGAGCCCGCGGCGCATTCGGCTAGTACTTGAATCACCGAGGATCCAACCTTGTCGCACTGGGCTAACTCGAGGCTCTGCAACTGACATCGCAGCCGCCCACCACCACCACTGCTGCTGCCTCTGTGATTGTTCTCGTTGTTGTTCACAGCCACAGTATTCTCAGTGGTCTGTCCTGCTCCTACGATTGCAACTGCTCCTTCATCACCCTTATCTTTGTTCTTTGGCGACGGCCCTTCAGCGACTAGATCACTCACAAAGCCGCTCACAGTGTGGATCCACGGCAGCGCCTTTCCTCCGACCACAAATCGCCCGTGCAGACCCACGCTCCTTCCTCTACGAATCCTGCCACTCTCTGGCTCGAGCGCCCACGGTAATATCTGGGGGGCGTTAGGCTGAAGTGCACCATTACTATTGGTAGACGAAGGAGAAGGAAGCGGAGATCGACTCTTGAGAGGGGTGGCGCCGCCGCCGGGATTTCGGGGTAAATCGCCGGCCCGACACCGGCCCCAATCGTGCCACAAATCTTCACTGTCTTCTCGGGCTGAGAGCTCTGGATAGCCCCCACCAGTGGCCGCGTAATTCCCGAAATAACCCTGTAGGCAAGTGGACAGATGTGCGTTTGAGTGAACAGAAGTAGGAGCACTCAAGCAGAGTAGGGAGACAGTGGGGCGCGCACACATACACACCTGTTGGGCGTCTCTGTAAAGCTTAACGGATCTCTTGCGGTCTTTCTCCATGTAAGCCTTGAGCCATTGTCGTTTTGAACTCAATTGCACGTCACTCGGCACTGTGGATTGGTTCAGCTTACCCACCTGATATCAAAAGATTGACGCGTAAGTGTAGGTGGCTTTATATGCCAACAAAGATGAAGGAGAGTCCCAAATCTCCTGATTCACCACTACCCTGCACATACCTCCTGCAGCGCGAGTTCTAATGTAGTAGCAAAGCCGCCAGTACCCATCGCCAACTCCTCGTCTATTTCTCCTTCGTCTTCCTCAGACGGCTGCCAGTGATGTGGCAGGTCGAGGCGCGATAAACTGTCGAAGAGAAGAAACAGAAGAGTACACCGAGTTAAGTACAAACAAAAGGAATCATAGAGAAGAAGGCTTCAGGTAGTTGTTTAAAAAGTCTAGGAGCCTTTGAAGATGGCATGTAAGAACTTCCCTCTCAAACGAGGAAAATGTGTTGTTATACCTCTGAATCAGAAGGACTAGCCCGTAGTCGGAGACAGCGGAGCCTGACAAATTGATCCGCTTTAAAGATGACTTCGGAGCATGCCACACTGCCTGTAGCTCGTGCTGCAGTCGTGCTAGCATGATCACGGTCTCATCTCCCAATCGAGGGCACCCCTGAACGTCAAAGGACTCTAACGCAAATCCTCCCTGTCCTAGCAAGAGCCCGAGCGCTGCGGAGGTGCCACTGTCGCTCAAGGCGTTGCACCATTTGAGTTTCAAGTGCTTCAGTGCTCGAGGACCACCACCGTAAGGTCTTGGTTGAGGAGAAGCAGCAGATTGAGGAGGCTCAGGATGATCAATGGAGGACCTGCTCGAGGTTGGTGCGCTTCCTCGGTCTCTTGTGCTGCACATCCCTCGAACATTGCTGCTCGAAATGCGCCGTGGTGATTGGCTGCTTGACGACTTGCCACTGTTCGAAGGATGCCCTCCACCCCCAAAGAGAATCCATAGCGCTTGATCGTCGATGCGAGGTGCGCCACTGACATCCAGCACCACTAAACGTCCCAAAATAACGACTCGGGGACCACCATGATGGTGATGGTGGTCTGGAATGAGGAGAAGTGTTAGGCAAGTACATGAGGCACACAATGACGAACAAACAGCAAAACTAATTAAGTAAAGCATTTCCGTTGCGAAGACCTGAGCTTCTACAATTGTTGATGAGGATAAATATCATCATGGTAATATTGAATATTTACTGCTGGTAGATAGCCAGGCACTGTTGTTTCGTAACACTTACGGTGGTGATGATGATGGTGATGATGCGCGTGGTGTTCTATTTGAAAGAGACCGAAACAATAAGCACGGTTAGAGACGAGCATAGAAACACACGAGGGATAATAGATAAATCAGGAATATTTGTAATAATTGAGTGAATGTAAAGGACTCACAATACAAGTAATTTATGGCATGATTGCCTACGAACACGACACAATACTTACGGCGCTGCAGCGGGTTATCGTGGAGGTGCGCGTGAGCAATGTAGTCGAGATCATGCACCATTTCCTTGTACCCTAAGTGATGGTGCTGCTCAGAAGAAGAAGATTGCGATGACAAAGTAGGTTGCTCCAAGGAGGGCATTAGTGCCATAGTTGTCCCATTGGCATTTGAGCCGTCAACACTATCTTCTCGTGCTTCTCCTTCAGTCATTTGACCATCAATCTCTGAATCTCCAGCAGCAGCGCCCCCTTCTTGTGCAGGTTTACAGGGGCGCTGCGCGAACGAGGTCATGAGCTTATGAGCTGCATGCGACACTTTCGTACTGCGCGTCAAGTCAAGAGCGTTCAAATCCGATGCCAGCACCAAGGTATGCAAACGAGGGCAGGCCGCGGCAATTGTAGCAATGGCTTTATCGCTGAGTCGAGGTAGGCCCGCGAGGTGTAAGGTGGTCAAGCTTTGACGGCACGCACATATGTCTGCGTCCGGGTCTGCAGAGACAGAATTACAGGGAGGGAACAAGTAAAGATGAAGGGCCATGAGATGGAATCAAACGAAAGAGAAGACATAAGCATGTGTGTGGTTAGCAATCTTTTACCGTTCGCGAAAATTTCTTCTCCCTCATCGGCGTCAGCTTCTGGGTCATAGGCACTCGCTAGGATCGTTTCCCGCCTTCGCCGCTGTTCTTTGGGCTCCATCGGCGGCGGCGGCCGAAACGGCAACGCTAGAGCGTCGTCCACCTTTTCGGTATCACATTAGAGACGAGACGAAAAGAGTAAGAGGATAGATCTATACACTTTAAATGTTTGATGCAAGAATGAAGAATTAGACAAAGAAGCGTTCTGATGTATTGATAGAGCAAAGTACCATGTAACAGCCGGTGAAGTCTCCTTCTTGAAGCAATGGCGACCCTCTCAGTAGGGAGGCAATTCCCACCGCAGTGACGCAAACACAGTGCTTGATGGACACGCGCAAGAGACTCTGCAAGACGCCACTGCCAGCGAGGCGGGAGAGACCTAGTAAAAGGAATGGAAAAAGAGAAAGAGGCTGAGGACGCGAAGGAGATAGGAAATTACAAAAGAGCTTTCAGGTAGCCAAACGTTCAATTGCACCCATCATCTTTTTCTCTCTCGTCCTTCCACTCATCATGAGTACCACTCATACCAGAATCAAAGAGTTTCTGCCAGTGGTTCAAGGTGAGAATTTCAGGGCCCGCTCTCAGTATCAGCGGAGGCGGAGCTCGCTTTTCCTTGCGCTGAGCTGCTCTTCGTGCTCGAGACTTCGAACTGTCGCCATACGAATGCGCCTGGTGATTGAGCAAGTTAAGAAAGAAACAGAAAGAGAAAGTAAAACAAGAAGAACTTATTGTGAAAAGTACTAGAGCTTAAGATGAGAATGCAGGAAATGTTTTCTACGGAGGCCAAAAGTAAGAACGTATACCGTTCACAACCCACCGCGTAAATGTTGAGAGGAGGTATCTCGGGCGCTTGTGTCGGTGCTGTTGCTTCCCACTCATCACTCGGAGGTGCCTTCTCGGCATCTTTCGGCTTCCCGTACTTAAACAGCGCCATGGAGGGCAGTTTCGGTTTGGGGCGTTTCTTTTTCACTCCAACGCCGTCGTTTGATGTACCCACGCTACTTTGTCTGCTGGCCGAGTCCTCAAATTCGCTGCCACTCTCATCCTCCTCACCACTGCTCTCTTCTTCTTCCTCCTGCGCAGCACCTGGCTTGGTTTTCAAAAGGAAACCCCCTTCTAGTAGGGCCTGCTTAGCCCTCGCTCTACGGCGCAGGAATCGTGCTTTCAAGAACACTTGCTGCTCCTTTTTGCTGCGCCCGAGCCCTAGGCACAAGAAGGCTAAGCTAGCTGTCGAGCACCGAGGCAGGTCCGATAAATTCAAACTGGCTAACGAGGCGCGATGACTACGACTCTCTAAGCCCATCAGACCGAGGTCCGTTAATTGCTTGCAACGACTTAAATCCAACGACTGCAAAATCCCGCCGCTTGCCTGAAAGAAGGAAGAAAAAGATAGGCATTCAGAGACTGAGACAACCAGACAGATAAGATACGTAAAAGTCATGCTGCAACTTCTGAAAGACAATGTTTTTGTAAAATACTTTGCCCCCTCCCTATCGCATTTCACATTTCTCTCTTTCCATTCGATCTCCGAATCCCTAGTCACAAAAAGCGCCATAGAATCATTTTTGACGAACCCCAAGGAGTTTGAGAAGGGCTTCATTGGTGAATTTCCGCGATCCGCTGAGGTCGAGGGAGGTCAAACAGCGGCGTTTGAACGCGCGTGTGATGGCATCGAGGCCTTCGTCTCTTAGCATGGGTGAGTCACGCAGCTGTGAACCGCAACACATGGAGAGACAGAGGACCAATGATACTTATGCGTGTGGGGTAAGGGGGATGCGAGATTTTGAGGAGATATACAAACTAAATGACATTCAAATGCTACCAAAAAGATCAAGAGAGAAATCCTTCTATAAAAAAAAGGGCACAAACCAGCGTATCATTACCGTAAGCGACTTGAGGTTGCGCAAACTTGACACGATTGGATCAAGTGTGGAATCGGGCAACGGTATTCTTGAAAGGTCTAAGCTCTCCAGGCTGGGAAACACTTTCAAAAAGAGCTTCCCCTTGTTTCTGGCTGCTTCCGCTCGTGCTTTGGCGACTTCACTGGGATCTTGGTCCGTCACTTTCTTGCTCTTGGACTAATATGATATCACAAGGAGGACGAATGATCGAGTACCGTGTGAGACAGCAAGTGGGTAAAGGATACCATGAATGCACCTGCACCTCTTCAAACACTGGCGTTGTCTCACCTGCTGCGAGGGCGCGGATGTCAAAGGATTGGAAACATCAGAGCGACCTGTGTCTAAGCCGCCGGTCACCCCACTGATGGCTGAGAGACGAGCGGAGTTGGGAGGAAGGCTCTGATGACGAGAAACATACAAAGGAAAAGGCAGCAAACAATGAAGAAGAACAACAAAGACGACATCTTTACTGCACATGCGCAAATCGAATAGGAATTAGCCCCTTTTCTTGTGCTGGGAGCGCTTAGAAGAGTTATCTCACCTGCTGTGCAGAGGAACGAGCTGTAGCTAAGAGCCCATTGCTACTCTGCTTGTCACTCCACGGGTTGTTGGTCTTATAAGACGGCGCCTGCAAGTGTGGGTCTGGCTCTAGCAGGGCTGTGCAGCCTTTCAAACTCAAGTGCAGCAAAGCATTCAAGGAGGTAGCCGCAGCTAAGCTTGGCAGATTCGCTGATGGCGGGTGATGATGATGAGCTCCCATGGTGGCGAGGAGGTTGGAAGAAGAGGCCCGTCGCGATGACGTCATCAACGGGGCTCTCGACGAATCAGGTGGCAGCATCTCATCCATGCGATTGTCCGGCTGCCTGCTCGTGTCGCCGTACTGGTGGGAGCGACTAGTAGAGTCACCGCCGCCACGGCTAGAGTCAAGCTGGCCATAATGGCCGGTGTGGTCGTGGTGTTGTTGGGTCATGCCAAAGGCACCGGACACCAGCGTTTCAAGGCCTGTTCAGTGGGTGTGGGCAGCAACAGAGATACTCGTTGAGAGGAAAAAGGGGTTCTCCGAAGGCTACATGTTGACTTTCAACGGTTGAAAGAAAAAAAAGATTAAAAAACAAGTTGTCAAGTAACAGCAAAGATGATGGCCTTACCCGTGAGCGTCAGGAGTTGCGAGTCGTGAATGACCAGCTTTATCATGATGGGCGCCTTCGCCAACACCGACGCATCCGTGGCGAAGGTTTTGCTCGACGCGTGAGACCTGGCCGAAGTCCTCGCCGAGTCATCGTTCGAGCTTCGCGCCGATTGGTCGTTGGATCGGGCCGACGAGCGGGCGGACAAGTCACTGCGAGCGGAAGCGCCTCCGTGGGAGCGAGCGGTGTTCCCCGGGGATTTGGACCGAGAAGAACGGTTGGTTAATGCACCACTCTTCTTGGTGGGGGCTCGCCTGAGGTAGGAACAAAGAAAGAGAGAGAATGCTTACAGAAGTAAGATCTTTGTCAAGAGCGAGAACTGTGTTGTGAGTAGTAGAACAGAGAAGGTCTGCACATATATGCCTCCTTACCAGGAACACTGCGCTAGGGCAGGTAAATCGTTGTCGTGAACCATCCAACCTGTCAAATCAACCTCTGCTGCCGGCACTCCACCTCCGACGTCCTTAAACAGCAAAGCATAGGGCAACGCGCAACTGGCTGCGTCACCGAGCCCACATGTAGTGGCACGCCGGAGCTCCGAGTAGGCGTGGGGCGCCTGCCGCGCTGGCGTGGGTGTCACGAGCCGACCTGCGCCGATGTAATTCTTCGGAGGACCTTGAGGCAACTTCTTGTTGCGCTTCTTTTTAGTTGGCGTGCGTAGTGGTGCTACCACATCCTCATTGCTTGCTCCCGGCGCTGACACATCGCTTGATGGTCGTTTGATTGCGGCTTGGCGGTCGGGCTGTTGTGACCATGTAGGGTCTAACGGAGATACGTAAGGAGGCTCCTCATCGCCATTCTCACCGTCGATGCCTGCTTGCTTCTTGGTCTTCTTTTTAGCAGAAGGATCATCTCTAGGTGGTGGAAGGAATGTGTCCAGCGGCTCCTGTAAAAAAGTTTGCCGTGCTTTGTTCTTTGGGCCGGGAGGCTTTATCGTTGGGAATGCACCCAGCATGACCAATTCTAGCTTGAAATTCAGGAAGCAATAACGGCAGCACTTTTAACGATGAACTCCTATCATACGATATTTGCCCCGTGCACAAGTCAGCAAATTGTCTATTGTAGCTATCTAGCTCTGTAGCCTACTATCTGCTATCTGCTATCTCTACTAGAGAGCCCTGCCAGTTCGTTCGTTAGAGCTCGGGTTCTCCGGCGGGTTCCTCGTTAAAAATCAAGCGTAAAAATACGCGGAGGAGCAGCATTGTGTGCACAGTGCACAGTACAGTGCACAGTGCACAGAAAGCTTTTACATGTATGTTCATCCCGCGGGTATCCCGGCTGTTTGTCTTTATCCATCATCACATCATCACTTCCTACCTTTAGCTATTTTTAGGAGTTTGGGACGTGTACAACATATCCTCTGCTGTAGCAAAATATTTGTAGTCATCATTACTGAGCAGTAGGAAGGTAGGCATAGCTCTGAATGTTTTTGTTTGAAAGTCTTCGTAGTAGTTGTGAAATCTATCCGTATTGTTTGCAAATAAATCATTCTGTAACTCTTGTATCTTACTGGATAATACAAAAGACTCTAAACTGCTCTGGGATGTCTCCAACTAGGTAGTGGATCAGCAGCTGCTCGTTAACATTCATAGCCGAAGACTGCTAGAAGCAGTGTTTGCGGTGCTGATCGTGCCCGCTGATGCTGGCACCATCTCAGAAGGCCGCCACTGGCAATGGTGACTCGTCATCTCATGCTTACCAGGCTGTCGGAGATAGCTCAACTCCGAGCACAACAACAACTGGTAGTACTGTGCCTACAAAATTAGACCCAGAGGAGTCCATTGAAACGTCGGAAGTCAAGCATCAGCGATGGCTGTTAGGCATAAGCTACATGCTCGCCATGGGGTGCGTTTTGTAGTGCAGTCATGCGTGTAGTGCACGCTAATGCTTCCCCGTGTACAACACCCCGACTCATTTGACCCTATCTTTCGCAGTGTGTGCGGGATTGTCCTGGTTGCAATTGGCTCAAACTTGAAAGTGCTCGCTGACAATTGCCACACCACAGCCACGCACATTGGTACGGTGTTTATCGTGCGCGGCATTGGTGCTGTTGTTGGGGCTGTCGCTTCCGCCAAATTGTACGTTCATGTAAACCTAAGTCATTCTCTTGCACCTGATTTCAGGCACAAGTGAGAGATTCGCATTCAGGAAACACAGATCAAGAGTGTTGCGTATACGTGTATATGCGCATTCATATGCCGCTTGCGTGCGTGGCATGATGCGTGCACAGGTATCGCGTTGCTCCTGGCAACCGGGTCATGTTCGTGACCCTCCTTATGCTCGCCGGGCTCATCATGGTGCTCCCCGTCGTGAGCGACATTTGTAAGTGGGACAAAGAGAACACATGAATTGATGCTTTACCGAAGTGAAATATAACGTCATACATAAATTGTTACTTTCATCGATGGGCGCCCTGCTCCTCATTTGAGGATTGAGGAAGTTTCGCTTACTCTACTCTACTGTATGCAACCTACAGATACCATGCACGTCATTTTCGGGCTCTTCGGTACATGTACCGCGATTACGGACACAGGGTGCCAGATTCAGACCCGCAAAGTTCACGGGTCCAAAGCGGGCCCCTGGCTGGGTGTCAACACGGTGACCTTCTCTGTGAGCGGAGCCTTCGTGCCTCTGATTGGCTTGATGACCGGCAACCTCTTCGCTCAGTGCGGTGAGTAACGGCAAATTTGCCCCGCTACTTCTTGAAATCTACACGCTCAACTAGTTTCTTGTGTGGAAGTGCTGTTCTTGTAGACTTGTATGCAAACATTGAGGGTTTTAGGTGTCCGCCTTAATGTGCTCACATCTCCGTTGTTCTCTTTTGCTGTATCATAGGTATCCTGGCTGGCGTGACGCTTATCTCTGCTTTTCTAGTGATTTACCCCACTACTCCTGAGAATTTACCGGCGCCACCTACCAACCTCAAGAATCGCTTTAAGAAGAAGAAATCCGAAGCCACGGTCAATGGAACCATAGACCCGGAAACACTGGCTACTCAAGAGGTGTGCTTTGCCCTCATATATAAGACTACTTGAAACGACGTGCGAGTATGTTCTATGTGAGCTCCGGTAGAACACCGCAAAGATCACCATACCCAACTCTCACGGCCTTGTATCACTCTGAATTCCTCTCATGAAAAGTCTGCGTCTTTTTTCCCTCGAACTCACCCATCGATGTTAATTTCGTGTAGGCGGAAAAGAAGAAATGTGGCAATTGCCCCTACGTCATCGAGTTTCTGGCCTCTTGGGAAGCGTTATGGCTGATTGGCGGCAAAGTCGCCGCCACGTCATACTTCATCTCTTACGTGACTGACACGGGGGTCATCGACAGCTCGCACGCGAGTTTGCTGATCATGATGCTGTGGGTGGGCATCTCTTTGGGCCGGATCGTTGGCATTTTTGACCAAATCAACTTGCCCACCGACCGCCTCTATCGCAACGTGTATGTGCAGTTGTGGTGTGGGGCTGCTGGCATGGCATTGGTGCTGGTGAAGC
>Ga0307982_1004265_pt1 | contig 11312 bp, 12 predicted proteins | sample OrgLakmetagen989_FD_201847 | JGI IMG/M metagenome (GOLD analysis project Ga0307982, IMG submission 201847) | Saline water microbial communities from Organic Lake, Antarctica - #989 | ecosystem: Environmental > Aquatic > Non-marine Saline and Alkaline > Saline | place: Antarctica: Organic Lake... | reverse complement strand
GCCCCCGCGCGGCGGCCCCCCCCCCCCCCCATGAAAACTGCAGTGCCGATTGAATGATATATTCCGGCCTATTAAGAGAACAAGGCTGAAAATGAGGCAAATATAGGTACATCATGGCACTAATGCACACACTAAGTTTGGCGCGTCGTGAAGAGCCCCGGCCAGTAATTTCGCTGCCTCAGCATGCAGTTCATTGAAGGCCAAGGTGAAGTGCATCAGGTGAGGCCACGTCGGGAGAACTTGCTTGGTCAGCATTGACAAAGCCGTGTAGCGGGTGCCTGGAGCGGGAAGAAGGAAGAATGAAAGAGACGCTTGAAGGCAAAGAATGGTGCAACAACTGATCAATTTACTTTCTGGATTACGAGATATTGAATAAGAATGGAGAATAGTGCACATGACGTGACATTTCCCAACACACTATTATTACAACATCAGTACCGTCCGGTCCAACCAGCCCGTTAGCGCTGAAGTCAAAAATGGCAAGCCGCTCTTTTCCCACCAGGGCCTCCAACAGCAGCAGCGCGCTCACTTGCCCGTAGTCGCCGAGGCCGTTCCGGCTCAAATCCACGTGCGTCAATGCTTGGTTTTGCTTCAACGCGCCTGCGAGTACTTCCGCGCCCTAGAGCAAGGGAAAAGTTCAGAAAAAAAGGGATGCACACACAAGCCGCTACCGTTTTCTACAAAGCATAAATTGCGCTCTAAGAAACATCACGCGATCACTTATGCAACACGAGATCATCTCGATTACCAAAATAGCAGAGTGACATTTAGAAATAAAGTAACTTTACGTACCCCAATTAATCAATGGATGCAATAGATGAATAAAAGGCTTAAACCAGGGAGAATTATGGATGGATAAATATGTGAAATTAGCTACGGCGGGTAGTTGTCTCTTCACTATACCGGAGTCGGGAAGTAAGGATGCCCATCTGCCGGCCGAATGGGCTCTTCGCCCGTCTCCGGATCATTGACGGTGCCAAGGAAGTTGCCACTTTGACGAGCCAAAGATTACAAGCACGCCATAAAAATGAAAGAGAATTGCAACCACATGCGGTGGTGCACAAAAAATAGTAATAAAATGGCAGTGACTAGAACGTTGAATGGCCAGCCTTGAAGATACACAAGGGAGGGAAATTTTGTAAATGAGCTGTCGATTTTTTGGTTCAAACACTATTCCTCTTAAATAAACCACCTGATGTCGAGGCTCTTCAGGTCGGGGTCGCTTCCTAAGTCCTTACATATTTCCGTCAGCTCTTCTAAGCGTATTCCTTGGTCTTTCAAGTCGAGGTGCTCATTAACGTCAGGAGGCTTCAAATGACCCGTCAACCAACACTTCGCCTATGAAACGCACATGCGTAGATGATTAGCGGGAACATAGAGGCAAAGAAGACTATGCCTCAAGCATTCAAGCTCGTGCACTACCGCTACGACTACTGTCATGCTACAATGCATGATCGTGGCTCACCAGCATCCACTCTCGGCTAAGCTCTGGATAATTCAAGTGCTCTGAGCCGTCATCTTCCTCGTGAAAGTCGTCATTCATGCTCGAAGCCCCAATGGAATCGCTGTCCCCCGCAGGACTGTGCTGCGACATGAGTTGCGCGGTGGTTTTTATTTACTCCCTTATGAATTGTGCGCTGTGATTTTTACTTACTATTACTATCTAGAATTCTGGAAGACTTTCCTGGTGCAAGCTAGTAGCTGTTGCTAAATTCTAGTGCCTCTATCGATGCAGCGTACAGGATACAGCTGTTCGATAGGTCAGCGCAGTTCATGGCTTCGTGCCCCAAGGAGTTGAGAATTGAGTCTACGAGCGCAAGGAACGAGAACGAGAACGGTGTCTGTCGATCTGTCGAGCAGTTGTTTGGGAAGAGAGAAGTGAACACACAACATGATGGTGTATGTTCTAACTTTACCATCAAGATCCCCCTTCAGGAGGGTAGTTTTTTAAACATGCTCGAATCTCGACATCATCTCGACGCTTTCGTGATGATATCGAAGTGTGTCTGAATGGACTGAATGGAATACTTTACCGGAGCTACATATAGCTGGCTACATCGGTACATAGACCGATTGACATTCTACAACATTGTCTGCCCTCATTGCTAGCCTCTTCTCTGGGATGTACAGCTGGATAGGATATCTAAATCGGCGGCTACCGATACAGTAATACTGGCTTACTATTGCTGTAAGCTAAGAAACGACATTTAGCGTGGCTTCCTTGGCGACTCTTCTTTAAAATCTACCGAGAAAGCATTCTGAAGTTTGTTGCTATCTTACTCAAGGCAAACGCTGTGAGCTTTCTCGATAATAGTGCAAATTTGCTGCCTTCTGCACTTCGTATAATAGTGCAGTGATATCGGCGAGAAGCCATCTAGCACAGCATCTAGCTCATACATTTAACGCATGGAATCGCCCCAGAAGCGCCGCTGTACAGCTGAATACTCGCCTTCTGTGCCATCACTAGCTAAAGCTCGCGCTGATGACGCATCCGAAGATCTTGGTAACACAGAAACTGCATCAGATGACGAAGTTGAGGAGACATTCGTGGTGCTGGATGTTCCTACTGCGTTAGCCACGCCAGACGCATTAGCAGCATTGTCGAGTGCCGCCTTCGACCTTGAGGTTCATTCCATATGCTCTTCATAAGCGATGGCTGACTTTTACGGATGCCGTTTTCTTTTTCTTTGCAAGGACATGGGGCGATCTGTTCCAGCTTTGTCCTTTATATTTGCTTACTTTTCCATCTAATTTTCTGCTAATATCTTGGTGCCTCTCAGAGTTTTGGCACGGAGTCTCCGACATTAGAGCTCAACGGTCAAAAACTCGTAGGGCAGTTTGCGCCTTTCCTCGGCTCGCAACTCGTCTTTGCGCGTGACAGCGCCGCCAAGTAAGAGCACTATTGTAGCTCGTTGGACTTCTTGTTGTGCATCCGTAAGACGCATGGTAATTAAAAGAATAGAAATATTTTTTTTTTTCCCAAAGACGAATCTGGCTACAACTGTAATCTTCGATGTGTATATCTGTGCCTGGGGCGTATTTGCGTGAATAATGAATTCTGTGTCCTCAACTGCTGGCGAGCTAGGCCCTGGGAGGCAGTCGCTGTCGCAAACAAGCGCATTGTAGCTACTGCCGCACCTGACACCGCAGCCACCTCTGCAGTGGAACCTGGCGCTGAAGACGACGAAAATACTTCTGGCAGCTTACTGCACGTATCAGGCATTTCAGACTCAGTATAAAAGCGGCACGATCCAAAATGGCATCGCCATAGTAATCGCAAGGAATCAAGGAAGTGCACGCCTGTGATCCTGTAGCAATTTCAAATTCCCTTTATTTGAACTTCAGAGGCGTTTCTGAGGTTAGAAGGTGGCCAATTCCCACTTGGCTCTCTGGACATGGGTTTTGGGTGGGAAAATCGAGATGGAGTTATTGATTTGCAATTGGACCTAAGCCCTAATAGTCACAGTCTCAACGACTTAAGTTTTTCTATTTTCCACATCCACAATCCACATCTACTTATCGCGTTGCGAGTATTCTAATTCTATGTGTCTTGTGCCCTCGAACCCTCTGAGTGACTTAGGAAAGCAGCAGAGGCAATTCTTGGCGTGGAGGCATTCCCCGATTCCAAGTGCACGTAGTATCCAGCTAAAATCAATAGCTGAAAAGTTGAAACTAACGGGCACCAGAGCCCCTGTTTTTGCGCCCGCTATTGCCCCCTCCACCTCGCGCACCTTTCGAAGCATCCTTTTCACCAACGCCTCCTCCCTTATTGGTGTTCGAAGTGCCCGCTTTCTCGTTCTTTGCTTTCGCTGCTGCTAGGGCTGCTAATGCAGCGGTGGTGGCGACAGTGGTGGTGACAGCAGTAGCTGGGGCATCCCAACCTCCTCCTCCTTGGCTATCATCGGCTGCTCTAGATCCACCACTTCTAGCGCTGGCTGCGGCTGCACCAACCTCAGAACAGCGCTCTTCCCACGATTTGCCTTTATGCATGCTTTTGCCTCCTCGTTTGCCTCCTCCACTACCACTAGTAGATGCTTTGCTACTAGGAGGCGTCGATGTTGTGGCTACCGGCGTCGCTGGCTTTACCGGTAATTTTACCGGTGACGTTACCGCTGGTGCTGGTGTTATTGATGCTGCTGGTGAAGGAATGTCTATTTTAGATTGGGATTTCATTGCTTTGTTTGTGGTTGCCGTGGTTGCGGAGGAATCTGAGCGCTGCTGAGATTGCGAAGAAGAAGTACTAGAAGATGCAGCCCGGTGGCCTACAGGAGAATTGGCGCGAGGTTCATCGAAGGCTAGGAGCGCGTCGAAACCTGGCAAAAAGAACAGAGAGGAATGCAGATATTCATTCACGAGGAGTGAAAGAAGGCAAAATGGAAGAAAATTAAACGGTTATCTAAAGAAGAAGAGTAAGCCACACTACTGGTACTTAGCACACATCGTTTATATATTCACCGTGGCGCGCCAAAAGGTCGTTCTCATCGTCTTCTGTGTTCTGCTCGTTAACTATGGCGTAATTTTTGCTGTTCTCGGTGTTGCTGTGCCTATTACTGCTGCTCATTGAGGCTTTGATGGACCCATCAGAAGGAGATGCACGTCCTGGGCGTTGAATTGGGCTTGGAGCATGGTCGAACGAAGATGAAGATAAGGGTCCTCTCGAGTCTGCCGCTGAGTCACTGCTTCCATTCACGCAATTGTTGACTCCTATTCTGCCTATATGCATTGAGGAAGACAGGGGGCTTCCAGTTCCCAAATCTAAGCTTCCCAGACCACCGCTAGAAGACCACATTTCTCCGCCTGGTAGTACTCCACAACTGCCATCACCCGACGAGGAGAGGCCAGGCAGTTTCTCAACCCAATCTTCCATAGCAACTGCTCCTGCTGCTGTGGATGTAAGAGGCGACTTGTCTTGCAGAAGTTCGCCGCTGGATTCTTGTGCATTGAGATCCGCCACTGCGGGAGAAGTTGGAGCGCGGTGAGCCGAGGATATTGCAAATAGAGCCAGAACAAGGAGAACCGTACAAGCAAGTGCAGAGAGCCAGCCAAGAAGCTTCCGGTCATCGTGAAGTAACATCAACAAGTGGTCTTTCTCAAGCAGCTGGCGTTTGAGTGCAGCCACCTCCACCATGCTTTCCTTCAACTTCACGCGAGTTGCTTCATGTGCCGAGGCCAAAGAAGGGCATTGCGCGTCTTGACGTGCGTTCATGGCTGCAGGGATTAATAACTCAGCAATTGCAGCACCGAAAGATTGCGTTGATGCTTCTTGTCCACTTCCGCTACTGCTGTCATTGCTGTCATTGCTGTCATTGCTGTCACTGCTGCTGTTACCATGCTCGTTTCTACTGCTAAGTATCGAGTATTGCTCTTGTTGTTCATTGAGGCTGCTTACCCTGTTCATCAGAGGATTTCCGGCGAGGCTCAAAGCTGACAACTCGGTGTTTGGGCCCCAGGACTTCAAGGCCTCAACTAAACTTGCGCCGGTGGTTGGACCGAGGCCATTCGAGTCCAAATACAGGGACTGGAGCTTGGTGTTGTGCTTCAGAGCATTGGCGAGAGCGATGCCGCCTCGGTCGCCCACCCCGTTCATGCCCAGGTCTAACTTCAATAGATTCGACGGCCCGTTCCCCACCAACAAAGATGCTGCTGCTGCACTACCTGTCAACACTGAAGTAGTCTCACTAGCTGCTGCAGTCTCCGGAGCCACTACAGATGAAGACGCCGCCGCAATCCCTTCCCTCATGAGGAGGTTTGCCAGTTCTTCAGCGCCATCGTCGCCCAAATGATTGCCGTGCAAATGCAACACTTGCAAGCGAGGCAACGGGCGAGGTGTGTTTTTACCGCCGCCGCTGCTGTTTGAATTCATGCGGCCACAGTAGGTAGCACTGCTACTACGGGATGACGATTCTGAAGCTTCGCCTGGAGCTCTTAAGGAAGAGGTATTGGTGCCAGATGCGGCATCTAAGCTGGCAGTTGTAGAGGTACTACCGCGAGGAAATTGTTTGGATTCATCCCATGATGCAGCACCAATTCTCAACGCTTGAGAAAGGGCAGTCGCAGCAAGAGGGCCTAATTGCGCATTCATCAGATCTAATTCTTCCAGTACCATCGACCATCCGCCACTGGAACTTACGCTGCTGCTGCCGACATTGAAGTTACTAGGATATGCCAAGGCGCGAGACAGAGCGCAAGCACCTTCATCGCCGATCGGGTTGGAGGACAAGAAGAGCGCCTTCAGTGAATTGCAGAGACCACCAGAATGTCTGCAAGTATGTACTAGGGCATCAGCAAGTGACGACACACCAACTACACCCATGCCCACTCCACTGAGGTCTAGTTCCACTAGCCGCAGTGGAGAAGAAGAAGCTTCATCATCATATACAGGGATGGCATTCCTGCTGCTGCGACCTGCGCTAGTTGAGCCAAGATCAGTGTCAGCACTCTTGGAGTAAGTGGAGTCACTGGTACCGGAGCCTCGGGTGGTTTGACGAATGAGCGCTCTAGATAGGGCTGCTACGCCATGATCCCCGAGGGGATGCCCTAACAGGGATAGAGAGGTGCAGCGAAGGGGCACGTAGACTTGAGATCGAAGGGTAAATCCGTTCATTGAAGGCATTCCTTGAGGAGAGCTGCTGCTGGCTACTTTACTACTGCTAGAAGTGCTGGTAGCATTACCGGTACTGTTTTTGCTTTTCGACGCGGCACCATCAGCATCGCCATCACTGTCTTCACTTTCCCACCAGGTCAAGTCCTGAGCACTGCAGCGAGGGTTCATCTCTGCGCGGCGTTTGGCTAAAGCACCGTGACTCAACAAGCGTGCCACCTTGGCCAGAGCCCCAGAGCTCACCCTCTCGTTGCCCGATAAATCGAGGGCTACCAAATGAGAGTTCCCAGGGCGGCGGCGAGGAGTGAGATTGCTATCGTAGCTGGTACTGCTGTTGAAGCTGTAGCTGTGGGGACTAATGTGGTTCGCACAAATGCCATTGCTATGATTGATGCTCTCAGCCGATTCTGTGCACGCACTCAAGAAGCCCGGCAAAAGTTGAGCCATCGTCGGCATCATCGCATGCAAGAGGGGTGGCGTTTCATGGTATTGAGCAGCGTCCGAGGTTAGGTAAGCTTCGAGCAAGCCATCAAGACTAGCTGCGAGCGCTAAGGCACCTCGGTCGCTTAGCAAGTTCTGCGCTAGGAAGAGCATTGCTAAGCCGGATGAAGAAGAAAGCTTTCTACTGGTGCCACTGCTACTCCCCACACCATTATTTTCAGTGCCATATCTCTGCACACCAGAAGGAGATGACCCCAGCGAAGTTGCAGTGGTGACAGCAGCCACTGCTGGCGTAGCCATTAAGGCCACCGCAAGAGCTGCTGCTCCAACATCTCCCACGCCGCAACTGCGTAAATGAATTTAAAAAAAAACATTTGAAGTAGGGCATGTTGTCAATTGAGCAAGATAAAATTCTATCACTTCTCCGCGATAATTTTGTAGGCTCGTACAATACCTAAGTATGATATGAAACCTGAAAAATAAGTGCCCCCAAGCTCCCTCACTAACGCAAGCCCACACGCACCTGGCGAGGTGCAGTTCGGTGAGACGGCTCTTCGGCAGCGCCCACGCAAGCGCAGCAGCGCCATCATCGCCCAGAGGGTTGCCTTCAAGCGACAGCCAAGCCAAAGGAGGAGGACGAGGAGTCGATAATTCCTCTACACGAGCGACACCAGCTGTGGCAGCTGCAGAAGTGTTTACAGTGATGTTCGCATAGGATTCATACGAAGATTCCTCCCTAGAGTCATATGCCGTATTGGCTGCTCCTCCAGCTAATGCTTGGGCGATCGCAGCAGCGCCTTGCGGTCCAATCGTAGTATCATGCAGGTCGAGGCTCGTTAAGACGGTGCTAGCATGCGACAGCGCATCGGCTAGAGCGCGCGCACCACCATTGCCTACTTTGTTCCGCCACAGAGTGAGAGCAGATAAACGGCTCTTGGGTAGCGCGCTTGCGAGCAGTCGGCTGCCAAGTTCACCAATACCTTCAGAGAGCGCCAGAATCAAAAGATATTCATGGCAATGAGTGCCAATTCAGTGCAATAAATTTCACCACAGGCATTGTTCATAGTAGTGCAATCTATCAAAAGTAAAAAGAGAGCGCGCACCGTTGTCATAGAGGGATAGTGTGGTTAAATGAGGCGCATTTGGCAATGTTTGAGCCAAAGCAGCAGCACCAGCGTCTCCAATGGGCGTTGAAATCAGAAACAATTCAGTGCACCGAGCCGGGACCTAGAAAAAAAGTTTGAGGTGGGTTGCATTAATTTTGCCACGACAATCTCAAAGAAGCTTGACGCAAGACTAGAACAGACGCCGAGTAGCGCCCCCCCCCCCCCCACCGCATTCGACAGACCTGGACTCGATTTTGCATCCATGCCCATGTCAAGTCGCCGCTACCGCATCGCTCGGCCTTCGCCTCGCGCGATGCTAGAATGCCAACAAGCAAGAAGAATGCTTGCATGGCAGAGATATGCGTCGAAAGAAACAAGCAGGCAGGCGCTAGTTCGATACGTATCAATCCTAATGAAGTGACCGAATCAAGGCGTGGTGTATGACCTTCTCTCGTGTGACAACTAGAGCTCTAATTTAGGTAGTGTAAGTCTACAGTCAATAATACTGTGCAGCATAGAAGTGGACACTTTCAATGTAGCTTTGTAGCTTACAGCTTATCTCAGTAGGTTGTATCATGCTGTAGCATGCTTAATCAAGTTGTTGGCTTCTTCAGATCTGTACTGTAGCTTCCTGCGATTTTGCTCCATTCAACCCCCCTCTGTGGAGAAGCACTCAAAGACAGTGGTTAGATATCTAGACGTTGATTGGCTGGTAGCGTTCCGCAGGGCCATTTTGAATGTCATGTCCTCGCCATGGGAAGAAGAGGCTGCGCCCTTAAGACACACGCTCCTTGTAGGGATAACATTACGCAGCATTTGCTGGGGTTGGCCGGCACTCGAGTCCTTGGTATTGTCAAGCACAAATACCCCATATCCCATGCTACTGTCAATTGATGTGCCGTCAAATCATGGCGTAAATGGGAAAACGTCTATTGATAGGATGAGCACCCAGCACCAAAGCAATTACACTAGAGAAGATTCTTCTTGGTGTACTGTAGCTAACAGTGTTATTTAACTTACAGGTTCATCTCTGCCGGCCACTCTTTGTACCCGCTCGATGTGACCCTGAATTTATCCAGGTAATCGAGAAAGACGAAGCTTGAAACTTAGGGTAGCCTACTCACGGCGACAAGCTCACTTTATAAAGCTAGGCCAATTATACCTCTGTTGACGATTGAGCGCTGTGAATGATGCTATTGAGATGACCTAGTTCTTCTATCCTGCCATTTCTTTCTAGGAGGGTCTCTATCGCCTTTCAATTGGGATCAATCCCTATAGCGCTGGCGCTGCCCGTGCACCTCCCTTGCTCCTGTTCCTCTACACTAAAATCATGCCGTCGACCTCACATGTATCACCTGTCACAAGCACCGTCAAGACCTTGTTGTCGAAGCCTTTACCGCTAGGATGGCAGGCAGTCCTGTGGCCTCGTGCGATAGCTCTATTGGCAGATCTGGCAGGGGCTGTGCTCGTTTATGGCATCGCGGAGGTGAATAACTGGGTAGTAAAGTAGATACAATGCTACCTCTGCTTGAATGTTAGAATGCTGGATTAAAGGCCTTTGAATGGGTCATTGCTCCGAATCAAGATATAATACTTCTTGCGCATACCGAACCCACTTTATATGCGCCTAATTCAACATTGAACAATCTCCAACTCGTCACCAGGCTCACATTTCCACAGACGCTCTTCGCTTAAGGGCCAATCGTGCAGCTGCCATAGTCCGGAAACAACAGCAAAAGAGCCAACCTAGTCAACAAGCGCCTTTAACAAGCGAAGAGCAGTTTAGTGCAGGCCAGGACAATTCCCTTTCTCGTAAGAGCAGCAGTAGCAGCAGCAGCAGCAGCCTATCGGACCATGGAATGACACCACATCAGGTGAATGCACACTTACACCGCAGCTTGCGTAGAAATGCTTATCGAATAAGTGGGTACTCAGTCTTTCATCCACGATATGCTGATCCAAGGTCAATGGGGAGAGGGGAAGCTTCTACCTTGGGAAGGGGGAAGCATCAGAACACTAATATAACGCCCTAGTTTTTGCCCTTTCAATTCAGGTGCCCGGAGTTGCAGCTCTTCTTTACATGTGCCACCCTGCGGCCGTAGCGGCAGGCTGTTGCGGGTCGACTGAACCTCTCATAAGCCTTGCAACACTCTTGGCCATAAGGCTTGCGTATTGCTCGGTAGGATGCTTAAATCCGTTTCGCGCAGTTACGCAGTTAGTGCAACGCCGTTTTGCTTCATGTTTTGACGTGTGGTCTTTCTCCTTAATGTCATGTTGCATGCATATGTATTCGCCCCTCTCACCAGGCAATTAGTCGTAAGGTTTGGGCAGTGCTAGCTACCGGATTTGCAGCGGGGGTTGCCGTATATTTAGATCCCATGGCAGTGGTAAGGAGATTCTGGAAGAAAAGCAACGAAAGGTTCAGTAGTCCTTGGAGTAGGATGCGGCATTCCTAAAAAGCATGATGCCCTCTTTCTCTTGTCTACGATCGATGTCTGTTATTTCCGAACAACCTGTCAGCTACCGTTCATTTTGACTGTGATATGTTTGTATCACACATAGCCCTCCCTCTCTCGGCCTCCTATTCAGATTTACCTTCCAGCGATCGCACTTATAGCTGCCCTCCCCAAGGAACAAATCACAACTCCTCAACTTTTCAAAGCACTGCCACCGTTGCCTCGACCAATAGTTGTGCTGGCTTTGTTCTTCGCCGCAGCTTCCGCGTGGGCAATGTTGGTGGTCGCGTCTGCAGCCTTTTTGGGGGCACCTGCTTCTTTCGAAAGCCGGGCCGATGATAGTAGCATACGTCATCACAATGATATCGACACCAATGAATTCTCCTCTCCTCTGTTAGGATTGCCACTAGCGTGGAACTGGCTCAGCCCGGTCTACGGTGCTGTGCTCGGCGGGCAGCTAACCTATGAACGGCCGAGCGTCAGCTTACAGTGGTATTTGGACGCTATTGGCTTCGTACGGTTCCGGTGAGAGGGAGTGCGGAGTGCGATTCAAGCTTGATGGATTTCATCCTCTTTTTGATAGTCCTCTTTTTTTTTGTCAGTGGACGCAACGCTTCTTCTTCATACTATTCTTAAATGACTCATTTTTAAACTTCCATGGTGACAAATTAAATCCTATTGTGCATCCTCCTCCTACTTGTCGCTGCT
>Ga0307982_1004262_pt1 | contig 11315 bp, 9 predicted proteins | sample OrgLakmetagen989_FD_201847 | JGI IMG/M metagenome (GOLD analysis project Ga0307982, IMG submission 201847) | Saline water microbial communities from Organic Lake, Antarctica - #989 | ecosystem: Environmental > Aquatic > Non-marine Saline and Alkaline > Saline | place: Antarctica: Organic Lake... | reverse complement strand
AAAATAAATTTCGTCGCACCCGCTGATATTCAAATTCCAGATAAGTATTTTGATGAAGCCACCGATACTAAGCACTTCGAACTCACCGATGAAATTTTAGAAACTTCAGACGTAATTTATGACACCCGCATCCAAAAAGAAAGACTGTCACCTGAAGTGTATGAAAAGCATAAAACGGCTTTTCACTTTAACGCGGAGAAGGTAAACAAGATGAAACCAAACGCTATTTTGATGCACCCTTTACCAAGGGTTAATGAAATAGCGCACGAAGTAGACGATTTACCACAAGCTAAGTACTTTGAGCAGGCTATAAACGGAGTACCGGTGCGAATGGCTTTAATAGCGAGAGGTTTAAATTTAATCTAAAAAAATGACAACGACCCTTATAAAAAACGTGCAGGCCCTTGACGCTGAACGCGATGAAATTCGCGACGTGTTCATAGTGGATGGTCAGTTTTCTGAACCAAACGAAACTTTAAAACCCGATGAAATTATTGATGGAACGGGTCTACAGCTGTTTGCCGGTTGTATTGATCCACACGTCCACTTCAGAGAACCTGGTTTTGAGTATAAAGAAGATCTCGAATCTGGTTCTCGAGCGGCTGTAAGTGCGGGTGTGACTAGTTTTTTTGATATGCCTAATACGGATCCACCAACTTTTACCCGTGAACTGTTGGCTGATAAAAAAGCACTCGCCAACGGTCGCAGTTGGGCTCACTATGGTTTTTACTTTGGCTCTGGCCCTGATAACCAAAGCGAAATTGAGCAAGTAATGGGCGTACCGGGCACGAAGCTTTATTTAAACACCACTACTGGCGGCTTGCGCATGGATAATGAAGACCGCTGGCGTGAAATTTTTAATATTGGCAAACCCGTGGCGCTTCATGCCGAAGGACCCGTTTTTCAAAGAGCCGTTGATGTGTGGCTCGAAGAAGGCTCTCCGTGTCACTTACATTTGTGCCATGCCAGTTTAAGACGGGAAGTCGAACTAGTACGAACCATTAAAAAAGACCCTAAACTAAAGAATAAAATTTCGATTGAAGTGTGCCCCCATCATTTATTTATGACGCACGCTGACCGAGAAAAGCACGGTGCTTTTTGTTGTATGAAACCAGAACTCGCCACTCAAGATGATTTAGACGCCATGTGGGAAGGGGTTGAAGACGGTACGATTAATTTTTTTGCGACGGATCACGCCCCTCATACCAAAGAAGAAAAATTGTCGGACGAAATTTTTTACGGTATCCCAGGCGTAGAAACTTTTTTCCCACTGCTCTACACCGAGTTTGTAAAACGAGGTTACAGCCTAAAACAACTCAGTGCCATGACCAGCCATAACACTTTTAAAACTTTTAGAGTGCAACAAAATAAAGGCTTAATCAGACCCGGTTTCGACGCTGACTGTTTTTTATATGAACCGGCCGTGCAAACAAAAATTTCGGCTAAAAAGCTGTATTCTAAATGTGAGTGGACCCCGTTTTCGGGCTACCCTTTAACCGGGCAATTGCTCAGCACTTGGGTAAAAGGCGAACTTAAATACACGAACCATAAATTTGTCGGCGAAGCCGATGGAGAAGCGTTAGAATTCTAATATTCCATTCTGATTCACTCGTCTTTCAGTTTTGAAATTTAATACTATTAACACTCGTAAAAACTTTATCGGCCTACAGCGTATCGACTAAGAGTTTTAAAGTTTTAGAGTTTAATAATTTTTAAATAAAAACTGAAAGCGGTGTAATCGAAGTTTTTGTTTCTTTTTTCAAAAAGAAGAGGAAAGAAAGATTACATAAACCCAAAGAAATTTGGGTTCACCGTTCTTAAAATCATCGCGGTAGCAAACAGCAGTACCAAACTTAGTAAAGCTTGTGTGACCCTGTTTTTGGCGTCACTCACTAATTCTGGGCTCGCCCCGCCAAAAATTATTTGAATACCCGAGACAACGATCATTAAAACGGCAATAATTCCGACTATACTCGCCATCCACATGTATATCATGCTGATGTACTGATTAATTAAATCAACCCCATTAGAAGCCGAAACGTAAGCTGATTGGCCACTTAGGGGTTCTTGTAATTTAACTTGGTAATACCCCGCACTACCGGCCGTTGAAGGGGCGCCACCACCACCATTAACAGCCGCCTGAAAATCTGCCACGTTTTGCTGGCTCGCTCCACAATTCGTCGTTCCTCCTCCCCCCGTACAAGCCGCAGTTGAACCAATACCAAACTGCGAAGCCAATTCTGGATTTGCCTGAGCGGCAGCCTGAGTTTCAACTCCGTTTAAGCCGTCTACGGCTAACTGTGCCGAAACTGGGCTATTAAACCCTAAGCCCGAAACCAAAATTAGTCCGAAACCAAAAATTAATTTTTTCATATTTAAGTCGAAAAATAGATTAAGCCCATAACCAATTGAATAATCATGTAAGCGCCGAACGCTAACACGAGCCCCAGTGAGGTAAAGGTGATAATTTGTTTCCCTTTGGTGAGTTGATTTTCGTCCCCCTGAGAAAAAATCATAAAGTAACCCGCGACGATATAAAGCAAAATCGCCACCGTACCCACGAGCATCGCAATTAAACGAATAACCCGGTAAACGACGTTATTTTGTTCATTTCCAGAACTGATAATCAAGCTCGCTTCGTTTCCACTGTTAAGATTACTCAAACTAAAATTTCGAGTACTGGTTGGCATAACGTAACCTTCAACGGCCGCTTTAATTTTTTCAGCGGTAGCGGCTGCTTGTTGTTGTGCAGACTGGCCACCGCCTCCACTCGCAGCACCAGCACCTCCACTGCCAGGAACCGCTTCTCCCATACTCAAATTACTCGTATCGGTTAAAGGATCATAGTCTGGATCAAAGTTAGTTTCATCATAACTCAGTGTTCCAGGCTCTGTATTGTTAAACGCCGCGCCACCAGGCAGAGTATCAACCGCACTACCCGCCGGAGCCAAGGAGCCGAAGCCTAAAGATTGACCATAAGATATCGGCGCACTAAACGCCGTTAGTATGATTAATGAAAATAATATTCTTTTAAACATTAGAGCATTATACCACAAAAAAACGTTCATAACAACCGCTGATAGTACTCATTAAAATGATCTGTTAACCTTTTATCGCCATACAAAACTATCCCAAATCCAGGTTAATAAGTTTTTGGTTTCCCCAAACCGGTCAGAAGACCCTAAAACCACCGTTAAAATTTCTCGACCATCCTCGTCTTCAGACAAATTGACCAAACACTCACCTGCCAGTACGGTGTAACCAGTTTTAACCCCCTTGGTATTGGTAAAAGTGCCTAATAACTGATTCGTCGATTTTTTCTCATGGGCAAACTCACCATCTACAGAGGTTCCATAAAACATATCTTTGGCTACGACACTTCTAAAAAAATCATCTTTTAACGCCAGTCTCGTCATAAGAGCCATATCTTGCGCACTCATAACGTTTCCAAAGACTTTTTCATCTAGCACATCCATACAAGCTTCATCAGCGCAGACGACCTCAAAAACATCAAGCCCCGAAGCGTTATAAAACTCGGCAGAGTCTAAACCTAATTGAGCCGCTTTTTCATTCATTTTCACGGCAAAAGCTTCTTCCGATCCCGCATTATGAATCGCTAAAGCGACGGCGGCATCATTCCCAGAAGGAATTAAAATAGCTTCGAGTAAAGTTTCAACCGTTAGACGTTCAAATTGGTACAAACCCACCTCTACGCCTTGCGCTCTGGTCGCTTCAAGCGATACCGTGACGACTTCATCTAACGCGTGCTCATCACGAATAACCAAATACGTCATAATTTTAGTCAGACTCGCAATCGGTTGCGCGTTTTGGCTCGATTTTTTAAATAGGGTTTTGCCCGACGCTAAATCTTGGGCGAAAACCGCTAAATCGGGGTCACTCAGCAACTGAGGCTCTAGTTTTTCTACTGATTTTGTCGGAACCGCTGCCGGGTTAATAAGCACAATCTCCGACCGAGGCGCAAGGGCAGGCGTAGACAAAAAAGTTTGTCCAGAATCTGAAAAGTAAGCCAATAATAACCATTCAATCACACCCGCGATTTTAGGGCGCAATAGTCCGGGGGCAAGTTATTATGGTTTCGCCCATACACTTAAGACTCAAGATCAGGAATTTCAAATTCAACAACCGCTCTAAACGCTTGGTCTACTAATTTAGCGGGACGACCTAAATTTTGTGTCGAAGCCGTAAATTTACCATTCTGTTCGGTTGATATGGTAGTGATAAGACTCGTTTTGTCGCGGCCAGGCGTGCCGAGCAACTGCAAATAATAGGGTCTCCAACCCACTGAGCCTCGACTTAAAATCGTTGTGTATTGCAGCTGAGCTTCAAGACTTTCTCCTGGTAGAACATACAACGGTACTTCGTAATAAAAAGCGCCCATGGTTTCATCTTGTCGCCACTTTACGGTTCCACTTGGGTTTCTGGCACCCAGTAAAACCGCATCTCTTGGCACCCATACCCGCAGCACTGTTCGGTTTTGCCCGGCGCCCAAACCCCATAGCAAATCTTCATCTAGCAGCGCTTTGACGTTCTCACTGAGTTGATCAAACCCTAGTAAATCTTGAATTTCATTAGGTTGCAAAGCATGCGTGCGTTTAATTCTCAGCGTGTTTAACACCGTTCCATCGGCTTGAATATCACTGTCGTGCTCAAGTTTTGTCCAGACAAATTTTTCTGATTTGTTAGCGCCAACCGACACAAAATCAAAATGAAGAAAATTATCAGCACTGGGATCTTGATTGAAAATACCCGCTAATCCCCATTTTTTAAACAGTCTTTGCAGCTCTGCATTCGAGGAATACGCTAGAATATTCTTCGTGTCTAAAAACTCTTGCCAGTTAAATTGCCCCCAGTCGTTCCAATCAATCTGGGTTATATTTTCTTTTTTAAACAACTCTTTGGCAAAAATTTCAACGGGGGCTTTTACATCAAATCTCCCTGTAATTTGCGAACCGAGTAAGAACTGCAGTACGACATCAAAATTATATTCATCTAAAGCAATATCCCATTTATCAATATTTACCGGCGGGGTGAAACGTAAAATTTCTTTAATCGTATTAAGATTAATCGCCACCACCGTACTCGGTACTTCTTGCCCAGCGGCTTCTAAAAAATCTTGATACATAGTGGCCGAAGTCGGAAAGTCGGGCCAAAAATTAGCGTCACGCAGTGAAATAGTTTGCGACAAACCTTTAAAAAATTCTGGCGCCTCAAGTTGCACCTCGCCTGGCACTAAACGATCAAGCGCGTAGGTATCTAAAAACTGCCAGGTAATGTTGTCGGGCTTAAAATTAAAAAGGACTAAACTGCCCGCAAAGCCCCCCGTAGAGCGGGGCTCATTTTGGTTCTGCAACAGCAGCAAAATACGTTCTTCGTTTTTTAAAAATCCATTGAACACCGCTTCAAACCGTTGGGCGTCTTGCAGTTGCTCTTGTAAGTATTCGAGCCACGCAATTCGATTTCTATACTGCTCTTTTGTGTCTGGGTCTAAAGCCCAAGCCGGCAAACTATTTAAATCTTTAAGAATTTTTTTCAAGCTTCGGTCACTTTGCCCGAGTAACGCAAAAAATTGGGCTAAATCATTAGGATCAATCGTCTGGCTTTCAAGCGAGAAACTAACCGAAAACTCTTCTTGAAATTCGTTCGCTAAAAAAACCAAATCACTCGCTTCTTGTAGTACATTTTGGACCCGACTAAAGGGATACACTCTCGGCAAATCTTCACGTGACTGCCGCACCACTTGCTCCCAAGCTTCTGGGTTAAAGCCCGCTTGCTCCGCTTGCTCTAGCAAGGCCATAGTGCTTTGCTTGTAGCCAGGAATAGCCGCGTTGATAAACTGGTAGCTCAGTCCAAAAATACTGAATACCACTAACGCAAAACCAAATATTCGAAGCATCGTTCGTTAGTTTAACTAAAAACAGTGGGTTGTCATTCGTTGTAGATTAGTGAAATAAAATCTACATAATATAAACAATATTTGACATAATTATTTTTTAATTTATTTTAAGATAAGTGGTTAACTTTTTTACCTTAAACAAAGTGAACCCTGTTCTTTAACATTTGGGTTCATAAAAACGCTCGAGGAGGGCAATACTATGGCACATCCAGTAGATGTACACGTTGGCAAGAATCTGAAGACGATAAGGCATTTGCGAAGAATGTCACAAACCGACGTGGCAACAAAACTCGGACTAAGCTTCCAGCAGATTCAGAAGTACGAAATCGGGTCAAACCGTATCGCCGCTTCGCGACTGTGGGAACTGGCAGAAATTTTTGGCGTCACCGTTGGCTATTTTTTTGAGGGCTTGCCCGAGAAAGAAAAAGCCGATGCCGCTGAGCTATTTTCTGTCACCGATATTCTGCGCAACGACCGTGCCAGCAGACTGATGATGGCTTTTTCGCAACTGCCAGAAAGTCAGCAAAAATCACTGCTTGCAATGGCCGAGTCGCTCTCTGTTCCGGCCTGACCCCAAATGTTGATGGCTGCGTTCTGAAAGATTTATCTTTCAGGCGCGGCTTCAACCTGTCTAAAATTAACAAATTTAATTATTTTTAGTCTTGGCTTCTAAAACCCCTGCTACTACCATGATGGGAATAAATATCAGCGGAAACAGCAGTGAATTTACAAACACACTGTGCACCAAAATAGCTGACCAGCCCGCCACAAAACCCAAATTGAGTTCTCCACCACTTAAAAAACTGGAAGTTCTGACGGCGTGGCGCCAACGCGCAAAATTACGAATCCAGAGATCAAAGTAAAACCACATAAAGGCAAGTAAACCCATAATGCCAGTGGTTACCAAAACCGTTAACAAAGTCGAATCAGAGCCCCCCGCTGAGAAGAATTTTTCGTCTACCACACCTTCTTCGGCCCCACGAAAACGATAGGTATTATAACCAATCCCCAGTACCGGATATTTTTCAAACAATGTTAAACTGCGTTGCCAACTTTGCACGCGTAATTTAGCGGTAGCATCGACTTCATCGGTATCACGCAGAACCACCGACGATAACGTACCCACTAACTCCCCTACTCGTTGTTGGGCTCTTTCACTGCTGGCCAACCCAAGCCCGGCCACAATAATACCTACTAAAATAATCTTGGGATCTCGTAGTAAAAAAAATAACCCAAGGCCGCCAATCGCGGCCAGATACGCCGAACGAGAAAAAGTGAGAAATAAGGCGTAAATAGAAACTAAAATTAAAGCTCCTAAGTAATATTTAACTTTTTTATTTGTAGATTCGTACCAAAAACCCAGCATAACCGGCAGCATGAAAGCCAACAATCCGCCCACAAAATTAGGGTCCATCCAGGTGCCTAAAAAGCGACCAATATGCGGATCAAAGCCGCCAACGGTAGAAAAATTTGAAATATCTGGATACACGTAAAACTGCACATAACCAAGCCCTAATACGACGGCAATAATCTTAAAAAGACCAATAAAAATTTTGTCTTGTTCTTCGTTAGCAGTTCTCTCTAAAACACTCCAGCCAATAATAACAATACTAGCAAATCGAACGATATACGAAAAAGATAGCACCTGCTCTTTCAGCAATAAATCCCACGCACCCCAGACCCAACTGAGCAGAGCCACTATGGTAAAACCGAGGGCCGGAAGCATGAATTTAACACTCGGTAGTTGTCGCTCAATGAGTAATTTTTGCCCAAGCCAGAGTAGTGCAAATAAAGGCGCTAATAAATCAGATAACAAAATACCACCGCCCCCAAAAGGAATTCGGATTAGTAAACCGGGAATTAAACACAGTAAGCACGCCCAGAATAAATATCGCATCAAAGCTAAAATACCTGAAATAAGTGTTCGTACAAGTTGAGTAAGTGCGTCGCCCCGGTGTTTCCACAGGCGCGACGCAAGGTTGAGGTTAGTCGTCTTCATGCGGACGTCTGAGGCGCTCGTGATCCCAAGCAGCAAATAAGCACATTGCCACCAGTAATCCGAACCCTCCCCAGACAATTAAAGAACTTATCATAACAAGTCTCCTCTTTTCTGATGAAATTACCCCAATAGTTTATGAGAAGTCATTCGATAAACCTCTTGAATGGGTTTTTGAAATGACCATACCGCACAAACTTATGCAAATTTAGATATAAATGCTTTTTTGTAAACAAATCTCAGCTTGGTCGCAGAGTTGAATCTTGCTTTTAAGCTGATTTTTGGTAAAAACTTAGAGTAAATATTTTAAAGAAACATCACATGGCCACGCCCGTGCAGAGGCAATACTGGGACTTAAAAAACAAAAACCCAGAGGCGGTGTTATTTTTTCGACTGGGAGATTTTTACGAGCTCTTTTTTGAAGATGCTTTAATCGGTTCTAAAGTGCTTGGAATTACTTTAACGGCTAGACATAAAGGCTCTGAGAACGAAATGCCAATGGCGGGGTTTCCACACCACGCCCATAAAGACTATTTAGAAAAACTAATTGAAACGGGGTATAAAGTGGCTATCGCCGAACAACGAGAAGACGAAGACGGAAAAATTAGCCGGTACGTGGCTCGTTTAGTCACCCCTGGTAGCACGCTCGAAACCGGTACACTAAAAGCCGATCAAGCCCAGTATTTGATGGCCGTGCATTACCACGAAAAAGAAAATAATTTTGCGTTAGCGTATGCCGATGTTTCAACGGGTGAATTTTGTACCACCCAGTTTACCGAACCAACCCGTTTTTGGGACGAACTCTATAAATTAGCACCGAAAGAAATATTGCTCTCGGCTGAGGATTTTAAAAATGAAAGCTTTACGAAACTACTTCCGCACGCTTTGTTGACCCCAACCCCAGATTTAAAACTTAAAACGGCCACCCAGAACCTTAAAAATCATTTTCCGGAAAACCATCTTAGCGTGACCGGGATTGAGAAATTAGAAAATATTTTAATACTCTCGGCCCGCGTACTAAATTATTTAGCCGAAACCCAAAAAACAGAACTCAAACACATTAACGCCATTAAACACTGCCAAGCCGATGACTTTATGGCTTTAGACGCGCAAACTTTTAGGCACTTAGAAATATTTGGCTCTTTAAACCCAGGCGAGCATAACGCCACGCTGTGGCAAACTTTAAAAAAACCATTTAGCGCTCCTGGTGGACGCTTACTGCGTTACTGGCTGTGTAACCCGTTGCTTGATAAAAACCAAATTAACGAGCGGTTAACCGCCGTTAAAGAGCTTTGTGAAACGCCATCACTAAGAACGCCACTCGAAACACATTTTAAAACGATCCCTGATTTAGAAAGATTACTCGCTCGAATTAGTAGCGGTCGTGGTAATGGTCGCGATTTAGCGTTTTTCCGTGAGGCCTTCCTACTTTTTCCAGAGCTCGCCCAAACTTTAAAAACTTCAGACAGTAAATTACTTAATCAAGCCGCCCCCGCCTTAAGTGTATTTGGCGATTTGTGTACTGCGTTAAACGAAGCTTTAACCGAAAACCCGCCCCTTGAAATTACACAGGGCGGTATTTTTAAGGATGGTTATCACGCTAAATTAGATGCATTACTGAGCTTAACCCAAGACTCAAAAACGTGGCTCGAAAACTATGTTACTCAGTGCAAAACCGAAACGGGTATTACGCATTTAAAAGCGACGTACTCCAGAAATTTTGGTTTTACTTTAGAAGTCAGTAAATCAAACGCGACTAAAGCGCCCGACAGCTGGACTCGTCGCCAAACTTTAGTGAACGCCGAACGGTACACCACCCCAGAACTAGCGGATTACGAAACTCGCGCTTTAGCGGCCGAAGCCGAAAGTTTTGCCCTAGAACATCAGTTGTTTATCGAATTACAGGATAAAGTTTTAGCGCACTTGCAGCCCATTCAAAAAGCGGCCCAAGCTTTAGCCCAGGTAGATGCCTTATTAAGTTTGAGTCGAACCGCGCGCGCTTACCGCTGGACAGAACCAACGTTGCTGGATGAACTTGGGGTGCTAAATATTGTGGGCGGAAAACACCCGGTTGTAGAGCAACTGAGCACTGAAAGTTTTGTGGCCAATAACCTCAAGATGCATCCTGATTCTCGGTTTCACCTTATTTCTGGACCCAACATGGCCGGGAAATCAACGTTCTTGCGACAAAATGCCCTGATAATTTTACTGGCCCAAATAGGGAGCTTTGTACCGGCTAAAAAGGCAGAACTGAGTCTTTATGATCGAATTTTTACGCGCGTTGGCGCCAGCGATAACTTAGCCGCTGGGCAATCCACTTTCTTTGTAGAAATGGCTGAAACCGCACGCATTTTACACGCCGCGACGAATCGAAGTTTTGTCGTACTCGATGAAATTGGTCGCGGTACTTCTACCTTTGATGGGATTTCACTGGCCTGGGCCATTACCGAATGTCTGCACGATAAAATTAAAGCCAACACGTTATTTGCGACCCATTACCACGAACTGATTGATTTAGCCGATGATTTAAGCGGGGCGGCCAATTGGCACGTGTCGGTCACCCAAAACAAAGACGGGATTGTGTTTTTACGCCACATAAAACCCGGTGGCATTTCTGATAGCTTCGGAATTGAAGTCGCAAAACTCGCGGGCGTGCCAGACAGCGTGGTACAAAATGCCCGAGATGTTTTACGACGCTTAGAATCAGAAAGTTTGCTTAGTGGAAAACCTAACTTGTTTAGCACGGCCCAAACTAAAGAAAAAATAGTAGAAATCGCTGTCGATTCTGAGGTTGATAAATTCGTCGCGGATATTAACCCTGATGAGTTAAGCCCTAAAGAGGCCTTAGCCCTTATTTATAAATTAAAAGAACTTTGAAATTATGAATAAAGCTCGAGCCGCGCTTCTAAAAACGCTAAAAGCCAATGACATAAAGGCTAATGTGCCCAGTATTTCGGAAGCCAATGCTACTTTTTTGCACACCCTTATTTTAGAACGAGGGTGTAAAAATGGTTTAGAAATAGGTTCCGCCCATGCTTATTCAACTATTTGGCTGGCCGATGCGCTCGAACAAAACCAGGGCTTTTTAACGACCATTGAGCACTCTCCTCCAAGTTTCAATCAAGCGAAACTTAATATTTATCGCGCCAAATTAGAAAACGGCGTCACGCAACATTTGGGGCGTGCCCAGATGGTTATGAATGAGGTGTTAGAGACTTCTGAAAAATATGATTTTATTTTTATTGATGGTATTAAAAAAAGCACCTATGAGTTTTTTGAAATAGCGAGTCCGAAATTAAAAAAAGGCGGGGTCATTGTGGTGGATGACGTTATAAAGTTTAAGATAAAGATGAAAGATTTTTATGATTACTTAAATCAACAATCTGATTGGAAATATGAAATAAA
>Ga0307982_1004261_pt1 | contig 11315 bp, 5 predicted proteins | sample OrgLakmetagen989_FD_201847 | JGI IMG/M metagenome (GOLD analysis project Ga0307982, IMG submission 201847) | Saline water microbial communities from Organic Lake, Antarctica - #989 | ecosystem: Environmental > Aquatic > Non-marine Saline and Alkaline > Saline | place: Antarctica: Organic Lake... | reverse complement strand
GTTGTTGTTTTTTTGCCGCTTTGTCTTGGGCACTTTTTCTGCAATTTTCAGCCGCTAAGTCCTTCGCTTCGGCGGTCTTCTTGAGTATAACCTCGAGCGGCGTGAGTTCCTGCTTATCGCTGCCGTTTGTCCCGGGATTTAGATACAACTTTCTAAAGTTCCTTTCGAGTGCTTCATATCGTTCTCGAACCTTGCGGTCTGTTAGGACAGTGCCCGACTATCATGAGGACCTGCTCAACAGGTGAAACAAATGAAACCTCATGAATTATTCGCTCAGGTAGTGGATGTACTGGATGCACTTCAGGTTATCCCACCGTGTTAGCGAGCGTCAGGTCAAGGAGATCGTTCCACTTGAAATAGACGGCCTTCGCTACCTGAGCGCAAGGCGCTGAATGAGTTCCAGCTTCCTCTGAATCAAGCGGTGGAATGGGCTCATTGTTAGCCGTCATTGCCGTAACACTCACGAAGATCTACTGACGTGATCTTGCGGCTTTCGCAACCACTATTTTTGGTCTGCGGCTTTGTCGTAATTTTACGTGCATTCTTGCGGCTTTCGCAACCAGTCTATTTGGGCTACTTCTCAACAACATTGGTGCACTTCTACGCTCATTATAGTGCTGCAAGTAGCTTAGTTTAGGCTAGAAGTGCACTAGCTTTAGATTAGGTACACTCAAAATCGAGCAAAAATAGAACCGTAACTGTTCGGAGGATTCCGTTTCTCCGAAACTGGCCGCTATTCCTGAAAAATGTGACTCTCTCTCTCTGTCACATCGTCCGCCGCTGCAGTGCTTCTGGTTGGTAGACAGTCACATTTAGAACAACAGAACCTCATTACAGAAATCGAACGGCACTCGGCTCAAAAATCACAACCGACACACGCTGCGACACCGCGACCTTGTTTGCGTTACAAACTAGGGCGCGCGAGCGCCCATAATTACACCTTACCTTAGTTTGATTACAAAAGGTGTTGAGGAACAAGGCGCTGTCTATCGGCGGCGCATGGATTGAATCACGCGCAGCGTGAGAGCTAGAAAAGGTGCCCCTTTATAATGGGAGCGGCGCTGGCGAAGCCAGACAGCGTGAGGGGCGACGCCCCGTAGCGCGCCAGCCGCCAGACGCGCACACAAATATAGCTCGTTAAAGGTGCTGATGTGTGTTATGGCACACGCTCACATGATGAAAAAGCGTTTAAGCAGAGCCGCACAACGTGTACCATGAGGTAATCAGAGTCCCCTTCTTTCTGTATTTCTGCAGAAACACCTTCAACCAATCAAACCCATTTGATCGTGGATGTCCATATCTTGGGATCGTAGATGTCACAGTACCAAATAACTCTTCAACAGCCCAACTACACACAACATTATATTTTAAGGGAAGTGGCAGGAACCCAGTTGTGTTAATACCATTGGAGTTTATCCCTCCATTGTTCATTTGTTACTGTATGCACAACGAGGCATTTAATTCCAATTCCAAAGGCGCACTATGCACTTCTTGATTCTTGACTTGTGACTTGTTCCAACTTTTTGCTTGTTGTACATTACCATGCCACATCCCAGTCGAACTAATTTTGGTTTAGGGCGGGTTTACAGGGTAGGGTTTGGGTTAGGGTTGGTGTTTATTTTTGCCTAAATTCGACTACATGTGGCTTAAATTAAGTGCTTAATTGATTTTAAGCGCGACTGGGGTGTGCTCTCTACATTACCAACATTCGCCCAGGCGCGCACTACATTTCTCAGTTTGATGATCCTGCGGCCCCCTTGCCACACATATGCGACTAAATATTTTCCACAAGTACTCGCAATGCCCTTCCTGATACTGGAAATACCTCGTTTTTTGCAAAATTTCCGAGGAATTTGGCCAATGCCCCTCTCCCTCCTAAATCATTCCGCACTTGCTTTGTTTGTGCAACGCACGCGCATTCCCACTTCTGCCCGCAGCATTGGCTTCTGTGTCATTTGGGTTTGTATTAGTTCGAGTTCTGGAAGAAGTACGCGAGAAAGGTGATGAATATTTGCGATCTGCCGTTGTCGTCTACCGGCCCGTGTGTTCAACTGATTTCGCGGAACCGAATTATGCGTACATGTTCCGAGCGTTGGTAAATGGCGCTATTGCTACTTCCACGGCTCCCCTCAGTTATAAGCGCCTGATTTATTTTTCTAAGTGCACTTCGTTTTGGTCCTCTCTGCCTGATTCCTAGTCCCTCGTTTTTTTTTGCCGATGACTAGGTCAGAAAATGCGTATATACGATGAACATCACATATATTTGGGTGCAAATTTAATCAGGTCAACAACGACCATCATGTTCCATCATGTTGCTGTACGTGAAGCATTTCCCGAAAATCAGGCGTCTATTGGAACTTGGAACGCTTAACAAGCGCCATGGTCAGGCGAAGTACTCTACGGTTATGTGCCATCTACGCCCGTCAGAAAAGCTTCGTAAATCTCGGATTCTGCTGATGAAAAGGACGCTGCGTGCGCTTCAATGCTTCCCAGCCACTCGTCTAAGCACCGTCGCCGCTCTTCAATTTCGGCGCGTGTCAACTGAACGCCAAACACTGACTTGAGAAAGTTTTTGGGGAACTCTATGGGTGCCACACTGATCGCACTTGTGTCAGACTGATCCTCCTCAGCCTGCTGGGAATGGCTTGTAAGATGCAAATCATCGCGAGTGGCCGCCTGTTGGTCCGCTGCAGAATTGATTTTCTCCTCAAAGAGACCCTTCATGCTGCTGATCAAGTCAACCTGAAGGCTCATAGATTTAGATCGCTCTTGATGCAGCGGCGATGACGAAAGAGTCTTGCCATCGTCGCTATGACGTTGTTTGAGATTGTTCTTATCAGCCGTGGACGCGGCAGCTGCAGACTCAAGCGTCTGATTGAGTTCACGGAAAACTTGAAAGCGCAGCCCTCGCCGGCGCCGCTGCACGCATTTGACTGTGGGTTCCCGCTCATGAGAACTTTTGTCAGCCTTGTCTCCGCTTTGACGACTTTCTCCAGCTTCGACCGTCGTGACGACTACGTCATAGGTAGGGTGACTCCTGCGGTCTTTTCCACGCTCAACAGTTACTCGGCGGAGTACTGATGCTGTCTCAGTGCGAGAAACGGGCGTTGTCGCTGCGGCGGTCGCAACTAACTCTACAGGTGCCTCTTCATTTCCGTCGTCCATGACTAAAGCAGCGTCTGCAGCAGAAGCCAGAGTACCCTCCACGAGAGTATTTTCTTTGGAGTCTTGGTCGAGTTTTGTGACAACATCTGGGTAATCGCTGGCAGTGTCTAAAGCTGCAGCAGCTTCGACGGGAAGAGGCACGTCGCCAGAGCTATGGCTGGCGCTGCTGTGCTCTTCAAATTTATTCACAGATGGAACGAGCTGCGCTTGCTCGGTGCCCAATGAACGCAACACCTCCGAGGAAGAGACAATTTTGTCAGCGCTTGAGCTTTCAGTACCGCTACTATCACCACTTTCGCCATCAAAAAGACTTTCGCTGTTAAGGTCGCTGCCTTCGTTGGCAGACTCGAACTCAACCACTTCTACGGCCCCGAAATGCACAGCCGTAGCCGGTGCCACATCTAACACTGCGAGCCAAAATCCCGCTTCGACAGCAGGACCGACAGAATCTTTTGCGGCAGTGTCAACCGCTGCAGCGCTATCGCTCCCGTGACTTAACCCTCGATCGACGTAACGAGGGTCAATGTTCGATGTGCAGGGCGTGTCGCTCCAGCTCAGAACTGCGGACCATGACGGCAACTCCAGTGCCACTTCATCACCTAACTTAAAAGCGGCAGCCGCCTTCTCGGAGCCGCTGGGGCTGCCACCAGAGTTGTTTTCCGCCACTCTAGACGTAGGCGCACTGCCGTTACCATTGCCTTTGGTAGAGCTCTGCTGTTTGGTGTACGAGTCGAGTGGATAGCTGTTCTTGAGTTTGAGAAAATTGCCAGCCCGCGGTCCCGCATGCACGACTACATAAATTCTGCATGATCGAGGCGCGGTAGCTGAGCTATCTGCAAACGTACTACTGGCAGTTGTGTTATTACCGCCACTGCTGCTGCTAGCGTTGCTATTGTGAAGAGTACCGTCTTCTGTTCTTTGGGCTGACACCGGTTCCGTGTCGCTGGCAACCGCTGTCTTAGCGGATGAGAGAGCAACCGACGACGAATCGCCAGCGAAAGAGGAAGGGCTTGAAGGTGAAACAACGCCACTAAAAGAGCATTTAATGCGCGGCCGCAATCTTGATTGTCGATTACTGAGCGAGCTGGGTTTCAGAGCTGAAGGAGGCTCCACAAGCAGAGTTGCTTGGGCCTCTGGGCTGCTACTGACAGCAGATTCTTGCAAAAGCCGGTCTACTTTGAACCCAAAATGCCGCTCAATTTGGGTCGCGAGTGAGACAATAATAGCTTCCGCAGGAAACTGAGCGAGGCAACCTGGAGGCAAGGGGTCGTAAAGACTCTGCGGGCGCTGCGCTGACGGCGCTGTGGTCTTGCTCGCTTCCACTGGTAGCTCTACCGGCACTCCCGCGGCTTGTCCTTCGGGCGGCCCTGCACGAGCAGGACTCCCGTCATCTTTGTACTTAGCAGTACCGGTAACATTGGGGGTATTAGAGTTGTCAAACATTGCAGCACGTTCTTTAGCTGTAGCTTCAGTCAAGTCTAACCCAGAAACTGCGTTTTCGTCTGCCTCGCTATTCATTGAGCTTAAATCTTTAGCCCATCCCATGACGGCCTGGCGAGCTGCGGGGGTTAGCTCGCATGCCACCACACCTTGCTGGTACCAATAAGCTGCGGAATTCTGCGCAGTGGAAATTGATGTAGCGAGGAAAAATTCATTGGCCTACTTGTGTGTAGCTCCTACTTCTGATGAGTGATGAAAGCATGTACTTAAAACGTTAACATACACGTTGATGAAGGGTAGATTTGGCCAGCGCACATTGATTACGGTACTAATAACGCTTAAAGCACATGCACACCACTTGGACATCTTCATCTCCGTCCCTAACCCTCCCTCTGCCATCTTAATCACCTTCATAGACTTGACTTTGCTCGCTCGCAAGTGGCACTGCAACTTGGCATGAGTTTGCAGCCAATCTCGCACTGGAAAGGACGGGAGCTCCTCAGCAAGCTCTTGTGGCAAATCTGCTTCCATGGCGCTTGCATTACTATGTTTGAGATCTGCGGGCATGCGCGTCTCAATAACTGAACTTCGCAAATCCCCCGGTTCCCCCCCTCGCTTCGCTGCCTTCGGATCTTCAGCACTTGGGGGCGAGGACCTACTGGCTCCCACAAGTTTAGATAAGGCACCGAATGGCTTCGTCGTAAAATTGGACGGCATGCTAGCACAGTCGAGGCGCGCGATAATGTGGCAACACGTTAGTCAAGGATAGAAGCTCTTATGGAAACATCATCGGCTGCATTTTATCGGTCGCACTGTCACAACATCATTCGGTGATGATGTGATCACGAATCATGATAAATGAGAAGTTCATGATTCATGAATTCATGAATGATTCATGAAGTCGTCATTGCCGAAATATTACTCGGGCATGTGTGCCTGATTAGCTTCTTAGGATTAGTTTGCGCGGCTTTGCTTTTCTTCTCTACCTGTTAGCATTCTGATTCCGGCCCTTCGGGGCCTGTTTCGAAATATTACTCTTCGTGCTTTTTACTGAGCCTCCCCCCGAGGGAGGACTGCATTTAGCAACTAACATACAGGGTGCCTTCTAGTCCACATCTACAGGGTATCCTGGGCCAAACTGAAAGCCATGCTCGGGGTCATAAAATCATCATAAGTGGTCTCTTCGTCGTAGCCGTTGCGAGCATGGGGGTGTTAATTTTATAATTTTGTGTCATAAATATCCGTATTCACATCTCTGAAATAGGACTCAAGGGGCAGGATTTAGAGGGCTAACAGGCAGAAATAACAAACAAAGAAATTAAACCTTAATTAATTCTAGAAGAGGGGCTATTAAGGAACGCAGTCCCGAGTGGCCATGTAAGTGATGGCAGCGGGCCAAAGAGCCTCGCTTTCCCGTGCTCTGAAGGTGCTGCTCAAGAGGAGAGAGAGCCTTTCTGTCCTCTGTTACAGTGCATTAAGTAACGATTCCTACATCCTCGAGAGCTTTATGGTAACAAAATGCTTTGCTACCTATCGTTTATAAGGATCAGCCGCATAAAACTCAGCCAGTTCAGCCCGGGGAACCCTGCTGACGCCAACTACCAACTAATTGCCCCCTGCTCTTTTCTTTACAAAATCCAGTACCAATTTCGAGGAGGGCTTAGAAGAACTCTGGTAGGCGCGAATTAGCATAGCTCGAGACTAGGGGAGTAGCCGTGCCTAAATGCTGCTGTAATTCCTGCGAGGCCCTGACGGCAGCGACCCAGCGCTTGCCGAGCACTCGAAAAATAGAGGTCCTCCTTTGCTCATTACAACCGACAACTGAATTGAGTCTTCCTCTAGTGAAGCTAATATTCATCTGTAAGTTTCGAACTCGAACTCGAACTAATACAAACCCAAATGACACAGAAGCCAATGCTGCGGGCAGAAGTGTACGCGCGTGCGTGGCGCGCAAGTCAAAATCGTAAAGAGGATAGTGTGTAGAGGGCAGGAAGCATAACACTTCCACCCTCTTCTAAAGTGGAAACTGTTCATGAAATAATTTTTATTCATAAATAGAACACTTAAGTCATCCTGTTTTATAGGAGCTATCTCATAGGAGCATAAGAACTCGTTGCTGTCTGATTTTGAAGTGCCTATGGCAGAGAACAGTCGGATTTCGAGATCGCGAACATACTCGATGGCTGTGCCTCGTCCTCGTCGACGTCCAGAAAACCAATTCGAAAGCCTATAGCAGCCCACAGAGGTGAATGCTGGGGGTGGATTCACCAGAAAGAGGAAGAGGTAATTATTGTTACATATCAGTAGGAACTAAGGTCAACCAATCAGTCAGCAATCAGTAATCAGGAAATCAGGCCCGCTCCGGTGGGGTCATTGATATTAATTTCAGTGCGTTTAATACGTGGCTAATTGTAGAAACTGATCTCCCCTGTAAGGGGAAGTCACAGCAGTTGTGACGTTACAACCTCTGTAACTCCCCCTTACAGGGGAGGTCAGTTTCTACACTAATTTACGACCAGGGATGATACTGGACTGAGCGCTTTAGTAGAACCTTGAGTGCAAAGGGCTCCTGGACAACTACTGGAATGGTTTGTTATAGCAGAGGATAGACCGGAGTGGAGTTCGCGGGCGTTCTCGAAGCCCGTGTATTCTCCTGGGGATTAGAATTGAGCCTGCAAGTTCTATAAGGTTCATGCATATGTGCCTGATTAGCTTCCTAGTTTGAGCTGCTTTCCTTTTTATCTCTACTTGTTTGCCTTGTGAGTCCAAATTTAATTTCGGCCCGTGTCAAAAAAATAAACATTTGCATTACGCAAAAGGACACCCAGCCGAGTCAGACAAAGTAGTTATTCTTCTGGAGGTTCTATCAATAAGCAGCTTTGTTCTTTGTTGTTTGTGAAAATAGTAATAGCACTTTGGAATAGAGGAGTGCAATTAAATCCTACATCCCTGGCTTTATTGCGCTGTTTAATGAAGTTCCTTTGCAATTGCAACTGGGGAGTAGGGGACGATGTAACCCAGTTAAAACCTGGGCCATCGAATATGGAAGAACCAAAAACTGTCACGTCCCAAATTTGAAATACCCCCTTTTGATTGGAAGACTCGCACTTCCAATCATTGTTCGACACCCTGGTCGTTCACGTCGCGCTTGTATTCCCTCGCGTCCACGTTGGCGTCGTACCACGCAGGTGGTCCCGCCAGAGGCATGGTGGTAGACGGGCACAAGCGCACACGGCGCTCGCCTGCCGGAGGCGACTGCGCGTAGCTTTGGCAAGGCTCTTGCCCACTTTGCGTTCGGGAACTGCCACCCGTCGCGTAGTGGCCCTCGGTAACGTTGATCGGCAGCGGCGACGACGGTGGGCAGTACACGGTTTCGCCTCCGCACTCGTGCTCCGTCGCGGAAATACTGCCTTCCGGGCAGAAGTAACCGGGCGCGCACTCGCCCGCGCAGAGAATCGAGCCAGACCCGCCCGCCGACCACCGCCCCGCCGGGCACACGTTTTCGAGCCGTTGGATGCTCCCCTGCGGGCACCAGTGGCCGGCGCCACACGGACCTGCGCAATTTGAGTCCGACGCCCCAAACGCCCACCCGTACTGCCCCGCTGGGCACAGCCGCGCCACTCCACGCTCGCAGTAGGCACCCGGTGGGCACGCCGCTTGCGCGACCCGGTTGGCCGAGGCCCCCAAGTTGGTCAAGTCGCCCCCCGGCCAATGGCTCCCCTCCTGGGGCCCTACAGGGTGTCGGCCAGTGAAGCGGCGGCTGCCCGCGCGGTCCCGCCAGTCGTGCATGGGGTCGTAAGCATCCGTGTACCAATCACCGCGCCCTCCTTCCTCACTGAGCACCCCCGCGGCACGCACACTTGAGTACGTGAAGTTTTTCCCTGCACGAAGCGCAGTAATCCCCACCGAGTAATTGCCAAGACCTACCACGCGAGGCGCGCCTTCCCCGCCGGGGCAATACACGTGCGCGCCCCCACACGATTTTTGGCGGCTTGACACGCTCTGCGGTGGGGTGTAGTAGCCTCGCTCCGCGGGGCCCGAGCATTCGGCTGTGGTCAAGCGGCTGACGTCGCCATAAGTGCCGGCGGGGCACGCCGTGCGCACTCCCTGGTGGCACCAAGTGCCCGGCTCGCAGGCCACTTCGGAGATGCGCACCAATTCGTCCCCTTTCTGGGGGTACTGCCCGGGCAAGCTCAGGTGGGGCCCCACGGTGTAAAACCCCGTTTGCACGGGGGTTGGGCTCGCGGATCCTCGAGGGCAAAACACGTGGGAGCCGCCGCACACGTGCTGCGTGGGCGAGCTCGAGCCAGGAGGGCAGAAGTACCCCGGCGCGCAACGGGTGGGGACGCAGGCTGCGCTGCCGTCGGACGAGCCTTCCATGACGACGCCTTCTTGGTGCCAAGAGGAAGAGGAAGAGGAGCTGGACAGACCGTGAAAGGCTTCTGCTCCGCCCACGCTCCCCGAGTCGCACGATTGCGAGCACGCACTGGTCTTCAACCCATGACTGCCGCCATATTGGCCCGCGGGGCAAGGAGTCTGCGTGGCGGCGATGGAGCCTGCTTCGCAATAGTACCCCGGCTTGCACAAACCACTGCAAGCTGACGTTGGTAGCCCTTCTACAGCACCAAAGGTGCCCGGAGGACACTTGGTAGGGAGCACGGAGGCGTCCGGGCAGAAAGTCCCCTTTGGGCACACGCCACTGCACGCGGAAGTGAAGAGACCAGGCTCCGCGCCATTCGTGCCTGCAGGGCAAGCGCGTCGGAGGCCTAGGTGACACCAGTAGCCGGGCTCGCACAGGGCTTGGCCTCTCCGCACGAAAGTCGACGCCGTGTCGCCTGAAGCCACCAAGTCGGCGTTCGCGGCAGCCACAGCAGCAGCAGGAGCAGCAGGAGAAGGAGAAGGAGGAGGAGTTGGTGAGCCCGCACTGCCGCCGCCGCCTCCTGCTAGAGTCGTGTACCAGCCCGGCAAGACCGCCGTGCGGTCGCCGCTGCCGGGAGGGCAGAACCACCGCCCACCCCCGCACGGGTGCATGTCCGCACGCGTGGACCCCGCCGGGCAGAAGTAGCCCGGAGCACAGGGACCCGAGCAGTCTGCGCTTCCGAGCCCGTGAGCGGCACCGTAGGTGCCTGGCGGGCATTTCGCGGGGCTGCTGCTGCCCGCTTCGCAGTAGTAACCCGGTGGGCACAACCCCTCGCAGGTGGCAGCGAGACTACCTAAGGCAGCTATGGTCGCAAAGGTACCAGGAGGGCAGGGCGCGCAACCGTCACCAGTGTTGCTGCCGCCAAGCAGAACCGAGCGCTGCACCCATCCCGCGGGGCATTCTTGGGGATCGCGCAAGAAAATGCTCAGAGGCAAAGCACTTTCACGGCCTTGGCGCACGCCTAGGAGGGTGTTGCTGCTGGACCCACCAGCTTCGAGGTTATCTAGCTCCTCCATCGTGCTACTCGAGAAACCGTCAACACCAGTGGCCGTCGCTGACTCTTCGCCGGGTCCGAAACACCCCACGAGGTAGGGCCAGTCTGGAGTGGCATAGTAAGCATAAAACGGTGGCTCGCGAAGGAGCTTGCCGTTGCAGCTGTCAAGCCCAGTGTGGAACTGGCCACGGTGATCGAACGGACCATAAATAGGGAAACCGTCAAGGGCGTAACCAATAATTGCCGATGGGAAGCTGGAGGCGTCCGTGGCAAACGGTTCCAAATAATTCAACAGGTCGAAACTCGGGCTCAAGTTTTCCCGCGTTAGACCGCTGCTGAGGGATTGAAGAGCAGGGAGCAGGCAGGGTGGCGCCGTGGTGTAGTAGTAGCCCTGTGAAATCGGGTCCACAGAACCAAGACACCGATCCATGGTAGCCGACGGTTGAGAGTTGGCTGAAGGGTGCGGTGCCATGCGGAAAGGAACGCCGTTAACGGCTACACCCACCACCTCTCCAACCTCCAAAAACCGCCTAACGCCGGCCGAAACACCACCAACCAGGGTGGAATAACTTGAATACTGGGGTTGAGGATTGATTGGGAATTCCCAGCGCCATAACTGAGGTGTACTGCCGTCGATCAAAGGGTCGTGAAAGTGGTCAGGTAAGCAGTCCGAGGATAGTACAAGCGTTACGGCGCCGGAGTCGACGTCTACAAAGCATTCGGTCGACCCAGCGTCTGTGCGGAACAGCTGAGGGCATACATCATTATCAAAGTGCTGATCTAGGGCTGAGAAAAGCCCAGCCGTGCTGCTCAATGCCGCCACAACGAGGACATGGCTGAGCACTGTCTTCATGAGTGATTTGGTTCAGCAGCAACCCAAACAATGTACAGATAGATAGATGGATTACCCTTTTACCAAGGGTAGATACCCTTGCTTTTACCCTTGTTTTTATCTAAGTTAAAAAAATTCTTGTCCTCGGGAGAGGCGCGAAAGATCGTCAGAACTTCTTCTGACCGAGTGTTCTGACGTTCTGATTTAGTGTTCTGAGAAAGAAAGTGGTGGACTCAAAAGTCCCGTTCTCGTAGACGACTGACTACGCATTACACTGATGGGGTGGACGAGATCTCTATATCCTGAGAAGGTATCGACGTAGGTTTACGAACGATAGGGAGTGGTCCGGAGCTAGGGAAGAAGTTGAAACACGAAAAATTGGAAGAAACGAAACACGGACTTTTCAGGGATTGTTTCCTGGGTGCACCCGAGTGAACAAGAAACCAGCAAAAGAGCCCGACATA
>Ga0307982_1004260_pt1 | contig 11318 bp, 11 predicted proteins | sample OrgLakmetagen989_FD_201847 | JGI IMG/M metagenome (GOLD analysis project Ga0307982, IMG submission 201847) | Saline water microbial communities from Organic Lake, Antarctica - #989 | ecosystem: Environmental > Aquatic > Non-marine Saline and Alkaline > Saline | place: Antarctica: Organic Lake... | reverse complement strand
GAGAGACCCGCACATAACGGCGCTAGACTAAATCTCTCGGGCGGTCCTTGTAGACCGCCCCTCAAACTGATACTTAATACTCATAGTTAGATTTCTATCACTAGAAGCTCAAACCAGCATTTAGGATTGGGCACATGCCACGTCAGTACCTTGCGATGCCCACACGAATGTAGTACACCACTGAAGGTACCCATCGACTGGTTTCGCCATTCGCCAGGGTATAACCTATAACTATGGCGATTTCAACGAGCTCCGAGCTCGGGGCTTCGAATTGAAATCGGATTATGGAATAATCAAGTCAGAACTCACTACATTTCCCCTTTCTGAACAAAGAGCATACTCTTGCCATCGCCTTGAACTAACGATCGCCCTCCATTATCATCTCTAGACAAGGCAATCAAAATTGGGACTCGCAGGTCGAGATTCGCTGCCACGCACTTCCTGCTCGTCCCTGATATGGAGATATTCAAAGGAACCTCATAGGTTTGGATTTGGTGCCCCTGCGCTTTGATATCTGGTCACTTACTTCTCTTCTTCTTTGGGCTTCGGGCGGCTGGCCTCGGGGCCGGTAGGGATGATTTCACCCGTCTCGCGGAGCTCGTTAGTGAAGTACGCCACGGTCTTGCCGAGCCCCTCGTCCACGTTCACCCGGGGCTGCCACCCGAGCTCGCGCTTGGCGGTGGTGATGTCGGGCTTCCGCTGCTTCGGGTCGTCGGTGGTGCTGGGCAAAATTTTGATGGTCGAGTTGGACTTGGTCATGGCGTGAATCTTGTGCGCGAAAGCTTTGATCGTGAACTCCTCAGGGTTGCCCAGGTTCACGGGTCCATCGTAGTGGCCATTCATGAGCTTAATCAAGCCATCCACAAGATCGTCCACGAATTGGAAGGACCGCGTCTGAAGACCCTCTCCGTAGATGGTGATGGGCTTCCCCTGGAGCGCTTGAATGATGAAATTGCTCACCACACGGCCATCACTGGGGTGCATGCGGGGACCAAAGGTGTTGAAGATGCGCGCCACACGCACCTCCACGTTTTCCTGGGACTTGTAGGCGTACATCATGGTCTCGGCCACGCGCTTGCCCTCGTCGTAGCAGGACCTCGGCCCGATGGGGTTCACGTGACCCCAGTAGGACTCCGGCTGAGGGTGCACCTGCGAAGACACAAGAGGAAATGGAAGGCATGTAATGGCAAAAATGTTGATGTCATGATGAGCTTCGTGTGCTCTATGCTCAAGTACCGAACTAGTAACACAATTGATGTAGAATGGAGTTGGCTTCATTCGTTTGAGACTCATGCCCAAGCAGCAGTTCTAAAATTTATATATAGAAAAGACACCCAGGGTAGCACGCACCTCAGGGTCACCGTAGATTTCCGAAGTCGAGGTGAGCAGAATCCGCGCTTTTACGCGTTTGGCGAGCCCGAGCATGTTCAGGGTGCCTTCGGTCGAGGTCTTGATGGTTTTGATGGGGTTGTACTGGTAATGCGGCGGGGAGGCCGGGCAGGCCAAGTTGTAGATTTGGTCCACCTCCACAAAAATAGGGTTCACCACATCCCCGACAATCATTTGGAAAGATGGGTGCCCAATCCAGTGCTGCACGTTTTTCTTGCGGCCGGTGAACATGTTATCGAGCACAATCACCTCGTGCCCTTCCATCATGAGCCGGTCCACTAAGTTCGAGCCCACGAAACCAGCGCCACCCGTCACCAAAATGCGCTTACGCTTGCCTTCAGGCAGCGTGGCTACTGGCGGCCACAGCTGGCCCGTCTTAGAAGCCTTGTTTTGAATGGTGGCCACTTCCTTGATGAGCTGCGACCGGACTTCGCGCGCAATGGCGGAGTCGAGATTGTGCTGCACTGACATGTCCGAGGTGCTGTCGCCAGTTGGAGACCCCGAATCACGGACCAGCAGAAAGACACACAGCAGCGCCAGCATTCCCACGAAAGCCTAGAAAAAGATACAAAGAATGTTTTAGATGAAACCCTAGAAACGAATCGCAGAGTTTTCGGGCGGAGAAAGGCTCCTAGTTTCGTAACAGCAGCTGTCGCATATTCGGTAGAGGGCTAAAAGCTTTGATCGCGAGAAATGAAGCAAGACTATGCACCTTTTTGATTTTATCCATTTGATCGCTGTTGTTCATTGGTTTTCTGTCCTCAGGGAAGTCCTGCCTGAACAAGTCTAGGAGATTAGAGGTTAGAGGCGCGAAGGACAATTTCGAAGACGGGGTTTATTATTTCTTGCTCGATTACCTCTCGTCTCCAGACGGCCGGCGTTCTTTTAGCGACGTTGTCTTCGCACGAGAACGACCTAGCATCAAAAGCGGCTTAAGGCCGCCGTGAGTGCTAAGGAACAGGCGGGCGAGTCAGGCGTGCTTGTAGACCAGTATAGCCAGTAATCTAAGCTTTCGACGTGGAAACTTTTTGTGCTGTTTTTCTGCTGTGGTGTGCTTTTACCGTATATTCATGAATTATGGATTTTTCCTGCAAACATCCCAGCTTCTTCAGAACTCAGAACACTCAGAATGGATCATCTTGGTTCATCACTTCATCACCGAGCGCCTCATAAGAAAGATGTGGCAAAGGGAACCCGAACGTACGGGTCAAGACGAGGACTATGGGCGACCAGAAAATGATGCGAAGCCGCTAGACCATCAGGAGCAAATTCAGACCGTTGCAGCTCTTTTCGGCCCATCAAGGCCTAAGGATGTCGTCACAGGCACGGCCAACGGCGTTGCCATCGCAGTAACAGGCGCCGGCGCTGGCGTGGGTGCATTGTTTGCGCTGCCAGCTATCGGTGCTGCTCAAGGAGGCGCGGTAAGATTAAAATGCTAGAGGAATGATATCATTGAAATTCGTGTTCGGGTCTGACTTCACAGTAACGGCTCTTCCTCGGAGTGGATAGCATAGAGGCTCACCAACCTACTGAATAATTTGCAGGCCGGTGCAGCTGCTGGAGCAGGTGCAGGACTTCTAGCTTTTGTGGGGCTTCCGATCTATGGTGTGGTCGCAGGTGGAGCGCAGGTGGTGTCGGGGATAGTGAATACGCCGCTGTCGATCTCTGAGTCATTGGCTTGGGGTCGGCAGTGGGACGAAGATGCAGGAGAGTGGTTTGACCCCGAGGAATACATCCTAGCCCGAGAAGCCAGAGCTGTACTGCAGGTGGGAGGAGCCGTTTTAGATTTTAAATTTTGTAGGATGTAGCGGCAGCAGCCATATTGGCCAACATACCAAAATTTGACTACTTGAGTGGCACGACTTTTTGTTGCCTTGAGGACTGTTAAACACTCAAACTGTGCAATATGTACAATCAACCAGGATGATGGGCTCGGAATTCAAGAGCCAAGTAGCCACAGTGGCGAGGGTGCGCATAGAAATGAAGGTAGTCGAGGCAGTACAGGTGGAGGAAACCGCCGTCGAGCTGTGGTGAACGTCAAGGACAGCAAATACTACGACGTGCTTAAGATCCCGCCCGACGCGACGCCTGCCGAAATCAAGAAGGCCTACTTCAAAGAGGCTCGATTACGGCACCCAGATAAGAACCCGAATGACCCGAGTGCGCCAAAAGCTTTTCAAGAACTCGGCGAAGCTTATCAGGTGGGCATCGGACACATTCACCTACCAAGAGATCAAACGATCAAAAACTCGAAGACGAAAACATTACTTTTATGCATTGCTGCAGAGTAGCTAGTGCAATATCTCTGCCGCGACATGTAACAACTTTGTTCGCTTCCTTTATCCCTCTGTTACACGTTTGATGGGATTGGCCGTGGTGCGCTACATGTAGGTGTTGTCGAACGTGCAGCTGCGCGCCAACTACGATCGAAACGGTTTAGAGGCCACCAAGGACGCTCAGCTCATTGACAGCCACGTGTTCTTCACCATGCTCTTCGGCTCCGACCGTTTCGAGCCCTTCGTGGGGCAGCTGGCGTTATCGACCATGGCGGAGGTGTGGATGAACGAGGGCACCTTAGGCGTGAAGGAATGCGAACGCATGCAAATTCAACGGGAAGTGCGGTGCGCGCTCAATCTAGCCGATGTGCTGCAGCGATATTTGGACACCCGGGATGAGGCCAGCTTTGAAGAGTGCATGCAGAACGAGGCACAGATCTTAGTGAACACCCCGTTTGGCGAGGAGTTGCTGCACGCGATCGGCTGGGTTTACGCCAACAAAGCAGAGCAATGGTTGGGCTTTCACGGTATGTGTGTGCAGGAGCGGGGGTGATCGTACGCCTATTGAACTCCTTGCTTCTGTAGAGTTGCATGCTACGAAAAGAAACTCGATTGTAGAATACTCGTACTTTCAGCTTTGCCTCATTCGCACTTCTGTGAATTTGTTTTATTCGTGCAGACGGCTCATACTTGAACTTAGAGGGTCGAGTCGCCCGCTTGGAGCAACGCACTCACACGGCCGGCCATTACACCGAGACTGCCTGGGTGCTGCTTGACACTTTGACGGCGATCAAGGATGTGGCTGAAGCTAGCGGGGGGAGGCCTTCAGCTGCTCGACAAACCAACGACCCTGAGGTCCGTGCATGGGATAAAGGGGGGGTTAAAGTTGATCGGCAGTGATTATAGATCTCGATAGGACTATTTTGTGTATTAGTAAAATGCATGATTTTTCAAGCAGCATACCTTTTACTCGTATGCTCGAGTAACTTTATCTGTTTGTATTCATTAATCTATGAAGGTGGCAAGGCGAGTGCAGGAGAGTTTAGACGCTTCTCTGCCCACGGTGCTTCGAGCGGCTTGGAACATCAGCGAGTTGGACGTCGAGAAAACCTTGCGCCACGTTTGCGACAAGGTATACATGTGTGAGAAATGGATTTTTTTGTAGTGTCTCCTTCTGAAAGAGGGATTGCAAAGTTGATCTCATTCTCCTTCATCCTGATCGCACAATGCACAACGATTGAGATAATCATGTATTCTTCTTCAGTCTCTCAATTTGACCCCATTCTTTATTCAGGTGCTAGAGGACCACGGCAAGACGTTAGACGAGCGCGCCGCCAGAGCTCGAGCTTTGCGCATCACTGGTCGAGCCTTCCTATTGGCAACAGGCAGTGACGCACAGTCCCGCGGCGATGTTGATGCCAAAGGGCACTTCGACCGAGCGATGAAAGCGACGCAAGCTGCTGCTCAAGGCCAAGATTACGCTCCTAGTGACTTTGGCCAGAGCGCAAGTAGTAGTGGCACCAGCAGCAGTGGAAACCAGCAGCCACAGCAACCCGCCGATGACCAGGACGCTTCGCTTTAAGTCGTGGATTTTTTACGCTTTATGGTCTCCTTCGACTTCGCTTTTTGGTTTTTCGTTTCATGATATGTACAAGGATCTCTAATGTAAATGGGAACACTAAGATATCTCAATTACAATCGGCTTAAATTCAGGCTACTCTTGAACACCTGAAGTATGAAGTATGAAGTATTAATTGTATCTCCCCATACACCATAGCCCGTTGCCATCACACGCGGCTCGGAATTCCCGTGTGAGCTTTGAATTTTAACCCTAATTGGTTAAGTGGTTATACCTAGACCTGACCTGGGCCAACGACAAGTAGGATCGATTTTTGGAAGGCCGCATAGGTTTCGATTACGTACGCAGTAGGTATAATTGTTCCATGGGGGGCATCATTAGGACTAGGTGGAGATAACAATGGCCATGTATAAGAACGAGTTCCGCATTTCCTTCAACCATAGCTAATGCAGCGGCCAATTGGAATGTGCTCCCTATAGCGCACGTACGCGTTGACTGAGGCGCAACACAGAATTGATTGTGCGCGAGTAAAGCATATCATATACCTCATCTCTCAATGAAGCCTTTCCCTAGTGGATTCCGCTCATGACCGGCGTGTTCGGATGCCTCAAATCGCCGCGAAAAGGCGGTGCAATGAAAGTCGTTTGCAGAGTATACTCGAAGGGACGAGCTTCCCGTGGCGCGTCTGACACGCTCCATCCACCTCCATTAGTCATGTCGTCTGGTGATACCTCGCCTTGACTATGAAAGCAAGCATCAACACAGCTCATGTGGTCTTGCATCGCAGCGAGCCTGTGAGCATCGGACTGAAGCAGGAACCAGTGCTCCGTGCCAATCTATAAACAACAGATAATATCTGAGAGCACAGATCAATATGTGTCGGTAAAGAGTTTCAAAAGGTGATGCAGAATTACTCCTGGCTCGCGCACCTCCCAGACATGAAGTTCACGCCGCCACGGCCAGCGCCAGAACCCGTTGATGTACCGAGTGAGCGCCCTCGCATCACGGTCTCTCGACAGTGCCACGTCCGCAGCTGCTTCAGCGGCAAAACGGCCCGTCAGAGTGGCGGAAGCACTGTTTACATGTGCGTGGGCCGCGATGGTTTGCTTGAGCACCGAACTTTCAATCCACACCGAGTCTAAAGAAGCCTCAACAAGGGTGTAATCCAGGCCTGCGCTGTTCAGAAGGTCATCAGCGTAACTTAGGCTGCATCCAAATGCCTAGAATACATAGAGGAAGAAAGTACAAGTTGAGCTCATTTACACGCGCAAGATTAATTGAAATGTATGAATGTCCTCATTTTGCTGAACCTGGTAGATTTGAGCGTGCGGCCTTGAATAGCTGCTAGTGAAGTGAGAAGCAAAGCGCACAGGAGGCGGTATTGTGCCAGTCTCCATTTGAATCACTTTAGGACGATAGCCGGCTGCGAGAATGGCTGCCAACACGTCACAATCATAGGAATCAATGTCAATTTTCAGGTAATCGAACCGGCGAGGGGCTCCGGCAGCGCCTAAGAGACCTGCTGCATTGTGCGGCGTCACTGCAAGCGGACAATGCACCGTTGCATTGGTATGCTGAAGATTGCGCGAAAGCAAATTACAGAAATTTCTCTCCATCTCCACTGCAACTCCACGCCAACCATCACGAAATAGAACCGCTACGGGATCAGAAGTGGCACCTGGTTTGGAAGAGATTGACTACACTTGCGAGAAAGAGCATGATTAGCAGATGAAGATGCACGGGGAAGAGAGGTGGACTATCTTACCATCATTGGCTCCAAAATTTACAGCAAATTGGTCCATAGACGCTGCAGGCTGACCAAAAGCAACTGCAGACAAAAGCTCGAGTGTGTCGGCTTCGTTCGCTCGTACGTGACCCTCGTCAACCCACAGAGGATACCCAAGTGCCCACGGAGATGCTTTTTGGCTTGCTTCGCTGGCACGGAGGAAAGGTACCGCATCTGGCTGATTTAGACTTGGTAAAGCTCTCCCTATATTAGCTACCGCTCCAGTACCAAGGTGAGGCCATCCTTCTTCTCTGCTTAATTCAGTAGGCAGCGCCCGACCTCGTTCATAGCCATTATCAAGGACAGCATCACACTGCTGTTTCAGGGACGAGTTGCTGTGTGCTGGAGACCCAAAAGTTGCAGCACACGCGTTCGGTCCAGTTCGCCAATAAGGATTACATGGAACGCGAGGTGTGCGTTCGTCTTTCTCGTAGGTATTCTTGATCGAATGACTAGCCTCCATCCAAGCGTTCCAATTGCGCCCTTGAAGCACCGAAAAGTAATCATTGGATGGGTCGCAGTTGAGCTCCACATCTGGTCTCCGAGCCCTCCATAAAGATGAGACATCAGCTGGCACCTCAGTAGTGACTCCGTATTGAGAGAACCCTGAATTCCCAATGCCTGAGTCGCTAGCGACGGCGCCGATTAAGTCGGCTGATAGCTTCCGGCGGGAGTGCCAAAATAGAACAGTGATTCCAAGGATTCCAATAAGCGCACATTTCACGCTAGACCCAGCATACCACAAACGAAGAGCTCGCTGGCGCATCCTTTTCCGCAGAAGTGTAATGGTGGCGGCAATGACAATAGTGAACCCTGTCGGTTCGCCACAAAACTACTGTTTTTTATAAACCACAATCGAAACTCACACTGCTAGTCATTTGAATTTCAATCTACTCCTGCCTGCTACTAGAAATCAAGTATAAAGACAAAGTTCAAGCTACAGTTATATATGCTTCACCAACATGCTAAAGTACATCAAGCCACTGTAGCTGCAGTAGCACTATCTGTAGCTACTGTAATAGGTAATACTAGTAGGTAAAGCTAGCCAGGCCAGAGCTACTTACTTTACTTTAGGTAGTGATATCCCTTGGCTAAAGGGTGTTATCTGCTTTACTAAAAAAATACTCCCTGTAGTGAACACATGATCCGGGCATCCGGGCCGTCGGCTCGGCTGGTTCTGTTTGTGCACAACCAACAACAGATGATTTGACAGGAAGCTGACATGACAGCTGTCGAGATTCATGAAACCTCTAGGCTTCACAGATGGTCGCCTCTATTGTTCGCAGGCAGGGCTCAACGGATGGTGTCACAAAGCTTTCGCATCTACTGATTTCATTTAATATATTGCATCGTGACCTCATTTTTGGAAGCGGAGACACAATTCCCATTGCCTTAAACGTAATGGCTTTCATTAGCAGCTCCCGTTCTGGCCATTCAGGCCGGGCTCACACGAATTCAAGCCTATCAAGAAAGTCTACTAGTTCTCAGGTATTTTCCCCGATGCCACCATGTGAATGGTTCACTTTTTTATATAATATGTATTTGTACAAAGTGGCGCATGCAAGTTGCTTGTGCTAATTCAGTTTTATCTCTTTGCATCTCAGTCGAGAAGAGGCCTCCTTGCGAATCTCTCGTCGGAACTTATGCACACTGTAAGTCAAAAGTCATTAGACACCAGAATAGGGTACTGCTTGTAAATGATTGCAATATGCGACACTTGAAAACAAATTCAAGCTCTCCCTGTTTATGTTCCTTCTCCCTAATGATTTCTATTGTTTTATTTGCTGCCTCTTATTGGCGGTTTATGACGTTCGCTCACTGTAGATTATGCAGTGGTTACTTCCCGAGGAAGCGCATCGCGCGCTGCTTTCCCCACTCGACCGCGAGTTTCGGTCACATGTCTCTAGAGATTTGCATCTTTGGCGCGCTCTCTGCGCCTCTGACCCTTGGCGCATGCCGAGAGCCTATCTCGACGGCGTGTGTATGTGCACTGTGTCGAGGACGCTGGTTGCTGAACCGGCGGCTGACTGCGTCACAACCAACAAGGGCCGAAGCCACCGTATATCGTCGAGCAAAAAGAGATTGAAATGCCAAGAGTCGGCTTGTGCAGCGAAAGCTCTGCAGCGCGAGCACGGCCTCGTCGTGAAGCAGCTGCGCCGCATACGCAACCAACCTCCGCTCCAACCCACTCAGCCAGTGAGCCCTGTGAGATCGTGCCCAGATGGGTCTTTTGACGTCGTGCCGGACAGAACCAGAGAAAGCAGTGACGGTGGTTCGGTGCCGGATTTTGGCGGATTAGGCTTCTTAGGAGACGCAGCGCGCGTGCATGAGGTGGTGGAGGCGATGTGCGCGTTTCCACATGTAAAAGGCCTGCAGGAAGTTTGCCTGGAAGCATCGCGGAATCTTCTCGCGCACGAGCCGTCTAGACGGGTAGCTCACCATTCCAACATGGGGCACGCTTTGGTGGCAGCCCTTCATAATTATCCCGATGAGGTGAGAATTAGTGCCTCTGAGAGATACTGCCATTCGTAAGGAGAGATGTGGGTGTATCTGTAGGTGGGCGGTTTATACCTTCACCTTAGCCCTGAATCGAACAGAAGCAACTGCGCTCAACTCACCTTAACCAAACGCATTCTCTCTTTTCAAACATGCACACATCCTTCTTGCAGGTCCACCTTCAAGCGTCTGCCTTACACGCTCTCGTGCTCCTGGCGCGCCCCCTTGGCGGTCGTGAGGGCGCAGTGCACACTGGCCGAGCCCCCTCATTGCCCGCGTTACAGGGCCCCAGAGGGGGGATTGTGGCGGTGCTCGCGTGCATGGCGAGGCACTTGTCGCAGAGCCATGTGCAGGCCATGGGCTGCTGGGCGATGGTCAACTTCTCGCTGCAGGCCGACTACAAGGCGCAGCTCCTGCAGGAGGAGGCGCTTCCCCTGATTTTACGCGCTTTGCAGACCCATGGCAACCACCAAGAGGTGCAGTTCCGAGGCCTCTTTGCCCTCATCAACTTCGTGGTCCCTGAGGAGCCACCTCAAGAAAAGGACTCATTCGTTGAGGTAATATGATATTGATTATTATTTTTGTTTTGATTGTACATTGATCTATCCTCGTTATAGGTTCCCACTTTTACAGTGTTCTCCATGCATGCGTACCTTTCTGATCGGTTCAGCTTCTTATCCTTCTTGCTGAGCCGAAGTAACTAAAATTCCCCAACTGATTGTATTTTATGGGTGCCTCTTACGTGCGTCTCTCGTTGCCCTATTGTAGGATGTGGTAACCCACGTGCTGCGCGCGATGGAGCAGTTCATATCCGACGCCAAACTCGTGAATCGCGGCTGCCTCGTGCTTCAGAACTTGAGCTTAAACCCGCACAACCACCCTACCCTGTGCAGCAGCCACGCTCGAGACACATTAGAGGCCGTGGTCTCAGCCCACCCTCATCATGATTCAGTAATTGTGCGCAGTGCTCAGGCAACGGTGTGGCGGCTCTTTGGAGAGGTGCTTACCATGCCTGCGCCCACTAGTGCTGTGGATGCACAACCTTCATTACCGAGTGCTCATGGGGGAGGCATACCTGTTGCTTCTCAGTCTCTTGCCGTCTCCACCAGTACCTCACCGTATTTGCCGCCTCTTCGCATTGTCTGAATGCCAATTACTGGGAATCTCAGTAAATGCCCAGTCATTTGTTGACCCCCGCCATCCTTTTGCCTCGTCCTTCGTCTTCAGCCGTACGGACGTACGAAGACCACAGTAAGGCGATTATTGGGCCACCGAGATGAACAGTTGTGAAATTGCTTGCCTTATATAACTACATGTTTCCATGTCGCTATACATTTAATAGCCAGCTACTTGAGATGACTAGTATATCAACTAGTCCAGTCTAGTCTAGTTGATACTCCCCAAAAAACAAAGAAACACCACTGTGGCAAATAGCAACAGAAAAATGTAACCTACAGAACAAGTCTGACTGGGCTGAGTGTCCTTTTGCGTAATGCAATTGTAATCATTTACTCTCGAGGTGTCCTTCAGCCATCAGGCATCAGGAGGGTTTGGGATGGAGTAACTAGTACACATAATTAATCCAAAACAAATATGAAATGAGCCGGTTAGAAAATGGGCTACCAGTACTAAGGTAATAAGTAATAAGTAATATAAGGCATAAGGTACTACGGGGCAAAAGTGAAAGTGAAGATTGGTGAAGTGGACTCCGAGATCGATAGCACCATAGGTGTGCGGCAAGGCTCATGTGAAGGTCCTGTGCTCTTTCTCTTCATTATGCAGGCGGCAATGG
>Ga0307982_1004258_pt1 | contig 11322 bp, 9 predicted proteins | sample OrgLakmetagen989_FD_201847 | JGI IMG/M metagenome (GOLD analysis project Ga0307982, IMG submission 201847) | Saline water microbial communities from Organic Lake, Antarctica - #989 | ecosystem: Environmental > Aquatic > Non-marine Saline and Alkaline > Saline | place: Antarctica: Organic Lake... | reverse complement strand
TCGATCTAAGAACTGATGGAAAAGCTCGCTGCTGCCCAAACCCATACATGCAGCAGATAATTTGCTACACCTTTGAAAGTGAGGGGAGAAAATCGCTGTTAGGTGCCATCGTCATCTTTTTCTTTCTTGCCTTCTAAAGCGTGAGCCAAGTTCAGCCGCCGTGGCTTCGGGCAGCCAATCCCAGGAAATTTGAAGCCTGTGTTGCACATTTCGCACCTGAAATAGGAAGCGAAGCACATATCAGATAGTCGCATATAAACTAGGCCGGCGAATGCCAACCGGTCAGTCTCGCTCGTCTCATCCTACATGCGCCCGAGCCATTCTTACATTTTTAGCGGGGAGTTTTTTTTCTCCTTTTGGTTTGGGTTTGTCTTTTCCTCACCTTTGTCGGTGCTTCGTAAAGTTACGGTTGAGTGTGCAACTCGCACGATTCGAGTCGCACGATTCGAGTCGCACCGTCTTCCATGCTCTTTGTCGAATGTGTATACAAAAAATTGACGAGTGAGCGGCAGAAGCCCGCCTGGGAGACACCTTAACTCCAGGTAAGCATAGCATTCTATTATTGAATGGCATGGAGTCTTCTATCTGCTCGAGTGAATTCCAGAGTTGTGTATTGGTCACACCTGTTTTTCTGGGTCATGGTCTACCTCAACTAAGATGGTGGGAGCTCCCTCCTTGCCACACACACGGGGACTATACGATGGGGGTTGATCGCATTCTTTTTCACACATACTTTCACATTTTGCATCGTTCTTAAGGAAGAGTTTGTTAGGGATGTGGAGCGTGCGCTTTGGTCTTCATAGCTGGGATGGTTGTTCATGATGACATGGAAGTCTAATTCGCTCTTTTCGTTGCCCTTTGCTCCATATGGGCTGACTGCTCGATTGGCTGAACTACACATGAATGCCGGACATTGGCATATCTGATGATATCACGATGTGCACATATCTACGGAATTTTGCTACGCATATTGCGACCCTCCGATAAACTACAGACACTATATCATAGAGAGCAACCCATTTGGGCGGGCGACGATTCACAAAAACGCCGCCGCCATCTACCAGGGCGCCTCGCCCAGATACTAAAAAGACCGTGAGCTCGATGGCAAGCCACGATCGCGCGCTCATGGAAGCGCCGGCCGCGAGTTTCCCTGCGGAAGGGTCCCGGGAGCCGCCGCCTCCGCTGCCAGCGCGCGCGGTCGAAAACAAGAGCCTGGTCCTGGTCGATGGGATACCTGACAACGCCCTAGCTACGAAAGCCGGTGAGGGGAGAAGTTCGTGTCGCGCCTGCAGACTTCGTAGTATGGGTCTGAGTTTAAGGTGTAACTGACGCTAACCACAGCCAGCGTGTACGTTGAGCTGTGATGAGACATCCAGGAATGGTGCTTTGAGAGGAAAGGAGGAGTGGAGAGATTGTTCCTCTCCTGTCTCCTGTTGGCAACTTGTACGCAGACACGTTCTAGAACGTCGAATAGGTTCAGCTTTACTTCTCTAGCCTATCTTTGCATTGCGCTAATCTTAACCTTGAGGATTCTTGCTCGCCTGGATTTCTCTGTTTGGGGGGGGGGTGGCATCGAACAGGTTTCAAAGCAGAATTGGCTGCGGTAGAAGCTGGCCTCAGAACCGGGACCCTCGACGGCGGCGCTTTCGGCGACGGACAGCCCGAAGAAAACTTGGCGGAGCTGCAATTGCAAGCAGCGCGGAAGCTCCGGCAACTCCTGAGCACCAACCGAGAGCTTCTCATCCAGGAGGTGTGTGTACTCTGCCAGGAAGAGCTGTGATAAAACTACTTCTGGCCTGTTTGGACGCTTTCCCGAGTTGTGTGTCGAGGAACATGAGCACGCGGCTTCTATGCTAGCCCTCTACACGCGTGGCTCTCTGAAAGTGCCATGAACCCTTCTGTCTTCTGTCTTCTTCCACGCTACTATCCTTGCCAGGTTTTGGACCGCAACTGGGTGCCTCTCTTGTTGGGCTGGCTGCAGCTCCACCAGCGCCCAGCCGTGCAGGTCGAAGCGCTGTGGGCCCTCACCAACATTGCTGCCGGCACCGCGGAGCACACCAGCGTGCTGATCAAGCACGGCGCGGTGCCGACCTTGGTGGACTTGCTCAGCTCCCCCAACGAAGAGGTGGTTACAACGATCGAACTTCCGATCACTCCACAAGCGCAGTATTTCGTTGACTCTCTGCTTGCTACGCATAGGAACTTGTACAGCGTGGAATCGTATTATTTTTGCAAGCATTTGCTCGATCTCGCACGATGCACATGCTCACCTAAACTTCCCACATCTATCTTGACTCAACTACCTCCAGGTCCTGGAGCAAGCGATATGGGTGCTCGGCAATTTCGCAGGCGAGGGCGCGCCTTCGCGCGATGCGGTGCTCTCCCACGGCGCTCTGCAGCCTCTCGTGGCGTGTTTGCTGGCTCGCAGCGGAAGTGGCCGTAGCGGGGTGGGCGGGTAGGGGTGCAGCTTGAGCTTGCTGCGGATAGGGTCCTGGGCGCTCAGCAACTTGTGCGACGGGCAGCCTCGACCGGTATGGGGACTGCGTCGAGAGACAAACACAAACATCAGAGGGAGAGAGAGGGAGGCGAAGGCAGTGAGGTTGAAGGTATCGGGAGAATGCAGCGCATTGGATGATATTGTGCTTGGAGGCATGAGTGAAAATAAAGCGAAGACAGCATATGTATTACAAATGACAACTTGGTGTGCTGTGCCTATTTTATCCGTGCCCCTCGGCCATCTTCTGTCTCTTTCTATTCCACGCAGGTGGTGGACATTCACGCCGTGCTCCCTGTACTCGCGGCGCTGCTTCAATCCGCGGACGCCGAAGTCTTGAGCCACGCGTGCTGGGCGCTGTCGCACCTGTGCGATGGCCCCAGCGCGCACATCAGCGCGGTGGTGGGGGCCGACGTGTGCTGGCGGCTGGTTCAGCTCCTAACCCACCGGTCGTGGCGGGTCACCAAACCTGCGTTGCGCACCATTGGCAACATAGTGTGCGCGGAAGACGAGACCGACTACACCCAGCACATTCTGGAAGCAGGAGCTGTGCCGTGCTTGCGCCAGGTTATAATGTATTTTCTGGCTTGTCTTTTCGTCGATTACTTTGTTCGAATTCTCGTCGTTTTCGTTGTCTTTGACATTCTTGTTTCTTTTTGTGTACTCACTCGCCTCATTATATAAACATGTCGCATGTTACGTATTTTTGCGCTCTTTTGTGCGTGTTTGTTTCCGGCGATGTAGCTCATTGCGCACACCAACCGAGAAATTCAGAAGGAAGCGTGCTGGACGTTGAGCAACGTGGCCGCGGGCTCCATCGATCAAATTCAAACGGTGCTGGACAGCGGCGCAGTGCCCAGCCTCGTGGCCTTGGCCTCGGCCCCTGGCACTGACCCCGAAGTGAAGAACGAAGCGTGCTGGGTGGTGCTGAACGCCACCAGCTGCGGAAGCGATCTGCAGATTGAATACTTGGTGGCGCAGGTGAGAGCGCGCGCGCGCGATTCTGAACAGGAGTCGACTCAATCAATGGTCACTCCGCAGCCCACTGCATGTCCTTTTTTTTTCTCATCTGTTTTCCTTCTTTTATCTTTCCATTGTGCCGTCTCTCTTTGACTCGGGTTTCTCATCCCGTCTCTCTCTCATTCTCCTCGACTTTCAAATCTTATAGAACTGCGTCGCGGTGCTCGGAGAGTTGTTGGGCGAGCCCTCGATGGTGCTCATGGCGCTCGAGGGCTTGGAGCGCATCCTTCAAGTCGGCGACGACGAAGCCCGCCGGGCCGCGCACTCCGCGCACGCGCCCTCGCCGCACGGCTGTGGCCACGCAAACCCGTACGCCGCGCTCCTGGCCACGTCGCGCCTCGAAGAGCTCGAGTCTCACAAGTCGTCGGCCATCGCGAAGCGGGCGACCCGGGTGTGGAAGGCCCACTTTGTGGCCTGCGCGCTCTGCAACCGGGCCTACTCCAAGCACAGCGCCGACGTTAGGGTGTGCGCGGAGTGCAAGTGCCCGGTCTGCAGCAGCTGCAACTGCGAAGTGTTTCACTTGAGCTACCAGGAGGCGCTGTGGCGCGAATTAGAGTCGACGGACTTGAAGGGGAAAGCGGCGGCCGCCGTGGCAAAGCGCTCGAAAAACAAGAAGAAGAAGAAACGGGCGGACAAAGACAAGAGCAAAAGGGCAACTGCAAGTGCTTCTGGCGGCAAAGGTGCTGCTTCCTCTTCTGCCAAAGGCGGCAGCAAGGCGGGAGACAACGACGACGACGACGCTGGCGGCGGCGGTGGAAGCGACAATGACAACGACGACGACGAAGACGAAGACGAGCCCTCTCCGTCTGCAGTACCTACCCGTTCACGGGCAGCAGCGCCAGCGAAACAACCGGCAGCCAATAGAGGCAGTCGCTTACCCGAAAAGCGCGCATCGCCTTCTTCTTCTTCTTCTCCATCAGCGGCGGCGGCTGTGGCGGCCACGAGCAGCAGTGGTGGCGCGGCGGCTTCGGGAAGCGGAGGAGGGAAGCGATCGATGGCGCATGCCCAGCCTGCTGCTGCTGCTGCTGCTGCTGCTGCCTCGGCAGCTGCATCTACAGGATGTGGCCCGCGGCCATTGTCCAAGAACGGAAGCAGTGTGGAAGACGCGTCTGCTGTTGGTGGCGGTGGTGGTGACGCGGATACAGGGGGCGTGGGCTCGGGCCGCCGGAAGCGGGGCGCGGTGGGGCGCAGCGCTGCGGATACCAGCGACAGCTGGCCCACCACCAAAAAAGGCGCCAACGATAATGCTAGCAGGATGACCACCACCACCACCAGCACTAGCCATCCTGCTTCCTCAGGAACTGCTACCGGGCACAACCTTGCTGCAACAATACGTACAAGTGGCACTTCGACTACGGCTGCCGTTCCTGCAGCCAAAAGCAGCACCGACACTGCGTTGCCAAATAAGCTGACTCAGCCGAAAAACCCTGCGAACTCTAGGACAGCTGCCAAAGCACAGCCTATCTCCGTTGCGCCTGGTTCATCTGAGACCAAAGGGAACCGGGGAAGCAGCCAATCGACTCAGGGCAGTGACAATCGAAACGGTGCTGGGCCGAAAGGCACGAAGAGTGGCAGCAGCAGCAGCACAAACGCCAAAAGTGCCGCCAAAGCTAGCCGTGGCGGTGGCAGCCTCACAGAAAGTGGCGAAGGCGGGCAGCACGACAGCAGCGGAGACTTGGTGTCGTATTTGCAGCAAACGGGGTCTATCTTGGCGCTGGCCGAGATGCTGGACGGGGCCGACACCGATGACGTCACTGACGAAGACATGCGGCTCCTGCAGGAAGCGGCATCGGCGCGGCAAGTGGCGCACACGGCCAACGGCCACCACGCCAAAGCTAACTGACACGCACCCACATGCCCACATGGCGCTGGTGCACTTGCGCTTAATGTTCATTGTATGGTTTTACCTCATATGACCGAGTTGAACTAGTGAATAAGTGGGCTGTGCGCAATGGCCGTATAGTTGATAGAAAGAGCAAGTGGCCAGGTCACTTCGACATGAACTTCCCTCAAGTCAAGAAGCAAATGGCGCATAAAACGTAAAATGGATTATAATTAATACAGTGCATAAGAAGAACTGCGAGCTGCCCAAGTGGGATATCCCGCAGATTTCTAAAATTTCAAGCCACCACGAGAGACTCTAAGGATAACAATAAAGGCTATTTCCTTAGCCATAAGCCTGAAACTTAGGGTTTTAAGAATGCGTAAAGGTTTGTTCCCTTGAATATTTTTGCTTTTCCTACGAGCCTCACCGTGCTCCTCACCGCGAAGGAAAAAAAAAAAAGAGGATGCTATCTCGACATTCAATTCGTCGGGATATCCTAGCCCTATTCCATGCTCAAAACTTCGCGGCGGCGGCGCAGCAGCTGTACATCTTCCCGCGCGCTCACTGTATCCACATTCTTCGCTGACTTTTCTGTGGCCACTCCTTCCTCGTCCGTTGGATTCGAAGTAGCGTCTTCAGTCTGGCTAACTAAAGCTTCAAGCTCGTCCGGATGGAGATCTCCTAACATACGGCCATGCATCGCGGCAGCGCTGTCGAGGAGTGTTAGGGCTTCGGCTAACAGCGGTGGCATGTCTGAATAATCAAACTCGCCAATCATCTCAGCGCTGTCGTCTGCACTCCCCTCTGTCGCTGCTTCCGTAGCCTCTGCTTCGGCCCCATCACTGACCTTGTCTCCTTCCATTGTTCTGCAGTGTTCTCCAATTTGATGTTTCAGCACCAGCGCCTCAGCAAGCCAGGACATGGCTCGCGCCATCGTGTCGTCGTCCGCGGCTCCGTCCATCATCATGCCGTGCAAGCGTAAGCTCGGAACCGGCAGCGCCTAATGGAGTTAATGGAGTAAAGATCATAGACACAGAGTGATATTATACATGAATTTGCGATGAGCAAGTTCATTCCAAGGACTGAATGCTATATCCAGTGAAGCTTCACCAGATTTGCGCACGCACCTCTCGCCGAGCGGCGATGGCTGAGCGCAAGAGCTCTTCTGCCTCAGCCACCGCTCGCGTGGCCACTTCCAGCGCTGCGTCGGCGGCAGGCCCGCTTTCTACAGCTTGCGCCAAGGCGTCCGCACCAATCACCAGCTCGTTACGGCTTGCGTTGACCTGCATCATCGTGTAGTCGTGACCCGCGCCTCCGTCAGAAGAAGGCAAAGCACTGGCAAGCCGCATTGCTTCCGCAAACACTGCTTTTGCTTCCGCAGTTTGGCGTGTGTTGCGCAACATAACCGCCAGGTTGTTCATGGCCACTGAAATTTCTGGTTCGTCTGGAGCTATGGTCGTTTGCAGCACGTCTACTGCTTCCGTGAGCGTGCTTGCAGCAGTGAACTCGTCGCCGTTTAATCGGTGCGCTGCCGCTAAGTTTACCATTGCTCGAGCAACCGTGGAGTGCCGTGCCGTCCCAAGAAACTTTTTAAAAAAAAGAGTAAATTATAAACGCGAACACGAAATTTCACGTGCTTGTATGTACATTCATTCTCTTCGTTTAATGCGAGCTAATGGTTAGTTGGGCTACGTTTAGCACAGAGTTCTTCAAACAGAGACCAAGACAATACCTCAGTCTTGGCTGCAACAGCATCTGCGAATTCTTTTACTGCTAAAGCTCCATCGCCAGCTTTCAAAGCTTTTGTGCCTCGCTTTGTGGCTAGCCCTCCACGCAAGCCCACCATCTGAAGTGAATATTCATGTTGCATTTTGAGAAGCGAGCATTTATTAGTAAGTTCGATAGCTGTCTGTTGCTAGGTAGATGAACCACCTGCCTGGCGAAGAATCCAGCGACGGACGACATAGCTAACTTTTCTCGACGAGCCAGAGGCTAGAACTAAAGGCACCACGCCACGTAATACTGTCTAATACTACTACGTGTACGCAACAAACTGACGATGATTTTTTTCTTGAGGTCTTCGACAGCAGAGAGAGAGCGGAATCAGAACAGGCAAAAAAAAGCGAGGAGAAGAATTTTCGAAATATTCCACTCATTCCACCTGGCACCTCTGCAATCACGACTCCTGTCCTAAGTCAGTTCTGAAGATCTGAAGTTACAGTTGTAACGAGACAAGAGCACTATATAGGCCTTGGGCGCTCAACTCGACATAGAGAGATGAGCATGTTCAATAAATGTATCGAAGAGGAAATATTTCAGTTGGAATCAGCAGATGAGGAAAATGACATTCCTCTGGATGAGTGCATGACTCTCGATCGATTTCAAAGAACGCCGAACATTGATCTTCTTCTTGTTCTCTTTTCGACCGACGTGGATGTCACCATTACCACATATGTGTCATCTCCGACATCTCAAGCAGTCATTAACCAGAGTTCATTGTCGAAGAGATTCAATGATTTTGGCTGCTCTCTCGTTGATGATGCAAGTCCTCCAAAGCGACATCCACGTCGATTTCCAGTGAGGGCGGTGACACGCGTCGAAGTCAATACTCCAAAGCGCCGTCCTAACAAACGCACATTTAGGAGTGCGACATCAGCAGCATTCGCTCGAGTTATCTCGGAACTTAACGTGACATGCAAAGATTCGAGGAATAGAGTAGACGTTTCTACGCGGTTATGTGCTACTTTTCGCACTACAATACTTGTTCCGAGTTAACGGTTAAAAAAAAAACAAGTATCGCAGCAGCAGCTGCTTATCTTTTGCCCTAAAACTGGCTTCTTCGGTAGTCATTTGAATGATTACAATATGATGTGTTAAACGGATAATTTGGCCGCACTAACGCAAAATGCAGCATACTCCTTCAAAATATCATCTGTCTGACTTCCAAGAACTGTCACTTGAAATGCTGTCATCAGCATCATCAGTTGACGAGATCAATCACAATCGACGATGATCTAAATCATAACATCAAATTTCACATGATAAAATCAATGACAATTGTGGAGACTCTGTCAAATCGTTCGCGTGCTCGCATGCCTTCCTAACCTTTATGTTGCAGTTCTTAGTAAAGAAATGTTGAGTTACGGAGCCAAAGAATTGCATACTTTTAAGTATCCGTGACAGCAATTATTCCAAGAGAAAAGTGATGAAAAATCATACACAAGCTTGGCTTTAAAAGGGCTGAGTAGGATGATATCAGAAGGCTTATAAGCTCAAAGGGAACGAATGGGTTCATTTTAGCCACACCGGGTACAGATCTGCTGGAGTTTCTAGCTCATTAGGGAGGGGGGGGGGGACGTCACAAACTCAAAGACCTCCCGCTTCCTCGGATACTACTAAGCTTTAAATGGCAGCTGATTTAACTGGAAATTTATGATATCACACTCCAGCCCGCTATAACGAATCCACGGAGAAAAATTCCCTGAATCCGTTAACGCCTCCAGCGCACCATACCAAATGTACAATGATTACGGGAGGTTGGGGGGTTCCGGATGGCTTCATTTCGCAAATCAAAACCACAGTTACCTCGTTAGCTCGCTACTTTGCTCGTTGCCAAGGATGAACAAACGCGTACGTGTTTGCCTGATTTATTAATAAAAATAAAACCTTTCACAGCTTTCACTTCAACCTTTTCACCTTATGGATTATGGCTCATGGGCCCATAACCTGCTGATCTGGGAAGACTGGGCAGCTCGGCAGTGACCACGAATCATCAACGAGGTAGGAGACAGGCATCGCCAACAACAGGAACCCTACCTGTATAGCTACCTGTATAGCCCTGCAGCTCCCAAATGAGCCTACAAACCCCACTGCTCACATATCGACACCAAACCCAAACGGCTATCCCTCATTCTTTAGCCTTCAGGGCGTGCTTTGGCTCACACTGGCTACAGGCTGCTTTGTTATTTTCAATAATTCTGCTTTCGAGCTCAGAGTTATTGATTACGAGAGTACGAATTGCGATTGGGGAAGTGCGGAGTGCCATACAGGACAGGAGCACTTGTCTTGTCTAGACCACACAAGAATATTCAAGGATTCATCCCTGATGGCAATGTCTACCCATTTCGGTGACAGTCGAGACCCATTTGGGCTAATGGCCATGCTTCCTCGACCGCGGCATATATCATTGATTTGCCTGGAGAAATCTCAATAGTGAATGTTATGTTCGAAAGTGGATCAGACGCAGCTCACGAACTCCTGTCAACCCAGGGCCTCTTCTTGCCGTCCCATGCTTCTGTAGGTTCACGCGCTGCGTCAAAGGTGCCGTCTCGGACTACAGTGAGATAAAGGTCACGAAAGGATACAAATGAGATCAAGTACGACATGAAAGCGGAAGTTAACTTTCAGAAAGCAAGCAACAACCTCGTTAACAGAGAGGTATAGGGTCAAACCAAAAAGAAATGGCAAGAACGAGGACATGAATGAGGGCTAATTAATTTAAACAAACAAGAATAGACGCACGCAGGGAAGAAGAGGAATTCATGCGCTAACGTACAGAGAGGGCCGAAGTATCTGTTGCCAAGGCGACCACCGAGGCCTGCTGTGGCTGCGCTACCTACTGCAGTCGCGTACTCTACGGCAGGCGGGTAGCCATATCTATTCCACAAGATGCAGAAGGTTGTGCACGAGTATGCGTTAGCTACGAAAATTTGTGATCAATGTGCATGTGCCCGAGACAGAATTTTTCCTAGGAAGTAGTCCATAGCAAACGAAACAAACAGCTCCACGAGATTTCACACACTGCTCCACCCTCCAATAATCCCCGCTTGAATGTACAGAGTACACATTTGTGTAAATGCTCTTACTTTAGCCAAGCCGTGCGCATGCCATCGATTTCGGCCTTGATTTTGGCCTGCTTTCGAACGTGGGCCGCGAAACTCTGCTTCTTCATGACTTGGTGCCCCGTGAAGATTTCATGCCTATAATTTACCGTCAGTGCGCGAGGAAACATTACAGAAACGCACTTTTTTACTGCCTTGATTGTGTATATGGAGTAAGCCTTCTTGTGATTAGTAACGTTGCTTCGTCTAGCATCTAAGCCTAGCGTAGAGTAGCTGCCTGACGGGCCTCACCTTCGGTTCTTCTGACGCTCAGCTGCTCGATTGCGTCGTGGTCCAGCGCGCTCGGGGTAGGCCGCTGCAGCGCGAGCTAGCAACTCTTCCCAATTATCTGATAATAATAAAAAACGTTAAAGCGGCGCCGCAATTAGCTTTTATAAAAGTATCGTGCGATTGAAGACGGTGAGAGTTCAAACAGGTGCACTTCCAATATGGCCCGGTTCCCGACAAGTCATGAAACAAGCGATGCGCTAATCTAACACACCAGGCTGATAAGGCTGAAATTGGTCCACAGCTTTCACAGTTCCACCACGCGCGTAGGCCTTAGATTGAAAATCATCGGTCATGAACGAGGTGTCCACTGACCACTCAGCATCGCCTGACATGACCACATTTTTATTTTTCTTCTTCATCGCTCTTGCGCCGAGCCTTGCTGCTACTGGTGTCGAGCTATGAAAGGGAGCATTTAATTGGCTTGCAGCAGCTACTGAAGCGGGTAAGTGCTGGCCCCAGGTGGGCGTCGCTGCACGGGAGAGTGCAGTGGTGAAGCGCAACATTTTTGTGGTTGGTCAGGTTTGTAAATATGAACCCAATAGATCAACGAAGTTTGATGTTTCTAGGACCAGCTCAAAAATGTCTCTTGCAACGAATTTTGTCCGTCCGTCGGTCGGTCCGTCTGTCGGTCGGTCCGTCTGTAGCGTCGGGTTTTTCTCTGAGCCCCCCCCCGAGGGGGGACTGGATTTAGTATCTGGGTACGGGTCTTATGTTATCACAACATCACAACAGAACATCTGCACCCAGACAAAAAAACGTACTGTGGTAGCTAGCTAGTTTGTCTCGTGTCGAGTGTCTGTAGCGCCTCGAAC
>Ga0307982_1004257_pt1 | contig 11324 bp, 16 predicted proteins | sample OrgLakmetagen989_FD_201847 | JGI IMG/M metagenome (GOLD analysis project Ga0307982, IMG submission 201847) | Saline water microbial communities from Organic Lake, Antarctica - #989 | ecosystem: Environmental > Aquatic > Non-marine Saline and Alkaline > Saline | place: Antarctica: Organic Lake... | reverse complement strand
GTCTTTGCCTCTTGTTGCATTTCTTTTTTTCGTCTTCTTCTTGTTCTTCTTCTTCTTGTCTGTTCTGGTTTCTATCACTATTTTCTTCGTCTAATTTCTACCATTCTTCCCTCTTCTTTCTACTCCCCTTCATGTTTCTTATCTGCTCTATTGCGTTTGTATTTCTTGTAGTCTTCTTCTGTACTTAGGGAGTGGTCCTACCTCGCACTCATCTCCCTTTTCGCACGCCTTTGCACGAACTTCCTTTTATTTGTCCTCTCGTCTCATCAGGTCAACAAGTCCAACGCCGACCACGCGGTGCTGTTTGAGGCGGTGAACCTGATCATCCACCAAGGCACCACTTCTGACCCGGCTTTGCGCCACCAAGTGCTTGCTCTCCTCGGCCGGTTCATTCAAGTCCGGGAGCCCAACATCCGGTGAGCGCGAGGGCCCTTTACTTTCTTTCCCACACCCGACATATGGCGTTTCACGTCCTTTTTTTTTCTTTCGCGTTTTTAATCTGTGCTTTTGCTTTCAAACTTCACGGATAAGAACTTTCCCCTTCTCCTGTCTTCTACTCTCCTCTTTCCAAACCCAGGTACCTCGGGCTCGAGACCATGGCGCGCTTGGCGCAAGTGGAAGGCAACAACGCCGTCACCCAGCACGAGGCCACGGTGCTGTCCTCGCTCAAAGACGCGGACATCAGCGTGCGGCGGCGGGCGCTGGACCTCTTGTTCGTCATGTGCGACGCCGCCAACACCGCGAGCATCGTCGGGGAGCTGGTGGCTTACCTGGTGACGGCCGACGTGGCGATCCGGGAAGAAATGGTGCTGAAAATCGCCATCGTCGCCGAGAAGTACGCTGCAGACCTCGAGTGGTAAGCGATGGTGCAATCAAGATGAAAGAAAGCTTTGGATTATTTTCTTGGAAACACGGCCATTCAGAGTTTATGTTCACTGTCTACTCTTTTCTTTTATCTCATAACTCTACGCTTTCTTAATCTTTGGTTGATTCCCCTCACCTCATCTCTTTTCTCTCCTTCATAGTCTGTATTCCTAACCCACGCACTCACTGCACAGGTACGTGTCTACGGTGCTTCGCTTGATGGAATTGGCGGGCGATCAAGTGGCAGATGACGTGTGGCACCGGTTGGTGCAAATCATTACCAACCACAAGCCCCTGCAACACTTCGCCGCCGACAAGCTGTTCAAGGTGAGTGCTTTGAAAGGAGGACTGAAGTCATGCTTTTCAAGCAACCCACTTACTCTACGTGGTATCAACTTAGTCATTGATCATCACATTATCAATCACCATACATCACTTCATCTTCATCACCATTACCATCCCACATCATCATCCCACATCATTATCATAGGCCCTCGAGCCGAAGCGCTCTTGCTCGTCTCTCATCGAACTGGGGGCCTACGTGCTCGGGGAATTCGGGTTTTTGATTGCCGAGGAGCCGCACCGCAGCGGCGAGGACCAGCTCAACCTGCTGATGCAGCACTGGCCCACCGCGTCGGTGCACACCCAAGCCCAAATGCTCTCGGCGCTCGTGAAAATGGCGAACTTGTACGAGGAGTGCCGCCCTCTCGCAGCGACCATCTTCGCGAAGCACGTGGGGTCGGCGCAGCTGGACTTGCAACAGCGCGCCGTGGAGTACAGCCAGCTCCCAGTGCTCGGAGAAGAGGCCATGGAGGACATTTTGCGAGAAATGCCGGTAATACTTGACCATAGTTTTTACTGTGTGTGATAGATGTCAAGCAAAGAGCTTTCTCTTTGCCTTGTCAGTGCACAAGCTGAATGCATTTTGTTGGAACATACGTCCTTTGCGTTGCTACCGCGCGTGTGTTCGCACTTGTTCATTTTTATTCTTCGCTTACGCTGTCGCACCTTCTTCGCTCCTCGCGCCTCCCATCTCTGTTCACGCTGTCGCACCTTCTCGTATCTTTATCTCAACTCATTCGTTTCCACCCACTCACCTCAACCAATCAAATCAAGGCGTGGTCCGAGTCCCGGATGTCGGCGCTCGAGAAGCGCGTGGGCGCGAACAACGAGAAGACGGCGGACGGCAACGCCTGGGTCAAGGGCACCAAAGACAAGGGCGGGAGCGATAAGGCTGCGGCTAGCAACGGCAGCGAGAAGCAGCTCGTTGGCAACGGGAGCGACAAGTCTGCCACTGCGGCGACCGCTGACTTGCTCGATCACAGCGAACCTGATCCACCACCCGCCGCCGCGCCTGCTGCTCCCCCAGCTCCTACAGCGGCTGCTCCTGCTGCTGCACCCAGTGCCGGTGGCAGCAGCGGAGAAGGAATCGTGGGGATCTCCCAGGAGGCGCTGCCTCTGATGAAAGGGTTGTTCAATGGCCTGGTCCTCGCCCCCCAAGGAGTCCTCTTCGAAGACGCCCACCTGCAGGTATTTCCTAGGCATGTACACATTAGGGCAAGCGGGCGTGCCCCTCTTTTATGTATGTGTTGTGTGTGTATTCGAGTACGCGCACCTCCTGCACTTTGCCTTCATGTGTTGTCAATTCACTTACTACTTCCTTCCTTCCTTCCTTCCTCAGTTCTCTTGGAATTCCTCCTTGCCGTTTACTTTCAACTGCTACTTTCAACCAAAAGGTGGGCTTTCGGCACGCGTACCAAGCTCACCAAGCGCGCGCGGCTCTCTACGTCAAAAACAAGGCACCAGCCTCATCCTGGACGTCCCTCGAAGTGTCCATCCCGCCCGCGCCCTACCTGAAGTCAGCGCAGCAGCCCCCCGAGGGGGTAAACCCGTCCCTGGCCAACGGCGCCACGGCCACCCTGAACTTGGCCCTCGAGGCCATGCTGCCCTTTGACGGCTGCCCCGAGTGCGTGATCACCTTCACCAACGCCAGCAGCGGTGCAAAACACCGGTAAATGAATCTGATCAAGAGTAGAAGAGAGGAGTACTAGTACAACATCGAACGTGCGCGCGCCCGCGCCTCCTTTTCTTGTCTTTGCTTCCGCACATGTTCACTTCTTTTTAAAGCCTCTATTGGCTTGCCCGCCATACTTGTTCTCTCTATTCGACCAATATCTCCTACTTGCTTGTGCCAGGTACCCGCTGCGCCTCCCCGTGGTGGCCACCTGCTTCTGCGAGCCCGTGGCGCTCAGCGCTGCAGACTTCAGCGCGCGCTGGACCGCCCTGGCCACGTCACCCACCGACGACCCCGCTTGCCCCCGCGAACAGGTTATATATGAGAGTACAAACAGACAATGGGGGGAGTTGGGGTTCCTGTTAGCACTGGTGCAATTGGCTTCGTTGTCATCTTTCGAAGGAGCATGTTATTGGGCGGGCTTCGAGAGGAGCGACTATACTTTTTCACTTGCATGCTTTTTTTCTTTGCTAGTGCTCCTTTCTGCAGCAAGAGCGCTCGAGAAGTCTCAAGTTTATCGATGTTTTCTCTATGCCCGCTTGCTCCCTCCATAACAACCACCTTTCAACCACCTTTCCTCGCCCCCAGGTGGCGACCTTTCCCGCGCGAGGAGGCGCCGCCATCGACGCTGCAGTAATGGCGGACGTGGCTTCGCGCATTCTTGTCACTGGCCTCAAGCTCGGGGCCACTCCTGGTGAGAATGGTGCTGCTGCTAGTGGCGGCGTAAATATCACTGGAGATGGGATGAAAGTGCCCCTGCAAGCCCTGGGAGCCGCCACCTTCCGCACGGGGACGGTCGGGGCCAACGGACAAAAAGCTTCGGTGGGGGTGCTGGTGAAGTTGGAGGCCCTGAACAACACGTACCGGCTCTCGGTGCGGGCGATGCACGGGAAGATCAGCTTGGCGTTCAAGAATGTGGTGAAGGCGCAGCTGGCGTAACAAGGAGAAGAAGAAGTCGAAGTTGGAAAATAACAAATTACTTGCAAGGAATGTAGCTCCTTACGCATTCACAAACATACCATCGAGTTCATTGCTTATTCGCCAGGGCCTGTAACTGTAACTGATACGGCCGTTTTAATCATTTTGATTTATAAGAACCGATAACCATGTCATACCATACATGTAGACATGGGGCAATGGGCAAAGCAAGCACCATGCCGCCCATACCACATAACCACGTTACACACCCCAGTCCAACTAATTCCGGTTTGCGCTTGGTTTACAGGGTGAGGTTAGGGTTAAGGTTGGAGTTTTTTGTCTATTTATTGCTGGACTACATAAGGCTTAAAATAAGTACTTATTTGAATTTAATATTCAAGCCCCACTGGGGTGTGCTCTGAAATTGCTCTGCAAAGCACCTCTCTTTGCTATATAGGCCATATAGACGAAGGTCGATACCAAATCCGAGGCGCCTTAATGGGCACTTAAACTAATTACACGGGTTCCGATTTCCAATGGCCAACAAGGGGCCACAGGCGGGCAGGCGGGCCAGGTGTGTGGTGCTTATCTACACACTTTAATGTAATTTTCTCTGAGCCCCCCCCCGAGGGGGGGCTGGATTTAATAGCTAACAGACAGGGTGCCATAATACAAATAGAACTTCCAATCTTATATCCTCTCTTGCTCTTGCTGCTTTGTACTTAAAAAATCGTGTATCCCATTTAGATTTAGCTCTATCTATGATACACGCATGAACAGTTTTCTGCATTGCGCCAACAGCAGCGCCAATTAAAATCAGTGCAATGAAGGGCGCACGATCAACCCGAAGTGCTGGCCGAGTGTTTGGCCGCCCACGCCACGATGAACTTCACGTCGGTGAGCAGCATTTTCAGCGCCCGGGTCCAAAGTTCGTCCGACGCCGCGCCGAACACCACCGACAAGCCCGCGATCTAGCGCATGCATACATAGGGAGGGAGGCAAAATATGGGTGAGGGTGGGGTGGGGGGATACCTTTAGGACAGGTGAAAAAGCCAGCAATTGAGAAGGGGACGGGCATTTGCAGGGGTTGGTGTTTTTTGGAGAATGACGACGGAGACGAAGATGAAGATGGCAAGGCAAAGACGACTGCATTGCCACATGAAATCCTACAAATCGACACCCATCTACACCAACGAGCATCACCGGCGCACACACGCGCGCAGATTACCTTGGCGCCCGGCTCGGTGGCATAGGGCAGCGCAAACGCGGGGTCCCTCTCCGCAATGTAGGCCCCCGCTTCCCCCACCAACTGCACCAGCAGCTCCAGCGCTTTGGCAAAACTCGTGGTGCGGCTGAACAAGCTGAACCCGCTCCCGTCGCTGTACAAGTTTTGGAGCTGTTGCCGCACCCCGCGCTGCAAGTCTGCTGGGGTCAACGCTCTCGCGATTTGAGACACCGACCCCTTGGGAAACAAGTCCACTGAGGAGAACGCCACCGGAGCGTCGTTTTGAACGGTCGACAACAGGAGCGCGACCTGTACAGACATTGAAGAGACACCAAACGTGAAAACACGGTACACACAACATAAGAAGGAGCAGAGGCTCAGTTTGAAGTGTTTCCCAGATGCGTGTGCCATAAGTGGATGTGGCATGCGAAGCAGCTAGACACCAGCGGAAGGATATGCCTGTCGGCCACGAATGCGGTCCACAGAAATATCCAATTTCAATGCTTGCAGACGGCTGTTTCGAGAAATTGCCTTACCTGTCCGAGGGCTGCGTTGATTTCATTCCATTCCACTTGCTCCACCGACAAACGGCCCAAGCGAAAGCCGTTGATGGTCCCGAACGGCCCGGAATGCCAAATGTGAAAGGCATCATTCGCCACGTTCATCTGCCAAGGATGAGACGAGAGAAAGAAAAAAAGGGGGGGCATTAAAACAGAAATGACAACGGGTCACTAGAAGGCATATTCATGCGTGCAACCGCATCTGCTGTTATTGCGGTTGTCCTATGAAAGCACCACTAGGACGTCTACGTAAGCAGACTCCTTCAACGAAATCACTTGGAGAATAGCGGCATAGGGTCTTTTCTCCACTAGCTTTTCCTTACTCCATCCCATTCAAAGAATGAAATCTTCTCTCGCGAGAGTGAAGGCAATAGGCACGGGGACTATACTTCACCTGCGACATGGCGTCTAACTGCTTCAAGCAGCCGTTCGTACAAGCGGTAAGGGAGGCCTGCCTTTCTGCCACTAGTGACCGCTCAAGCCGAACTCCCTCTAGCTTTTCACGCCATTTTTCCTGTAAGGCAGCCACTGCCCACTGCTTCTTTTGTACGGCCAACCGTTCGAGTCGGGTCTTGGCCAGCTTGGCTCGTAGGTCCGCGATCTTCGCGTCGCGTGCCTGTGCGAAATGGAAGTTGAGAAGCACTTAGGCTAGCAAGAAAGCAGCGGTGCGTATAGCGGCTTCAAAAGTCATTGATATACTCCAGGAAAGTATTGACTGGGCAAACCTCGTCGATTGGCGTCCTTGCGTATCCATGTTCGTTCGCCTCCATTGCCATGGCAATGCGTTGCTGTAACTCTAATATACCGTACTTCTTTCATTTTCTTTGCAGCTTCGTTTGTCGCTTTCTCGCCGATTTCTACTACTGTACAGATCTGTATGCACATCCGAGAGAGCCATAGCGAACCTGTAGGCACTGAAGAAGCTAGCTTTAGCTCCTTACGTCAGTGAGTCATCGTCGAGCTAATCGTGTTAAAGTATTTTAAAGCTAACATAGTTGACATTAAAAATTAAACGCCGCCAGTAGCTCTTAGGTACTATCGTAGAGGATGTCATCCTTCGAAGCTTCGCCTTCTGCCTCGTCGCCCTCGATGCCTCCTCCCCCAGAATTACCCGAGGCGATGTGCGACCGACCAACGGCGTGTATAGTCGTGGGGATGGCTGGTAGTGGGAAAACTACTTTAATGCAGCGGCTCAATCACTACGCTGTCGAAAGACTTGAGGCTGCTGCAGCAGAGGGAGTGACTTCGGACAAGCCTACTTATTACGTGAATTTAGACCCTGCTGTAAAAACGGTAGGTGTTTCACTGACCAATAGTACCGCACTTCACCTTTCTCATGCGCTAGTCAAAATATATATTTTTAAAATGCTCTATTTTGTGGATGATGAATAGGTTCCATTCGCGGCTGGAATTGACATTCGCGATACAGTGGACTACAAAGCAGTGATGAAGCAATACAACCTTGGCCCGAACGGCGCAATCATGACCTCTCTCAACTTGTTTGCCACTCGATTCGACCAAGTGCTCGACATCGTTGAACGCCGTGCTGCAGAAGGTCTCAAACACGTATTTTTTGACACGCCAGGCCAGATTGAAGTGTTCACGTGGTCTGCGAGTGGCATGATCATCACTGAAACTCTTGCCCTCAAGTTCCCTACGGTGTTGCTCTACGTGGTGGATACACCTCGCACCACCAACCCTACTACCTTCATGTCGAACATGCTTTACGCGTGCTCGATGCTTTACAAAACCAACCTACCGCTTGTGCTCGTCTTCAACAAGACGGATGTCGCCTCGGCCGACTTTGCCATGGAGTGGATCAACGACTTTGAAAAGTTCCAAGAAGCCCTCGACGAAGCACGCAACCAAACTTACATGACGAGCTTAAACCGCAGCATGGGCTTGGTGCTCGACGAATTCTATCGCAACTTGCGGGCTGTAGCCGTGTCGGCCGCGACCGGCGAAGGGATCCCAGAGCTGATGCAGGCCCTCACTGACGCTGCAGCGGAATACGAGACCAATTATTTGCCGGAACTGGAGCGTCGTAAGGCGATTGCAGGCCAGAAAGAGGCAAAGCGGCAGGAGAAGGACATTGAGAGCCTTATGAAAGACGTAGCGATTGACAAAGAGCGCCAGGCAGCAGCTGCGGCCGCAAAAGCCAATGGTGGCAGCAGAGGAGGTAATGGTGGCGGCAGTGGCGACACTAGCGGCGGTGCAGCGGCCATGGATCTTGGTGGCGCTGCCAGCGATGCCATGGGTGGGTCAAGTGCGATGCCAATGTCCACAGGCTCTCGCGCCCCCAGGGCAAGTGGTGAGGACGTCGACATGGCTGCCACTGTGCACCGAGGCAAAGCGCCGGCAGTGGGAAGAGCGCGCCCGCAGCCATCGCCTTCGCTGCCGACAGGAGGGCCCATTGGCCCTGGCAGTAAAGTGGAGTTGCGCGGGTTGGTGGCGAAGCCAGAACTCAATGGAAAGCAAGGTGTTGTGGTGGTCGCCGGTGAAGGGGCTGCGGAAGGGCGATGGGCAGTGCGCGTTGAGGGGGCGGCCGCCACCGCGAAACCGCTTGCTCTCAAGCCTGATAATCTTCGATTGCTGCCGTGATTGACTACCGAGTAAATGGGTAAATGAATGCCGTTTTTTTTTTGCCGAATACCCCCAAGGGAACTCTTAATCTAAGATTCTTCGGAGGGCGATGGCTCAGTTCCATATACCTGCTTCGTACTATAGGATCATAAACACAAAGGAATAAAGCAGTATTACAAAAAGACAGACATATACAGACATATGAACCCCGAGCCGAACTAATTCGGGGGTCTAGTCACATCTTTGCTCATCTTCGGAAATTCGGGATTTGTATGCATGTTTGTCGCGGTGACACAGCATCCAAAACTGAGGCAATGTACTTTCCGCCGAAGCGAACGGCGTATGAGGCCGCGGACACGTCTCGCTTTTACATTGATGGCACCGGCTTCATTGATTTCTGTGAGAAGTTCAAGTACTTGGGTTCAATCCTCCATTACTCGCTTACCTCTGATGCTGGTGTTGATAAGAGAATAGCACCAGCGACGGCCGCTTTTGGCGCCCTAAAGAACATCTTTACTGACAAGTACCTTTCTGAAGAATTGAAGGGTGAAGTATACAAGGCTCTTATTTTGCCTACTTTACTCTACGGTTGCGAAGCCTGGTCTTTGCGTGAGGATCTATTCAAGCGCCTTCGTAGTTTCCACAACAAGTGTGCTCGCTCAATGTGCCGTGTGAATTTACATCATACCTTCCGCCACCACATCTACCTCGAGTCTTTTTCATCGCTTGGGCCTCCTTGACATCGACAGCTACTTCTACAACCGGTTTCTACGTTGGGCTGGCCACGTCGCACGTATGCCCATGAGCCGGGCGCCACGCCAGTTGCTGACGAGTTGGGTAGCGCATTCTCGGCCGGTCGGTTGTCCACAGATGACTTGGGGTAGGACGTTGGAGAACGCGCTCGAACGTAAGGGCATTTCCAAGGAGTTCGATGAGTGGTTTGCCATTGCAAAGGACAGGTCAAAGTGGAAACAGCTGACTCACTCCAATCCCAAACCTCCTGATGTCTGATGGCAAGGACACCACGAGAGTAAACGATTACAATTGCTTTATGCAAAAGGACACTCAGCCCAGTCAGACTTGTTCTGAAGGTTGCACTTTTCTGTTTCTATATGTCAATGGGGTGTTTCTTTGTATTTGGGGAGTATTAACTAGACTAGACTAGACCAGGCTTCCAGTCCGGCCCGGGGGACTCTGTAGACGCCGATTAGATGGCACCCTGCCTGTTAGTATATAAATACAGTCCCCCCTCGGGGGGGCTCAGAAAAAGACAGGCACCGTATTAAAAAAACATGGTATATTTCCTGTTAGATACTAAATCCAGCCCCCCCTCGGGAAGCTCAGAAAATGGCACCATGCCTGTTAGTAACTAAGCCCAGCCCCCCCTCGGGGGTCAGAAAAAAATCAGATTCTACGTTATGCTGGCCAACCACGTTGCTCGTGAGCCAGGCACCACGGAAGTTTCTGAAAAGTTGGGCAGCGAAATTTCGGCCTGTCAGTTGCCCACAGATGACGTGGGGTAGGGCGCTGGAGAAATGCTCGTCAGTAAAGGCATGTCCAAGGAATTTAAAGAGTGGATTTCCATTGCGAAGAACAGGCCGAAGTGGAGACAGAAGACCTCCTGATGCCTGATCGAACTCGAACTCGAACTCGAACTAATACAAACCCTAATGACACAGAAGCCAATGCTGCGGGCAGAAGTGAGAATGCGCGTGCGTTGCGCAAACAAAGCAAGTGCGGAGTGTATCATGAGGGGGAGGGGCATTGGCCAAAATTCTCGCAAAAATTGCAAAAAGCTGGGCATTTGTGGGTAGCGCGCACTCCGCAGAAACAATAAAGAGGAAGGCACGTGTGCGTAGCTCGTGACGTGCGGAACACGAAGTTCCATTGGCAGTGGTCTGCCCCCGGGCCATGAGAGGCCCTGGCAGGGCAGGAATTCCTTACTCGTTCGCAGAGTGGCAGTGAATAGAGAAGTCCCCCTCAAAATACAAACAGCAACGTGCTAGCGGGCCGCTTGTGGCCTAGCAGCCCGCCCCTATCATTGAGCTTAACCCATATATTTTCCATCAAACGCCACGGTAGCTACTCGTGGTCGTCTTTTCAGCGTGCTTCGAAACCCTCGCAAGGCCCTCCACCTTACCAAGAAGTCGTCTGCGTATACCCCGTAGAGCGCAGGTTCCGCGCTGATGATCGGCAAGATTGCATTGATAATGCTTGTAGCTGTCGGGATGCGATGCCAAAACAAGCTTTCTCCATTGTGTCTGCCTTTGATCGAGTGAGAAATCCACAGAAATATGAACCCTGAGCCTGGCTTCCAGTCCGGCCCGGGGGACTCTGTAGACGCCGATTGGATGGCACCCTGCCTGTTAGTAATTAATCCAGTCCCCCCTCGGGGGGGGGGTCAGAAAATTCAAGAAGGGTGGTGCTCCAAATTCATACCGGAGGGGTTCATCGATGGTTGACGGGCACCTTGCGAGAATATGGTCACAATTGCTTTCTGCAAAAAGGACACTCAGACCATTTAGACTTGTTCGGAAGATTTCAATTTTCTGCTTCTGTACTGTATAGGGGCGTTTTTTTTCATTTGGGGAGTGTTAACTAGGCGGACTAGAACTGCAGTATTGTCGTACTTAGTAGATCGTAAACAGCCCACTTCGTACATCGGAGTTCAGCGAGCTCGGTACCCCTTAGCGTTTCGCGACTTAGAGAACCCACCCTTTAGTCAAGAGTATGGTAGATCACTGAACCGCCGAACGTAAACGCCGAGCATCAACACCAATCCGGTCAATCAATCCAATCCGATATCAAATATCACTGATATCCTGAATCCTGAAGCAAACATAAGCACGACTAATTAAAGGGTTATAATGCTCGATTTGGTTGTTGGTTGCGTTGTTCTTGCCGTCGATTGCATTGCACGCAACGAGGGCCACGGCACTATATGTAAGGTACGGTTCACGAAATTTAGGAAATAACGCAGGTTCACGCTAACTGATTTTTAGAAGGACCATTAACACCACAAAAGACCGTAAAGGTACCAGTGAATGCGCAATGATCAGGCGGAACTTTCTGTGGCGACCAATTTTTTTATGTGCTTGATGGGTGCCCTTCAGATAATATTAATTGAGAACTTGAGTGTACGTTTCTGGGAAACATAATC
>Ga0307982_1004255_pt1 | contig 11325 bp, 11 predicted proteins | sample OrgLakmetagen989_FD_201847 | JGI IMG/M metagenome (GOLD analysis project Ga0307982, IMG submission 201847) | Saline water microbial communities from Organic Lake, Antarctica - #989 | ecosystem: Environmental > Aquatic > Non-marine Saline and Alkaline > Saline | place: Antarctica: Organic Lake... | reverse complement strand
GCCAATGCCCCTCTCCCTCCTGAATCATTCCGCACTTGCTTTGTTTGCGCAACGCACGCGCATTCCCACTTCTGCCCGCAGCATTGGCTTCTGTGCCATTTGGGTTTGTATTAGTTCGAGTTCGAAGTAGGGGACACCAACCATGGCATACGGTAATATCTTTTTGTACTCGTAAAACTACGCCTTTTGAGCGAACCCAACGGGGAGCGAAGAGCGAACCAGCGAAACCTCAATATTTTTTTCTCAGCAAGAAAAGAAGAGTGAGGTCAGCGGTCAGCGCGGTGAATTTGCTTCTCTGTCGGTAGTTTGCCCAACGCCAGGCACCGGACAGGAAGGCGTGTTCGCGTAGGCTCGCGTGAGGGTATCGCTGGTTAGGCTTCAAATATCAGACTGATCTCGTTTATCCAACAGCACGGTATAAGCTGTTGTCAGTAGCCTTCTCTTCTGCATAAAGCTTTCCCCCCCCCCCATAGAGCATTATGGCGGTCGCAGCCGCCCGCGTGCAAGTCATGCTTCGGGAGAAAGCGAAGGCGCTCGCTGAATCCAAAGATGCTGAAAACAAATTGGACCCAGAGCAACGCGAAGAGATTCTTTACTTGTTGGAACGGCACCGGGGCACGCGATTTCTGAGCGACCTCTGCCACGGCGCTGAAGTGGAGCCCTACGAGTCTGGTAGCGAAGACGAAGGGGTTGACGAAACTCGGAAACACGCCAAAGATGCAGAGGACTTTTCGGACGTCAAAATTTCTTTTGATGACTATGGCGTTGAATTTCCTCACAGCCGACCGCACTTTCTGAGCGAGCGCCACTACGCGTTCATGAAAGAGTACTTCAAAAACCCGATGGTTCGCGCTTGGGACCCTGAATTGATGATTGCCTACGCCAAGGACCCGCCAGCTGCTGACGACCCAAAACGATGGCGCGACAGTGCTGAAGTCATGCTGGAAATCAAAGTGGAGCTTGAGGCCACCTCTCCAATGAAAATACCAACCGCCGCTTTGTTTGCTGCAGGCTCGCAACCACGCAACCTCGTTGCTGAGCTGGAAGAGTTAAGAGAGAAAAGCAGAATTCCCGACGCGCCGCGCTGGGTCCACACTTTCAACGAGGCTGTTTTTGTCAACCAAATGTTGGTGCTCGACCCTTACTTTAATGGACTGGTCGTCTCGAGTATTTGCATTGCGGGCATCCTGGTTGGCATCCAGTCCTACGACAGCATGAGTGGGAATCCAGTGCTCAGCGCCATGGACTTAATCATTCAAATAATTTTCACCGTGGAATGTATCATCAAAATCTTTGCCCAGGGTTGCCAGCCGCACTTGTACTGGATTGGATCAGAACGAGGCTGGAACAATTTCGACTTTTGGCTGGTAACATTATAATTTCTCGCAGTCTTTTCCCTTCAAACCATTTCGCTTTATTTTTCTTTTTTTCTAATCACCGGCTTATCCCTCCATTGTCTCCCCAAAAATACCGTGGTGTACGTACGTTTAGGTGGCTATCTGCTGGTTACCTGGTGATACCATCGGAAACGTGGCATTCCTGCGCTTGTTGAGGCTGATGCGGCTCCTGAAGCTCGTGGGCAAAGTAAAGCAGCTTCAGGTTATTGTGCAGGGTCTAGCAAAAGGTCTCGGCTCGGTTGTGTACATCATGATCCTCATGATTTTAGTGTTCTACCTCTATGCAGTGCTTGGCGTTCAAAGTTTCCGGAAAAACGACCCTTTCCATTTTGGCGGGTTGGGCTTTGCGATGTTGTCTTTATTTCGAGCGGCCACCAAAGAAAATTGGACCCACCTGCTGGTGATAAACGAATTCGGTTGCGACAGCACATACTTTGGTGCCAATGGTAACTACTATGGCTTAGATGGAGGAACTCCAACTGATGCACTTGGAAGTCGCGAGGACGTGTGGTTTCAGACACAATTAGGTTCCTTTCCGCTAACGGTGTGCTGGCATCCGAAACCGCAGCCGTTGCTTTCATCAGTATTCTTCATCAGTTTTGCTCTCATTGCGGGCTTTGTGATGCTGTCATTGTTTGTCGGAGCTGTGTGCGGTGGCATGGCAGACGCTTTGGACGATTTCAAAGCGAAGGACGAAGAAGACAAGAAAAACTTGAACAAAATGATTGAGGCCGAAAACGCGAAGTCGGAAGTCGCGGAAACTGGGGGTTATTCTATAAGCGGGCTGCGGAACGCGTTCGACGCTTGCGATGAAGATGCTGGGGGCTCTATTGATGCCGGAGAGTTGAGCCAAGCAATGCGTAAAATGGGCGAGAAGGTAAAAGACGTAATTTGATGTTGTTGCTGGTGATGTTGTCTTTAGGACGCCGGTACTCTTACCTCGTCTGATTTGCTTGTCTATTAAGGTGCAATATTCCTTTAGTCATGTTATCTATTGTCTTCTGCACAGGTGTCCGTGGCAACTTGTGCATCTATGATTGCGACCCTTGATTTTGACGGAAGCGGGACGCTTGACTTCCCTGAGTTTGTTAGCATGATGACTGGTGGCCGCCTCAAAGTTGACGACGATGGTAATATGCTGAATGAGGACGGAACTATAAAGGGAGAGCCTTCCAAAACCGTTGTCCCTGAGAGATCAGATGAGGCTGGTCCTGAGAAGGGCTTGAAGGACAAAGAGCATGCCGAGGCGCTTGCCCTTGTGCGCAAAATTCGCCGTGCGTGGGCTAACGAAGTCAAAGACAACACGTATGCTGCCGAAGATGGCGATGAGCCCCGAAGTGAAGCTTATGAAAAGTACATGGAGTACGCTGGCAAAGCACAGAAGATCGCTGAAAACCCAAACTTTGTGAACTTGCTCACTATAACTATTCTTCTTGCGGGTGCCAACGTGGGCGTTCAGACTGAGCTTGCTCAGCCAGGCGAAGTGAAGCCACAACCTGCTCTGGACGTCGTTGACTCGATCATTCTTTTCATTTTTACTGTGGAAGTTGTCGTCAAGCTCGTTGCGGAAGGCGACAAGCCTGGGCGTTACTTCAACGACTCATGGAATTGCTTCGATTTTTTTATTGTAAGCACACGGAAATGATTTCCTTGCTATCTTTGTTATCAACCACTCAAACTCACGTTGCGCTCCACTGAATTACAGGTGGCGTCATGTTTCGTGTTCATGCTTCCTTTCATGCCAAACGTCAGCTCTTTACTCGGCATGCTCCGTCTGCTGCGTCTTCTGCGCGTTTTAAAGCTCGTGAAAGCGCTTCCAGAGCTCCGCATCATCATCGAGGCTCTCATTAGCGGTTTCGGCAGTATTTTCTTCGTCACGATTATTTTGTTCATGTTCTTCTATCTTTACGCCAACATCGGGCTCATTCTCTTCTCCGACAATGACCCAACGCACTTCGGTAACCTTCAACTTGCTCTGGTATCTTTATTTCGGGCGGCAACCATGGATGACTGGACCGACATCATGTCAGTATCGATTCAAAAACAGCTGCATTGCTCGGTTCTCATCTGATTGATTTTTTTTTCATGTGTCCCAACTCTATAGTTTGTTTATTTTCTTTCACTTGTCCAACGTTGAAATAATTTTTTTATTCTCGCAAATTATCCTTTTTCTTTTCCCGCACTTTCTGTATACGTGGTTGATATAAACTCAGGTATATCAACGCGCTGGGTTGCGACCAGTGGGGTTACGAATTTGGCTCAGCGGTTGGCGATGGGTCGCGAGCTCCGCGTGGGCAAGGGTTGCCAAACGGTTCTTCGGATCTCCGTTGGGGGATGCCTAGCAAAGCAAACTGTGACAATCCCAGTGCGCTAGGCTGGGTTTCCGTCATTTACTTTGTGTCTTTTGAAATCTTCGGGTCACTCGTTCTTTTGACTCTTTTCATCGGTATCGTGGCAACGTCCATGGAGGAAGCGAAAACAGATCACAAAGACGAGCAAAAGCGCGAAGAAGCGCTCATAGCCCGCGCCAGGTTGCTCGGTATTGACTCCGGCGCTGGTCTCGAAGTATACCGTGAAATTTTTACCTCGCTTGACAAGAAAAACTTGCACAAATTGGACCGTGATGCAATGAAACCGCTGGTCAAATGCTTGCCGCTCGTGCATGCCGCAATGCAAATGCGAAAACACTCCATACGCGAACAGTCCTCTTCTTCCGTTTCGTTGGATGAAAGCGATGCCGTGGAAACTTCGTCGGGAGGCTCTGGAAACCCGGGAATGACCAGGGATGACATCGACAACCTCATTGTTGTTGTCGATGAAAATTACAACGGGTTCGTGGATTTCGCCGAATTTCTGTTGTTGCTCGAGTTCATGAAGCGAGTCGACAGCGACCCTGAAACTCTAGGGCAATTTCGCCGCGCCTACAAACGCGCGAAGCCAGGCAAATACGACGACCTCGGCCCCGATGACGAGGACGACGAAGCGAAGGACGTGTCGCAGCCAAGGGCTCCCAACGTGAAAGCGACGTGCGAGGTGCCAACTGATGCTACGAAAGAAAGCGTTGCAGCCGCGGAGGCGAAAGTGGCGCAATTGCGTGAAAAGATTCGTGCACAATTCTTGGCGCTCAGCCAATCTGAAGACCCGGCAGAGTCGAAAACTGAAAGTGAAACGGTGCGCGCAGCGGAAGTGGCTCGGCTCAAGTGCGAAATCGCAACCTTTGAGAAAGTGTGCGAGCAGATGTCGCAGGACACCAAAAAAGTACCCCGTAGCAAGAGCCTTTCCAAATCACAGGGCTCTTCTCAGTCGGGATCTGGCGGCTCTTTTGAAAAGAGGTCCCCAGTTCAACGAGAAAACTCCTCTCGGGAGCTCAACAACTCTCGTGAAATGGACGACCTTGTCGACGTTGACGTCGAACCTGAAGCGGCATAAAGGCATAAAGGCCGGTGCGAAATGGCCTTACGAGCACAGCAAGCCGCAAGCGAGCGAAGACAGAAGGAGGTGGTGGTCTTGTTTGGGTTCAATAAACGAGTTTCTTTCGTAAAAACGAATTGCTCGGTAATACTTTTTGAATAATTTAAGGCAAACAAAACAAAAACAAATGGACTTTGAAGTGTTTAATTATGGGCCCATCGGATTTAACAATTATCATTTTAGAGCATGTAACATTTAAGTCACCTCGGGCTTGGGATTCTGAATGGGAGGCGGCTGTATTTCAAATCTTATTCTTCTTGCTAGTCGCCAATGGCCAATGGCACTACCAGGACAGGAAGTGCAGGGCCATACCACTCGGAGAATATTCCTAATGGCCTGATAGCCCAATAACACGAGTATTCGCAGTTGCCGTTTGTAACTTGTTCGTGTTCGTGGTGGTGCCTGCGAGCTGGGAGCATTTCGATAGTTCGGTCCTTCCTATTCCCATTCCCCAAACCCTGAGTCTAGGTTAAGTCTCGTTCTCTTCTCCATTCCACTCCATGTCTCCGTGTGCATCAATATCCAAACGTCCTTCACTTGGAATAAAGCCACATCGACGCAAACACGGCAGCGGCCCCGAGCGCGAATTGGGGCGCCGGAAGGGTTTGCGTGCCAATGGCTGCAATGCCAGCCGTGAGGAGAATGGACGCTGGCTTAGCGTAAGCGTAGGCAATGTTGTCCGCATACCTGGCATCAAAAAAAGATGAGGGCAAAGGGGCGAAGCAAGCCGTAAGATATAATTATAGTAGACATGCCAAAATAGATCAAAAATCAAGGTATAAAAGCGCCTTCACTTCTCAAAATATTTGTGAAGTCTTGATTCTGGTGCCTAGTTCGCCATTATCAACAACTTACTTGAGGGTGGCCGGAATGAGCAAGCATTTGAAGCCTTGCAGCACCATCACCAGCCACACCAGCGGCGTCACTCCCGTCATGCCCACCGCCAGTGCTTCCTTCAGACCTCTCACGAGCGTTGTAGGGGACCCCAGCAAAGCTCCTACTCCACCACCAACCACGCCACTAGCAGTGGCGCCACCAGCACTACTAGCGCTCGATGCCGTGGCCATGAGGGTTTGCACCGCGCCCGGTAACGCCAGCAACAGGAGCCACGCGCCAATCCAACACGTGAGCTGCACGTTTTTGGCCCACTGGTTTTGGCCCTTGGTTTTCAGCACTTTTTCGTAGTACACGTTCGGGAGGGCAGACAGCGCCGCGCCCAGGACCGTTAAAGCGCCCCCATAAAGAGCGGCGGACGCATCGACGCCACCACTGCCTCCTAACAACGCTGCGCGCGACACCTAAGGATGGAGGATAAGAAAGAAAAAAAGAGAAAAAGGAATCAAGTGGCAAATATCTATATGCATGGATACTACATACAATGATAAATGATAGTTCAATGACCGATTATTTATGGCAAAAATATTATAGTAACGCAGCTGTTAAACGGAAAATGTAACGCTCTCGAATGGTATGTAGTGCGATGTCTTGGATTACACCCATCGTATTGAAAGCATGCGCTCCTTTTAATTACCTCAGATAGCTGAGTGAGCACAGAGCCGCCCATCAGGAGCGCGAGAGCCGCATACTGCGCGGCACCCAATTTCTTGCCCAGTAAAGTAGCCATGAACACTCCCGTGAAGAGGAGCTTGGTTTGCGACAGGAGCTGGTACGACGCAGCACTAATGTGGCTGAGCGCCATGAAATACAGCACGTTTTGGGCCGCGTAAGCGAGGCCTGGCAAGCAGAGCCGCCACTTGTCGTCTGACCACGCTTCTTTCAAAATGGGCATTACACGGCGAGGCCCTTCGAAACAAGCAATCGCTGACAGCAGCAGTGGCACCTCGATTTAAAAAAAAAAGCAACATGAGATGGCGCAATGATTTACAAAAGGGCCACACCAACACGACGGTGGGAGCGTTTCATCATTGGAGGCAGGGCGTGAGCTTCTTTTATTTTTCATTGAAGCTACCTCTTGGATTTGATGAATACTTTTTTCAAAAACAAGGTCTCAATGTTTGGAGAATGAATAGGTACACATCATCACTGTGAAACCTACCTTCACAGCTTCGCCAAGAATGGACGCCGTGGTGGCGCTGTAAGCTACGCCCGTAGTGCGCGTGTACTGCGAGAGCAAGTCTGTGGCGCACTTGTGCACTACTAGAAGCGCAAGCAGGATGGCTGGCAGCGGCACGCCAAACACGCGAATGGGCTGAGGTCCACTGGCTGCTGCTCCGCCACGACGCTCCAGGGCAGCGTCGTAACTGCTGCTGGTGGCGGAGGCTTGGCCGTCTTTGGCCCTGAAGCCTTTCTCGCCACCGGCATTTATGCCGCTGCTACTATATTCAGCTTTAAGGGCCACAGATCGACGACTCATAGCTGTTGCCGTCGCTGGTAGTGCACGCCTTGTCCTGCGAAGTCGAAGATTGCTGTTGGGGCTGACGCTCGACTCGTGCACCGTTGCTAACGTGGCCGATTTTTTAGAACCCGCGGCAAATGCAGGCACCAGCGGTTGAGCGCCTACGTTGTTCGGGCCTGTAAAGGATTCAGCGGTAACGCTCGCAGCAACGCCGACAAGGGCGCGAACGAGCCAGTACACTCGGTTTGGCATTGTTGTGGTTGTGATGATTGAAGTGAGATTTCTTCTTCGAGTGAAAGAGTTCCCCTGTAGAGGGTAGGGGCACGAATGAGCCACTACAGTAGTGCATTTTTTTTTTTTTGAATGAGCCGCCGCACCACGAGACAACCACGAAGGACAACCACCAAGGCCGGGAGTTGACAGGATGATGAGTAGAGTTTTTTGGGCTGAGTGCGGAATTATTGTATGCATGATCAAACGAACTCGAACTCGAACTAATACAAACCCAAATGACACAGAAGCCAATGCTGCGGGCAGAAGTGTACGCGCGTGCGTTGCGCGCAAGTCAAAATCGTAAAGAGGATAGTGTGTAGAGGGCAGGATGCATAATACTTCCACCCCCTTCTAAAGTGGAAACTGTTCATGAAATAATTTTGAAACCGGACTTAAGTCAAACGAGGTATTGAAGACCGAGGAACTGGCTAACATCGCAATATAATTTACACGAAAGTTCCGAAGTCATATCACTAGAAAGTGCGAAAGCTCGGCGCGTTCTCTTCAATGCAGAAACAGACGCAGAAACGACTTAAGTCCGGTTTCAAAATTATTTCATGAACAGTTTCCACTTTAGAGGGGGGGGTGGAAGTATTATGCTTCCTGCCCTCTACACACTATCCTCTTTACGATTTTGACTTGCGCGCAACGCAAGCGCGTACACTTCTGCCCGCAGCATTGGCTTCTGTGTCATTTGGGTTTGTATTAGTTCGAGTTCGAATTCGCTCTGCTGCAGCAGCGAAAAGTCCATGCCACCCCCTAGCAGGGATTATTCATGTTCCCTTAAACCGATTTAAAAGTCGAACTGCAGGTTCCAGTGTAAACTCCCCGAGTGGATTTGTCTGAGACTTCGGTTTTGCCATTAGCATCCGTGGGCTCGAACTCAAGATGCTTTGCTTTTCTTCTCTACCTCTTAGCCTTCTAATTCCGGCCGTTCGGGGCCTGTCCCAAAATCAAATTAGATTCGATGCTAATACAAACCCGAACCAGAATGCGACATAACACAGAAGCAGGTGCTGCGGGCAGGCGCGTAACCAAGTACAATTCGCGTAGGTAGTTCTGCTAGTAGGGAGCCTTTGTGGTTTTTGTTTGGGGCCTTTTAACTTTTTGAAGCCTAATTTTCGAGCCGAGTTTAACCTGCATGAGCTCTGTTATTCTTTTGTTATTTTTTTGCGGGCGAAACGTGCAAATGATTAGAGGATTAGATACGTATTAACAATTACCTGTTAATCACTGTTCCGAAGAGCGACGTGGTAATTGCTATTGAATTGGCTTAGAAAGGCAGTAAAATTATAAATTTTACTACAGCGATTTTTGAAGATACGGCTTACTACAAACTATTTCACTATAGCGCAAAGGGCTTCCAGTAAACTTTACGGAATTGCGTGCTATACGGAGGATAGGCCGGAGTGGAGATTACGGATGTACTCGAAGCCGAGGCCTCTTTCCGAGAATCGATCCTATAAGGAGAATGGGAGTAAAGATGGACATTATATTATATACAGAGGACTCTCAGCGCAGTCAGACTTGTTCTGGAGGAAATATAAACATGCTGTTTTTTTCTTCTTGTTGGTGTTTCTTTGCAATTGGGGATTATATCACTAATTTTCCTGACTATCTGCTTACTTATATAATTTATTGGGAATTAGATGGAAATTATGGGTGGTATGGTTATTGGTGTTCTGGGTTGGCATGGGTTGATAGTGATTGATACTATCGCGGTGGCAATAATCATATTTATTGTTAAGGTTAAGGCTTGCGATGTTTCTCGTTGTCTCGTGTTTATTGGACTGGAATTCGGCCACATCCAAATTAAATTTGATTTTAGGTTTAAGTTCGAGCCAACGAATTGATTATACCAGCTTCATCGATTTTTAAAAAACGCTTGAAATAATTGGGTTCAATATTTCATTACTTGCTTTTCTCTGATGCATATGGCAACAGGTAGAACTCGGAACCTCAGAAACACGATAAGCAATCAGAAATGTGTAAACGTTTATACAGAAAGGCACAGCCGGACACGTTTTGCCTCAATTGACCGGAGGATGTCTTCAATGACCTGAACACGCACTCGTGACGGATTTCCGGCTCCATATACACGATACACGTGGTAAGTCACCAAAGAGCTACCCACTCTTCTCGTAGCAAAGTCCCATTCTTGTAAAGAAAGCTCGAATGTGCCGAGGCGGTCGCTTGCAGTAGTCTTCACTTCAATGAAAACTGTTTCGTTTCTGCGAGGGTGCACAGGAGGATCACCCCATGTTGAATGTGCATGTGGACCCGTAAAAGTGACTTTCAAGTCATACGCCGCGCGTGTTTCTTCTTTTTCATTGACCCATTCCACGATAGCGCCCGTAGCCGGCGGGTACTTCTGGAGCAAAAGCTGATTTACGAAAGCTTCTCCCCAACGCCCAACCGCATACCCGTCACTCCGGTCCAGCGCTGGTAAACCCCATGGAAGGCAAGGCTGATAACTGTCCGAAGCTTCTCCTGGACCCACGCTTCTATTGCCTCCGAGTTGCGCGGGTTCGCCAGGAATCAATTGAGAAGGACTCACTGTTATAACCCACCCGCGATGCCCCGTTTGAAGTGAAACGCCTTGTATGACTTTGTCTCGTGGCACTTCTTCTTCGTTTGCACACAACTTTGCTGTGATCTTACCCAACGATGGTTGATTCTGTTTAACCAAAGTAGGCAGATCCGACGTAGGTTTAGAACCAACTTCAATTGATTCTTTGCTGTTGACTGCAAAAGACTCGCTTTTATCAATTTGGTCCTCATCGCTGCTGTCTATAGACTTTTCATCTTCAAACTTCGAAGCTGCAGTCTCGTTGCACTCAACTTGAATGGAGCGCCTACGGTACTTTCCGCCGCCGAGGTGTAGCATAGCCCAATCAGTAGCTACTTCAATCAATGAATCGCTCTTCACTTTCATTGCATCTACATTGTCCTTAAATTTTCCCTTCGCAGGAGCTGCTTTCTCTTCCGCAAGCGAACGCACAATCTCGTTCATCTTCGTAAAAGATGGCGAATATGCGCTATCCCGAATAGGTCCTTTGCACAGGTCTAAGAAGTGCTTCAATTTCGGTCTGGATGGTTGCGCCATCACCGGCGATGGCCATTTGAAAGTGCTCAAACTGATCTCATGACGTGGTCGCTTTCTCAATGGAACTTGCGAAGCAGAAGTGTCGCCTTTGGTCGAATCACCTTGAGTAAGAAAATTCTCAGCAGCCGCCGCTTGTCTGAGCATGCGTTTGCGTTGCACGTGTCGAAGCACTTGGCATTCAGTTGCAAGTCCGCGCCCATTCGCTTGAGGCCGCAGGACGAAGCCAAGTTCAGTGTAGTGCGAGACACCTTCTGCATCAGCCACAAAGGCACCAAATTCTGCAAGTGGCACATCGGCTGCAGAAGTACCAAATGCATCGCTTGAGTGCTCTAGAAAACACGACAAGTGCTTGAAGATTTCAGCCTGAGTTAAATTCTTTTGTCCCATCGAATGGAAGTGGTGCAGTATACTTCGATGTCCACCTAGGGGACCGACCCCAAAAGCATTATTGAAGTTGTACGTGTCTCTTTCATTCTCTGTGGGTCCCAATTCTTCGACCTCATTCACATCGTCAATCTCGTCTATGTCAATCTCTTCTGGATTTGGGCCAGCACCGACTTGTCCGTTCGCGCGCTCATTTTTGAAAGCACTTAGATGGGGTACTAGAAACCCACGAAGGTAGCCAACTACATCGCGCTCTAGGTCGGGATATGTCAACACATCACTGGCTCCAAGGGATGCATCAACAAAGGTTTTTACGTGTTTATCAATGCGCCACAAAT
>Ga0307982_1004254_pt1 | contig 11327 bp, 14 predicted proteins | sample OrgLakmetagen989_FD_201847 | JGI IMG/M metagenome (GOLD analysis project Ga0307982, IMG submission 201847) | Saline water microbial communities from Organic Lake, Antarctica - #989 | ecosystem: Environmental > Aquatic > Non-marine Saline and Alkaline > Saline | place: Antarctica: Organic Lake... | reverse complement strand
AACCATGCGTACAGAGATCGGTCATCGAGGCATTTATTAGTGCGGGTTGCAGAGAGGTGCACACGAAGGCTGAGCTAATAGATCCGGGATCATAACGAATGCACTTGATCCTACTCCGCATAGCTATGGGCTGTGGAGGCCGAGTCTGCTGGAAGGCAAATGCATGTGACGAGCACCCTACCTCTCAGAGAAAACAACAAGATGAGAGCATTTGGTCGTAAGAGTTGTGCACAATTTTCCAGGGTGTACGTCGAAACGCATCAGAGTTCGAGGTTTGAGTTCTGATTTGACCATATAATACATAGCACTGTGCACGCAAGAGTTATAAGAAGCATAACTTGGATGTTATTATCCCCATTTTCGGTAGTGGAAGTACAACAAGAACAGACCACGCAATAACTTGCTTCATGCATAAAAGCGGTTCTGAATCCTGCCAGACCTACACACCCACACTCAGCCCAGTCAGACTCGTCCTTGAAGGCCCAGATCTATGTAAGTAGTTCTGTGCTCTTTGCTGGCGTTCTCCTTATAAGTAGGCTTGTCTTTATTTAGTGTAGTAGTGCTAAAATGCAATTGCAATGACACATATTCCGGCCCCTCGGGGCCTGTTAGTCAAAAAAATCCTATATATTAAATACGTTTTCGTTCGTTCTTCCGTGGTACGTGGTTCGTCGTGTCCGCCCTTTTTTGCGTACCGTACCGTACTACAGTACAGTACAAATCTATCGTACATGTACAGTAGATAAGAAAAAGCGGACACGCATACGAAGGGACACGCACCACGGGCACTACACGGGGCGCTCACCCACGGGCACCTCAAGGCCGCGCACCATAGCGCTTAGAAAACACACACACAAACCTACTGTACTGCAGCAAAGTATCGCCCTTAAACCGTGCATAGCACGGGCGCCTTACTTGTATGGTAGAAACAGAAAGAAAAAGAGCAGAACTGTACTCTGTATTGCTTAAACGCCCTCATGCACGATTAACCAAACCACATGCGGTTTTTGGGGATAAAGTTCTATGGAAGATAAAAGCACCAGCACCGGAGATATAAATGCATGGCGCATGGGTTTATGCAGGGTTAATGGGTTTTGGTTCGGGCCCCGAGGGCCGAGGGGCCGGAATAAGAAGGCTAACAGGCAGACAGAAAATTTAAGGCAACCAATACTAGAAGGAAAGACGAATCAGGCACACGTTCGGGCCCCGAGGGGTCGGAATAAGAAGGCTAACAGGCAAACAGAAAATTCAAGGCAGCCAATACTAGAAGGAAAGGCTAATCAGGTACACAGGTCAGAATGGGCAAAATGGGTTTTCGTATAGTATAGTAAAATTTATCACTAAAACAGAAATGATTTAAGTAGTAATTTGTTTTCTGAGCCCCCCCCGAGGGGGGAATGGATGTAGTAACCAACAGGCAGGGTGCCGTTTGTTCTTAATTTTTCCAAATTCCAAATGCACTTCATCGAATTGAAATCTCTCAAATGGCCTCGTCATGCAGGTACAGCCAGCAGCAGCCGAGTACAAAAAAGATAAATGGGCTCTCAAGCTCTGATCGCATTTAGCAAAACCATTTGAGGTACTTCTTTGGGATTTCGTTACCGCGGGAGCAGACCCCTGCGATTGAAATGCAAATGTTTCTCTCGATTGGTAATATAAAGCGGGGTGATTCGTCAAAGTTGAGGCGCTTCTTCCCGGCTATTGCTTTGAGGCTTCCAGGCTTGCGCGAAACATCTGCACTTGTTTCTCCGTCAGCCCAATGTCCTCCACCAATACTTGGTCGGTGATGAGTAACGGATCGAGCGCATCCGCCACCTTTTAGGAGTGCAATCACAACGATTGAAAGGAATGAATGGCTGTGAGGACGATGCGTACCAAAAACGGTGCATGAAGCAGAAATGGAACAAGTACCAATTTAATTACGTCAGCTACACTAATTTACCGTTTAATTGAGTAATAATTGAGACAAAGGCGCTTTCTCTCCCTCTCTGTTTGTTTACCGTTTCCACGCCGTAGTCTTCGAAAGCGCCCAGCTTGTCGCTCAAACCCGATGACGTCAGCAATTCTTCCAGAGAGTGCACCTGTACACGAGAAAACATTTCGAACAAAAACAAATGGAGGAGAAGAAACATATAAAGGACATCTATCCAAAGAGAACTAACTTCTTACTCCTTCCTGTGTGACCATCATCGTTTCGATTTAGACGAGCTACTTGTGAAGGGCAGTCACATCACATTCTAGGGAGCATCGTTATATTCAAGCACGTAAATCACCTTGAGGTGCATGATGGTGTGCGCGGACGGCGCGCGAAGAGTCAAGTCCGGTGCGTTCGCCGCCGTCGCCGGCTCCTCTTCCTCAATCCGCTTCGGGGCTCCTCGGCTCGCGATGGCTTCCGCAACGGCACGCTCTTCGGCCTCTCGTTGCGCTGCTTCTTCCGCTTCTCTCGCTACGGTGGCGCGTGCTTCTTCGAGCGCAGCCTTGAGGTTCGCTGCTGCTTGCTCGTCGTTGACCGTCGCTGAGGAGCTGAACGAGCCGCTTTGTCTGAGGTTGTTCACGGAGGCAGTGGGTGTTGGGGTGACCTCTGACGGCAAAGGCATTCCCTTGGCGGCGGCCACTACTACACGGAACCTCTGAATTTGCTTTTTGTTGAGACCCACGTCATCTTTGAGGGCTATGTCGGTCACGAGCAACGGATCAAGGCAGTCAGCCACCTGTGGCGTGTGCAAAAAAAAAGAGAGAGAGCGGGCAGGATAGAAGGTGTGAAAAGAAAAGCCAAATGCAGGTTGAAAAAATGGAGAAACCTCAAACCAAGACAGCGCGCGAAAAAAAAAAACACACACACATCAAAAGTTAAAGTCCTCCTTGAATACTTGGAAACTTATTCATGCGCAGGTTCCCAGCACAATATGCTCTCTCTCTCTCTAACCGTTTCGATGCCGTATGCTTCGAAGTCTGGCTGGAAAGCGCGCAACTTTGCTTGACGAAGCAAGCCTTCCAGAGTCAAGTCCCGCGGCAGGGACAGCAACAAGTGCGCTGAAGGGGGGCGAAGAGCAAGGTCAGCCTTGACTGCCACCTGCAAAAAGAAAACCATGATTGTCATGAATAGCATTGACTAGGTGTAGTCGATCAGTGGAGTGGTAATCGTTCAAAATAAATATATTAAAATGCAGAATCCGCACTGTACATGTGCATTTACTGTAAAAGTAATTTCACGAACCTTGCTGTACGCTTGCGGCGTGTTTTTCACTTTCTTCATGCCTGCCGCAGCGGCTTGGGCGTCTTCGGAAGCTCTAGCAGACGACGCCGCGATGCTCCTGCGCCCGGACGGACGCGACGACGACGACGCGCGAAGGTCGCCCTGGTTGCTCGCGCTGCCGTCAACATCGAACGCAATCGTGTCGTCTTCCTCTACGTCGTCGTCGTCGGAGATGCCGTCGGACTCAGGCTCGGACTCGGAGTGCTCGCCCGAACGGTGGTGCTTTTTGTGGTGCTTCTTGTGGTGCCTGTGGATGCGTTTGTGCATGCTCGCCGCTGCTGCATTGCCACCGGCAAGGACTGCATCAAGGGCGCCGTCTTCCATCATTTCGATGGCGCGATCCTGAATTAGGACAGAACAAGCCAACAGCACAATACCACAAGACATACACATAGATAAAATTCCACCGTTATTCTCGAAAAGAGAAAAAGCACGAGCTCTCGACGAGAAATAAATAGCAATAGCATTGGATAATTCGGGGTGTCAGCTTCAGCTTAGGCATACCTGAGTATCGTCTTCGAATCCTTCTTCTTCCTCTTCTTCCTCGCCTTCTCTTTCGTCTTCGTCCTCTTCAGATTCGCTCTCTGACTCGCTTTCTTCTTCTGATTCTTCTTCTTCTGATTCGCCTGCGCTCCCAGACCCACCGCTACCGCTCGTGCTGCCGCTGTCACTGTAGCTGCTGTTTGAAGAGTAGCTGCTGTCGCTCCTGCTGTAGGACCGGTCACGGTTCCTGCCGCCACCGTCGCCGTCGTCCACAGCCTTCAGGTTTCGGTCCTTTTTGGCTTTGTCGTTGACGCCCGTGTCTTCTTTTGTCTCTGCGTCCATGACACCTTCTTTGGTCTCGCCTGCGTCGCCAGTGTCCCCTCGTTTGGCTTTTTCTTCGTCCTCTTTCTTCTTTTTGCGCTTCTCGCGCGCAGCCAAAACTGCTCGGACCAAACAGTAGCAGCATTTGAAGCCCAGCGTGCCGACGGCAAGCACTTTCCCGCCGATCTCTGCCCACGTCATCATCAACGGCCCCGCGGCGAGCACGCCGCACAACATGTACCCAAAGAGCTCCTGGTCTTCCACGCTCAAGTTGGCGGTGGCGGCTACCTTCAACATGAGCGCGGACAAGAAAAACAGCAACAGGCTGAAGGCTAGAGTAATGCCCAGTTCACTGTCTTTTGGGTTTTTGTACGGCTTGAAGCCTACAAAGATGTAGACAGCGCCCAAACAAATGAGCAAACCCAGCACGGCCGAAATGGCGCTTTCAGGGTCAGTGATGCCAATCATGGACGCTAAGCTCAAGCGACGGAAACATTCCAACACTTCAAAGTTGTAGTTCGCTGGCGTGTACGCTTTCACCAAGAACGTTAAGTGGCCCGTCTAAAAAGGCACGCACGCACGCAAACGCACGCATTATGTTCACAAGAGGCTCATGTGCAAAGGAAGAGCACACAAATAAGGCACAGACGGGGGCGTGCGCGTGCTGTCGCTGGAAAAGAAAACACATGCATGACGTTCAACACAACGCCTCCTGTACGCTCGTGAAGTGGGGACAGCGGACACGCTTTCTTTTCAGTATCTCATAAAAGTCCAGCATTTTCGAGCATCTCTCTTTCCATGCATTCGCGCAAAGGTCACAATGGAGCTCTGTCGGTTGTACCTTGGGGAATCCATTGGCCATTTCGCGGTCCATAAACTTGGAATCTCCGAGGTAGTCGCGGCATTGATAAAGCATCGCTCCGTACATCAGCGGAATGCCGAGAGGGTAAATGAGCATTTGCAAGTAGCAAAAAGGGAGGAACCTGCAGAAAAAAATAAAAACGAAAACAAGTGATAATGCAATGGACGGAACAAAATTGAATTCAGAGTGCAATCCACCAAGGGTTAAGACACTCAAAACAACTCTAAACAAGAAGCAACTGAACATATGCCACCATCAAATAGACTTTTAAAAAGTGGCACATTTAACAGAACTTGGGAAAGCTCTCCACATCGCACTCACTGGTTGTAGCGTGTTTGGTCGCAGTCAATGGAATAGTCTTTTTCGAGGTACCGAAAAGTGCCACCGCCGTCCTCCTCGGGAACTGAAAATCTGCGAATGGTCAAGAGCTCAAGAAAATAAGAAGAAGAAAACTGAGCACACACGCTGAACACCTACGATTTTATCGTTTTAATCGTAGCTCGACAAAGGCCAAAATTCGAATGAAAAATAGATGTCGAGGTATTTGATAAACGAGATAAGAAAAAGAAAAATACTGTTATTAAACTCACGAGTCGCATTTGAGGAAGTGAAACAGCAGCGTGGACGTTGAGATGAGCACCAAGAACGTCAAAAAAAGGAACGCTCCGATGAGGCCAGCGCCCGCACTTTTCTTCATGCTGCTCTCAATCATCACCGCTAGTTTCGCAAATTCTGACTCGTCGTCCGATTGCTGGGAATCTTGAATCGCGTGCAGAAATTCCCCGAAGTCTGAATTTGACCCCAAAGTGGCATCAGGGAAAAAAAATGTGAAATGCGAATGCAAAGAACTTGATTGCGAGCAGTGAAAGTGCGTGAGGAATCGAAGAAGCGAGAGTCACCCATGAAAAAAGAAAACAAGAATGTGCAGAAGAGAAGATACAGGCATTGAATCCTTTCGCGAAGCCAGCAACAACACCACTCTTCTTACCGATTTCACCGTCGTCGTCGTCGTCGTCGTCTTCCCCTCCGGTGCTCACGGAGCCAATCATTTTCACCAGCTTTTCTTCGATTTCGTCGTCGTTCAGTTCTGGCTCGTACTTGCGTACCAGCTTCTCGAGTTCTTTCTTGCTGATGGTGCCGCCACCGTCCGTGTCGCAGGTGGCAAAGGTGACCTTGAACGACTGGATTTCTTCATGGGAAAATTCACCTTCCAAGTCCTCTGGCACCACGTAAGCCTCTTTCTTCGATTCGATTTTTTGCCTGGCTTGGAGCGCAACGGCTTTCGCGCCGAGCTCCACGAAGACGTACGCGACCATGAGCATGGCGGACAGGACGATGGGGCCCATGCAAGTGGCAACCATTTTGTCGCAGTAATCGAACCCATTGAACCGGCAGCTCAACCCCAGCGAAGGAAACACGTCCACGTTGACGATTTCAAGGTTGGCCAGCAGGTTTTCGAACACCGGCGGAAAGGACATGTTGCAATTGAAGGAAATGTTGACCGCAATTTGAGAAAACGACAGCAAAGACTTGATTTTCACTTGCGCCGCTTGCCAGTTGGCGATGGCTTGAAAGATGAGGTTGGACGGCTTCAAGGTCACTTTCGTTTCCGTGATCACCACCGACGAAATCACCGTGGTAGTGATTTCTGTGCTGTGCGACAAACTGGTGTCCTGTTGTTTGATGGCCGTCTTGTACTTCTTCGGCAGCTCGTCCACCGCTTCCCGCACGAACGTAAGGGACCCGTCGTCGTTGTAGCGCGGCAGCCCGTCGGCTTTTTCTTGCAGCTTGGCTTTCAGCGCCGCAAAAGCTCCTTTCGCGGCCTTCTTGTGGCTCTTCGCGTCGCCCTTGTCGTCGAGGCCCGCCAGCTTGCCGGCGCCCGAGTGCCGAGCGACACTGGCAGCGGCGGCGTCCGCGGCATCTTCCGCTTTCTCGGTCGCTTGCGCCTGCTTCTCGCGGGCCGCCCTACAGCCATACAGTCATCAACACACACGTATTTGATTAGGATTCATAGTGAAATGATGTTTCTCCTTAAGAAGCAGAAGCAAAGCGCTACTTCCGCGAAGTAGACGTGGTTAAGGGCTTTGCATATAACTGGTGCGCGATGTTGTTCAGCTCACTCCATAAAACATGAACGAAGATAAAAAGCATTCATCTGTGTTTGTTTTTTTGAAGGCCAAACCTCTTCAGCTTGTGGCGGTTGTAAAATATGTAGCCCACGCCACCCACGATCAGCAGGAAGACCACGCCCCAAAACACTAGCAGGACTGGGTTGAGAAGTGTTTCTGCTAAGCTCCCCGTTTCTTCGCAAACGTTGCAGAACTGAGAACGGAAAAGTCCGGCGCAGAAAGATGAACAAAAGGGCGCCGTATAAAGCATTGAATTACCAGGCAATGAGCACGGGCGCGAGAAGTTGTCAATGAACACTGACACGTGTCAGCAACATTGAGAACTAAGGAAATCTAAGCACATCAAGTTCGACCGGTTCTTCGCCGGAAACGTCCAAGTAGTAGCCGTTCGGGTCGCAGACGGCGCAGAGAGGCCCCATGTAGCCTTCAGCGCAATAGGCGTCCCCGTAAATGTCACCGGCAGCGGCCAGGAGCCGACGGCGTTTCGCTTCCAAGCGGCGGCGCGACCAGGCCCACGAAAAGTTGCCGCCCAGCATCAGGTCCGACGCCATCGTGTCGTTGTCCCCCAAACAGCCGAGTTCCCCGTACACGCATTCTCGGATGTCAATGGAGTTGGCGGAAATGCGCCAAAAGCCTCTCGCCACTTTCAGGTACCGCTGCGAGCTTTCCCCGTCGCCGGCGCACTCGGTGCCCTCGGGGCAAGCCACGCATTCGCCGTCGGAGGCCACGTAGAAACCAAGGTTGCAGCCGAGGCACTCGGTTTCGCCTTCAGGCGCGTACGTGTCACCTGACATCAACATTCGAAGCAAAGCGTGACTCAAAATAAAAGAAAAATCTCATCTTAAAAAAAAGTACGTTGTTTTCCGCTCAGCGCTTTCCTTGATCGATATAATAGAAGAGATGCAGCATAGAAAGGTGCAAGCAGCATGAAACCTGGGCAATCGGAGCACGAGGCGCTTCCGACGGTGTCGGTGTACTGGCCGGACGGGCACGCATCGCAAGAAGGCTGACCGGACGAGGCTTGGTGGAGGCCTGGTTCGCAGTCCAGGCAGGCGGTCATGTTAGTCCGCGGCGCGTATTTGCCAACGGCACAAGCGCTGCAGGAACTTGCACCTGTAGGGAAAACAACAGAAAGTGATGCGTTCGTATCATCGCATGCGGAGACCTTGCCAGTCGACCTACACTTTCAGAAACTCCAAGCGTTCGCAAATCTTTCACGGCGAGACATTTCACGTACAACGAAGTTGCAAATGAAGTATTCACCGCACCTGCGTTGTTGTTGTAGGTGCCCTTGGCGCAGTTCGGGCATTCGCTCTGCCCCGAGCCCGACTGTGCAGTGCCTACAGGGCAGTCCACGCACGAAGTTTGCCCGGAAGCAGTGGTCACTTTGCCGGCGGTGCAGGCCAGGCACGACTGCTGCTCGGCCGCAGCCGTGTAGGTGCCCGGCTCGCACGACTTGCAGTTGGTCGCTCGGCTCGCCGCGTATTTCCCCGAAGTGCACGTGGTGCAAAACGACAAACCCGGGCGGCTGGCGTCTTTGCCGGACGGGCAGTTGGTGCAGGAAGTGGCCAAGTCCACGTCGCTGTAGGTGCCTACGCTGCAATTGGTGCACGCCGACGCGCGGGAGCCCGAAAACTGCCCCGCGTAGCACATGGAGCAGTTGATGGAGAGCGGGGGCGCGAAGTAGCCCGGGGAGCAGTCGCCGCAGGTGGTAGCTCTGGTTTTGGCCCCCGTGTAGGACCCGCTTTTGCACTCGATGCACCCGTCGTCGAGGGCGACCGGCGTGTACTTGCCTGGCTCGCATTCCTTTTGAAAATTGTGAACAACACCAAACATAGATGCAAACTTTAACGACGACAAAGTAGCGAAAAGGAGAGTTGGGAGTAAGAGGTACATCAAAACACAAAAGAAGGTGACAACATAACTACAGGACATGTGAAGGAGACTAGCAAGGACTGTGAAGACGAAACCAGACATTGTTCTCACCTTACAACCCTCGTAAAGGCTTGGAGTGGAAGGAATCACAGCAGTGTCGGTGCTGTTCGGCACGTAGCGACCAGCTTCGCAATCGTAGCAGTCCGAGCGGTCGTTCACGACGGAATACTTCCCCGGAATGCACTTCTCGCACCGTGACATCCCCTGCGACTTCGCCACGTAGCCCCGGTCGCAGTACTCGCACTCCGTGGGCCAGGGGGGCATCGTGGTGTTAGTCACTTTCCCCACGTCGCAAATGGTGCACGCGCCGTTGGTGTTGACGTAGTAGCCGGGGAAGCAATTCACGGTGGGGCCTGGCGTGGGCGGCAGAGTGGGGCTCGGAGTGGGGGGCAGTGTCGGACGAACCGTCGGCGGGAAGGAGGGAATCACCGTCGGCAGCGACGACGGAACGAGCGTGGGCTTCGGCGTAGGTAACCAAGTGGGCAAACCCGAGACCGTCGGCATCGGAGACGGCACCGCGTCGAACTTGCCTCCAACGATGCAGAAGGTGGTTTTCTTGACGTCTTCGGTGTTGGGGCGGTTGATGCCCCCGCTCACCGACGGGGAGGTGGCGTCGAAGTCCGCAATCGTGAACGACGCCGTGAAAGCGCGGAACCCCGTCATGTTGAACAAGTAGCAGTCGTCGCCGGGAGGGAAGCACTCGTGGTTCGCATGGCTGCTTTCGCCAGGGGTTAAAGTCCCCGTGAAAGACGCATCGGAGTTGCAAGAAGCCTCGTCGGCCTGAAGTTGGGAGCTGGCGTCATACTCGCCGCAGCCGCCGAAGATCTCGTACGTGATGCCATCCCAGCCCAAGGTGGCGCTGGACGACTCCATGTCGATGCGAACGCGCACCAGGCTCGGACACTCGTCTGTGGGATACGGCGTCGGCTCAGCGGTAGGTAGCGGCGTGGGCTGAGGCGTGGGCCGCGGCGATGGCACAGACGAGGGCCTCGGCGAAGGTGCAGACGTCGGCTTCGGCGAAGGCAAAGGAGTAGGCGGGGTGGTGGGCACCGGGGTAGGCTTCAGCGAGGGAAGCGAGGTGGGCTGCCTCTGCCGGCAGATGAAGCACGAGGAGTCGCAGTACCCGCTGAAGGTGCAGTTCGGGCAAAAGGTTTTGTTGCAGTGGTCAATGGAAGTGTCCGCTAGCGTTTGTGCGCAAAAGGGCGCTTTATCTTCGCACAACTCTGTGGGGGCTGACGACGGAAGAGGCGTCGGTTGGAAGGTCTGAGAAGGAGCAGGGGTGCGCGTGGGCGCCAGCGAGGGCAGCACAGACAGTGTAGGAGAAGGAAACGGCGCCACGGTCGGCATCAACGATGGACTTATCGTTGGTGCAGATGTCGCATGCGCTATGGATCCTAAGTAGGCTGCAACGAGCACCCGCCCCGCGGTGCGCATCATTCTTGCTGCCACTCAGTTAATTCCCAATTTTGTCTGTATTGTACAAATTAGGGGACACGCAAGCAAGGGGAAAAAGCCGAGACAACGTAAGCGCGACAATAGGCCGTACATTCGCGAGCATACTATTGTCACTTTACATGTGTGTACCCTCTAAGTCCGCTTGGCAATCGGGGGGCGCATGCGCTTCTAGGGACAAATCCTTCTCACACGCGTAGGCCGGAAATTACTGCTCTCGCTTGAAACACCGAGCTGACCGCTGACGGACGGTGGACGACGGCCGGTTCGAATTTGATTCTACAGCCTGGACAATCTCCTTTCCGTAGTTGGAGCAAAAAATGGCAGGGGGCGGAACTCGGACGTTATAGAAATCCGAGTGAGAAACCGAGTCCGAGTGGCAAAATATTTATGGGCCGAGTCCCGAGTGAGCCCAGAGCGGCCTGTTACCGCTTTGCCCGAGTCCCGAGTGAGCCCCGAGTGGCCCGAAGCCTAAAACAACCGAGTCCCGAGTGAGCGAGGAAAAAATCCAGTCCCCCCTCGGGGGTCTAGTCTAGTGTAGTTAATACTCCCCAAAAACAAAGAAACCCCCCTGTACAATACATTAGCAGAAAAGTGTAACCTTCAGAACAAGTCTGACTGGGCTGAGTGTCCTTGTTGCGTAATGCAATTGTGACCATATACTCTCAAGTCGTCCAAACTCGAACTCGAACTAATACAAACCCAAATGGCACAGAAGCCAATGCTGCGGGCAGAAGTGTACGCGCATGCGATGCGCGCAAGTCAAAATCGTAAAAAGGAAGTGCGTAGAGAGAAGAAAGCATAGTACTTTCAACCCTCTCTAAACTGGAAACTGTTCATGAATAAATTTGGAACCAGACTTAGATCTCTTCAGCGTCTGTTTCTGCAT